>Ga0326728_10004595_pt1 | contig 40468 bp, 21 predicted proteins | sample MB3enrmetagenome_FD_207602 | JGI IMG/M metagenome (GOLD analysis project Ga0326728, IMG submission 207602) | Lab enriched peat soil microbial communities from McLean, Ithaca, NY, United States - MB31MN | ecosystem: Environmental > Terrestrial > Soil > Wetlands > Peat | place: USA: New York... | reverse complement strand
TCCTGAAACTTTGTTCCGGGAAACCAGCCGAGTTGGCGTACTGGATCATGTGCCCGGTCGGCCGGTAAATTTTTTTGAACCATAACACTCAACCCTAATGATCCGTCATAGTTGTCGGACAGCCTGTTTAGGGTTATTTATGGCTTGTAGCGTGACAAACTTGGCTTAACATAAGAAAAAGAACCATTGGGCGAAAATCACTTTTTACGAGACCATCAAAGGTAACCTGGAGTGAAATAAATGAGGTGACACCCCCTCACACTTCTTTGATGGCTGCTCAGGTGGATGCTATCGTAAGCTTGCCGGAAAGCAATTTTTTATCATCGCATTATCACCTCAGGAAAAGCGACCTCAGGGCGATCCGGCACACGGGAGCAGGTCGGGATCCTAAGTAGACCTGCACAGAATTAAGTACGCATCAGCAAAATCAGGTGAACAAAAACGACCTCGTGAATGAGAGATCCTTTCTATTTCTTTCACTTTATTGTATGGACCTGTAATAAGCGACAGCGGAGGGTGCGAATGAGAAAAAGGATCTTCTTCATCTGCGGTTCGATGAATCAGACAACCCAAATGCACCAGATTTCCAAGCACCTTTCCGACTACGATCATTCCTTCTCGCCCTACTACTGCCACGGCTTTGATGAGATTCTTCGTAGACTCGGGTTGATCGAGTTCACGATCGCAGGTAACAAGGTGGTGGGACGCTGTCGGACGTACCTGCGGAATAATGGCCTCCCCATCGACTACCAGGGAGAGAATCGGCCCTACGACCTGGTGGTTACCTGCTCGGACGTATACCTCCAGAAGAACATTCGAGACAACAGGATCGTACTGGTTCAGGAAGGGATAACCGACCCGGAATCCATTATGTTTCATCTTGTCAAGCGCTTGCGATTTCTTCCTCGATGGATGGGGGGTACGGCAACGACCGGTCTCAGCGATGCATATCGGGCTTTCTGCGTCGCAAGCGACGGATATCGTGATTTCTTCATTCGAAAAGGCGTGCGCCCCGGGAAGATCGTCGTTACGGGAATACCCAATTTCGATGATTGCCGGCGATATTGCACTAACGACTTCCCTTACAGGAACTACGTGCTGACCTGCACGTCCCCGCTGAGGGAGTTATTCCGGCGCGAGGACCGCGAAGCTTTCATACGAAGGGCTGTGCAGATTGCCGGGGGCCGGCAGCTTATCTTCAAGCTTCACCCGATCGAAAATGTCGAGCGCGCCATCCGGGAGATCGGGGCGCACGCTCCGGGAGCCATGGTGTTTGCGACTGGGAGCGCGGAAGAAATGATCGCTAACTGCGATGTCCTGATCACTCGATTTTCGTCGACTGCCTTCGTAGGTGTTGCGCTCGGCAAGGAGACTTACTCGGATTTCGATATTGACGAGTTGCGGCGCCTGATGCCTCTTCAGAACGAATCGGCGGCTTTGAACATCGCCAATGTCTGCCGCCGGGTTCTCGACGAGAAATGACGTCTCCGACCACACCGGGGATGTGTAGATGCCCAAACCCGAAACTCGAAACACCAAACTCGAAACCTCTAACTTGACGTTTTCGGCAGCAATGACCGGGAGTAGTCGGGAATAGACGGCCTCTGCCTCCTTGACAGACAATCGGGTGGATGTTATCGGAAACAGGGCGGCGAACAATTTTATATAATCCATCGAGGAAATGATAATTGAAGGCTTTGGTTACAGGAGCGACAGGATTTATAGGGAGCCACCTGGTGGAAGCCTTAGTTCGCCAAGGAGTTCAAATCAGATGCCTCGTTCGCAATGAGAGGCATTTAAGGTGGGTGAAGGACTCCCCCGTTGAGTTTGTAGTCGGAAATTGCCAGGATAGGGCTTCTCTAAATCAAGGTGTGAAAGACGTCGATCATGTGTTTCATCTTGCGGGTGCTACAACGGCCGTTAAAGAAAAAACCTATTTCGAAGTGAATGCCCTGGGTACGGAGAACCTTGTCCAAGCCTGTATCGAAAACAATACTCGCCTCAAAAAATTTATCTATCTTTCGAGTCAGGCAGCAGCCGGTCCGTATCGGAGCGGTGGGAAGAAAAAGGAATCCGACCCTTGCGAACCGGTCTCGCCCTATGGGAAAAGCAAATTGTTGGGGGAGCAATTGGCCTTGTCCCACTCCGATGAGCTTCCTCTGCTTATCCTGCGGCCTTGTGCCGTCTATGGGCCCAGGGATAAAGGCTTTTATGCTCTTTTTAAGTGCCTCTCCAAGAGCATCAAGCCCTGTCTCTCCGACCACGATCAACACGTCAGCCTGTGCTATGTTCAGGATCTTGTCCGAGCGATCCTATTGGCTGCCGAGACTCAAACAGAGAACGGGCAAATATTTTTTCTGTCTGATGGTCAAGACTACCGGATGCAGGAAATTGGTGACATCTTCACGCAGGCGATGGGGATAAGCGCTCTGCGGCTCCGCCTGCCCAAACAGATGCTGTTCGGCATGGCCTTTTTTGCAGAATGTTTCTCCAGAATCTCCGGAAAGCCATGCATCATGAGCAGAGGCAAGGTAGAGGAAATGATCCGGAAAAATTGGCTCTGCGACATTACAAAGGCCAGGACTTTATTGGGTTTCGAGCCCCGAATTTTTCTTGCCCGGGGAGCTGAATTAACCGTCGCCTGGTACAAAAAAGAAAATTGGCTATAGCGATATTGTCGCGATATTTCGGTAATAACCTCTTAAAAAGAGCAATCATGGCCGGCATTGACATCATTACTGTGGAAAGAAGATCGGAACTCAAGGACTTTATTGACCTGCCTTGGAAAATCTATGCTGAGTACCCCAAATGGGTCCCCCCACTTAAGAAAGAGGTTCGCCGGATGCTGGACCCCTACATACACCCTTTTTGGGAGTTCTCCGAGCGCATCCTCTTTCTGGCCCGACGCGGCTCGCAGACGGTGGGAAGGATCGCGGGCATCATAGATCGCCATCATAACGAGTTCCACGGCGAACAGATGGGCATCTGGGGGTTCTTCGAATGTGTTGACGACCCGGAGGCTGCGGCGTCCCTCTTCTCTTCCGTGGAGACGTGGGTTCGCCGCAAGGGGATGACCTTCGTTAGAGGCCCGCTCAACCCATCCATCAATTACGAGGCGGGCTTGCTCGTTGACGGGTTTGATTATCCGCCTGCTTTGATGATGACTTACAATCCGGCCTACTACCCGAGGTTGGTCGAATCATGCGGTTTCGCCAAGGAGAAGGACCTGTTTGCCTTCCTGGTAGATGGGACTTACCGGGTTCCCGAGTGGCTGGATAGTCTGGCTGAACGGATGGCCCAAAAAAAAGGTATCCACATCAGAGGCTTTCGGCTAAAGGACCCGGCTCCTGATGTCGCTCTGATCAGGGAGATATTCAACGACTGCTGGTCCGGCAACTGGGGTTACGTCCCCGTGAGCGATAATGAGTCATTGGAGGTGGGAAAGTTCATGGTGAAGATCGGGGACCCGGACCTGGCTTTCTTCATCTATTATGAGGATGAACCCGCAGGGGTCTGCGTGGTCTTGCCCGACATCAACCCTTTACTCAAGCGTCTCAACGGGCGCATCGGTCTGCTGGGTTTGCTGAAGGTCCTCATATATCGGCGGGAGATCACAGGATTGCGGGGTTTGATCTTCGGGATAAAGGAGAAGTATCGACAACTGGGACTCCCCATACTGGCCTTCCGCCACCTGTATGATGTTGTGAGAAAGAAAGAAAAATATCGCTATATGGAGATGGGCTGGACCCTGGAGGACAACGAGTCGATCAACTTCTTAATAGAGGAAGGCGGCGCAAGAATACACAAGAAATATAGCATATTTAGAAAGTCTTTATGACCACTGAAGGCGAGAGTATCGCGTTGAGACGGGGGGCTTGACGTATTGGCTGAAAATCGGGTTCCAATCATTGCTTTCGTCTGGCGGCCTGAAGCGACGGTCGCACCCGTGACCCAAATGGCACATCGAACGGGGAGCAGGGCCATCTTCGATTTCTCCATGATGGGAGTGGATGCGCTCCTTTCTTTCTTGCGAAAAGCTGACCATGCCGGCCAGTTCCGGGATATCAAGATTGCTACCCCGGCCTTGATGGATCCCTCTTTGGGACAAATGTTGCAAAAAACAGGGGTCCAAAACATCTGGGTCGAATGCCACTCACAGTTTTTCCGGGAGGATTCTTCCGCCCTTCTGCAGAGCTTGAGGGATTTGTCGGAAGACTACCGTTGTTTCCCAATCATTGGGGACCTGAATCTCCTGGCGGCTGTTTTGACAGATACCTCGGGAATCGGGCGCATCGTCCTGAAAGGATGCGAGGCATCCGGATTCGTGAGCTGTGAGACGACCCTGTCTCTATATTCAGCTGTCAAGGAAATGCTGCGCAACCCATCGAAGTCTCCGGACATTCTCATCTGGGGAAGCGTCTCCACGCCTGAGGCGGCGGCGGCATTACTGTCCACCGGGGCCGCTGGGATCGTCTTCGAGAGCGTCCATTGGCTGACAGACCTGGTTGCCGTCGATGATCTCCAACGCCGGCGGCTCTCCAACATACGCCTGGATTCTACCGATCTGGTCGGCCTCGACCTGCAGGTTCCCTGTCGCCTTTTCAACAAGGGAAACTCTATCGCGTTCAAGGATATCAAAAGGTTCGAAAATTCGCTGGGCGGAGCAAAGATCACGGAAGAAAGCCGCCGTTCCTTTGCAGACCGAGTGAGTGCCGGAGCCCTCCACCCTCTTGAGAGCCATTTCACCCCTGACGAGATCATCCCTTTGGGGGTGGAGACTGCCTTTGCTGCGTCTTTCGCCGAGCGTTTCGGGACGGGAACCGAGATGGCCGTGAAGTCCTTCATGGACGAGATTCGCAGCTTATGCCACCAAGCCGAGGTGAAAAAGGATTGCTTTTTGGACAGCCCTGCAGCCGCAGAGATGGGAGTCCAATATCCCTTTATACAGGGGGCCATGTCCTGTATTACGGATGTCCCTGAGTTTGCCTCAAGGGTCGTCGAGGCCGGTGGATTGCCCACCATCGCCCTTGGCCTGATGGAGGCGGAGACGCTTGATCGGAGGCTGGGACGCCTGCCGGAGATCATGGGAGAACGCCCTTATGCAGTGAATATCGTCTCTCTGGCGGAGAACCCTTTCAGGGAGACACATCTGGCCTGGATAAAGAAAAACAAGCCCCGTTTTGTGGTGATCGCAGGAGGTGATCTCTCACCATTAAGGGAGTTGATGGAATGCGGCATGGAGGTCATATATATCGCCCCCGATGAGGCCCTTTTGAGTCTTGCCCTTGAGGCCGGCGTCCGGTACGTGATCTGCGAGGGATATGAGGCCGGCGGGCACGTGGGGCGCCATAGCACACTCACCCTTGCTCAAAGGGTGTTGGATCTGAAACGGCTGAGGCCATCCCTGTTTCAAAATTGTCGCATTGTTCTTGCCGGTGGAATCTTCAATCGGGAGACCGCATTCATAGCCGCCATGCTCGGAGCGGATGCCATCCAGATGGGCACCGCGTATCTGGCCACACGGGAGATCGTTGAGACGGGCACCCTGACAGCGCTCTATCAGCGCATGATCCTGGAATCGCCTCCGGGTGGAACGGTCGTTTCAGGCCAGGACACCGGACTGCGGGTGCGATCCTTGAGGTCCCCGAGAACGGCTGCGGTTTTGTCCCTGGAGAGGGACTTTGCAGCGGGTGACCAAGACGAGCACTCCTTCCGCGCGAGAATAGAAGAGATGACAGCGGGCAGCCTCTTCGCTGCGGCCCGAGGCATGGACGGGCCATGCGGGGCGCCTCTGGACGAGCGGGCCTGCCTGGAACGCGGGCAGTTCATGAGTGGGGCCTGCGCCGGCCTCATCAGTAAGGTCCTGGAACTGCCGTCGTTCCATCGCGAGCTGGCCGAAGGCCCTCTTTTGCTGCACCAGCCATTTGAAGGGGCCATCGAGAGAATGCCGGGACCTTCACCCGGTGCTTCGCACCCCATGAAAACCACATCCAGCGTGATTGGCCGTGGACTGGAGCATGCAGCGCCGCATAGAGATGCCCATGAAAGGGTCGCCGTCACCGGGATTGGTATTCTCAATGCCTTAGGCAAGGATCCGGAAGAGGTCTGGGCTTCGAGCCTGGCCATGAAAAGCGGGATTACCCTGGTTCCGCCTTCCCGGTGGGATCACCAGCGTTTTTATGATCCTCGCCCGTTCGTTCCGGAAAAGACTTACTGCATGGTGGGCGCATTCATGGACTTTCATGTCTCCCGCAATGAGCTAGGGATTTCCCCACATGATTTCCGGACCATGACCGAAGCCACAAAGATCACCATGTGGCTGGCGGAGAGGGCCATCCGGGCTTCCGGCATCCTGGAGTCGAACATCCCACGGGAGCGAATCGCGGTCCTCATCTCCCAGAATTCGGGAGAGGCGGCGGTGACCCTCACCGATTTGATAATAAGCGCGCACGTTCACGACATCCTTGCCGATATCAAAAGGGCTATTCACCTCAGTCCGGATCAGGTGATCGCAGTCGAACGCGAGGTGAAATCCGGACGTCTGGCCACAGACGATACCACACTCCTCGGCAGACTCAACTGCGCAGCGGCAGGCTTCATTTGCAACCGGTATGGATTCATGGGCCCAAGTCATTCCGTCTCCGCTGCCTGCGCGACCTCACTTGTCGCACTTCACAGCGCCATCCAGATGATTCGAACCGGCATCATCGATGCAGCCATCGTCGGAGGGGGCGAGGAGAATCTCGGGCACATCCATTTTCTGGAATTTTCAGCCCTGGGCGCCCTTTCCGGGCTGTCAGGGCATGAAAGGCCCGCTCACGAAACCTCCCGTCCCTTCGATGCCGAAAGAGACGGGATGGTCCTGGGCGAAGGCGGGGGGATGATTGTCATCGAGCGGGAAAGTGCGGCCCGCGCAAGGGGTGCGCCTGTCCACGCCCTCATCACGGGCATGGGAGCCAGCAACAACCATCTGGGCATGGTGGAGTCCTCCAGTGTCACCCAAGAGATCGCCATCCGCGCCTCTTTCCAAGGGGCGCCCTATGGCCCGGATGCGGTGGACCTGGTGGAATGCCATGCCACGAGTACCCGGCAAGGTGACGTAGAGGAGGTCCGTTCCCTGAAGTCCTTCTTCAATTCCTCCAAGCGCACAGTTCTCACCTCATTCAAATCCCAGATCGGACACACTCTCGGTGCCTCGGGAATCAACAGCCTCATTCGAGGGGTTATGGCCATGAAGGCGGGGATTTTCCCCCCCACCCTCAATTATGTGAACCCAGACCCGGAAATAGGCCTGGAAGGATCGGGGCTCTTCATCGCCCCCGAGCCGCTTGACTGGGAGTGCAGGGTCGGCCGGCCAAGAAGGCTTCAGGTCAACGCTTTCGGGTTCGGAGGTTCTAACTACGTGGTGCAGTTGGAGCAGGCGATGGATGAAACAGCTACGGTTCTGGTATCCCCGGGCGCTAAGCCCGGCCTCGCCCGAGAGAAGGGCGACGGCACTTCGGATTTCGGATTTCAGACTTCGTATTTGAAGGAAGAGCCCAATTCCGCTGGAGAGGCAAGTGGCGGGCTTCCCGGGCTTCAGGGCGTCTCTTTTTTCAGAGCCAAGATGGGCGGCCGTGACTGCCGGATGGCCGTCGTGGCGGAATCCGAAGAAGAGGCGCTCAGCGTCATTGAGAGGTCACGCCACTTTACAGAGGGCGGAATCGTCACACCCAAGATCTTGAGGTCCCTGGCGCAGCAGGGGATCTTCGTGGGCGCTGAGGATTTGCCGGCGCTGCCGCTCGCCCTGGTGTTCCCTGGGCAAGGCGCCCACTATGGAGGAATGGGGCGGGATCTCTACGAGTCTTTTCCCGTTATCAGGGAATGGATGGATCGGGCTGCGGCGGCTGCGGACTTCGACCTCCTTCACCTGTTGTTCCATGATCGAGAGGAAAATCTTCAGAAGACCCGGTGGCAGCAGCCGGCCCTATTCGTCTTGGAATACGCGATGGCTCGATACCTCCTCTCTCTTGGCATCCACCCGGTGGCGACGGCCGGCCACAGTTTAGGCGAACTGAGCGCCTTGTGCCTGGCCGGAGTCTATTCCCTGGAGGACGGGTTCCGAATCGTGAACATGAGAGCCCGCTGCATGGACAATGCCGCCGGCATGCATATGGACCCGGGTGTCATGGCGGCCGTGGATGCCCCCCTGGATCTGCTCAAAGAGTTGATCCATGGACGGGAGGAAGATGTACACATCAGCAATATCAATTCACCGAGTCAGGTCGTTCTAAGCGGCAAGACCGAGGCGGTCAAGAATTTTGCTGACGGACTGAAAAAGATGGGATACAGGGCCACTCTTTTGCGGGTCAGCATGGCCTTCCACTCCCCTATCATGAGAGTCATCCATGATGAACTCGAAGAGTTCATTGCCTCTATCAAGTTTCATCCTCCGCAGATTCCAGTCATTTCCAACACGACCATGGCGCCGTATCCATCAGATCCCGGAGAGATCAGGCGAATTCTGATGGCCCACCTGGAATCTCCCGTCCATTGGATGAATAACGTTCAGACTCTCTGGAGCGGCTACGGAGTCCGGCTTTTCGTCGAGGTCGGCCCAGGCGATATATTGAGCAATCTCATCGCAGACACGATCTCAGAGTCTGTATGTATCCAGACTTGCCTTCCCCAGGCAGAGAGCTTGACCTGCAAGACAGCCATTGCTCAGCTTTTCGTGCATGGGCATCTAAGAGTTCAAAGGAGGCCCGGATTTGTTTCCTTACCTGGAGTGGGAAAGGCTCCCGGATCTTACCGCTCCCCCCCAGCGCTCGGGCTTGCGGGGTCCAACGCGGTGGAAGGGATCGTTCAAAGGGAAATCAACCGATTCGTGCTGGAAACCTTCGGCCGATTCCTCAAGCCCGATATCCTGGAAGCCATCCGCAAAGAGGTCAACCCGGCATTCCAGAAAGACGATCTGGAATCGGTTATCAAATCCATGCTCGGTGCCTGCGGTCCCCCCGAAGGCCGGGGGAAGCCCCTCGATGCTTTTGAATCGAGGAACGCTCGCGATTCACATACCCCTGAAATTCCTCCCGCCCCTCCTTTGGAAAAGATGGAAGCTGCCGGAAGTCCCCCTTTTATAGAGGGGGATTCAGGGGGATTTCCCGACCCAGGCTATTCACCCGTACAGATCGAAAATCCCACCACCTTCGATTCGCCCGCACCGATGGAAACTCCCGCCCCCGGTGGTACGCCTGAGAGCCAGGATCACATAGAGAGCCTTATTCGAATCATCATGGATGCTACTGGATTCGAAAGGGACGAGATCCAACCCGATATGGATCTCAAGAGAGATCTCTCTATCCGCTCCAGTCGTCTCCCGATCATCATGGCCGCCGCGGAACACCACTTCGGGATCACTATCGAATTGCAGGATTTTATCGATGTCCGCACCGTGAAAGACATCGCGCAGAGGATCTCCGAGATAATCGCAAGGCAGGAAGGCGCCGGTGCGCGGCCGACCATCGAGGCTGTTGACCATGGCTCGGTGCGGGATGAAATCCTGAAGCCCTCAGAGGATGAGGCGAGCCTCAAAAGGCTCGTATTCAGTTGCGTCCCTCTCGATCTGCCGGCTTCCATTCCCATGAAATTTGAGCCGGGCGAGTCAATCCTCCTTCTCTCACCGGAAAGGGGTGACCGCATTGCGGCAAGTGCATCTGACGTCTTCCGCCTGGATCATGGGGTTGACATATTTCCCATGCCGTTCATGCAAGGGAGCCTCGATCCAGGCGAAACGGGCTACGACATTCGAACTGCCGAAGGGGCCCGTGGGGCTTCCGATAAGATAGCGGGCCTGACGTCCCTTGCTGGGATGCTTATCATCCTGCCTCAAGGTGTGTCGGAAAGTTTAAGAAGCATGGAGGATGTTTCGCGGCTTCTCAAGGGGTTCTTTATCCTCCTGAAAGCATTTCTTCAATCACCAGTCAAGAAATTCGTCGTGCTGATCCACTCCGGGGAGAATGCTGAAACACCGGGTCGGCTGCCGGCGGAGGGGATGCTGGGACTATTTCTGAGCGCAGCGCAGGAATACCCGGCGGTCCAGTTTCGCACATTGGAAATCAGCCGGGATACCGACCTTCGCATTGCCTTATGCGATGCTCTGGACAGAGGACACACGATGGTGGAGATGGCTCATCGCGATGGAAGGGTTTTCACCTCGGAGGGACGCGTCGCCCCGTCGGTCTTCATGGACCCGTCAACTCCTGATCTGAGCCCTGGAGACGTTGTAGTCATGTCCGGGGGCGCAACGGGGATCAGCGCCCACCTGGCCCGCAGTCTTGTGCCCTTTAAGCCCCGCCTGGTCTTTCTGGGGAGGACGTCTCTCGATCCAGGCATGAATAACGTGAAAGCCCGCCCCGCGCATCCGCCTTCGGAGTCTGTCGCTTTCGAAGACAGGGCCTCGGAGATTATCCGGACCCTGGCTGATTTGCACTCCTCAGGGATCGAGGCATTCTACCATACCTGCGACGTCGCTGACCCTGAAGCGGTACGTTCCGTCATGGACGAGGTGGCGAACCGTTACGGCAAGGTCCGCGGGATCATCCACGGCGCGGGAGTCCTAAGGGACGGTTTGCTCGGCCAAATGACCCCGGATGATTTCTCCATGGTCACGGACATCAAGTTCCTCGGGGCGTGGAATCTATTCATGGCTGCCGAGAAGGCCGGATTGAGGTTTTTCGCGGGCCTTTCTTCGGTGGCCGCGATCCAGGGCAATCCCGGCCAAACCAACTACGCGGCAGCCAACCGGATGATGTCTGCGTTGATTAGAACCCTCCGGCGCAAGAATGACGCCATCCGGTTCAAGGCTTTGATGCTTCCCCCTATCGAGGGGGCGGGCATGGCCGAGGACCCGGATATACGAGAGCTGATGAGGTGGAAGGGCGCCTCGTACATCCATGTAAGTGAGCTTGCAGGGCTTTTCTGCCGGGAACTCTTCGTATCCCCGGCCGACGACGATTGGGTAATGTTTATGAGGACACTACCATCCGTGAACACGGTAAGGCTCGACGACATGCCCCGTCCTTCGCCCAATGGAGAACTGGATGGAGGCTCCGCGTCCTTCAGCCCCGAGGACTTTCCCATGGTAGAGGGGATCTCCAGCCTGAACATCCGCCGGGAACAACTCGAGGCCTTCAGGTCTTTCTCTTTGGAGAAAGACCTGTGGATTGAGGATCACAGGCCCTTGACGTTCGTCAAGCATCCCCTGGTCTCAGCCGCCATGTTTCTCGAGACATTCATGGAAGCCGCCCGGATACTGTATCCTTATTTGCAGGTGCGAGGAGCCAGCCAAGTGCGATTTTTGGATATGATCCAATGTCCTCCTGAGGTTCCTCGGTCTTCCAGGATCTCCTGCCGCCGGGTCGCAAACGGCCTTCCCGAGGTATTGTGCGAAGTCTGTCTGGCAACCCAGGAAATCTCCCCCACAGGAAGATTGACAGACCGCTTCACCCCCCACTGCAAGGGTCAGGTCATTCTCGACGGCGGAGAAGGATATTTAGGGGAAGGTTTCCTTGATTTTCCCGTCCGGCTCGACGAGCTGCGCACGCACCCGATGGATCATAAAAATATGCTTGAATGGTACAAGATACACAGCGGCCTCAAAGGCAGGTACTGTGTGCTGGAGATCCTTGACGGTGCAGGACCGGGAGTGGTGCGGGGACACACCACCTACCGGCAGACAGATGATTTCGCAAAGCTGCGCAACGCGCAGTACCAATACTCTCCCTACCTTTTCGAGGCCCTCCTGCAGTTGACCGGCTTCTACTGCGTGGCAATGAAGATGCCGGAACAACGATCCATGATTCCCCTGGAGATCGGCGAGATGCGGTTTTGCCGGAAATGCCGGGTGGGGGAACAGATCACCCTGGAGGCCCGCATGCGGGCGCAGAACGAGCAAGGCCTCACCTGGGACGCCAGAGGATTTGACGATCAGGGCCGCACCATAATGCAGGTTTCCAATATGCGGATGCACTGGGTTTCGGACTGAGCATTGATGGCTGGAAAGAACGCGGTCCGGGAAAGATTGCGACTTGTGCGGTTAGACGCGGCGAGACATGGCCTCATTTAAGCCGGCCAGGTCGAAAGATTGGAGTGGATGTGGCAGAGGACTGCCAAGACATAACCGTCCGTTCTGCGAGTTTCGATCATCGGGGGGGACCGGTCCTTTATGCATCCTTGCCATGTTCCACCGAAATCATCAAAGGACATCGGACGAACGGGTCAGGAGACAAGCCCCGCCTGATAGCTATCCTGTGGGATCACCTGGTGGCGATGGGAAGCCCTCTTTGTCAATGCTTTCATTCCTCCCACGGGACTGCTCTCCCCATTCACGTGGTCCGCGGGCCGCTTGGCAGGCCACATCTTTTGTTGGGAGAATATAGGGGCCCTGCCATCTCCTTCAGTGAAGGTGGAGGAAACGTCTGGGCCGCCCTCTGCGAGGATAGGTCAGATATCGGCATCGATGTGGCGGGACCCGATGAATTCCAAAAGGAATACCCCTTTCACCGGGTGTTCAATGACCAAGAGCTTCAACATGCCTTGAGATTGGCGGGCGGAGAATTGGGAAGCGCATCAGCCCTGCTCTGGTCTATCAAGGAAGCCGTCGTCAAGGCCCTGGGATGCGCGTTCCACCTCGTGGACCCCCTTCAAATCAACGTCTATCCATCGGTGGCAGGGGGAGAAGGCGGAATTACCTTTCGAGTGCGCTTGGCAAGAAAGGCCCTGATGCGGTTGCCCACAGAGGCCGGTCGGTCCATATGGGTACGTTCACTTCCTCATGTGAAGATGTGGCTTTCCATCGCCCTTTTGAATCGGCAGCCTTGATAAAGGCGACGATGATGATTCTTGATACATTGACCCATGGAGGCGGAATGTCGATCCATGAAGACAAATGTTGAGCACGCAATCGAAGTCGAGAACCTGACGAAGTGTTACGGGAGCCTGGTGGCGGTCAACGACATATCGTTCAACGTCAGGCAAGGCGAGGTTTTCGCGTTCCTGGGCCCGAACGGCGCAGGCAAGACCACCACCGTCGAGATAGCCGACACTATCAGCAGGCCAACATCTGGAAAAGTGCGCATTCGCGGGATGGACGTCACGAAGCAAAAGCGCGACATCGTCCCCCGCATCGGGGTCCTCCCGCAGGGGTTCAGCTCGTTCGATAGGATAACGGTCAGGGAGACCATGCAGTACTATTCGCGGCTTTTCTGTTGCAGGAACGCCGATATCGACGGGCTGTTAGAGCTCGTAAACCTCGGTGACAAGGCCAAAGAACAATACATGAAACTCTCCGGGGGCTTGAAGCAGCGCCTCGGAATCGCAATTGCGCTCGTGAACGACCCCGAGGTCGTGTTCCTCGACGAGCCGACGACAGGGCTCGACCCCCGCGCTAGGCGCGAAGTATGGGAGGTCATGCTGGGCCTTAAGAAGAAGGGAAAGACGGTGTTTCTCACCACGCACTACATAGAGGAAGCTGAGCTTCTTGCAGACACTGTCGCGATTATATCCAAAGGGAAGATCATCGCCATGGACTCTCCCCCGCAGCTCATAGAAAGCAACGCGGATTATCTGGTCGTCACGCTGCAGTCCCTCGATGAAAAGGCTTTTGAAGTCCTCGGGAAAATGGGCTTCGAGCCGGACCTTGACAACCACAAGAGCATCAATGTCAGGGTGGAGCGCACGGAAGACATCCGGCAGATACTGAACGCCATGGAATACGCCGGGGCGTCGTTGCTCAGCATGGCCGTTCACAAGCCCAACCTCGAACAGGTTTTCCTGAAGCTAACCGGCGAGGCGCTCCACGAAGAAGCCTCCGGGGAAAAGGGGGTGGAATGAACCTGCGCGTCATTGCCGCAAGTCTCGTCGTGAGCATGAAGATCTTCTACCGGGAGAAGACCACAATGTTCTTCACGACTACCTTCCCGATACTGTTGATATTCGTATTCGGCACCATTTTCGTGGACCAGGACAAAGTTAACTTCGACCTTTGCTTGCAGGACCTCGACAAAACCGAAACTTCGGCGGAGATCGCCAAGGGCCTTGCCCTAACCGGGAAGTTCAAGATAATCGAGATCGACCCCGCCATCGACGCCACGCAGTACGCAAAGAACAACAAGGTGAACCTTGTTCTCGTTATTCCCAAAGGCTATGAAAGATCTTACACACAGTATCTGCAATTCGACGACCCCAGCGCTGTCGTTACCGTCAAGTATGTCTACGACCCAAGCTCCAGCTCGGTAGATACGAAGATGCAAATCCTGGACATGGTGTTCGCAAAGATGAACCAGGGGCTGTCCGGAAAACCGCCGTTCATCAGTAGGGCGGAAATATCGATACACACCAGGAAATACCGGTTCATCGACTTCTTCATCCCCGGTATCATCGCGATGGCGGTGATGACCGCGAGCCTGTTCGGCACGGTGAACGTGAACACGGAGCTGCGGCAGAAGGGCATCATCAGGAAGCTGTCCACCACGCCCATCACCCGTACCGACTGGATACTGTCGAACATTCTTTACCAGTTCGTGCTCGCGGTCATATCCACCACTGCAATGCTTCTGGTGAGCTACGCCGTGTTTGACGTCAAATTGCAGATAAACGCATGGCTCCCTCTTTTCATTGTGCTTGACGTCTTTACGTTCGTCGGAATCGGGATGATACTCACCCGCATCGTGAAAGAGGCGCAGGGCGCCGCCGCCGCCGCCAACGCCATCATATTCCCGATGATGTTCCTCTCTGGGAGCTTCGTCCCTCTCGAGATGATGCCGCGCTACCTGCAGACGTTCGCCAAGGTTCTGCCTCTGTACTATGTTAACGAGGGACTCCGGGCATCCATGGTGTTTCGCGACAACGTGAGCGCACTGAGATACGCCGCGATAATAGGGACTTTCGCGGCCATGGTCTTCATCGTGGGCATAACCGCCACCAGATGGGAAGAGAGCAAATGATATGGTTTTTTCATGTTAGGGACGAGGTGCAACGCTTCAAAATCGGGGGGTATTTTTAGTGAGGTTGTATCTTTTGATTTTGCGGTAGAGGGTCACACGATCTATCCCCAGCAGCCGGGCTGCTTTTGCTTTGTTCCAGGCGGTCTTATCCAGGGCTTCAAGAATTGAGTGAGAATCGACCGCCTGTGTCTCATCGGGAGAGCGGCGCTCGATTCCTTGAGCGCTCATAAAGTCAGGCGGCAGATGATCGAAGGTGATGATGTTTTGGTTGCAAAGGACGAACGCGTGCTCCATGGCGTGCTCGAGCTCCCGCACATTGCCGGGCCAGGGATACTTGAGAAAGGCTTTCGAGACGTCAGCGGATATCGCTTCAATGGTTTTCTTGAATTTAGCGTTGAACCTGTTACGAAAGTGTTCAACCAGAAGAGGGATGTCCTCGCGCCGGTCCCTTAAGGGTGGCAGCCTGATCTCAACCACCTTCAGCCGGTAGTAGAGGTCTTCTCTCAATTCGCCAAGGCTGACTCTGTCCATGAGATTTCTGTTCGTTGCAGCGATCAGCCGAACGTCTACCTTGGTTGGAGTTGAGCTTCCGACTCGCTCGAATTCCTTCTCCTCAAGGACTCGCAAGAGCTTCAGTTGTATCATTGGCGAGATGTCGCCAACCTCATCCAGGAAAATGGTGCCGCCATCCGCTCTGTGGAACCGCCCCACATTGTCTCTAATAGCACCTGTAAACGCGCCCTTGACATGGCCGAAGAGCTCGCTTTCAAGGAGACTTTCAGGCAATGCCGAGCAGTTCACCTTGACCAGCGGCTTGTTGCTGCGTTCTCCGGCACGATGCAGCGCCTCGGCTACCAGCCCTTTACCCGTCCCGCTTTCTCCCGTGATGAGAACAGTCGTTTGAACACGGGCCAAAATCTTTATGAGGGAATAAACCTTCTGCATCGGCTTGCTTCTGCCTACGAATTGATGGAACTGCCGGTGCTCTTCGAGCTCCCTTTCGAGGTCGGCCACATGCGTATCATCCCTCAGAACCATAACGACGCCCGAGAGCATGCCCATAAGATCAATTAGAGGATATGTCCTTACGCTAATGACCCTCCTTGCTCTCTTGGCAGGTCGGCACTCGATACGGTCCACCTCGACGGGCTCTCCACTCTTGGTTGCTTCCCCAAGAATCTCCAGACATCTCCCGTTGCATATTTCGGATAGAGAGCTAAAGGGTTTTCCTATGTCATCCCGAGAATATCCACACATGGTCATGGCTGCCTCATTGAGCTCGATCACAACTGCTTCTTTATCTACGGTGATGATGGCATCCCTGACACTCCTGAAGATAGCCTCGAGGTTTGTGCGGTATCTTTCCTTTTCTTCATTTAGTACCTTATATTTCAAAGCCGTTCGGGTGGCATGCAGCAATGACTCCTGATTTATGGGCTTGGGGATGTAATCGAACGCATCCAGACGAATGGAGTCGGCAGCGGTTTCGACACCCGGATCTCCCGTGATCATGATTACCGGGCAGCTCAGTCCTCTTGCCTTGATCTCGCGCAAGATATCGATTCCCGTCCCATCCCCCAGAATGATGTCTGCAAATACCACATCGAAGCTCGTCTCGTTTATTCGGGCCAAAGCTTCGCTGCAGCTTTCAGCAGTCGCTACGATATGCCCCGCGGCCGTGAGGAACCTTTCGAAGGTAAACCTGATCGATTCCTCATCATCGATTACAAGAATTCTCGCGCTCATTCTCCACCCCTTTACCCCTTCGATTAGCCGGTAAATCAATTATGACCCTGGTAAATTCCCCTTTGGTACTCTCGAAGCTGATCTGCCCGCCATGATCCGTGATGATCTTTTGAGTGATGTTCAACCCAAGACCGGTCCCCTTCCCGAGCGGCTTTGTGGAAAAAAACGGCTTCGTCAGTATGGAAAGCTCAGGGGCGGGAATCCCCACCCCCCGATCATAAAATACGATTCGCGCATACGCGCGGTCACTGATAGTTACTCTCCCGCCGGTGATTTCAAAGCGTTTATTTTTATGTCTTTCGGGATATTTCTCGTTTAAGGCGTAGCGCGCGTTGTTTATGATATTTATAAAACCCTGCTGGATCTGCTGAAAATTGGCATCCACTTCAGGAAGGTCGTCGGGAAGGTCTATTTTTAGATCGATGCCCTCCTTGCGGATTTGCGCCTGGGTTAGAATAATGGATTCTTCAAGAATGGCATGGACGCGAGTGGGCTTTTTCTCTTCCCGCCCATCGCGTGCATAGGTGAGGAGGGTCTTTACGATGCGGCCGATACGCTCGCCTTCCTTCACGATGCGCTCTCCGATGTCCTTTTCCATGCTCTCAGGGCTGCACTCATTTATCAGTATTTGGCCATAATTGATGATGCCGGTGATTGGATTGTTGATTTCATGAGCAACTCCGGCGGCCAACTCCCCCAGTGAGGCCATATGACCCGCCTGCATCGCTTCTGCCTGCATCGCCATCTTTTCGGTAATATCACTCACCAGCAGGAGCACGCCGCTGACCCTCTCGGCCTCTTTGATTGGAAAGGCGCTTATGTTAAGAACGGCACCATTGTGGGTTGCCACCGAAACTTCCTTTTCAGCCGTATCGAAACATCTTGTTATCGGGGAGTCCTCAGAGGGAGCAGAACGATCATGTAACAGTTTATAACAGTATTGCCCTACCGGATCGGATACCGTCTCATTCAACTCGAAAAGATTTTCACAGTTTGTCCACAATACTTTCATTTCGGGAGAGAGCAGGACCAACGTATCGCTGATAGCATTAAGAAGAGCTTGGAATTCCTGTGAGAGTTTTCTAAACTTCCTCTCGTTCTCACTGAGCTGGGCCGTGCGTTCCTCCACCCTTCTTTCCAGCTCGTCATAAACCTTGCTGAGCTCCCCTTCGGCCTCCTTCCTGATAGATATATCCGTTACCGAAGTCCTGCATAACTCGGCGCCATCGGCTTTCGGCACCCGCATACTGTCTAACTGCGCATAGCAATCCGGGCCGTTGTGTCTTTGCAGTCTCAGTTCACAGGTTAGCCGTTCGTTGGTTTTAAAAACCTGGTCGAGGTGCGACCGAAACTTGTCTCTGTCCGGCGCTGCTGCGTAAAGCCAAAGAGGGGTGTCGATGAGGCGGCCCCTTTCAATACCAAGCTGGGCGGCAAAGGTGAGGTTTGCTTCCACGATGAGACCCTGTCTATTCAAAGTGACGTAGCCGACCGGCGCAAAGTCATAGAGGTCGGAGTATTTTGCCAACGATTCGCCGAGTTGCCCCTGGGCCATACGCAGCTCCTCGTTCTGCATCTCCAACTCAATCTGATGAACCTGCAACTCGTGAACCAGCCCCTGGTAATCTTCTTTGACCCCCGTTCGAGCGACTTGGGTTGCACTTTCTCTGCTTCGCTTTTCTGCAAGGCGGCGCAACCTGGCACTGCGATCCTCTCCGGATTTATCTGTCGTCATGCTTGCACCCTCAGCTCCGTCAGTTTTGTGGTCTTTTTGGTAATGATCAGAGCATCGTTACCCTCTTCGACCCGCTTTGTCGGCTTCAACCGCAGGGGAATCCCTGGTATTGAAATGTAGCATGTGACACGGAAGCACTGCAACGGTTCTGTTGCACGCAACACTTCTTCGATCAAGTTAACACCCCTTGATGGTTCCAGCAATACAGTAGGTGGCTGCATCTTCTGGCTAAAGTGAAAACGTGATGCCTCTCGATCCGGCGGGCATGGAACTTGCTCAAAGATAATGCAGCATGGCTCATTTGGCTCCCATCCTGGTTCTCTCATGTCATTCAACATTCGTGAAGGGGCAAGAGGCTCATTAAGTTGAGAGAACCGAATAAAGACATGTTCGTGGGGAGGGGACAGGGTGCGTCAGTCTGCCGAACCCGATGGGCTTAATGCTTTACAGTTGTCGGTCCTGAACGCCGAACTTTTCGGCAGAACGGAGAGATGGAAATGTTGGGAACAATTCTCCTTATTGTATTAGTTCTTCTACTCGTGGGCGCGCTACCTGCCTGGCCACACAGCAGGGCGTGGGGATATTATCCAAGCGGTGGCATGGGACTGGTCCTACTGATCGTGGTCGTGCTCCTGTTAATGGGTCGTATTTGACAGGAGTGAGGGCATCGCAAAGGAATGCGCAGCGCTCCTTTGCGATGCCACATAGTCCGGCAACCGTAAACACTTCTTTAAGAGAAAAAGGAAGAGGTCATGAACTGGATTCAAATCGCAGAGAACTGGAATGCACAGGTAACGAAACTCTGCAACTGGACCATCGATCGATTGGAAAGCGCTGCCGACAAAGTCGGTGTGAAAGCTGCGCAGACAGACTCTCAGCTAACATCAGTCAAACCCTGCAAGTACGCGGGGCGGGAGGAATACCATGAAATCCAGCACTGAGGACCGGGCGGAAGGCAAGTTTCACAAAGCTAAGGGTAAGCTCAAAGAGATCGCCGGAAAACTCGGCATGAAACCCAAATTGGAAGCCGAAGGCAAAGACGAAAAAATAGCCGGCAAAGTACAAGAAAAGATCGGTCAGGTTAAGAATGTCTTTGGGAAGTAGGAGAGCAACATATCATACCCCGGATCGCCCCAGGGTCCGTGGTCGAGGCTGCGCAGGGCTCCAGTACCGACAAAGCCTTATGGACGTGCCGAATTATCTTTGCACATGCACTCATGCACTATCGAAAAAATCGATGAGAGGTGGGTATGAAAAAAATTGCCTTTATTTTGATGACAGCAATCCTGCTGGCGGGAGGCGCAGTCGCCGCCATGTCTGCACCTTCTTATGCTCAGGCCTATGAGTATCCGCCTCCGCCCCAGGATCCACTTGCTTCACCTTGGGTGGGGCCTGATACGCCGTGGGTCTATTACAACGGGGATTGGTTTTTGAATGGCATCCTGTACTATTTTTACGGCCCTGATTACGGTTGGGCCCCATATTACGCTTATGCACCCAACTATATTGTCAGACCCGAGACCTGGTATGCTCCGAGATGGCTGGGGTGGTATCAGGGGCGTCCTCAATACTGGGAGAGTTTTCACCGGCAGTATCCTTATTGGAGTGGACACCGACAGGGTCAGCGTTATGGTCAGGAATTTTTTGAGCAACACCATCATGGTCAGGGCGGTGGGTGGCAGAAAGGATTCAAGGGCGGCGCCGCTGTTACATCCCATCCCGAGGAACGCAAACCAGGTCCGGCTCAAGTGGCCCCCCCTGAAAAGCAAAAGCAGCAGCCTGCCGTGAAGCGCGAGCCTCAGCCACAACAACAGCAGCCTGCCGTGAAGCGCGAGCCTCAGCCACAACAACAGCAGCCTGCCGTGAAGCGCGAGCCTCAGCCACAACAACAGCACCAGCAGCAACAACCGCAACAGAAAGGTGAGGCTAAAGAGAAAGAAAAATAGACAGGGCGCGAACAATAACAGTTTGCGCCGTGTTTTGCACCTTAACTAACGTATTTCATGTGCAACCGATAAGGAGAAAACACCATGAAAATCAATAAATTTCTTAGGCGATCTTTGATCGCCTTACTCGCTGTGATGATGGTCCCGTTTGGGGCGCTTTCACAGGAAACAGCAACGTCAGGCAAGGCATTCAGCGATGCAGAGCTTGATCAGATGCTCGCCCCGATTGCGCTATATCCTGATTCGCTGCTCGCACAGATTCTGGTGGCCGCGGCCTTCCCGGATCAGGTCGCGGAAGCGGACACCTGGTTGAAGGCAAATCCGGATCTTAAGGGGGATGCGCTCAATAACGCCCTCGATAAAATGAAATGGGACCTGAGCGTGAAGGCGTTGGCGCCTTTCCCGCCGGTACTCGCGATGATGGTTGAGCAGACGGCGTGGACACAAAAGATGGCTGAAGCCTTCACGGCCCAGGAGTCCGATGTTATAGCCTCCGTTCAGAGACTGCGATCGAAAGCTTACGCTGCGGGCAATCTCAAATCGAGCGCCGAGCAGAATGTGGTTGTCAAAGGCGATACGTACGCGGTTGAGCCTACCAATCCTGAAGAAGTCTATGTGCCGCGTTACGACCCGTCGGTTGTCTACGGGGCCTGGGGGTATCCTGCGTATCCTCCCTTCGCATATTACCCCGTTTGGCCGGGAGTGGGCATTGGCATTGGCCTTGGAGTGTTCGGGTTTTGGGGGGGGATAGGCGTAGGACCTTTCTGGGGCTGGGGTTGGGGGTCCTGGAACTGGGGCGGCAGAAGTATGAATGTCAATGTCAATCGAAATATTAATATCAATGGGAGGAATGCCAATATCAATAGAAACTTCAGAACTGCAAACGCCAGAAGTGTCGCAGGCCGGGGAGCCGCCGGTCGAGGGACCGCCGGCGTTGGCCGTGGTGGTGCGGGTGGTACGGGAGGCAGACCAACGGCAGCCTCCTTCGAACGTGGACTCAAGAGCGGAGGGTCGCGTGGCGCAGGCAGTCGAGGGACCGCTAACGCCAGTAGCGGCGGAACGCGTAGCAAAGGCAGTCGCAGCACTGGTAACGTCAGTCGCGGCGGCTCACGTAGCGGCGCATCTCGTGGCGGTGGCTCACGCAGCAGTGCATCTCGTAGCGGTCGCGGCGGTGGTGGCGGTCATGGCGGCGGCGGTGGTCATGGCGGTGGCGGTCATGGCGGTGGCGGTGGTCATAAATAAATATGGCATCTAATGAAACGTTGAAGAGCAGAGCTTGCGGTCAACGGGAAGTTCATTAATAGCGTTTTATTCTGCCCCCTGTCCTCTTTTATTTGGACAGGGGGGATTTTGTTCGCATGGGCGTGACACGCATTAACAGCGCTGGATCCTGTGACGTCCCTGTGCCACCCGTCGGAGTGATGGTCCTTTCCAATAATACAGGATTTATACACGCGCTCCCGAAATAGCCGTCCTTTCGATATACATCTCGACAGCATTGAGAAGGGCCGGGACGTCAATGGTAAAGGTTTAAGGAGAAAAGGATGCCTTTAACTCATTTGATTATTATTCTGGTTGTTGTTGGAGTGATCCTTTGGCTGATTAACAACTACATACCGATGGATCGTAAAATCAAGAAAATCTTAAATGTAGTCGTGGTGATTGCCGTGATCATATGGCTATTGAGCGTCTTCGGGGTCATAGGTTCGCTTTCGGGACTCCGTGTCGGGAGATAAAGTCCGGTTACTGGGAGACGATACTTCTCAACGTCAGACGGTCAACGTCCTTGTCTGGGCTGGCGTGGGGCCATTGCGGGCGGTGGTGTGCTCCTGCTTATGCGAGCAAGAAAAGGTGACCCCGGAATTAGATCCGCCTGAATACTTGATGAGCGGAAAGGTGGTCGAAGCATTATCTTTCCAAACGGCGGGTAGGGTGGCTGTGTGACCGTGATCTCCATGTTGTATTCATGGAATAACGTGTGACCGCCATCATCTGATCTATCGCCTCACCCCCTCATAATGGCTCCAAAGTGGGGTGTAAGTTCACTCCAGGAAGGCAAATCATCATGAAGCGGATCGGAATTATTCTCGGCGGCGGGATTCTCTTGGCAATTGTGCTCTTCGCATGGTGGGTCATCAGCCGCCCCGAACGCGGCACGACCGGCTCGGTCAGCACGCATTTTCACTTGCTCGGCCCTAACGACAAGATCGTGATCGACGGCTTCGACGACCCCAAAGTCCAGGGCGTCGCCTGTCACATCTCCCGTGCGCAAACGGGAGGGATGAAGGGCGAATTGGGCGTGGCGGAGGACACGAGTGACGCCAGCATAGCCTGTCGTCAGGTCGGCCCGATCAAGATCGTCGGGGAGATCAAGGACGGCGAGCGCGTCTTCGACGAGCACCGCAGCCTCGTGTTCAAGAAGCTTCAGGTCGTCCGGTTCTTCGACCGCGAGCGCAATGTGCTGGTTTACGTAGCGTATAGCGACCGGGTTATCGAAGGTAGCCCAAAGAACAGCATCAGCACGGTGCCGATCATGGGGTGGCCGGCGCCATAAATTCGAACTTCGCGGCCCGAATCGAGTTCCTGAAGAGACCCTTGATCCTTTGCCACCCCGAGACCGGCGGATATGAAAGCGGCTATGCAATGTACGTCAGTATGGAACGTCGAGGCCGCAAGATTTCCTCACTGAGTCGCGGCCTTTGCTTCTTTTTTCGGGGCCGCTTCGTCTCTATGAGGGAGGGATTGCTGTGAACTCCGAATGCTGTTTGGGAGCCACACCCCTGGGAGAAGACACATGTGGATTTCTCGTCTGGGCCCCGGCGATCAACCAGGTGGAAGTCCATATTCTTTCTCCGGAAGAACGAATTGCGCCCCTGGAAAAAGTCTCGCGGGGCTACCACTATGGTGTGGTGCGGGGGGTTAAGCCGGGAACCCGATATTTTTATCGTCTCGATGGTAATACAGAACGTCCCGATCCAGCCTCCAAATTCCAGCCCGAAGGTGTTCATGGCCCATCCCAGGTCATTGACCCCAATTTTGTTTGGGAAGGGCCTCACTGGTCCGGCATACCTCTCTCCCATTATGTGCTTTACGAACTTCATGCGGGGACTTTTACTGCTCAAGGCACCTTTGACGCCATCGCCCCACACCTGGATGAGCTGAAAGATCTGGGGATAACATCCGTTGAAATCATGCCTGTCGCTCAATTCCCGGGGGATCGCAACTGGGGCTATGACGGCGTCTACCCTTTCGCGGTGCAAAATTCTTATGGGGGTCCGGAAGGTCTCAAAAGACTTGTCAATGCGTGCCACCAGTGTGGTCTGGCTGTGACTCTGGATGTTGTCTACAACCATCTCGGGCCGGAAGGAAATTATCTCTACGATTTTGGGCCGTACTTTACCGACCGATACCGCACTCCGTGGGGTTCAGCCATCAATTTTGATGGACCTGATAGCGACGAAGTCAGGCGGTTCTTTATTGAAAATGCGCTCTATTGGGTGACGGAATTTCGCGTGGATGCTTTGCGCCTCGATGCGGTTCACGGGATTTTCGACTTTTCCGCGCTCCATTTTCTGCAGAAATTGACTTGTGCGGTGCATGCGCAGGCCGAGCGGCTCGATCGCCGGATCTATGTCATTGCCGAGAGTGATTTGAACGACGTACGGCTGGTTCGCTCTCAAGAACTGGGTGGTTATGGGCTGGATGCCCAATGGAACGACGATTTCCATCATGCGCTCCACACGCTTCTTACCAGGGAGCGAACCGGGTACTATGAAGATTTCGGACGTATTCAAGATCTTGCCAAGGCCTTTACCGAGGGCTTTGTCTATTCGGGAACGTATTCCCCATCGCGAAGGCGTCGACACGGAAACACCTCCAAAACCATATCCGCGAGCAAGTTCGTGGTCTTCGCCCAGAACCACGATCAGGTGGGAAACCGTCTAAAAGGAGATCGGCTCAGTGCATTGGTCTCCTTCGAAGGGCTGAAGCTGGCGGCTGCCGTGGTGCTGCTTTCGCCTTTCATACCCCTGATCTTCATGGGCGAAGAATACGGAGAAACAGCGCCGTTTCCCTATTTCGTCAGCCATTCGGACCCGGATCTGATAGAGGCGGTACGCCGCGGGCGCCGGCAAGAGTTCGCAGATTTCCAGGGGGCGGATGAGCCGCCGGACCCTCAGGGAGAAGCGACCCTGCAGAGCGCAAACCTTGATCACAGCCTGCGGTATACGGGAAGGCATCGCATCCTGTACGAATTGTACAAGGAACTTACAAAGCTCCGAAGCGAAATTCGATCTTTCGCGGGTCTAAGCAAGGACCGCATGGAAGTTGTTTGCCTGGAGAGCGAGAGTATCCTGATCGTTAGGCGCTGGGGCCGCAAGGAGCAGGTTGCCGCCATCTTTCATTTTGGCGACACGGCTGTGTCTGTCAACGTCCCATTGCCTTACGGCCGCTGGCTCAAACGCTTGGCGTCGGGAGATGAACGATGGAACGGTCCAGGCCGCGATATGCCCACAGTGCTTCATTCAGACGGGAAAGTCTCGGTGACTTTAACTCAAAATGCCTTTCTCATTGTAAGTCTGCAACCGGAGGACTAACTGATGGACCGATTTGTTTGTATCCATGGGCACTTTTATCAGCCTCCAAGGGAAAGCCCCTGGCTGGAGGCCATTGAGATCCAGGATTCGGCGTTTCCTTACCACGACTGGAACGAGCGGATTGCCGCCGAATGCTACGCGGCAAACGCCGTGTCGAGAATCTGGGACACGGAAGGGCGAATCGCCCAACTGGTGAATAATTATGCCGGTATAAGCTTCAACTTCGGTCCGACGGTCCTGCTCTGGATGCAGAAGTATGCCACCGACGCCTATGAGGCCATCCTGGAGGCTGACCGGCAGAGCCTGGAGAAATTCTCCGGTCATGGAAATGCCTTGGCCCAAGCCTACAATCACATGATCCTGCCTCTGGCCAACAGCCGCGACAAGAACACCCAGATAATCTGGGGGATAAAAGATTTTGAATATCGCTTTGGACGTAAACCCGAAGGGTTGTGGCTCCCGGAGACGGCGGTAGACCTTGAGAGCCTGGACATCATGGCACAACACGGCATCGGCTTCGCCATACTTGCCCCCAGGCAGGCAAGCCGGGTTCGGCCTATTGATGGTAATAAATGGCAGGACGTAAGTGGTGGCAGCATCGACCCCGGCATGGCCCACCGGGTCTCGCTGCCGTCAGGCCGCGTCATGGCCCTGTTCTTTTACGACGGTCCGATTTCACAGGCCTTGGCATTTGAAGGATTGCTCAACAACGGAGAGGCCTTTGCCAACAGGCTGCTGTCCGCATTCCCCGACGACTCTCCTCGCCTTGTCCACATCGCCACGGATGGCGAAAGCTATGGGCATCATCATCGCTACGGCGACATGGCCCTAGCGCATGCGCTCCATCACATCGAGTCCAACGGCCTGGCACAGGTGACGAATTATGGCCGGTACCTGGAGGGCCATCCACCGGCGTACGAAGTGGAGATCTTTGAAAACAGCTCGTGGAGCTGTGTTCACGGCATAGAACGCTGGCGGTCCGACTGCGGGTGCAACAGCGGCGGGAACCCGGGTTGGAACCAGGCTTGGCGAGCCCCACTGCGTGCGGCCCTGGACTGGCTCCGCGATGCCGTGAATCCGGCTTTTGAACAAACGGCCGGACAGTTTCTGACCGATCCCTGGGCGGCTCGAGACGATTACATCGACATCATCGTGGATCGATCGCCCGACCGCATCAGTGCATTTTTGAACCGCCACGCAACCCGCCCCTTAAACTCCGGGGACGAGATCACGGTCCTGAGGCTTATGGAACTCCAACGCCACGCCATGCTCATGTACACAAGTTGCGGTTGGTTTTTTGACGAGCTTTCCGGGATCGAGACGGTTCAGGTCATACAATACGCCGGAAGGGTCCTGCAACTTGCCGACCAGCTTTTTAGCGACTCCTTCGAACCCGACTTTCTCGAACATCTCGAACGTGCCAAAAGCAACATACCTGAACACCGTGACGGCCGAACCGTTTATGAGAAATTTGTCAGGCCTGCAATGCTCGATATGAAAGATGTGGGCGCCCACTATGCATTAAGCTCGCTGTTTCAGGATGTCGGTGAACGCAGTTCGATCTACGCGTATTCCGCCACCCGGGAAGACTACCGCTCCTTTCAGGTGGGGGGCTCAAGGCTGGTAATCGGGCGGGCAACGGTCACTTCAGAGGTTACGCGCGTATCCTCCAGCTTGTGCTTTGGGGTTCTACATCTTGGTGATCATAGTATCGCATGCGGTACCGGTGAATATCAAGGCGCGCAAAAATATGAAGCGCTGGCCAAAGAGATTTCAGCGGCTTTCGCCGGAGCTGACTTTCCGAAGACCATACTTCTTCTGGGTAAATACTTCGGGACGTCCACTTACTCTCTGACCTCGCTTTTTGCCGATGAGCGGCGAAAAGTTTTGGACATCATCATGGGGCCGACTCTGAGAGAGGCTGAAGCTGCATATAGCTCGATTTATGAGCACCATGCTCCCTTGATTCGCTTTCTGACCGGGTCCGGTACGCCACGGCCCCAGGCCCTGTCAGTCGCCGCGGACTTGCGCTTGAATGCTAAGCTTCGCAAGGTGCTTCAAGGGGAGGGGCTTGACCCCGAAGTCGTGAGACCGCTTCTGGAAGAAGCTCGTTTGGCCGGAGCGACTCTGGATGCGACTGCTCTGGGATTGCTACTGGCAGCCAACATTGAACATCTGGCCGAACAACTTCTCGAACAACCTGACGACCTCTCCCGCATAGAGAGGTTGAATAAGGCCGCACAACTGGTCCGGACCTTGCCGTTCGAGGTCAATCTCTGGAAAATTCAAAACATCAGCTACAAGATCCTCCAAGCCTATTGTAACAACTTCAATGAGAAGGCCGCCATGGACGACCAAAACGCGAAAGAATGTCTGCGCCATTACACGGTCTTGGCCCAGAATTTCTTGCTGCGGATGCCCATATGCCCCGAAAACAGCAAACCTGCAAACGGATAGAAGACCGGGAAGTTTCTCATGAATATGCCAACCGCGACCTATCGGATTCAATTAAATCCCGCGTTCGGCTTTCGGGCCGCTCAGACCGTCATTTCCTATCTGGCGGACCTGGGTATATCCGACCTGTACGTTTCTCCCATATTCAAAGCCGTCAAGGGCAGCCTCCACGGCTATGATGTGGTTGACCCTAATCACCTGAATCCCGAGTTGGGAGGCCCCTCCGATTTGGAGGGGCTGGCCGCGGAGCTCAAAACGTACAATATGGGGTGGATTCAGGACATCGTCCCGAATCATATGGCGATAGATTCGGAAAATCGCCTGCTGATGGATATTTTGGAAAATGGTTCCAGCTCCAGGTACTTTCAGTTCTTCGACGTGGATTGGGATTATCCGGCCGCCAGCCTCAACAGGAGAATCCTGGCGCCGTTTCTTGGCAGGTTCTATGGGGAGTCTCTTGAAGATGGAGAGATCGCCCTCCAATACGGTCCTGATGGCTTCAAGGCCGCCTACTACAACCTCACCTTCCCGTTACGAATCGAATCTTATCTAAATCTCTTTAGTAACTTGTCCCAGTTAAAAGGGAAACTTGCCGAAGACGATCCCGACTTTATCAAGCTTTTAGGCATCCTCTATGTTTTGAAGTCGCTCTCTTCGAGCGATGAACCGGAGGAGCGCAACAATCAGATAAGATTTATCCAGCACACTATGTGGGAAGCCTACAACAGCAATGCCGTAATAAAGGCATTTGTCGATGAAAACGTTCGGACGTTCAATGGTGAGAAGAAGAAAGCCGAGAGTTTTAATTTTCTTGATGACCTTCTTTCCCAACAAGTCTTCAGACTTTCCTTTTGGAAAGTGGCCGCTGAAGAAATAAACTATCGCCGCTTTTTTTGTGTTAATGGGCTGATTTCACTCAAAGTGGAAGACGAGCACGTTCTAAACCACACCCACGGCCTGATTTTCGATCTGATTGAAAGACAAATCGTAACCGGTTTGAGAATCGATCATGTTGATGGGCTGTACGATCCGGCAAGCTATCTTCAAAAAGTGAGAGGCGGGGCGCCGGCAACCTATATCGTCGTTGAAAAAATACTCAATCTTAACGAAGATCTGCCACATTCTTGGCCGGTCCAGGGAACCACCGGCTATGATTTTACAAATTATGTCAATGGGTTGTTTTGTCAAAAGGAAAATGAGAGGGCATTTAACAGAATCTATGCCGGCGTAACCGGCTTGAAGAATTCTTATGAAGATGTCGTGCGCTACAATAAAAAAGTGATGATCCAGGAGGATATGGCGAGCGACGTCCAGAACCTCGCCCGTCTCCTGAAGAATATCTCCAGCAGGGACCGCCATGGAAGCGACATAACCCTTTCGGCGCTGCAAAGAGCGCTGACCGAGGTCCTGGCGGTATTTCCCGTATACAGGACCTATATCAGCCAGACTGTGGTCTCGGACGACGGCAGGAAATACATTTTGGCAGCGTTGGACCGGGCCAGAACCAATTTTCCCGCCCTGTTACATGGATTTACGTTCGTACGAAGATTCCTTCTTCTGGACTTTCCAGATTATGTTTCCGAGGAAGAGAAGCGGGACTGGCTTCACTTTGCCATGAGGTTTCAGCAGCTTAGCGGGCCGGTAATGGCTAAGGGAGTCGAGGATACCACCCATTATGTGTACAACCGGCTCTTGTCACTCAATGAGGTAGGTGGACGGCCGGGTCACTTCGGTTGCTCGCTCGAAAAATTCCACCACTTCAACACGAAAAGAAGGGACTTTTGGCCGGATTCCTTAAATGCGACCTCGACTCACGATACCAAAAGAGGCGAAGACGCACGCGCCAGAATAAATGTATTGTCCGAGATGCCGAACGAGTGGCTAAGAAGACTCCGGACCTGGATCAAGATAAATGGGGGCAAGAAAAAGCGCGTCCGCGGCTCAGCCGTTCCGGATAGAAACGACGAGTATTTCTTGTACCAAACGCTGATTGGCGCCTGGCCGTTTTCAGATGCCGAGTATCCCGACTTCGTTCAAAGAATTAAGGCGTACATTGTCAAAGCTGTCCGGGAAGCCAAAGTCCATACCGCGTGGCTAAAACCCGACATTGAGTATGAAAACGGTTACGTCTCGTTCGTTGAGAAAATCCTCGTTCGCTCAGAAGCCAACGAATTTCTGAAAGAATTTATCCCGTTTTGCCGGAGAGTTTCTCACTACGGCATACTCAACTCCCTCTCGCAGACACTGATCAAGATTACCTCACCCGGTGTGCCCGATTTCTACCAGGGATCCGAACTATGGGACCTGAGCCTGGTGGATCCTGACAATCGCCGGCCGGTGGATTTTGAAAAAAGGCGCGCCATTCTGGCCGGCATCCGTCAACAGGATGATGCCGATATTGGCCGGCTGGTCCACGACCTACTTTCCACGCGAGAGGACGGAAAGATTAAACTCTTTCTCATTTATCGGGCGCTCAGAGCGAAACGAGCAAGTCGAGAGCTTTTCCGCTCCGGCGCTTATCTTCCCCTTGAGTCGGCGGGAAGATTCAGGAGCCATATCATCGCCTTTGCCTGGCGGTATGAGCAACAATGGGCACTGGTCATTGCTCCGAGGTTTTGCAGCCACCTGATTCAAGAGGGAGATTTTCCTCTGGGAAGACAGGTATGGCAGGATACTGAGGTGATAATGCCCAGCGGGGCGCCTGCTGTCTGGCGTAATGACATCACGGATGAGGTGCTTTCTGCGGGCAAGGCACTGCCTGTCGGAGATATACTACTCGGTTTTCCGGTGGCGTTCCTCAGGGACGAAGGAAAGGAGGAGTGTGTGCGAACCACTTGAGTGGGGCCAACCGTAACCCGTCGGAGGCGACTGCCGCTTTGCTCTCAACCGAAACTTTCACAACTGAGTTTTGACAAAGGATTTACTTCAATCCAGCGATACTTCACCATCCGAATCAAAGAATATGTACTTCTCGCATATCCTCCGGTAGTGATGGCCATATATCGCGAGAGTGAAGGCCAATGACAGCAGCCTCGGCCTGCGGATCAGGGTCCAGAAAAGCAGATACCAGTAATGGAAACGTTCTTTGCCCCAAACACCCAACCAAAAGCTCGATCGGAAGACCGCCAGGAACCGCTGGACATCTGCGGGGCTCCGGATTCCGGGCGAGCTGAGCTCTTTCAAGAAAGTTCTGACACGCCGGTAGAAAATTTTGGGAGAATAGATCTGTTTCATAATCGATCGGTATCCATCCAAAAGCCTGTCCAGCCCCATTTTAGGGATGATATTCGTCGTTCCGTCAACGTTATCTCCGGAAAACGCATTAACCAGCCGGTTTTCCCTTTTGAGTCGATCAAATAGCCTTGTTCCCGGAGGAGCCTGGAGAATCCCGACCATTGCGGTCACAATTCCGCTTTTCTTAATGAAATCGATCTGCCGCTGGAAGGTAGAGTGCGTATCGCTGTCGAAGCCGACAATAAAACCGCCCATTACCTGTAATCCGGCATGCTGGATAATTTTGACGTTCTGAAGGAGGTCCCGGTTCTTGTTCTGGGCTTTATGACATTCCGTCAGGCATGCCTCATCGGGCGACTCAATGCCGATAAAGACTGAATCGAAGCCGGCTTTGCGCATCAGGTCCAAAAGCTCCGGGTCATCGGCCAGATCGATGGAAGCTTCCGTAAAAAAGGCGCATCCCTTTTTGTCTTTTCGCCAATCGATCAAGGCAGGAAGCAACTGTGTCTTAAGGTATCGCTTATTTCCGATAAAATTGTCGTCAACGAAAAAAATGCTATTACGCCAACCTGCCTCATAAACTCGATCCAACTCGGCGATTACCTGCTGAGACGTTTTCACGCGCGGTCGATGGCCAAAAAGAACCGTCACGTTGCAGAATTCGCAGTTGAACGGACATCCTCTCGAGGACTGTATGCTCATAGAGGCATATCGTTTCATTGGTATTAAATCCCAAGAAGGGATGGGAGTGTGATGAAGATCGCAGAAACTGGAAGCACTGTAGACTCTTTTGAGACACCCGTTTTGCAGGTCCTTAATGAAAGAGGGCAATGTGAGCTCTGCCTCATTGAGGATAAGATGATCGACCTCCTCAAACTCGTCCGGTACCGCAGTGAAGAGCGGTCCACCCGCGACGACCTTCAAGCCCTTCGCCCTGCAACGGGCGATGATTTGCTTCGCCGATTCCTGCTGAACCGCCATGCCACCAATAAAGGCCATATCCGCCCATGAAAGGTCGTCATCCGTAAGGTCGTTCACATTGACGTCCACGAGTCGCCTGGACCATTCTTCCGGCAACAGGGCTGCAACGGTCAGCAGGCCAAGGGGCGGGAAGGCTGCCTTCTTTCCGATGAAACTTAAAGCGTACCTGAAAGACCAAAACGTATCGGGAAATCTTGGATAAATGAGGAGAACCTTCATGTCACTAGACTCCCTTATCACCTACAGGCGAACAGACTGGCCCGAGGTGAAGATGGCAGGTAACATTTGGGTATTATTTCCTCCGCGACTGTTTGGCAACCCCAGCAGTCTTGCTGCAAAGCGCGGTTGCCACTTATGTTGATGCATGATTCAGCGCAATAATCTAAGCCATTAAAATAAGGAATTACCGTGTAAAGTAAATAGATTGACAAGTGGATGCAGATAGTAGGAACCATGCCGCTCAATGTCGCTTCCCTCGTCCTTGAGAAATGCGGCGCCGAAATCCCGTGGCGGCGCCTCACGCGGCGGAGGTGATGGTGACGTTGGCGGACGCCGAAGACAGATATGTTATGTAGTCGAAAATTGATGATCGGATCTTGCTATTTTATTATGCTCCCCTGTCCTCTTTTGTATGGGTAGGGGGATTTTCTTCGTATGAGAGTAACTCGGTCGTTTCCGAGGCTGCAACCGATTTGATCATAGTCTGGATTTTACTCTTCACAGAACGAGCAGAAAGTAATAGGAGCGCAAGCCGCAAACCGTTTGGCCGCCTCCAAAGCCTGTCCTGCCGATAAGGATTTGGGTCAGGTTGAAGACCGAACAAAGACAAAAAAATACTTAACAGGGAATATACATGCTACAATGAAAAAACAAATCTCATTCTTCATTTCCTCTCGAATGCTCGTTTCCCAAAAACATATAAGAGCCCATACCTAGGCCACAACCGAGGAGGAACGTGAAATGCCCTCGCTGGATTATGAAAAAGAGAAAGGTGAATTCACTGACTTCTATAATCGTAATAACTTATTCCATAAAAAAGCATGTTATTTCATAAGGGGTCGCCTTAACTCACTTTTTACTGATAGTTATGACATAGATGCCATTACATCACGAATAAAAGACCGTGAGGCTTGTCTTGAAAAATTTAATCTCAAGTACAGGTCAAACCTAGAAATACGGAACGTACCATACACAATAAAAAACTATATATACGATCTACTTGGAGCTAGAGTGGTATGTCTTTATGAAGATGATATCCATTATATCAGTGATACTCTGTCTAAAAACTTTTGTGTCCTTAACATAATAGATAAAATATCACTCATTGAAAGCACAGATGACCAATTCGGATATAAGGATTTGCATATCGATTGCACGCTACATGACGAAAACAAGAGCTTTCTAGGATACAGAAAACATTCAGATCTTAAGTTCGAGATTCAAATAAGATCCATCATTCAAGATGCGTGGAGCGTCCTGGATCATAAGATAAAGTATAAAAAAAATAAGCTCGATGTTAAAACGAAGAATCAATAGATTAGCGGCTCTCTTCGAAATTGCGGATGCTGAATTCTTAAATGTTAGAAATGAGATTAAGATTCACGAGGAAAAAGCCCAGGAAAAAGTAGCCGCTTTATCTCTACTTTCCCCTGAGCAAGAAGATTATGAGCTTGATATTTTTCAATTTTTAATCATCTTAGAGCACTCTTTTTCAAGCTACAATTTCATTAAAGTGAGGGCTGACGACTTTTTAAATGAAATAAAGAAGTACGCACCAAATCTATCCCTGAGCAGGTTTTCGAAAATACTTAACGCTTATCTGGAAATTGCTCACATATATAGAGAGTATCAACAATTGCAGTTTTCTAAAAGTTTAAATCCATATACAATTATTCGGCATGTCCTCTATTTGTCTGATAAAGAAACATTCGAACCAATGATATTTGATATTCAGCGCAAGAAGTTCGATGAATGGCTTAATAACAATTATGTGGATGCGTAATTTAGCCGTTTACATGATCGGACTTAGGGTGACGCGGCAATCTCGTTTGCCAATGGATGTGTGAGAAACTATGCGCTCTTAAAACTTTAGACAGCTCTCCTCCGCCTTGAGAAATGGGGCGCCGATCTCTTCGCTCCGCGCGGCGGGTCCTACCGCCCTGCAACGTTCATTCTCACCTCTACCACGTGTTCCCGATGGTCGTCGACAAGGGGAACAGCCTTGTCGTGTTGTTCGACGCCGTCAACTGTCACACTCATTTCATCATTACCGGTCTGGGGTTGCATAACGGTAATGTGGTAGACGGTCTCCCGATAGCGATAGTGCATCTTGAACGACTTCCAGTCCAACGGGAGGCACGGAGCAAAACTCAGTTTGTCCACTTCAAGCCTTAACCCCAGCAGTGATTCCACGATAAGCCGATACATCAGGCCGGCAGACCCCGTGTACCACGTCCATCCGCCACGTCCGATGTGCGGCGAGAGCGCATAGACGTCGGCCGAAGCGACGTATGGCTCCACTTTGTAAATGGCAACGCCTTCGGGAGATCTTGCGTGGTTCACCGGGTTGATCATCTTAAACAGTTCCCACGCGCGCACCCTGTCCCCCAATCGAGCAAACGCCATTGCAGCCCAGATGGCCGCATGCGTGTATTGGCCGCCGTTTTCTCTAACTCCTGGGACATACCCTTTGATGTAGCCGGGATTCAACTCCGACTTGTCGAAGGGCGGATCCAGAAGTTGGACCAGCCCATGCTCGCGGCGAACAAGGCGCTCATCCACCGCCTCCATGGCCATGCGCGAACGCTCATGATCTCCGGCGCCGGAAAGAACAGACCAGCTCTGCGGGATCGAATCAATTTGGCATTCGAGGTTGCTCGCCGATCCAAGCGGCGAGCCGTCATCGAAATAGGCGCGGCGGTACCACTCGCCGTCCCAGCCATGTCTCTCGATATTGCGGCGGAGCCCCTCCGCCTCTTTTTCGCAACGCTCGGCGAAAGACTCGTCGCCATGCGTGCGGGCAACCTCAGTGAAGCGCATGAGCACTTCATATAGGAAAAATCCCAACCACACGCTTTCGCCTTTGCCGTGTTCGCCCACCAGGTTCATGCCGTCGTTCCAGTCACCGGAGCCGATGAGCGGCAACCCGTGCTCACCGAATTTGAGGCTGTTCAGGATGGCCTGAACACAGTGCTCGTAAAGACTCGCGGCCTCTTCAGAGCGCCCGGGCAGATCGTAATAAGAGTCTTCATCCGCGTTTACCGGGCGGCCCTGTATGAAGTGCACGGGCTCATCCAACACGCCGGTGTCCCCGGTGGTGAGAACATAATGGCTCGTCGTGAGCGGCAGCCAGAGGTAATCGTCCGAACAGTGAGTACGCACGCCTCGACCCGTCGGGGGATGCCACCAATGCTGAACATCGCCTTCCGGGAATTGACGGGACGCGCAAAGGAGCAGGTGCTCGCGTACGAGGTTTGGCCTGGCGTAGATGAGGGCCGTCACATCCTGCAACTGATCGCGGAAACCGAAGGCGCCCCCCGACTGCCAGGTTGCGCTTCGCGCCCAAAGGCGGCACGCCAAAGTTTGGTACAGCAGCCAGCCATTGGCCAACAGGTTGAAGGACTGGTCGGGTGTTTCCACATTTATCGCCCCGAGGGTGTGCGTCCAGTGCCGCCACACGACATCGAGGGCGCCGCGCGCAGCGGTTGATCCTCGAAAGCGATTGACCAGGTTTCTGGCATCGTCGGTGTCTCGCCCTGCGCCGAGCCTGAAAACTATCTCGCGCTCTTGCCCGGCGGCCAGATCGAAGCTCACCTGGATCGCGCCGCAGGGATCCAGGGCGGCCCCTACCTTGCCGGAAAGGCGCGTGCGCGTCATGGCGGCAGGAGCGCGCAGCGTACCGTTTCGCCCCAGGAATTCAACCCGATCGCCGCTTACGGTGCGAGTCGTATCGTCCACGTCGAAGAACGCAGTCCGGTCGCGGAACTCGGCGCTGTATGGGTTGCGCGCGAAAAGCGCTCCGCTGACCGGGTCAATTTCGGTGATCACATGCATGGCCGATTTCGGCCGCAGGTCGCCCAGCACCCATTCCGCATATCCGGTAGCGGAGAGCCGGCGGGATCGGCCCGACTCGTTGCGAACTTTGAGCACCGAGAACTTGATCGCTGCGTCCAGAGCCACGTAAACCCACAGTTCGGAGCGGATGCCGCGCTCGGTGTGTTCGAAGACGCTGTAGCCGAATCCGTGCCTGGTGGCGTAAGGCGTCGCCCCGCGGCAGGGCAGCGGCGTGGGCGACCAGAAGTGACCACGCTCTTCATCACGGATGTAAAACGCCTCTCCTCTCGAATCGCTCACGGGATCGTTGCCCCAGGCAGTGAGGCGAAACTCATGAGCATTCTCGCTCCAGGTGTAGGCAAGGCCGCTCTCTGAGATGACGGTCCCGAAGTGCGGGTTGGCCAGCACATTCACCCAAGGCGCCGGCGTAAGCTGCCCGTGCCCGGTGGTAATAACATACTCGCGCCCATCCGGGGTGAAGCCGCCCAGTCCGTTGAAGAACGCCAGATCGTGACGTGGCAAAGGGGCGACCGCCAGGGGTTCGGAGCGATGGGTTCGGGTCGGGGTAAGCAGGGGCACGGTCACTTCCACCAGCCTGCGGCCGTTGATCTGGTCCGCCAGCGACCCCAGGCTGTCAGTGATAATGGCGCGAGCGACCGCTTGGATCAGGATGCGGTCCTCTTCGGCTATCAACTCCGCAGGTCTTACGAAAATGCCGCCGGGTCGATCTGTCACGTTGGCTTCGATGCCTGCGGCAATGAGCCCCATGATCTGGTCGTGGAGGAGTTGCCGGTAACCGGCGCGATCTTCGTTCCAGATCACCAGGTCCACCGCCAGTCCCTTCAGACGCCAGTACGCGTGGGCCTGCACCAGTTCGCGCACCAGGTCGATATTGGCCGGATCTTCGATCCGCAACAGCACAATCGGTAAATCGCCGGAGATGGCGTACCCCCAGAGACCGGATTGCCCCCGGTGGTTCTTGATGAGGACGCCGGGGTCGGCTCGGAGCGCAGCGTTGGCGTAGATGATCGAGCCGGCAAGGCGCCCATAGAGTTGCGCATCGGCCTGTGAGGCATTGAACTGGCGCAGCAGCACCTGGCCATGAGTCCATGCCAGATCGAAGACGCGATCGGCGAGACGCCGATCCTGGTATTTTTCCACCAGGCTTAAGGCTGCTTCGCGGGTCTCACCAATGCCGGAGACCATGTCTATCGTTACCGATTCTTCAGGATCGAGCGTTATCCGGCAGCGGATGGCGACAATCGGATCGAGCACGGAACCCTCGCTTCCCGAAAGCGCCCCCGTGAAAAAGCCACCCGCCCCGGTCATCGCTTGTGGATCGGCGACGGTGTTGCCGTAGCCGATGAACTGCATGCGATCGGTCTCATAGGAAATGTCTCCGATCTCCGCCCCGTGCACGGCCATCAGGTGCAGCATACAGGGCTCCTGCTCGCCCTTGGAGCGGGGCCGGCGAGTGCAGAGGATTGCTCGCTGCCGGTGGATGATCTCGGTCTGAACGAAGAGATTGCTGAACGCCGGATGCAGTGCGTCCGCGGCCGGTTGCGCCAGGACCACTTCCGCATAACTGGTCACGTCTATCGCTCTGCGCTTCCGTGCGCGGTTGATGATGCGGACGCGCCGCAGTTCAATGTCATCCTCGGGGGAAACAGCGATCTCGGTATGGGTGTCATAGTCGTGGTCGCGGCAGCGGAACTCGGCCCGCCCTTCCGAGAAGATCGCCTCAAAATGCTTCGATCGCTTGAGCGTTGGCTGATATGCGATTGACCAGAACTCCCTGCTGGTCACGTCGCGGATGTAACAGAACGTGCCCCAGTTGTCGCAGGTGCTGTCTTCGCGCCAACGTGTGACGGCAAGGTCCTTCCAGCGGCTGTACCCGCCGCCGGCATTGGTGATCATCACGTGGTATCTGCCGTTCGAAAGCAACTGCACTTCCGGGGCAGGCGAGTCCGGGCTGCTGAAAGTACGAACCGGCGTCTCCGCGGCACTGGAAGCCGCGTGTAACTGAGAGAGTTCGGTAGTGTGCACATAGAACGCAGTAGCCTTGGGAACCCGCTCCTGAAGCAACAGCATGGTCGCCTGGAACAGAGGTTCGGACTCGAATCGTTTCTGCATCGGACGGTCCAGAAGCAGATAGGCCAAAGAGAGAAAGCTCATGCCCTGGTGATGTGTCATGAAAGAGCGAACCACGGCCTTCGATTGTCCCCTCGGCAGGCGCGAAGGAGTGTAGTCGATCGCTTCATAGAAGCCGAATTTTCCCGCAACCCCTTCAGCGGCCAGCCGCTCGAGATTCAAACACGCCTTCTCGGGCGCCACCATCAGCGCGAGCGCCGAAGCATAGGGCGCGATCACCAAGTCTTCGGCGAGCCCTCGTTTGAGCCCCAGGCCGGGCACGCCGAACGCCCGGTACTGATAGTTGAGATGAACGTCGATTGCATTGTAGCCGCATTCTGAAATGCCCCAGGGCGTCCCCGATGTTCTCCCATATTCGATCTGCCTCGCCACAGCCGCCTTGCAGGTCTGGTCGAGCAGCGTATGTTCATACGTCGGCATGACCAGGAGCGGCATAAGGTATTCGAACATCGAACCGCTCCAGGAAAGGAGGACCGGTTCTCCACCGGCGGTAGTAAGCAGACGTCCAAGGGCGAACCAATTCTCCTGCGGCAGTTGCCCCTGCGCAATCGCCACGAAACTGGAAAACCTTGCTTCCGAAGCCAGCAAATCATAGTAGCTGGAGTCCTGCCGATGCTCGCCGACGTTGTATCCGACAGCGAGCAAATGACGTGCCTTATCGAACAGGAAATCATACTCCATACGGGCAAGTGCGTCGCAGCGCAGGACAAGGGCTTTGATAGTCGCAATCCTCTCGCCGGCGTGGCTGCTTGCCTCAATGACGAGAGTCCGAAGCTCATCCAACCACGCCTTTTCCTGGGACGTCACTCCCAGGGCAAACCGACGCTCTATTTGCGGCAGCAGATCCACTTCGAGGTTGGACAATTGACGCAGCGTTGGGACCTCGTCGATACCCTGCAAGTCCCGTGGTCTATTCTCAGAGGACAATAGCGACGCCCACGGAGCCAGGAACGCAAGCTCGTCGAGGGCATCCCGGCACTGCCGGACAAAGGATTGCGCCCATGCGGCGGGACCGTCAGCCAGGGTGGTCGGGCCGGAATCAGGATGGCCGCCGCCGAATGTTTGAGTGGCAAATTTGGCCGGAGGTCCAAACGCCCCCGCCAACCGCTCCAGGCGCTCCTGTGCAGCCGCGAGCGTATCCGCTTGGGAGCCGGCTGCGGACTCCAGATCCCTCTGAAGTTGAGTGAGTTGGGCCGGAGGGTATAATCCTGGAGCGGCGGCCGCTGCGTCTATGACAATCCCGAGAGTGTCGCTTAAGCCCTCAAAGAGTCTCGTTCCCAGGATCTTGTGATCGACAAGTCCGAGCAGACCCGGCCGCAATGTCAACAAATGGCCTGCAAGATTCCCGCTGTCCACGGACGAAATGTAGAGGGGGGGCAGTGGTTTCAGAGATTGCGTGTCGTACCAGTTATAGAAGTGGCCCCGGTGTCGATCCAGGTTTTCCATCGTGCTAAGGGTGTTTGCTGTGCGTTCGATGAGTTGTCCGGCTGAAATGTAGCCGAAATCGTATGCGGATAAATTCGCAAGCAGTGCAAATCCCATGTTGGTGGGCGAGGTGCGGTGCGCGACCACTGCAACGGGATGCTCCTGATAGTTATCAGGCGGCAGCCAATGGTCTTCCGGGCCGACGAACGTCTGGAAGAACGCCCAGATCTTCCGGGAAAGCTTCCGGAGAAAGAGGGTGTGCCCGGTCGTGAGCTTTGCTTCACGGCGGGCGAGTGGGCGGCTGATCCACCAGGCGATAGCGGGGGAGATAAGCCAGAGGGCCAGGTTAGGCCCAGCCACAAACAATGCGGTGGGCCTCGATAGAGCGAGTGTAGTCGTTGTGGCGGCGGCAATGACCGGGGCGATCCACATGGCCCGGCACGAGCCGGCGAGGTCGGCTCGGCTATTGCGATTCGGGCCGTTCGACGGGTTCCATTCGAGAAGCCGCCTGTGTGCGATCAGCATTCGCCAGACGGTGCGCACTACCGCATCCAGACTGAAGAACGCTTCGTATGGCAGGCATACGAGCGTGAAGACAGCCTGAACGAAGTGCGAACCGGCCGAGCGCGCTGCGGCCGCGAGGTGCTGCTCCAGTGTCACATCGCCCGGTTTCTGAAGCACATTGAAGGCCGAGGCTATCAAAGAAGGAATCAGGATGATGCCGACCACCCCTAATGTCCAGAACCAGGCAGACGGCAACACCGTCCAGCCCAACAGCAACAGGAGTGTCAAAGCCGCGGGTAGGAGACTGCGCCTCAGGTTGTCGAAAATCTTCAAGCGGGACAGCATCGTGAGCGGGTTCTTTTGAAGGCGCCCATCGGGATCGGGTACGCCCGGGGTCACCCACTGCGCGATCTGCCAATCCCCTCGAATCCAACGGCGCCGGCGGCTCACGTCTTCGCTATAACGGGACGGATATTCCTCGTATAACTGCACATCGCTCAACAGCCCGGCCCGCGCGTAGCATCCTTCCAAAAGATCGTGGCTGAGGATCCGGTTGCTGGGGAAGCGCCCGCCCAACGCCCGCTCAAACGCATCGACGTCATAGATCCCCTTGCCAATGAACGAGCCTTCACCGAACAGGTCCTGGTAAACATCGGAAACGGC
>Ga0326728_10004594_pt1 | contig 40476 bp, 24 predicted proteins | sample MB3enrmetagenome_FD_207602 | JGI IMG/M metagenome (GOLD analysis project Ga0326728, IMG submission 207602) | Lab enriched peat soil microbial communities from McLean, Ithaca, NY, United States - MB31MN | ecosystem: Environmental > Terrestrial > Soil > Wetlands > Peat | place: USA: New York... | reverse complement strand
AGAGCAAGAACACAATCTGGGAGAACAAAGGAAAAAGGAAGGGAAAAGCGTCAACACACAGAATCAACAACTTAGGTGGGGCCAAATCAGATGATCAAAAGGGGCCAAACCATGTTGACAAAGCCATGCGACCAGCAGCAGAATCCCAATCTCCCCTACAATTCCGAACTGCATCAAGAAAGCCAGCCACTGTAGCTCGTAAGAGTACTTGTCTGTGTCGCTGCTGGTGTATGTATTGACGTGTGCTCCCATTCCTTTCCCCAAAATCGGTCGGGCCTTGATCTCCCCCATAAGCGCTCTGGCTTGTTCGATACGTCCGGTATCCGACAGCTCAGCCTCTCTGACGAAGCGCTCTTCGTATACCAAATTGAAAACATCGTAGCACGATACGCCGAGGACCAAGGCAGCGAGAATCGTCACTGCCATCGTCTTCCAACTCCGCTGCACGATCATCGCCACGAAGATGGAGACGACATAGATGAACCAGATAGCCCGAGAATACGCTAACAATCCCGACCCCAACAGAATAACCAGGCAAATGAATAGTCTCGACGTCCGGCCGAACCGGACTCCACTGACCCTCGGGGCCAGAAGCGCGAACAGGGCGAAAGCTCCAACAATATCCTCCGTAAACTCTAACCTGACCAACCCGAAGGGTATGGGGTACGCTACAGTAGACTGCTCACCGAAGACCGACCGGGTGATTTGGATGGGGTCGATGTTAGAGAAGAACGAGGCGGCCACGAGCGCCACCTTCACGGCCGACACGGAAAACAACCCGTAAATGATAACCGTAATCAGCCTCTCGGCCGCAACCAGACCCCTGCGAATCGCAAAGATGCTCAGCCATGCAACCAAGATAGCCATGGCGATTCCCCGAAGTTGGGAAAGAATCTGGCCGGTATCTGCCTGGCCGTTCAACACCCCCACCAAACTCCAGAAGCACAAGGACGCCGCGACCACGGCCATGAAGATTATCTCAGCGTGGGAGAAAAAGGGGCCGCCCGTCACCCCATAGAGCACGAACGCCGCTAGGAATAATCCGGAACTAATCAGCTTGAGATTCAGGCCGAGTACCGATCCCCCTGGAAGAGACACTGCCAGAAACAACTGGACCAGGAATAGCCCCCAGGTGATGGATCGAACGTCAGATGAAAACGTACGGGTGGTCATTAAGCGACCGGCCTTAGATTTACCTTTTCGGCAGCACCGCTGTCGCTGTTTCCGCCTAACGATTCGGGCAGTAGTTCCTCGTAACTACCTCCTACTCTTTGCCACAAGGTGGGCCAAGAGCGGGGCCTGCGAAATACTTTCTCGGGTTGAGCCCAATTCTCTGTAAATGAGGAGCAATTTTCTGGAACACCACCCTGAGCGATCTGCGAGGCAAGGGGATAAATGCAAGGACCACGCAAGCGACTTCCTTCCAGCCGACTCTCCCGCCAAGACCTCTCAATCGTCGCAATTGGTTTCTCGTCACAGTCACATCCCCGACCCACGCGGCCCTAAGCATGATTTGCCGGTTGAACTGGGCTCTTGCGCTGGACGTTCTGCTTGCATCACCCGGGAGTGGGTACCGTTCGAGCGCCCGAGATCGGATATCTAAAGAACTGATCTCAAGGCGCCGAAAATGCAGCGGGTCGCTTTGCCTCATCGCTGAATTGGGGGTGTGCCGGTAGCAGGCCAGTGTCTCACTGAGATACGCCATCTGTCCAAGTTGGCTTAACTCTAACCAAAGAGGCATGTCTCCCATCAGTTGCGAATGATCACTACAAAGAGTGTCGCCGAGCAGCGCCCGGCGCACCGCGTCAGTCCTTGCGACTACCGTGCAGGTATAGTGAGGAAGTGTCTCGAAGATGAGATCCTGATACTCGACGCGAATCGGCTGCTGAGCACCATCCCCCAGCTTTTCCGATTCTATTATTTGACCCTGAGCAGAAATATGCTGAACTTCTCCGGCGAAACACACCAGGGAGTTATCCGCCAGAAAAGCAGGAATCTGAAGCTGCAGCTTATCTCTTCTGTGCCACCAATCATCGCCCTCGCAGAAGGCCATATACTTACCCCTCGCCGCCAGCACCGTCCGCCGACCGTTGGCATGCATCCCGACGTTCTTTCCCGACAACAATACTCTGATTATCTCCGGATAGCGCCGCTGATATTCCAGCACAATCTCTCGCGTCCGGTCGGTCGAGCAATCCTCCCCGATAATCAACTCTAGGGGAAAGTCCGTCTCCTGCGATACCACGCCCTCAATCGCTTGGGCGATGTACGGCTCGTGGTTGTACGTGATCATAACCACGCTCACCAGTGGGTCACGCACGAGACGGTGGGGATCCACAACCTCGGTGTAAAGCCCCAGACTATCCTCGCCGTTACCGGCTTGACTCATCTGACTCCCTCTGGGCTTTTTCTTCTTCCAGCAGTTTCCTCTCGCCCTCCAAAATACGTCTATTGCGCTCCCCAACTACCCTGAAAACGAGCCGGAACGTCATGTCTGATTATCCGCTTGCTTTGGGCACGAAAAACATCACAGTCTCGTGGACACCCTGGGTGTAGTGTCTGATATAAACGTCATAGCGATCATTGATTTCCAAGACCCACAGTGGCACGCGCCAAAAATCCCGCTGATCGTGATAGATACACACCGCCATGGTTGGAGACGCCGACCTGATATGTTCCGCCGCTCCTTGGAGAGCATCAAATTCTGCTCCTTCGATGTCCAGCTTCAGGAAAGTTATTGTTTCATGCACTTCATCATCAAGGCGTACGACCTCGATTTCCGATTGGCCGGTGGCCGAAATGCTGCTTGCCTGTCCCGAACCCGTGTCGAAGCGCAGCCGATCGCGGCGGCTGAACAATCCCTTTTGTAAGAATGAGACCTCACGCAAGCCCGCCAGATTTCGCCGTGACACTTCCATCATTGCCGGCGCCGGCTCAAAATAATAGATCCTCTGGTAGGCCTTGTTCCAGGCCGCGAATTGCAGACTAGTCTGCCCATCATATCCGCCGCCGTCAACAAACACCTCGTCTGGATTCCGGGGAAGGAATGGCTCGAAATACTGTTTATTAATGGCGAGTGTAAAGCCTCGCATGTGCTCCACATCCATGCTCAGACGGAAGCGAACAACCTTCTCGAAATGGCGCTTCGAGACCTCGTCGGCCAAAAGGTTGCAGACCCATTCGTAGCGAGGGGCGTTTTCAATAATATCTTGACGATTCCCTGCGCAATAATCAACCGGGGCGAAGATTTCAGGCGCCAGCCGGGTAAGGGCAAAATAATCAATCGCCTGTCGCACGCCCGCGGCGTGAAGTCTTTCGAGCGCGGTGAGCGAGTTACCCGCAACCACACATGAAACCACAAGGGAATGGGAGGGGAGGTCCGCCATTCGAATAACAGGCTTATCAAGATAAGACTTGTCGTCTGTGAAATCGTCTATGAACGCCTGAATCGGCACGCGGCGGGAAACCCGTTCAGCGTACTTGTTCCGGCCGAGCACGTAAATTGGCACGGCAGTGCCGGACATCAAGCGCTGAAAGACCTCCTGTTTGGCGGCAGGCACCGCACCTTCGTGAGGATTAAGCATGTTTAGATACTGGTCCTGTTTTAGTTTGCCGATCGACATTCACACCCAACAGTACAACACGGAGTCCTCTTGGCTCGGTGTGTGATGCCGGACCGCCATTTTATAGTCCGGAACCAAGCTCCGCAGGGCTAGTGGAATATCAAACAAATCGTTTATCCGGTGATATATCGACAGGGCAAGTTTTGGACGATGCGTTTTTATACTCGCACTCGCGCCTCGGATCAAGGGCATTTCAAATCCCTCGACGTCTGCCTTCAGGAACGTGACAGGGCCGCCCGCAAGATACTGATCCAGCTTCTTTACGTGCAGGCTGCCAGCTTGTTTTCCTTGGGAAAAGAGAAATGATCCCCCTGCCATGTTGAAGGCTCCAGACTCGAAAAAATCGAGGGTTGTCTCTTGGTCGCCAAGCCCCGCCTGCACGCAGGTAATTGCGTCCTCTGGCAAGGCCCATTCCTGGATCAGCCTGCAAGATCGAGCCTGCAATGCTGAGTGCAGTTTTGGATTCGGCTCAAAGGCGTGGATTTTCTTAAAAATGCCATGGCTTCTCCAGACGAACTCTTCCAGTATCTGGCCGACATACGCGCCCGCGTCGACCATGACGGCTTCAGGGTCGGCGAGGTACTGGAAACCCGGAATCGCCCAGTACTGGTTGTCCTCATAGATGGCCGGGTACAGAGAATAGTCGGAGAGGAGGTTGGCCTTCAGAATCGTCAGATAGACCAGTCGGGAGCGGTCGTCAGAGAGAATATCTTTCGCCACAGTCTCAAGGCGATCCCAGTCGGTGCGAACAACGTAGTGGGCGAATGACTCGCAGCGCTGTCCCTTCTCAGCAAGCTTGGCTGCCGGCACTATCCAGTTCTTCATGGAAATGACGACCGGGCTGTTGTTCCGAAGAGCAAAATTGAGTGGCACTATGTCAACACCACGATAGCTACTGGACTCTCGCCCCGGAGTGTCGTCAAGAAATCCGAGCACCTTGATCCCCTTTTGGGAGAAATATTCAAGCGCCCCGGCGCCGATGGAACCTGCGCCGTATAAAAGTACGCCATTATCAAAGGCTGAGTCGTCACATCCAGCCGATCCAGTCAGCGCAGCAATTTTATGAAGAAGTTCCGGCACGCAGTCCCAGTCGTCTCTTGCCCGGTAAGCCGTACCCAGATTCTCGACCTCGCTTGTAAGCTTTGCCGTCACTTTTCGATTTACCTCCCGGATGTTCTCTGCGCTCTTAGTGTGATCTACCTACCGGGGCTTTGCGTTCAACCAATGAAGCGGAATCTCAGCTCACCATCGGAAACATGCTTCGCTTTGTCGTTCCTCGCCAGGATGTTATAATGTACTGGACAAGTTCCCAGCGATTCTCTGTAATAACCGGGTAATGTGTTCCCGCCCCATCCGCAGGAAGTCCAAGTCCATTTGTGACACGATTGCCATAATCGCCATTCTCCTACCTTACCTTGCCGATCGGCATAGCGGGGTTGCCAAACACCTTAAGCCGCGGCTGGATATCCATGACCACAACGCTGCCAGCGCCCACGAAAGCCCAATCGCCCACTTTTACTTTGGGAATGATGCAAGCGTGACTCCCCAAGAATACTCCTTCCCCGAGCACTGCATTTCCGTTGATACCAACGTGACTGCTGATCTGGCACCAATCAGCAACGATAGCATCATGGCCGACATTACTGAGTGCCCCGATCGAAACATGATCGCCGATCCTAACGTCACACGTGACGGAGGAGAACGGAGCCATGACAATGCCAGTTCCGAGTTGCACGTTTTTCCCGATATTTGCCAACGGATGGATGAGGTTAATGAAACGGCCGCCCCGTTCTATGATGGGAGAATAGTATTTGACTTTGTCTCTTGGGTCACCAACGGCGCCGATGAATACATCATCCCCCTCGATTTGGTAATTCTCCACCTCGCCGATTATCCGAGGCTGATAATCAAACCCATCGAGCGCGTCTGATCTGTCGTCGAGGAACCCCTTGATTTGCCAGTGAGCCCCGGCGGCGATTGCCTGTACCGCCCATCCGGAGATTTCGCGGCCGTACTTGCCCGCGCTGATGATAATGAGGTTTTGTTTTCGAGTGGACGGGGGCGCGGCGGCCAACGTTACCAGTCGTTTTGGTGACGGTGGCCCCGCCAACGCGCGCGACAGAACTCCTGATCCACATGTCGCGCGGGCACCGGGTGTCTGCCCTTGCGCGGTTGTCAGGTCCTGGCGCAAGCGCGGCCCGCTTGAATTGTCCAGGACGCTTTGGATGAGGTCGGCCAGGTGGGCTGGGGTTGGCGATTCGCTGAAGTCGTCAATCGTGATCTCGACGCCGAAACGGTGGTGGATTCGATGCATTAAGATTGCGGTCAGCAGGGAATCCCCGCCAGTTTTCAGAAAATCCGAGTGCAAGCTGATGTCTTCCGACTGGAGCAACTCCTTGAACAGGTTCAGGATTTCGAACTCCACCGGAGCACTATGGGTGGCCGCCCTCTGGGACCCGGACTCAATCTGGTCCAGCGGATTTGGTAGTCCCTGGCGATCCACCTTGCCTGTGGCGAGGGTCGGGAGGGAATCCAAGATGGCATACCGCCGCGGCACCATGTAATCGGGCAGCCGGGATTCAAGGTGTTCCTCCACCTCGTGCTGTTGGAATTGAGCGGCCTCCTTAAGCACTACGTATCCCACCAACTGATCCTCGCCGAGCCGGTTTTTCACCACTGCGGTAGCACAATCCGCTACCCCGGGTGAGGTGGATAATACGTGCTCGATTTCCGCCAGTTCAACGCGGTAGCCCCTGATTTTGACCTGAGAATCCTTTCGCCCGAGATGAATGAGGCAGCCGTCCGGTTCCAGTTTGCCAAGATCGCCCGTCAAATACACGGGCACTTTGTCGGCGCCGATCCGGACGAATTTGCTTTGGGTAAGCGTCGCATCGCGCCAGTAGCCGGCAGACATGTATTCACTCTTAACGCCGATCTCCCCGACACATCCGACCGGCAACTCCCGACGTTCGTCATCCAGAATCACGACCTGCCGGTCCTCTGATACCGAATACCCCCCCGCGACATTGGCATTCTCGATGGGGATATGATGGTCCACCGGATAGAGGCGATAGTTGTAGGTTTCACTGGTGCCAACTTGGTTCACCAAGTGGCTTCCGACCGGAAAGTGCCGGCGGAACAGTTCCACTTCGCGCACCGTCAGCGGTTCGCTAGCCATAACGACGATACGGATGTCATGAAACACAAAATCGTCAGGGACCGTGCGTAGAAACTGCCGGAACGCACTTGGAATCCACTGCAAGGTCGTCACTTTCTCCTGAACAAGCCAGTCGGCCATGCCGATAAACCCCTGAGTCTTCGCATCCCATGGATACAGCGTGCCACCATTGGTGAGGCAACTATAGATGTCCACCACGGAAGCGGAAAAACTGGCGGAATGCAGCCACGTTACGCGGTCGCTGGGAGCGAAGAAAAGGTAGTTGGTCACGCACATGATGTGATGCAAAAGGTTGCGGTGCAAAAAGGCGATCCCTTTGGGGCGGCCCGTGCTGCCGGAAGTGAAGAGGATGTAAGCGCGGTCGAGCGGGTCGCAGGGCACTTGAGGATTGGGCGCAGCCGCGTCACGTTTTATCACCGAGGTGTTGATGATTCGTACTCGTTTCCCGGCAAGTTCCTCGGCAAGTCTCATGTGCGGGTCGTCGGTCAGCAGGACCACCGGCTCGGCGTCTTCCAACATCATGCGCAACCGCTCTTTGGGGAAATTTGGATCCAGTGGCACATAGGCTTTGTGCGCCTTTAGCGACGCCAGGATGGCGATAATGGTCTCATTCGAGTTAGGCAGCAGGATGGCAGCTTGCGCCAATTCCTTTCCGCTTGCGGAAAGGATCTCCATTGCCACGGAGTTGGCAATTCCATTGGCTTCGGCATAGGTGAGGGCAGTGTCGCGGGTTTTGAGGGCGATGTTCCTTGGATGTAAATCTACCTGTTCCTCAATCCGCTCGTGGATACCCTGACAAATGGACGCCCTTTCGAATGCGACAAAATCCGCAGGTCTACCGACGGTAAGTTTGGTGGGCATGGTCTTGGACCCAAGCAGCGAGCTGGTCGATGTCGTTGATGAATACGCTCGGGAGGACCCGCGTCCGGGGGCCAATTCGCGATTCAACTCGCTCAGCGCTCCTGGACGTTATCCGTCACATTCAGGCAATCGATACTTGCTCCGACCCCCAGTGGCCCGCTTCCTCAACATCCCCCGCGCTTGCGACACGAATCGAAAATCTCACCGCCATTCATATGTTTTAGGAATGTGGAGGCCGTCGGCTCGGTACGCCGATTAGTTCGTACGACGCCTATGTGATGGCTTCTACGCGGGGCAAAAAGCACATCCAGATGTAAATTACTACCCCCCTGGTTACGCCCGCCAAGAGGAGGACCGGGGCCGGTAATAAGCGATTCAACGGACTGTACCTTCCTGGACTAGAGTTCCACCCACACACAATTCGACGATGAAATCGTTCGGCTGAAGTGGATTGGTCATTTGATGGGACAGATGAGCATTGAAGAACCGAGTAATACGGTCCAGTTCTGGTCCCAAGCCTGACATCCCGGCGAAATACGAGGCAAAAATCATCCAAAACACTGCGGCTGCGTTGCCGTTGGCAGTTACGGTTACAGGAAGTCCCTTGCGCTCAGCGAACGCTTTGACGGACTCGATTGTGGGTAGCTCGGAGGCAATGTGCTCAGCAGCCCAGCCCGCTTTTGTAATCTCGTAAACCAGTCGGTGGGCAAGCTCGTCGTCGTCGGCCTTGACCGCAAACGGGCCGAGAATCAAAACTTGGCCTCGGGATTTGCGGCAGAGCTGCGACAGAAACCCATCTCGGGCGTCGGCAGGTATGTGTTCCAAAACGTGACACGCCACAACGACATCAAATGACGTTTCAGGAAGAGCCATGTCGCACGTTAGCCCGTTCGTGGTGGGTTCCGCCAACACATATTCCGCCTCGGGTAGGAACAGACACAGGGCGCCATCGCCGCCGCCGACGTCCAGAACGCGCAGGGTTTTACCGCGGTAGAGTTCCTTGATGCGAGTCGCCGTCGCGCGCAGTCGCTGGTAGCGAGTGGCGTCCAATGAGTGAAGAACTATCTCGTCATCTGATCCAACCGTTGCAGACTTGGTAGCAGTTGCCGCGACGAACTGCGGTGGTATTAGGCAGGCCGTGGCCTCTGCAGCCAACGCAGAGTACCCACCTGCGCGATACGCATTGGCCAGAGAGCGCACAGTGGTCGTGGTTCTTGCAAAGGCCAAAGCCGTGCGATACTCGGCGATTGCGCTGACGAACACGTCGCGCTTCGCGTAATAGTCGCCCAGCTCCCGATGCGCCGCACCGCTGGCGGGGGTAGTCTTGATACGCTGTAGCAGCGATTCCCGCGAGGAATCCTCCTCCAAGAAGGCTGGCAATGGATAGGATCGCGGTATCGGAGTGAACAGGATCTTAGCGGCTCGCTTGATGCGCGAAGGAATTCTAATATTCATGATGCTTCTATATTCAGTGCAGTGCAAAGTTCAAGGCACGGATGGCGACCGTCGGGTCAGTGTGCCGATCAGTTCGTACGACGTGTGTGTGATAGGTTCTACCCGAAGCAAGAAGGACATCGCGATGTAAACCGCCACCCCCGTGCTTACGCCCGCCAAGAGGAGGACCGGGGCTGTTAACTTGGCGCCCAAGGCGATCGTTCCGACGATCAAGGCCATTACGGTTGTACTCAAGAGAGGTTTAAGCAAGTCCTTGATTTGCGCGATAATGTTGTAGTCAATCGCCCGTTGTGCATAGCTCGCATTCACGCCATAGCACAGCACAGATACCACCAGCATGGCCCACACCATCGCCAGCACGCTGATCGGCACGCTGACCGCCAAACCGACGGCACCCAGCACTTTCTTCACTACCTCCGCTCGCAGGAAAAGGTCTGATCGCCCTGCCGCCAGCATCACCTCCAGGTTCGCCACGTGCAGCGGCCATAGCGCCCCGGCCAGGGCCAGAATTCTCAGATAAGGCACGCACGGCAGCCACCTTGACCCGAACAGCACGATGACAATCGGTTTCGCCATCAATGCCAGCCCCACCATCATCGGTATCACCGCCGCCCCGATAGTCACCATACATTTCCTCATCACCGTCTTCAAGCGTTCCCGGTCACCTGAGATCGTCGAGAACATCGGGAAGGTCACCTTCGACACGATTGTTTGGAACACACTCGCTGGCACCTGCTGCGTCGAGTATGCCCGGGTGTAGTAGCCAAGATCGGCCGGGCCGAACACTTTCCCGATCAGCAGCAATTGCACGCGCTCAAATACCGTGTTTACCAATCCCGCGCTGAGGACGCGCGATCCGAATCCGAACATCGACCGCAGTGATTTGATACTCCCCTTCCGGCTGGGCCGCCACGGTACCAGCAACCAAACCAGCACCGTCGTGATCAGCGCCGATACGTCCGCTTGGATCGCCAGGCTCCACACGCCGTAACCTCGCCACGCCAGCACCACTGCCACGGCGCCTGAAACCGCCGTCGCCGCCATTCCGACCTTCCACTGGGTCTTGAAGTCCAGTCGCCGGCTCAGAAGCGCGAATTGCACCGCCCCGCAAGCGGCGATGAAGAGATTCAGCGCCAGCAGCCTTGTCACGCCGGTTAGAATCGGTTGCGCGTAGAACCGCGCTATCCATGGAGCCGCCCCATACATCACTGCAGCCATCGCCAGCCCCGCGCTGATGTTGAAAAGAAAAACCGATGTCTTATCCTCCTCCGTGACCTCTCTCCGCTGAATCAGCGCCGACGAGAAGCCGCTGTCGACAAACGACGTCGCTACCGCCAGAAACACGATCGTCATCCCCACCAACCCAAACTCCGCAGGGGTCAATAACCGTGCCAGCAGGATCGAGGTGATGAATTGGATCCCTTGGCGCCCAAATGTGTCCGCCGAGCTCCAGACGACTGCCTTGAGCGACCGTTCCCGCAGCCCTACTGGCCTGTTTTCCGCCTCTGCAATCACGCAGCACCCACGACAATGTTCGGAACCCTCGTTCTGCTGCCGGCTGGAAGCGGCCTCCGGCCCTCGTGGATGTGCCGAATGATGTCGCAGATCCGCACCACGTCATCAAGCCCAAGGTCGCTGAAAATTGGAAGGGTGATGATCCGGCTCGCCACGCTTCGTCCCACGGGCAATTCACCTTCCCGCACAATCCCCCGATAGCAAGCGAAATCCGTCACCAGAGGATAAAAGTACCGCCGCGCGAAGACGTTCCATTCCTTCAGCCCATTGTACAAGTCGTCGCGGCTTGCCCCGAACTCCCTCTCATCCACCTCAATAGGAAAGAAGGCGTGGTTATATTCGACGCCTGGGGCCGCCAGCGCGGCCGTTCGAATACCAGGAATGCTCATCAGTTCACACCGATACGCCTCCGCAAGCCGGCGTCTTTTCTCCACAATTTGACCCATTCCCTTCAGCACCAGTCGCCCCATGAGCGCCTGAAGCTCGTTCATCTTGGCGTTCGTCCCCGGCATCACCACTTCAACTTCATTCTCGAATCCGAAGTTCTTCAGGTAGTCGAATCGGCGCCGCAGTCTCCCGTCGCCGAACGTCAGCATCCCCCCTTCCACTGAATGGAAAAGCTTCGTCGCGTGGAAGCTGAACATGCTCAAGTCCCCGAATTGCCCGATCGGCCGCCCGTTCACCCGCACTCCGAACGCATGGGCTGCGTCGTACAGCAACTTCAGATTGTGCTGCCGCGCGATCCGCTCCAGTTCTTCCAACCGGCAGGGGTGGCCGTACACGTGCACGCCCAGAATCGCGCTTGTCCATGGAGTGATCGCCGCCTCCACCTGTTCCGGGTCCAGCGTGTAGTGTCCCGGCTCAATATCCACAAACACGGGTCTCACCTTATTCCAGAAGAGCGAGTGCACCGTCGCCACAAAGGTATAGGGCGTCGTAATCACGTCCCCCGTGATACCCATTCCCTGAAGCGCAATCTGCAGTGCCAAGGTCCCGTTGGCGAAAAGACATAGGTTCTCCGTCTCGCAGTACTCAGCCAACTCCGCCCGAAATCTCTGCACCACCGGGCCGTTGTTGGTCAGCCAAGCCCGGCCCCAGATTTCCGCCAGTCCCCTCTGGAACTCCTCCAGCGGAGGGAGCCAAGGCTTCGTAACATGGATCGGCTTATCGAACGGCTTGATCATCCCGAGGTGCCTTACCCGAAACTGAATCCACGTCCGCTGCCTTCACGTTAGTCTCAGGCAGCCCGAATTTTGACTCCCCGAGTGAAGATGCTTACCCGTCCAGCTCACTGAATGACGATTTCACAGTACCTGCCGATCGTACAACGGTTCGACCGATGCGGCATCGATGTCGAGTCGGATCGAGCGCTGGATCAGGCAGCCGCTAACCACTGTTCCTCGCCTTTCACAGCTCCGCCCTGTGACTTACAGGGGCGCTTGTCACCTAACCGCGTGTGCACATTTCTCAGTCTTCAGTTTTCAGTTCTCTGTCCACTGGCCACTAACCACTGGCCTCGAGCGTCAGTTCTCAGTGGTCAGTTTTCAGTTTTCAGCCACTACTGTTCACTGCCTGCCAGAGATTCCAAATTGCAAATTCCAGATTCAACAGACACGTGATTCAAGAGTCGGACCTCGCCCTGTACCGTCCGGTGCGGGGCCTGGGTCGATTGTTGAATCTATTTCGCCAAGGCCGCGGCATGGCCGCTTTTGCCGTATCGAAGATCTCCTGCGCGAGAAGCTTCCTGGGATCTGCCGGATCCGTTGCCTCCCATAAGGCGCTGCCGAAGACCCAGGCCACCCCCAAGGTGAAGGCCAACGCTGTCCCCAACAGGACAATCAGGGTGCGAGGGGGGAATGATTTCTTGTCCGGAAGGTTGGGAGCGTCGAGCACCTTCACGGTAGGGATTTCTTTCGCCTCCTCGACTTTGGCTAGCTCGTACTCCTGGGTCAGTGTCTCGAGCACCGTTTCCTGAACCTTTGTTTTGCGGTACAGGTCAGCGTAGGTGACCCCGAGCAGAGGCAGTTTCCTGATCGAGGGATAAAGTGGATCGTTCTTGGTCGCGTCCTCGAGCGAGGCGCTTTCACCTTTGCCGCCGATCCTTTCGAGTTGGCTCTCGAGCTCGGCGCTTCTTGCTTGCGCAGCGCGCACGCGGACGTTGTTGTCAGTGTAAATCTGCTTGAGCCCTTCGAGTTCCGATCGGGCGGCAATGAATTCTCCCTGGAGAGTGGCCGCCGCGTCGACCATCGCCTTCCCCTGCTCCTTGATGTCAATTGCCGTGTTCTTGCTGGCAAACTGACTAAACTCCTTTTCGGCAGATTGCAGATCTTGGTTGACGGCTTGTAAACGTCCTTCGAGGAAAATCCGTTCGCGGCGCGCGGCGGACGTGCTCACCTCCGCCACCAGCCGGTTCAGTTCTTCCACGTAGGCCTGGGCCATGGCCGCCGCTCTCTGCGGGTTCTTGTCGGTGACCGTGATCGTGATGATCTGGCTCTTGCGATCTACGGAAGTTTCCGTACTAGCCGCCAGAGCCTTGCGCGCGTCCTCCATCCGGCGGACTCCATAAAGCTTCTGTAAGTTGAATCCCTGGATGAGCTTGTCCGCTACCGTGCGGCTAGTTAAGATACCTACAAAGAGGTCGCTGGTGTTCTTGAGACCAAGCAAGTCGTTCCCAATTCCCGCTAGCCCACTAAATTGGCCTGACAGTGCGGCAGCCCCCCTTGCCAAGGTGGAACCGGACTGGTTATCGGGTGGCATCAAGCGTGCGACTGACTGATAACGACTGGGGATGAGAAGCGCCACGACCACGGAAAGCAGCAAGCCGGCGCCGGCAAGGCAGGCCAAGAAACGGCGATTCTGCCAGAGCAGCCGGAGATAAGCCGCCGTGCGTTCGCGAGCCGCGCGCTGGTCGAGTGGGAGCCGGGTCGCAGACTCTGCAGGAAGGATGGCGCCGCTCTCCGCACGCGCAGCGATGGGAGCTTCAAGGTTCGAAAGCCCAGCCGGCGTGGTTTGATCTGGTTCGTTCATTAGTGTCCTGCAACGTGCTTCTCTAGATTCCCGCTCTTGCAGGGATGACCACGCGGGTCACCCCCGTCCGGTTGTAAGGGCAATCCGTCGGCTGACGGATGGCTGCCCACGAGCGGCCCCAAGGGCCGCCCCTACAACGATTCTTATACCCTCCGTCATTTGCTTGCCCCCCAGTGCCGGGGCCAGTAGGTGAGTTGCAGCGATTCCGTCACGTTGTTTTTGGCCGCCGGAGCGAGTGCAGTCACCAGCCATTCTTCGTACTGGACAAAGGCGGACAAGGTAAGCCCGCTGCCAATCTGATAATCAAATTTCACGGAGCCGTCATTAAGCGTGCCGCCGTGGGGAATGAAGGTACTCGCCACCTGGGCGTGCCGCCATCCAAACTGGAGGGAAGTCCGCGGGCTGAACCAATACGTGCTCCAGCCTTGGTAGCCCGTACCCACCCGGCCAATCCAATTGCCGATCAGATTATTCTTGTTCGTATAATCGTCACGATAGAAGTTCTCCCAGTAGGCAAAGCGTCCGTTCTTGTTTTGTCCGTTGCGAGGATCGGTGGTCACCCCCTCAAACCGGAAATCCAATCGCGGCACATGCGGGAAGTGAGACACATAGAACCCGGTACTCATCAGCGCACGGACGGGGAAAAAGGCAAAGAGAGGGGTTGGATCGTCGCGCGACATGAGCGTGGCGTAAACCGTCAGCCAGTTGCGCAGCCCCGGCCACCGGTAAGAGATATCGAACCCCCCGTTGCGTTGGCCTGGATTGTCCCACGCGGGGTACAGAACTGACGATTTCCAACTGAAGTAGGTATTAAAGAGCGAGCCGAAGGTCAGGGGCCGTCCCACACCGCCAAATTCAGCCGTACGGGAGAAGCCAATTTCCAGGTTCTCGGTGGGCTTGAGGCTGATCCTTTCTCCGTGGAAGAAAGGCCGTGGCGGGAACTGGTTCCCCGCGAGCTGGCCGAAAAAGGCTTCCACTTTCACCGGGCCCAGCCCCTCAAACAGCCAAGGAAGCGTGAACGGGATATCGCGAGCAACACGAAACATGCAGATGGGTTCGGCATTGTCGCTGAGCAGCAGGGACCCTCCCCGATTCGGGCCCCACCAGAGGCTCTGCTGGCCGAAGGAAAAATCCCAATTCGCAATCTTGGTGAGCGCATAGGCATCCAGAAGCGTGAACTGGTTTATCTCCGGCACAGGGTGGGCGGGCTGCACCGGCGTACCATCGAGCTGAGCGATTAAATCCTGAACGCCCTGGGAATAACCTGGAGCTGCGGGCGAATGTTGGTACTCGCCGCGCGCGTAGAGCGCGAAGCGTCCCCAGTTGGCCCAGCCGGAAAACCCTGTCAGCGGATTAAACCCCTCGGCATAAGGGCGGCCGAAATCGTTGATCAGAGTTTGGCCGAAGTGGTAGCTGTCGTTGAGGGGTCGGCCGGAAATACCCAGCAGGCGCGTGTAGAGCGACTCCACTTGCAGGCTGCGGCCCTCTTCGGGACCAGGGGGATCCAGTTCGAGAGAGAATTCCCGCGCGAGAGCGTCGTAGATGCGGCTCGCTTCCGTGGTGTTGGATTCCTTCTCGCGAATTGCTGCGCCAGCCTCTTCTACCAAGCGGGCGCACTCGGTCCTTGTCCAAGGCCGCATGCTGAGGAATTCCGTGTGGATGTAACCCAGTGCCGCCAGCCTCTCCAGGTCGGGGTATATCCAACTATCGAGCGGAACATAAGGTGAGGCGAGTCTTTGAGGACCTTGAGATGCTTCCCCAGCATCATTGCCCGATGCCCCGCCCCAAGCTTCTCCCCCCAGGTTCGGGTCGTGGTGTTTGTTGTAGATTTCCCGCGCGGTCAGCCATCCCATGGCCCCGCCCACAAGCACGTCAGACGGGAAGTGCTCATTTCCTGTAACACGTGAGACGCTGACGGCGCCGGCAAGCCCGTAAGCAAATAACTTCGTCAGCGGCCCAGGATATTGATGGGCAATCATGCTGGCGATGGACCAAGCGACTGCGGAATGATTCGAGGGGAACGACGTCCCGCCCTTCAAGAATTTTCCTTGCGCGCCACCTGCGCCAGGACCTTCGCGGCCGAAAATGCCTTGCAGGACCATGCTGGCCGCAAGCGCGTTCAGCGCTGATTCCTCGCTCAAGAGGCCCGTTTCTTGTTCGTGATCGTCTCCCGTTTTCTTCCCCCACAGGTAGAGCGCGCCCCCCAAGCCAACCAGCGCCCCCACGCCAAAGTTGGAGAAATCCACGCTTCTTCTGGTGTTGACCGGTGAAAGTGTGTTGTGCTGCATAATGGAGTGGTCCGCGACCATTAAGCTTGCGGCAGCCCCGCCGAGCATCAGTAACCCATCTGCGTCGTTCCATCGGATTCGATCCGGGCTCGTCCAGAGATCGCGCTGGTCCGCTGCAAAGCGCCTGATCCATTGCTTGGCGTTGTCGACGTCCGGGGACGAATGCCCTTCGGCCCCGCCTGCCTCGCTGTCCGCCTGAATGGGCGCATCCTTCGCCGGGATCTCTTGCCCGCGCGCCGGCGAGACGGCGAAAACGAACACCGCCAGCGTCGCAGCAAGGGTTGCAACCCACAGTGATCGGGGCGATAGAGCGACCCCCTCACCCTTCCCGCCGCGGCTGGTAAAAGCGCCGGGGCGGGACACCCTCTCCCCAACGGAGAGAACTGTCGATTTGCGGAAGGCGCTCATGGAATCACCGCAGCCGTAATCGCGCCTGCTTCCGCTACCTGTGCCAGCGCGATGATGTTTTTCCACCGCGCGCTGCCCAGCACCGGCCGCTCCGGGACTACAACGGTGTCGCCAGGATGAACCGCTGCGGAAAGCACGTTGCCTGACCACCACTCGTTGCGATGACGGCTCACGACCTCGCCATCCGCGCGGACAATGAAGATGGCGCTCTTATCCGCCAAACGGGTGGCCCCACCGCCTTGGGAGAGGTACCATCCTGCGTTTTTGCCGGGCACATAGGTAATGGCATTGGTGTTATAAACTTGGCCAACCACCAGGGTGAATCCCGGCTGCTTGGGAATCTCGATCGAGTCGCCGTTGCGCAGCTCGACGTCCTGCGCGGAGTGCTCCAATCCCCTCAGACCCGACGGAAGGCGAATCACCAGCCGACCGGTAACGGGCGCCTGCCGCAAAGCCTCGAGGGCCCGATCGCGTTGCTGCATGGCCTCCGTCTGGAGCGCGGCTTCTTCCGTTCCGCTTGCCGTTATGGCTGTCTTTACAATCGGTGTCTCCTGCTCGAGGCGCTGGATAAGTTCCTGCCGGCTTTTTTCCTGGAGTTCACGGACCGAGCGGCGCGTAAAGATGACGCCCTGAGGATAGGCGGTGGGAAGCAATCCCCCGGCACGCTTCAAAACGGAGCTCAAACGCTCGCCGGGGCGGATGCCGTAGACGCCGGGATTTCTGACCTCGCCTTTGAGGGCGACGGCGGCGCCCAGATCGTTCCATCCGGGCAGTTGCGGCACGCTGAGGACGTCGCCATCCTCGAGGGGAAAGTTCCGGCTCCGATCCTGGGAGACCGAAGTCAGATCGACGCTCTTGTGCTCACCCGAGGGCATGGCGCCGCTTGCCGTGTGGTATCGCGTCAGGTCGGCGTCCTTCAGGTCGGCGCTCCGCTTCGGCCCGCCTGCGGCGCGCACCAAATCCTCGATGCGCATGTCCGCAGCGAGCGGGTATCGACCGGGGTTGACCACTTCCCCCTCGGCGTACACACTCGGCGGGTCCACCCGGTAGATGCTGCGGTGAACGATGATGCGGTCGCGCGGCTGCACGAGGACGTTTTCGAGCGGATCGGCCTCGAGCGCGGCGGCAAGATTTACATCCAGGATTCTGACCGAGCCGTCCGGCTGGGTGCGGAACAGTTGCGCCGAATCCAGTGCCGCATCCGGCAGTAACCCTCCGGCCTGATAGATCGCATCACGCAAGTGCATCTGGCCGGAGGTGCTGTACTGGCCCGGGTTGCGCACTTCCCCGGAGAGCCAGATCACCGGCGCGGCCTCGAGATCGTACCGGCCGAAGACGCGCACGGTATCGAGCGGCTCCAGCTTCGGCGAGGCCGAGGGGGTCGCGAGCGCCTCCTCCAGGTCAAAGCTTTCCACCACCGGCCTCCAGTCCGGCTGGCACAGTCGAATGATTTCCGCATAGTGCTTGGCCGGCTCTGGAAGAAGGTCCTTGTAGGAGGCGACGAGGTCGGGGACGCGCATACCGGGAGTGAAGGCGTAGCGGCCGGGTCGGAGGACGTGACCTTGGAGGTAAACTTCGGCGATATTGTAAGGAGCAATCGGGAAAATGTGTATTTCGTCGCCGTCGCGCACGCCAAAGGCAGCGAGTTGGCGGCGCACGGCCTGGGGATCGCTGGTGACGTCAAGGTTGATGCTGAGCATGGTGCGCATCTGGTGCGCCTCGAGCCTTTGGACTTCAATGTGACGGAGTGCTGCCGCGGGGAGCACGCCGCCGGCCAGGTCGAGCGCTTCCGCGAGATTGGTTTCGCCGCGCAGTTCGTAGACCGCCGGGCGGCGCACCATGCCGTCCACGGTCACCAGCGGACCCACCGGGGGCACAAGCAACGTATCGCCGTTCTCGAGGTTTTTCAGGTCACCGCGAATGCCGTGCAGCAGCAAGTCGTAAACGTCCACGTCTTCGACAAGCTCCCGGCCGCGGGAGTGGCGCAGCAGGCGAAGAGACCCGCGCGTGGTGACGCCTCCGGCGGCAAACAGGGCGTTGAGCGGCGTCGAAAGCGAGCTGATGTCGTAGGCGCCCGGTGACGCCACCTCGCCAACCACGTAGACGCGCACGGTGCGCAGGCGCCCGAGCGAAATGTCAGCGGATACGTCCCGGTACTGCGTCCGGAGGATGCGCTGCACGACCTCCTGCACTTCACCAAGCGTTCTGCCGCTCACCAGGAGGGGTCCCGCCTCCGGCAACGAAAGGCGGCCTTCGCGGTCCACGGTTCGGAACAGGCGTTGCGAGACGCCGCCCCAAAGATCAATGGTCAATCCATCGCCCGGCCCGAGGACGTACTCCGGGCCCGCGGGAAGGTCCATCGGAATCCCTGTGCTCTCCGGCGGCTGGCGAAACACGTCCAAGCCAAAGCGTTCGAGACGCCCTGTTCGCGGCGCGGCCTGCACGTAAAGATCGTAGAGCGAGGGGACATCAGCATAGGGATTGGCCGATTTCACGATCTCGACCGGCTCGGGAATCACAGGCGGCTTCGGCAGGCCTCGCGGCACAACCGAGCGCGGTACCTGCCTCTCGGCAAGCTCGGGGAGGGCGGCAGGCATTCCACCCGTAACATCGCTGATGTCTTCCGACCTAAGCGAAGCGGGCTGCAGGCTCGCCTTTGCCGCCCCGGCAGGGGAAACGGCGCTCGCCGCGACCAGAGAGGGAGTAGTCACGTCGGGGCGCTGAACGTCTGGGGGAAACGTCTCGCTCCCCGGCTGCACAGCCGGAGCCGGGCTCGCGGTCGGTATGATAATGGTCGTTGGGGAAGGCGCCGCTTCAGGTCCTGCCTCCGTCGCCGCGCGGGCGATCCGGGCGGCACGTGCTTTCCTGAGCAGGTCTTGCTCTTGCCCTTCGGACGATTGTTCATTGATCTGCGGCGTCAGGTAGCCGTAGCGTTGCAACAGGCGCGTGGCGAGGGCGCGGAAGCGTGTATCGTTCTCCAGCCGATCCAGGATGGCCGAATCCGTCATATCCTGTTCCGCAACAATTTGCCCCTTGTCGGTGGCCTGTTTGGCCATGAGGCGTTTTAGCTCTACCATCAGGCCGGGATCTTTGGCCAGCACACCCCGGATCTGCGCGACCGAGGCAGAGACGCGCTCAAGGTTATCCGATGCCCAGTCCGAGGCTCGATCCTGCTCGGGGGGCTCAGGGGCTTGCGCCGGTTTTTGCGGAGCGGCGGCTGCCGAGATGGTTACGAATCCAACAAGAAAAGTGATGAACGCTCCGGTGATGATCCGTCGGGTGAAGGCAAGCACCCCGGGCAATAAAGAAACCGTACAAATGGATAGGCTCTCGAGCGGCAACGTCTTGGCCTCTTTCGGAACCTCGTTAACGTTTTCGCCCTCGGGCTGGTCCGAGAATGTAGTGAGAATCAGCTCGCACATTAGGCGAGGGCGATTGGCTACGAGAACACCCATAGGTCTTTCCATCCGGCCTCCAAGGTGGGTAAGCATCAGCTACAATTGGCATGCACCTAAGGTTCAAAAATGTACTTCGTGGCAGTACCCATAAGGGACTGGCCGCGGAGACTAATCCTGGCCTGTCATGCATAGTTTTCGGCTTAAGGCACGACCAACATGAGGAAATTCTAGTCTGTGATCCGGAGAGTAAAAAGTTGACTGGTGCGAAAGGGGGGACTCGAACCCCCACCCCTTGCGGGACCAGATCCTAAGTCTGGCGCGTCTGCCAATTCCGCCACTTTCGCAGCTTGACGCAAGCCATTATTGCAGAATGGGTTGAACCTTTTCAACCGACGCGACGCTTTCCGATATTCTGCTTGACTATCGACTCCACCGTGTTTAACGTGCAGTTGGGTCGGGTTTTCCCATGAGAGATGAACGGGCTCCTGGCTTAGCGCGGAGACAAGGACCATCGCACTGCGGGTTTTTGATATGGAGATTCGACTAGAGTGCACATTACACAGAACATAATCGCCATTGATTTAGGCAACTCCAGCGGACGCTTTGCTCTGTGTGAATGGGACGGGAAGCAGGGCAGTCTGCGCGAGATTTATGAGTTCCCGAACGCGCCCATGACGATTGGGCCACACTTCATCTGGGACACAGAACGCATCTGGGGTGAAATCCTTAAAGGCATTCAGATCGCCTCTGAAACGACACATGGCGAGGTTGAAAGCCTGGGGCTTGATAGCTGGGGAGCAGAATATGTGCTGATCGATCGTAAGGGAAACCGCGTCGGCCACGCCTACTCGCTCCGCGACCCACGCAACGTGGCTGCTATGGACCGTGCCTTTCAGATTGCTCCGCGAAGGAAGATTTACGACTTTACCGGAATTCAAGTCATGCCCGTCAACGCGCTCTATGGTTTGCTGGCACACGTCCAGGAACTACCCGAGGAGTGGGAGCGGGCCTGGCTGTGGCTCGGCACCCCGGAATACTACCTTTTTCGAATGACCGGAGTCCCGGTTGCCGAGTACACCAATGCACCTAACTCGCAAATGGTTGACGCACGCTCCAGGAACTGGTCGAAGGAACTGTGCGACGCTTTTGGCCTCAGTCTCGAAAAGTTTCCTCCCATCGTTCCCCCGGGGACGACACTCGGACGGCTCCGGCCGGAACTCGCAAACGAGGTGGGGCTAAAGAGTACCAAGGTGGTAGCGCCCGCATGCCATGACACTGCCGCAGCAGTTGCCGCGATTCCTTATCCCCACGATCGTTTGGCCTTCATAAGCTCTGGGACTTGGTCGCTGGTGGGCACAGTGCTGCGTGGCCCCCTCATTTCGGAATTGGGGTTCCAGCTCAACCTTACGAACGAAGGCGGTGTGGGTGACACCACCCGGTTCTTACGCAACGTTATTGGGTTGTGGATGCTTCAAGAACTTCTGAGAGAATGGAACTTGCAGGGGCTGCACGTCTCCGTAGGGCAATTGGATCGAGATTGTCTGTGCACTCCGCTGGAAGGCGCGTGGGTCGATCTCAAGGATGAGAAGCCTTTCCTGGTCCCGGGGGACATGGCTGCTCGCATTAACGCCGAGTTGAAAGTCCAAGGTTTCCCGGAAGTGACGCAGCCTCACGAACTCGCCTCTGTCGTATTTCGCAGCTTGGCAAGACGCTACGGAGAAGTTTTCGACGGGATTCAGCGTTGCACCGGCAAACCCCTGGAGCGCCTTTGCATCGTCGGAGGCGGGGTAAGGAATCAGGTGCTCAACAGGCTCGCGCAAGAGGCTACCGGCCTAGTGCTGTTGAAGGGGTCCAGTGAAGCGACCCTTATCGGCAACGCCGCAGTGCAAATCGCCACGCTGGAGAATACTCGCTCACTGGAAGATATTCAGTCGATCGCCTCCCGGCTGAGCTTCGGGGATGAGGACCGCGCCATGGCACTGGGCAGTTGACAGCCCTACTTGGCTAAACAGGCTGCGGAAAAACCCTTTTGACTGTCATCCTGAGGAGTCCGCCATTCTTATTGGCGGACGACGAAGGATCACCGCAGTTCGTTGAAACTACAACTGCCGGGATTCTTCGCTTCGCTCAGAATGACAGGGTGCAAGGGGTTGTTCCGCAGCCTGTAAAGCCGTGCCGGCATTTGCAGTGTACAACGATTCATCTGGCAAGGAAATCTCAAGGGAGAATCTTCTCTGTGGAAGCCACGACTGCTAAACCCGTTGAGCTGCCGCGACCTTTTCTCGAGCGACTCGGCATTTACCCGCCCCTGGCATGGGGGTTTCTGGCTGTCCTGCTTTTGATGTGCGCTTGCGGCGTTGAATCCGGATTTCTTTCTGCTTATCTGGCCAGCAAAGGAATTTCGGCATCGGCCGTAGCGCTGGTATTCACCGTGTACGGCGTCACCGCCACCTTTGCGTCATGGCTGTCCGGGGCCCTCTCCGACCTCTGGGGACCAAAACGAGTCATGCTCATCGGCCTGGCTATCTGGCTGATTTTCCACATGACCTTTCTCCTCCTGGGCGTTGCGCCGGGCAACTACCCCCTCATACTGGTTTTTTATGCCCTGCGTGGGTTTGGCTATCCGCTTTTCGCCTACGCCTTCCTGGTATGGATCACAGTGGCAACGCCGGCTCGCAATCTCGGAACATCGTTGGGCTGGTTTTGGTTTGCCTTCGCGGCGGGCTTCCCGACCCTCGGTTCCCTTATCGCCAGTTATCTGGTTCCATCGGTGGGTGCGTATCAAACCCTTTGGTGGGCGCTTATTTTCGTCGCTGCTGCCGGCCTGGCCCTGTTCACCGTCCGGGATCCGACGGGAACACGCAGGCTCGCTCCCGCGGGCGAGAATCCGATAAAAACTCTCATTTCCAGCGCGACGATCGCTTGGCAGATCCCGAAAATCGGGATTGGCGGCATCGTGCGAACGATCAACACGGCGGCCCAACTCGGGTTCCTGGTGTTTCTGCCAGTATATTGCACCACCAGGGTCGGCTTCACCCTCACGCAATGGCTACGCTTGCTAACCATGCTGTCGGTGACCAACGTCATCTGGAACCTCTTGTTCGGAATCATTGGTGATAAGTTCGGGTGGCGGAGGACCGTGGTGTGGTTCGGCGGCGTGGGTTGTGCGGTCACAACCCTCATGCTTTATTACTCCATGCAGGGACACCCCGCAAACTACGCCCTAGCGGTGGTGGCCGGCATGTTCTTTGGAGCTGCCCTGTCGGGCTATACGCCACTTGGGGCCATTATGGCGGCTCTCGCGCCGGGCCGCAAAGGCGCGGCCATGTCAATCCTCAACTTCGGCGCCGGGGCGAGCGCCTGGGTCGGCCCTGCAATTGTCGGTATCTTTCTGCCGTTGGTAGGCGCAGGAGGGGTAATGTGGATCTTCGCCGTGCTCTACGCCATCAGCGCGGCGCTAACGATGTTCATGAGGGTCCCGGAGGACAAGGCAGCCGCATAATGATTGTCTTCCATACGCATCCGGTTCTTACCCAGGAGTTCGCAGAAAAACACCCGAATTACAGGCGCAAGGCCGCCCTCGATATCCCCTTTGCGCCGGCTAATTCGGTGCTTGCCGTCATTGAACCGAGAACTTGAAGATCGTTGTCTGGTGGTAAGTCTGACCAGGCTTGAGCTCGGTGCTGGGGAAGGCGGTACGGTTCGGCGAATCTGGATAGTGTTGCGTTTCCAGGGTGAACGCAGACCGATAAGCATAAACCTTGCCGCCTTTGCCGTGAATCGTTCCATCGAGGAAATTCCCCGTGTAGAACTGTACGCCAGGCTCGGTGGTGAAAACTTCCAGCTCGCGGCCTGACTTGGGGTCCACGGCGCGCCCCGCCAGCACCATCCCCGGCCCTTTGCGGTCCAAGACGTAATTGAAGTCGTAACCCTTCGCATATTTCAATTGTGGATAATTCTCGTCTATGTGCGCGCCGATGGGGGTCATCTTCCGGAAATCAAGCGGCGTCCCCGCCACACTTTCGATTTGGCCGGTGGGAATCAGCGTAGGCCCGACAGGCGTAAAGCGTTCCGCGTTGATCATCACCTCCTGCTGTATAATGTTCCCGCTCCCTTGTCCAGCCAGGTTGAAATAGGAATGATTCGTCAGGTTGATGACCGTGTCCTTGTCGGTGGTCGCGCTGTAAGCGATCTTCAGCTCATTGTTGTCGCTCAGCGTATAAACGACTTTGACCGAAAGGTCGCCGGGAAAGCCCTCTTCGCCGTCTTTGCTGAGGTACGTCAGTTCCAGCGCCGGGGACGCTCCGGGAAGCTCGCGCGCCGTCCACAGCTGCTTGTCAAATCCGTGTGGACCACCGTGCAGGCAGTTCTGGCCGTTGTTGGCGGGCAAATGATAAACCTTGCCGTCCAGAGTGAACCGCGCGTCCCCAATGCGGTTAGCGTAACGGCCGATGAGGGCGCCAAAATAGGGATTGTTCCCCAGGTAGCCTTCCAGGTTGTCAAACCCCAGCACCACGTCCGCCATTTCTCCGTGCCGGTCCGGAACGATGATCGACACGATGCGTCCCCCGTAATTTGTAATTTCAATGGTGATGCCCGGACGGTTCGTGAGCGTGTAAAGCGCGACGGCCCGCCCATCGGGCATTGTTCCGAAGGCGCTCTTCTGAATGCCCGGCTGGGCGGCGGCGCGGTCGCTGCCGGAAGCCTGCGCGAACCCTGCTGCGAATGTGACTGCGAAGACGATAAACAGAGCATATGACTGATTCATTTGCTTGAACCTCCCCATGCTGAAACGGCTCGCAACCGCGCTGCCCGCATTCGCGCTGCTAGCGCACCTCGAAGAGAGCCGCTGGTTGAATGACTTCTATACAACGTTTCCGCTCCAGCGGAACACCCATCCTGATTAAAGCGGCGAGTAATTCCTCTTTCGCGCACTGCCATTATAAATCAAGTAGGCCTATTCAATCCGGCTGCGGATAGTATTTTGGTTTGCCGGAGAGGCGGCTTTACACCGCCACGTGGCGAGATAAACTCGCCCCTACGAGTCCAAACTGAGACACCACCCGGAGGTGAAGATCTCCCTGTACTTTCGTGCCATTGCCCGGAAGCCCTTCTCTGGTTTACGTTTCGAGGCGCAGTGTATTACGCGCAGCTTCGCCATGGAGAGGGAATGAAGACGCTCAAACCACCCCCTCAGCGGCCCCGTAACGCACCAAAGACGCATGATCGAAGGGCCGATAGGGACAAGTAGGGCAGTAGTGGGTATATTCATATCGATGCTCGGCTTGAAAGGAAACCATCCCTCCTTGCCGAGGGTGGCGGCCAAGGGAGTTCTATCTCCCTCCCTCTCCCTCACCCTGCTTCTCCTCATGATCCTCGCCCCCACGCTCGACGCCAAGGGCCTCGACCGGGATAAGCTCATCGACCAATACGGGCACGATGTTTGGACCTCGCAAAGCGGCCTTCCCGGTGTAGCAGTCTACCAGATCCTGCAGAGTCCAGACGGGTACCTCTGGCTGAGAACGTCGGCCGGGTTGGTCCGGTTTGATGGAGTGCGTTTTGTGCTCGTCACCCCGGTCGTCGGAGGGCACCCTATCAACGAGCCCGTCAAAGCCATTTCGAAGAGCGCCGACGGCGATCTCTTGGTCCGTTCTATCTCGCGGACGCTGGTCTACCGGAACGGGGTCTTCTCGGACTACCGGCCACCCGCCCCCCTGCCCGACGGCGAAATCCGAGTCCTCTTCGAATCGAAGCAGCACGAAGTCTTTATTGGTTCCGACGACTTCATCTACCTCATCCAGAATGGCGCAATCAAGATGCTCCGGCGGGGAACCGGCTGGATTAACGGTTTCGTCCAGGACAGCAACCATCTCTGGATCGGGGGCTGGACCGCGGTCTACACCTATGGCGACGGCGCTCTCGCAACGGTCTTGAATCTTCCAAGGACCACTGGCGCCACGGCACTGGCCCAGGATCGTCAGAACCATTTGTGGATTGGCACCACGCAAGGACTCTATCGAATGACGCCGGACCGGGGCGCTCCAGAGCCGGTGGCTCGCGACCTTATCGGCGGCGAGGTGAACGCGCTTCTCGAAGACCGCCAGGGCAATCTCTGGGTGGGAACGAGCGGCTCCGGCCTCTTGCGCCTTGCGAGCGATACAGGACCTTCGTCCAAGGCATCGGACAGGTTAACTGACAGCAAAGTCCTTTCCCTCTACGAGGACCGGGAAGGCAGCCTCTGGGTGGGAACGGCAAGCGGACTCGACCGCTTCCGAGACACTAAACTCGTCACGTTCGACGCAAAAGAAGGCCTTCCCTCCTCGGACACGCAAGCAGCGGTTGAAGCATGCGACGGAAGCGTGTACGTCTATTGCCGGGGCGGGGGCCTGGCACGGATCAAGAACGGTGTGGTGACGGCCTTCACTACCAGAGATACCTTGCCGGAATTCTACGGCGGCGGACTCTTTGAAAGCAGCGACGGGAGCTTGTGGGTGGGGACTTCGGGCGGCCTGACGCAGTACAGGAACGGAAAGTTCACCCAATACAAAGGCGGCGGCCGGTTATCCCGCTATTACATTTCTGCCATCAACGAAGACGAAGAAGGCCTGATCGTTACCTCCGGGACACTCGTGCTGCGTTTCGAGAACGGTCAAGTGCGGCCTTTCACGATCGGCGGGCAGACCACGCCTCTTTCGCGCCCCGGCAACTATACCTTCACGATTTACCGCGATCCCTCCGGGACGCTGTGGTTCGGCACCGTGAAAGGGCTCTTCAAGTTTGCTAAGGGAGAGCCTCCCGATAAAGCTCGGCAGAAGCAAGTCAGCTTCCCCGTTACCTCGATCTCGGATGATCACCGGGGGAGTCTGTGGCTTAGTGGCAGAATACCTGGCCTCACGCGATTCGACACACGGGACGGCCGGGTCACCCGCTACACAAAACAGGACGGCCTCTTCGACGACTTCCCCACGCGGGTTCTCTCCGACGACGACGGCAATCTCTGGATCAGTACCCCCAACGGCATCTACATGGCCAACCGGAAAGACTTGGACGACTTTGCCGACGGGCATATCTCCACGGTTCGGGCGATCGTCTACGGGACAGAGGACGGCATGAAGACGAGCGAGGCTAGCGCCGCCGAGGTACAGCCCGCCGGCGTGCGGACGCGCGATGGGAAGTTCTGGTTCACCACCCAAAAAGGCATTGTCGTTATTGACCCGAAACACCCGGCGCACAATCCCCTGGTGCCGCCTGTAGTCATCGAGGAAGTTGTGGTGAGCGGTGACACGTTCCCGCCACGGGACGGCCTTCAGGTGCCCGCCGGCAAGGACAGAATTGAGTTCCATTACACGGGTTTAAGCCTCTTGATTCCTTCCCGCGTGCGCTTCAAGTACATGCTCGAGGGCTACGATCGCGATTGGGTGGATGCAGGATTGCGCCGCGCAGCCTATTACACAAACCTTCCTCCCGGAAAATACCGCTTCCGGGTGATCGCTTCCAATGATGACGGCGTTTGGAACCTGCAAGGGGCCTCGGTGGGTTTCGCGCTGACGCCTCGCCTCTACCAGACCTTCTGGTTCGATTGGTCGTGTGCTTTGCTCGCCTATCTGATGGTTGTCAGCCTGTACCGCCTACGCGTGAGGCGGATGAGGGCGCGGGAAGCCGAGCTCGTCTTAATGGTTGAGCAGCGCACCAAGGAATTGCAGGAGGATATCTCTGCGCGCAAACAGGCGGAAGTTGCCTTGGGACGTATCAATCGGGCGCTCGCGACGCTCAACCGGTGCAACGAAGCCCTGGTTCGCGCCGTGGACGAAGCCGGGTTGCTGCATGAGGTTTGCCGCGCCATTGTCGAGGTGGGCGGCTACCGCATGGCCTGGGTCGGTTACGCCCAGCATGACGAGGACAAAAGCGTGCGGGTGGCCGGCCAGTTCGGCCATGAGCAGGGCTACCTGGAAGCCACCGGGGTGACTTGGGCCGACACCGAGCGCGGCCGCGGCCCCGTCGGCACGGCGATTCGCACCGGCCAGCCTTGCCTGGTCAAAAACATCCTCACCGATCCCGCCTTCACCCCCTGGCGCTTGGAAGCCAGCCGGCGCGGCTACGCCTCCATCCTTGGACTCCCCTTGAAGTCCGATGGTGAAGCCTTCGGCGTCCTCACCATCTATGCCAGCGAGCCCGACGCCTTTGGCCCTGAGGAAGCCAGCCAGTTGGAGGAATTGGCCAATAACGTGGCTTACGGAGTCATCGCCCTGCGCACCCGGGCGGAACGCGAGCGCGCCGAGTTGGAATTGCACAAAGCCAAGGAAGCGGCCGAGGCCGCCAACCGGGCCAAGAGCGAGTTCCTGGCCAACATGAGCCACGAGATACGCACCCCCATGAACGGCGTCCTGGGGGCCACCGAACTCGCCCTGGACACCGACTTGAACCCCGAGCAGCACGAGTACCTGGGCATGGTCAAAACCTCCGCCGACGCCCTGTTGAACATCCTCGACGATATCCTCGACTACTCCAAGATCGAAGCCGGCAAGCTCGATCTCTCTCCCATTTCCTTCCGCCTGCGTGACAGCTTGGCGCTCACCATGAAGCCCCTGGCGGTGCGCGCGCAACAGAAGAATCTGGAGCTCACCTGCGACGTGCACCCTGAGGTGCCGGAGCAGATCGTCGCCGACCCCACCCGCCTCCGGCAAGTGATCATCAATCTCATCGGCAATGCCATCAAATTCACCGATCAGGGCGAAGTGGGGCTGGAAATCGCCCTCGAGGCCCGCACCCACGATCAACTGCTCTTGCACTTTCTGGTACACGACACGGGCATCGGCATTGCGGCGGAAAAACAGAACGTCATCTTCGAGGCTTTTTCGCAGGCCGATAGCTCCACGGCGCAACGTTTTGGGGGGACGGGCCTGGGGCTGACCATTTCCTCCCGTCTGGTGAAGATGATGGGCGGGCAGATCTGGGTGGAGAGTCAGCCGGGGCGCGGCAGTCGTTTTCACTTCACGGCGCAGGCGCGGGTGGGCAACGGCGCCCCCTCGGTCAAGCCCGCCCAGGCGGCGGAGTTGGCGGGTTTGCGGGCCCTGGTGGTGGATGACAACGCCACCAATCGGCACATCCTGGCCGACATGCTGGAGCGGCGGGGAATGTTTCCCACCCTGGCCGGGGGCGGCGCCGAAGCCGCCGCCCTGCTGGCCAAAGCTGACCAATCAGGCCAAGCCTTTGATTTGCTCCTGGTCGACGCCCACATGCCGGAAACCGATGGCTTCACCTTGGTGGGGCAAGTCCCAGAACACCCCAGCGCTTCCCGAGCTGAGGTCATCATGCTCACCTCGGCGGGTCAGCGAGGTGATGCGGCGCGGGTCCGCAAACTCGGCGTCGCCGCCTATCTGACCAAGCCCGTCACCGAGTCGGAATTGTTCGACGCCATCCTCACCGCCCTGGGCGCCAGAGTGGAGAAAGCCCAAACGCCCGCCTTGATCACCCACCACTCCCTGCGCGAAGGCCAACGCAAGCTGCGCGTGCTGCTGGCCGAGGACAACGCCGTGAACCAGATGTTGGCGGCACGCTTGCTCGAGAAAGAGGGCCACAGCGCCACCGTGGTCAGCAACGGGCGGGAGGCCCTGGCCGCCCTGGAGAAGAAGAGCTTCGACCTGGTCCTGATGGACGTGCAAATGCCCGAGATGGATGGATTCGAAGCCACGGCCGAGATCCGCCTGAGGGAAAAAATCACCGGCCAACACCTGCCCATTATTGCCATGACCGCCTACGCCATGCGAGGCGACCGCGAGCGTTGCCTGGCCGCTGGCATGGACAGCTACATTTCCAAGCCGATCCGAGCGGAAGAGTTGTTCCGGGAGATTTACGCCTACACCCAGCCAAGCACGTTTGCCCAGCCCTCCAACATGCCCGCCGAAGAGTCGGGTTCGGCTCCTGACCTCGACACAACCGCAACTCGCCGGGGCTAAGACACGGGCTCAGTAGCGCAGCTACCAGCGGATGGCAAGCCCTCCCCCAAGAGGGGCGGAAGGTGTGAAGAAATCACGCTGTGGAAGCGGCCCTTATAAGCGCCCTCGGCCAACCACATGGGTTGCCCTTACAAACACTAGTCAGAAATTGGTTTTTCCGCGCCTTTGCAGGGGTAGGGCGTGCCTTACTCTTTGCGATAGGCAGCCCAACGGCCGTTTGTTCGCTTACGTCTTGCGGGTTCTCCAGAAATGCAAAGCGATAGCCACCAGGACACCGCCCGGTATGCTGGCGAGGAAGAACCATCGGGCGTCGGGAATAACAATAAGCGTCCGGATCATAATCACCGTGCCCCAGAGCAGCCCCACCCAGCCTTCCACAGGAATTCTGTCGATTCTAATACCAGGATGTATTCTCATTGCTCGTTCCTCTCTTGCGCGAAGCGCCTTGGACTGGGGTAGTGCCAGCTCCCGCCTTGTGCCTGCCGAACGTAGAGCGGCAGTTGCGCTTCGCGGTGGCACTCCAAGGTCACTTCGCGACAAAGCCCTGGAATCCCACGCTACTCCCCACAGCATGTTTGACACCGCCCGCCCGCCCCAAGTTCCGGAAAGTGCATTCCTCAGATTTCAAACTCCAGAGGCGGCAACTCCCAACTTCTGACTCCTGATTTCTGCCTCTGAGCCTCTAATGGACAGGGCTCGTGAGGTAGAGGTCCGCCTGCCCGGGCGGTAAACTCGCTTCTACTTTCAGTGCTGCTTTTTTCATCTTGCAGGGGTTATCATACAAACAGGGCTTTGGAGGAAGAAGCGTGACAGAGAAGAATGGGCGGGACGCATTTGGGGCGCGTGGCGTGCTCGATACGGGCAGCGGCGGCGCGGTCATCCATCGCCTGGAAAACCTGGAGAAGGGCGGGTTGAGCGGCATTTCACGCCTTCCCTTTTCGATTAAGGTGTTATTGGAATCGCTTCTGCGGAACTGCGACGGCGCGCTCATTACGGAGCAGGACGTGGCGGCCCTGGCGGGATGGAACGCGAAGAGTCCGGCAGCGCGTGAGGTGCCTTTCAAGCCGGCGCGCGTCATTCTACAGGATTTCACGGGCGTGCCCGCCATCGTGGACTTGGCCGCAATGCGCTCCGCCATGAAACGCCTGGGCGGCAACCCGGCGAAAATCAACCCGTTGGCGCCGGTGGACTTGGTGATCGACCACTCCGTGCAAGTGGATTTCTTTAGAACCCCTCAGGCCCTCGAGCGCAATGCCGAAATCGAGTTTCAGCGCAATCGCGAGCGCTATGAATTCCTGCGCTGGGGCCAGAAGGCTTTTGACAACTTCCGCGTTGTTCCCCCGGCCACCGGAATCGTGCATCAGGTGAACCTGGAGTTTCTGGCCAAGGTGGTTCTGGAGCAGCAGCATGGATCCGAGGTGGTCTGGCTCCCCGACACCTTGGTGGGCACCGATTCCCACACAACTATGATTAACGGGTTGGGAGTGCTGGGGTGGGGAGTGGGGGGCATCGAGGCGGAAGCGGCGATGCTGGGCCAGCCTTACTACTTCCTTACGCCGAAGGTGGTGGGTTTCAAATTGAAAGGCACGCTGCGCGAGGGCGTCACCGCTACCGACCTCGTTCTCACCATTACCGAGATGCTGCGTAAGAGAGGCGTGGTGGACAAGTTTGTCGAGTTTCATGGCGACGGCCTCTCTCAAATGACACTTCCTGACCGCGCCACCATAGGCAATATGGCCCCCGAGTACGGCGCGACGATGGGATTCTTCCCGGTGGATGAGGAAACATTGCACTATCTGCGGCAGACGGGCCGCAGCGAAAGAGAAGTCCAGCGGGTCGAGCGCTACACGAAGGAGCAGGGAATCTTCCGCACCCCCGAGAGCCCGGAGCCCGAGTACAGCGAAACCCTCGAGCTCGATCTCGAGGCCGTGACGCCGAGTCTCGCGGGACCGAAGCGCCCGCAAGACCGCGTGCCGCTCGTGGCCATGAAGAGCGCCTTCCGCCAGGCCCTGGCCGCGCCGGTGAAAGAGCGCGGATATGGCCTTTCGCCGGAGGAAATGGGGCGTGTGGCCACCGTTACCTTTAATGGAGACTCACCCACCCCTGATTCCCCTCCCCAGCCGGGGAGGGGAGCGAGGAGTGGGGGGTCGAGCGCCAGCTTGAAGCACGGGTCAGTGGTGATTGCCGCAATCACCTCTTGCACTAACACCTCGAACCCTTCCGTGATGCTGGGGGCAGGGTTGTTGGCGAAGAAGGCTGTCGAGCGGGGGCTACGAGTTCCGCTTTACGTCAAGACCAGCTTGGCCCCAGGCTCGAAAGTTGTGACCGAATACTTGAAAGCAGCAGGATTGATCGAGCCATTGGCTGCGCTCCATTTCAATTTGGTGGGCTACGGCTGCACCACCTGCATCGGCAATAGCGGCCCCCTTCCGCCCCAGGTAGCCAAGGCGATCATGGAGAATCAACTTGTGGCAGCCGCGGTGCTTTCCGGAAACCGCAATTTCGAAGGAAGAGTTCACCCGCAAGTGCGGGCCAACTACCTGGCTTCACCGCCCCTCGTTGTCGCCTACGCCCTGGCGGGCACGGTGGATATCGACTTGGCGAGCGAGCCGCTCGGAAAGGACCGCAACGGCGCGCCGGTTTACTTGCGCGACATCTGGCCCTCACAGGCAGAAGTTGGGCAAGCGATGGACCGGGCCATTCGCCCCCAGATGTTTCGCGAATCTTATGCAAACGTCTGGGACGGCAACCCCACCTGGAACGCCATTCCGGTGTCGGGCGGCGCGCTCTACGACTGGCGGCCCGATTCCACCTACATTCAGGAGCCGCCCTTCTTCACAGAACTCAGCACTGAATCGCAACCCATTTCCGACATCCGCGGGGCCCGCGTCCTGGCCCTGCTCGGCGACTCCATCACTACCGACCACATTTCGCCAGCCGGCAGCATTGCGGAGGAGAGTCCTGCGGGACGATATTTGATCGAGCACGGGGTGGCGAAGAAAGACTTCAACTCCTATGGCTCGCGCCGGGGCAATGACCGCGTGATGGTGCGTGGGACTTTCGCCAACATCCGGCTGAAGAACCAGCTTGTGCCGGAGGTCGAAGGTGGCGTCACCGTTCACTTCCCGGATGGCGAACGCATGTCGATCTACGATGCGGCCATGCGCTATAAGCAGGAAGGCGTGCCGCTGCTGGTCATTGCCGGAAAGGAATACGGCTCCGGCTCTTCTCGCGACTGGGCGGCTAAGGGAACTCTGCTGCTGGGAATCAGGGCGGTACTGGCGGAGAGCTACGAACGCATTCACCGCAGCAACCTGCTTGGGATGGGAGTGCTGCCGCTTCAGTTCACTGAAGGCGAAAATGCGGCTTCGCTGGGCCTGACCGGGCGGGAAGTATTCGAAATCACCGGGCTCGATGACGACCTCCGCCCGCGCGCGCAGGTCGCGGTTTCAGCCACCGGCCCCGATGGCCCGCGGCGAACTTTCCAGGCGGTCGCGCGGCTGGATTCCCCGATCGAGGTTAACTACTATAGAAACGGAGGTATTCTGCCCGCCCTCCTGCGCAAAATTCTGAATAGTGAATGATGAATGGTAATTGGTAAATGCCGACCCAAGCGGGAGAGGGCAACGCTCTCTTTTGCGGGGCGTTCGCAATTCACAGTTTACTATTTACAATTTATAATTCGCCATTCACTATTTATTATTCACCATTTACTATTCGTAATTCTGAGGAAGGGGCCCATACGGAATGAGTTCATTTAACGGCGTTCCCGTCCCAAGCGATGGGGCGCGAATTGACTTTGCGGACGACAGATTTGTGGTTCCCGACAGCCCGATCATTCCTTACATCGAGGGTGACGGCACCGGCCGCGACATCTGGAAGGCAGCGCGGCGAGTGTTTGACGCGGCTGTCGAGAAAGCTTTTGGGGGCAAGCGGCGGCTTGTGTGGTATGAGGTGTTTGCGGGTGAAAAGGCCTTCAAGCAGTTTGGTGAATGGCTGCCCGAGGGCACACTGGAGGCCATTAAGCAGTTTCGCATTGCCATCAAGGGTCCGCTGACCACGCCGGTGGGTGGCGGCATCCGCAGCTTGAACGTGGCCTTGCGGCAACTCCTGAACCTCTACGCTTGCTGGCGCCCGGTGAAATACATTCCGGGCGTGCCGTCTCCGGTCAGGCATCCGGAGCGCATGAACGTCGTCATCTTTCGCGAAAACACGGAGGACGTTTACGCGGGCATCGAGTGGCGCGAGGGGTCGGAGAAAGCGAAATTTGTTATCGACTTTGTGAATACGCTGCTGCGTGAGGATGGAGGGAAAAAGCAGATCCGACTCGACTCCGGCGTGGGCATCAAACCTATTTCGATCACCGGCACCAAGCGGTTGGTGCGGCGCGGCCTCCGTTACGCCCTCGACCACGGCTTGAAGACCGTGACCCTGGTCCATAAGGGCAACATTATGAAGTTCACCGAAGGGTCGTTCCGCGACTGGGGCTACGAGCTGGCCAAGCAGGAGTTCCGGCAGGATATCGTTACGGAGCGGGAACGCTGGGTGCTCGAGGGGAAGGACAAGGACCCGAATGCCTCCGTCGAAGCGCTGGCGGCCCTGCTCGAGCCTGGCCTCGAAATGGCCACTGAGAGTTTCAAGCAGCAGATTTGCCAGGAAGTGAAGGACTGCTTGGAATCCATCTATAGCACTCATGGCCAGGGCCAGTGGAAGAACAAGACGCTGGTAAACGACCGGATTGCCGACTCGATGCTCCAGCAGATTCTGACACGGGCCAATGAATACCAGGTGATCTGCACGCCCAACCTGAACGGCGATTACCTTTCGGACGCCTGCGCAGCCCAGATCGGCGGGCTGGGCCTGGCCCCCGGCGCGAACATTGGCGACGGATTCGGAGTGTTTGAGGCCACGCACGGTACCGCGCCCAAATACGCGGACAAGGACATGATCAATCCCGGAGCCGTCATCCGTTCCGGGGCGCTGATGTTTGAATTCATCGGCTGGCCCGAGGTCGGCGAGTTGATCGAGGGTGCCTTGGCGGCGACTTTAGCGCAGCGCCGAGTCACCTACGACTTGGAGCGGCTGATGAGGATGGACGGGGTCACCGGCGTGCAAAAGCTCAGTACCAGCGCATTTGCAAATGCGATCATCGAGAACGTACGGCGATTTTAGATTTTGGATTTTGGATTTTAGATTTTGAATTGAGCCGGCTACCATTGGCTCTACCTGCGCGTGATGGTCGCAAGCACACGACGGCCGAACGGGGCAGAGCGATAGGTAGAAGAAGTGACAGGGCACTCCAATCCCAAATCTAAAATCCAAAATCTAAAATGTCTCATGGGGGGCTCATGATACGCAAAAAAGTGACTGTGGTTGGTTCTGGTAATGTGGGCGCCGAGGTGGCGCAGCGCTTAGTGGACAGGCAAATGGCGGATGTGATCATGGTTGACATCCTCGAAGGTGTTCCGCAGGGCAAGGCCTTGGACATGCTGGAATCGGGGCCTATCGAGGGTTACGACGTTAAGATCAGGGGAACGAATGATTACGCGGACACGGCGAACTCGGACTTGGTGGTGATAACGGCGGGCTTTGCGCGCAAACCCGGCATGAGCCGCGACGACCTGCTGAGGAAGAACTATGAAGTTGTCAAGGGAGTGACCGAGCAGTTGGTCAAATACTCGCCGGAGGCCATCCTGATCGTAGTGACCAACCCCCTGGACGCCATGGCGCAGACGGCGTTTAAGGTGAGCGGATTTCCAAAGAACCGTGTGATCGGCATGGCCGGCGTTCTGGATACGGCCCGCTACCGGACCTTCATCGCGGAAGCCTTGAACGTCTCGGTTCTGGACGTGCACGGCTTCGTTCTGGGCGGCCACGGAGACACGATGGTGCCCGTGCCGCGTTATACGAGCGTGGCGGGAATCCCGGTGGAGGATTTAATGCCCCGGGAACAGCTCGAGGCCATCATTAAGCGCACCCGTAATGGGGGAGCTGAAGTGGTGAATCTCCTCAAAACTGGGAGCGCCTTTTACGCGCCTTCCTCGGCCGTGCTGGAGATGGTTGACTCCATCTTCGCGGATCGCAAGAAAATTCTGCCTTGCACCGTTTACCTCGAGGGCGAATACGGCATCCACGGCGTGTTCGTGGGGGTGCTGGTGAAGCTGGGCGTGCGAGGCGTCGAGGAGATCGTGGGAATCAAATTGACGCCCGAAGAACATGCGGCGCTGCAAAAATCCGCCGCCGCAGTGAAGGAACTGGCGGAGATTATCGGGGTGTAGCTGGGGCGTTACGGCACATCCACAATCTTCACCGCGTTTATTACCACAGGCGTCCTGGGCCGGTCGTTCCGGTCGCGTGCAACGGCAGCGATTTTGCCTACGATCTCCTGCCCTTTCACCACCTCCCCGAATATCGTGTGGTGGTTGTTCAGCCAACTTGTGGCCGCAAGCGTAATGAAGAATTGGCTGCCATTCGTGCCCGGGCCGGCATTGGCCATGGCCAGCTTGCCCGGCTTGTCGAACACCACGCCTTTTGCGAATTCGTCTTTGAACTCGTAGCCGGGGCCGCCCGTGCCCGTCCCGAGCGGGCAGCCGCCCTGGATCATGAATTCGGGAATAACGCGATGGAAAGTCAATCCACCGTAAAAGGGGCGACGGGCAGGCTTGCGCGTCTTGGGATCAATGAACTCTTTCGTTCCTGTCGCTAGGCCCACAAAATTCGCCACTGTTTCGGGAGCATGTTGCGGGAATAGCTCGCAAGTAATTTCGCCTTGGCTGGTCTCGAAGATGGCGTACTTGCCGGGTTTTAGATCTGACATGAGGATTCTCCCTAGGAATTAGCCCACTAACGTCATTCCCGCGCAAGCGGGAATGCAGCTTGTTGCGGGCTAACGTAGAGCCCCGCTTTCGCGGGGCTGACGACGATTTCTCGACGACTCCCGACGCACGACTAACCATTGACGACTGGCTACTCGACTATTACCGCCGTCTTGATGCTATCCAGCAACGGGAAGTTCTTGTCGAGATAGGCTTTCCCTTCGTTTGTTATCCGGCCCTGGTCGGGACCGTGGCCGCTGGGCGCGCCCTCGCCATAACCACTATAGAACTGTTGGACCACGCCCATGCCCTCGACGACTTTACCGAAGGGAGCGAAGCCCATGCCGTCGAGGTTCCGGTTATCGGCGAGGTTGATGAAGAGCTGGGTGGTGCGCGTGTTGCGGCCGGCGGTGGCGAAGGTCAGGTAGCCCGTCAGATTGCTCTGGGTGACGGGATCGTCCTTGATGGCAGCGGTGGCCCAGACGCGATTGACTTCCGGCCTGGGGTTGAGGCCAAATTGCGCCACGAAGCCCGGCAGCACGCGGAAGAAGGCCGCGCCGTCGAAGAAATGGTTCTTCACCAGATTGTAAAAGCGGTCGGCGCCTAGCGGCGCCCAGGCGCGCCTCACCTCCACAACGAAATCTCCCTTGGTGGTTGTGAACTTCGCTCTGAATGTGGCCGGAGCCTGTTCCTTCATTGCGGAGGGTACCAGGAGCGAGACGCGTGGCGCAGAGCGCTGGGAGGCCTGCCCGCCAGTACTCGCTGTTCCGCCCCGGGCGCAAAGAACCCCCGCGGTAAACATTATCGCGAAGAATACATTCAGAAGGTTTTTCATCATCATCTCCATATCTGCGAAGAGCTCGTAGGGGGACGGCTTGCCGTCCCCCGATGTCGGTCTATACGATGTCAAGTGTAGGGCAAGCCCTGCCCCTGCACGCTATTTTGGCGCGCGCATCTCGCGGCTCACGCGCTCCACCTGTCGCATCACGCGTAGGAGGTTGCCACCCAGAATCTTCTTCAAGTCCTGTTCGCTATATCCGCGGCGGGCCAGCTCGCGGACCAAGTCAGGAAGTTTTGAGACATCCTCCATGCCCTTAGGCGCCGAATCGATGCCGTCGAAATCGGAGCCCAGCCCGACATGGTCGATGCCCCCGACCTGGACGGCGTGGTCAATGTGATCGGCGATGACGGTGTAACTCGGCACAGGCAAACCTTCGAGAAAGGGCTCCTCGATTTTCACTTCTTCGCGGTAGGGTAGCCGCTTGCCCTGGCTCGCATAACGGGCGCGCGCCGCCGCGAGCTCCGCGTTCAACTGCTTTTCGATTTTCTTGTAGGCGTCGGCATACGCCTGGCTCAGGAAGCCGGAATAGAAGTTGATGTCTATGATGCCGCCATTTTTGGCCAGAGCGCGGATCATATCATCTGACATATTGCGGGGAACATCGCAAAGAGCCCGGCAGGAGGAGTGCGAAGCGATAACCGGCGCCTGGGTGACGCCCAGTGTGTCGTAAAAGGTTTTGTCGGAAACATGGGAGATATCCACCATCATTCCCAGCCGGTTCATGCGCTCGACCACCTGCTTCCCAAAATCCGTCAGCCCGTTCCATTTGGGCTGATCGCCAGAGGAATCGGCCCAGTCGGTGTTGGCGGTGTGGGTCAACGTCATATAACGAACGCCCAGGCGGTAGTAGATGTCCAGCACACGGAGGTCGTCCTCAATAATGTGGCCACCCTCGACTCCCATCAGAATGGCGAACTTGCCCTGGAGATGAACGCGCACGATTTCGTCTGCCGTCGTGGCCATGCCGAGAACGTCGGAGTGGCGTCCCACCTGCTCGTCCACGACGTCAATCAAATCCAGCGCGCGGTGAACCAGGTCCTGCTTCGGCCAAGTTACGTCCACCCAAATGGAGAAGAACTCGGCGCCATGGTGCCCCTGCCGCATCTTCGGAATGCTAACCATGAAGGGGCTGTCCGGCTGGGCGAGGTCGTAGCCCTCATCGAGCATCATCTGCGGGGTGTCCGCGTGAGTGTCGATGATGATGGCTTGCTGGAGGACCCTTTCAGCCGTTCTCGCCGCCTCTGCGGGTGGGCGCTGAGATGAAAATAAGGGAACCGCTGCCAGGCCACAAACAAGCAATACTTTGCGTAAAAGGCGCGACTTTTGCATAATAGGTGCCCTTCCCTTCCGGAGTCCCCGATTATCAGAAGTCGTGATGAGTTTGTCAAACGCATTCTGGTCAGTGCTATAATCATTCCCATCCCGTTCAGGCAGGCGGTGTCTATGGCGAATACTCTCCCACGTCTCATCGTTCGCGACGCCTTTGGAAACCAGCGCGAAGTCGAAATCGTTCGCACACCTTTTACGATGGGCAGGCAGAGCGACAGCGACCTGGTGTTGCTGGACGGCAGAATCTCCCGCCGTCACGCTCGAATTGTCCAGACAGAGAAGGGTTACCTCATTGAGGATTTGGGGAGCCGGTGGGGAACTGCCGTGAACAATGAAGCGATCAGTTCCTGCCTGCTGAAATCAGGTGATCGCATCAATCTGGGTGTGGCGGATTCCTACACGCTTTCGTTCGTGGAGGACCAAGCGGTGCTGCCGGAACTGCTGGAAAAGCTGGAGAAGGCTGCGGCAGGCCCGGCCCCCCAACTTCAGCACCTCGGGTTGCTCCTCCGCATGGCCCAGATGATGCACCGCGCCCCGGCGCTCGAGGAAGTTCTGGTGGCTCTGGTGGATTCGGCGTTACAACTGACCAACGCGGAGCGTGGGCTGCTGTTCCTCCTCGGGGCGGATGGAAACCTTAACTTGAAGTTGGCGCGGGGAGCAGGCGGCGTTTACCTGGGCCGCGACGTCACCGATTACTCTCGTACCGTGGTGGAGCGAGTGGCGGCCTCGGGCCAGGAAGAAGTGGTCCTGGAAGACCAGATGACCGGCCGCACCGCTCAGGAAACCAAGATCATCCGTGCCGAAGTGCGCGGCATTGTTGCAGTCCCTTTACAGAAGCTGCCTGTTTCCGAGGCAAGGGGTGAAACTATCCAAATCGCGGCGCCCGAACTGCTCGGCGTCCTTTATCTCGATACGCGCTCGCACCCCACCGCGGTCACGGGACTCGACCGCCAGGTGCTGCAAACGCTGGCTGTGGAAGGCGCCACCGTCATCGAGAACGCTCGCCTGCTGCGCATTGCCCAAGACCAAGAGCGCATCCAGCACGAGATGTTCCTAGCCCGCAACATCCAGCAGGGGCTTTTGCCGCGCCGCTTCCCACAGTCCGATTACTTCCAGGTTTGCGCCACCACCATGCCTATGGAACACGTGGGCGGAGACTACTATGACGTGGTGTATCTGCCCGACGAGCGTTATGGATTCGTCGTGGCGGACGTCTCGGGCAAGGGCCTTCCCGCCGCCATGCTGGCGACCAACCTGCAAGGAGCCTTCGCCGCCGTGGCGGCTGGCGATCCGGACCTTGCTCTCTTGTTTCGACGCGTGAACGATTTCCTTTGCGAACGAACACCCCCGGAAATGTTCGCCACCATACTCTACGGCGTCCTAGACCGTTTGGGCAGGTTTCAGTTCGTTAACGCCGGGCACGTCCCTCCCCTGATCATCCGCGCCAACGGCGAGGTTGACCGTTTGACTTCCTCGAATTTCCCCCTGGGGTTGTTTCCTGACACGACCTTTGAAGTCGCTAGCGCCCAACTGCAATGCGGCGACGTTTTGTTGATTTGCTCGGATGGCGTCACCGAGGCCCACGCCGCGGATGAAGACCTGTTCGGAGAAACCAGGTTGCGGGATTCTCTCGAAGGTTGTTCAGGCTTGACGCCGGACGAAATCTGCCACCGCGTGGTGGGCGCGGTGCACGAGTTTGTGGGTAATGCTCCGCAAGCAGATGACCTTACCCTCACCGTGGTGCGGTTTGGACCCCAGCCCATAAGCAAAAACTAGAAACTA
>Ga0326728_10004593_pt1 | contig 40482 bp, 29 predicted proteins | sample MB3enrmetagenome_FD_207602 | JGI IMG/M metagenome (GOLD analysis project Ga0326728, IMG submission 207602) | Lab enriched peat soil microbial communities from McLean, Ithaca, NY, United States - MB31MN | ecosystem: Environmental > Terrestrial > Soil > Wetlands > Peat | place: USA: New York... | reverse complement strand
GTGAAGGATACGTTGCCAGGGGGTGAGGCATGGCCTTTTGTCCCGAATGCCGGACCGCCATTGACGTCGAAGACGATGTCGAAGAAGGGCAGACGCTGGACTGCCCCGAGTGCGGAGCTGAACTGCAAGTCGTGAATGTAGATCCCGTGGAGTTGGAATTACTCTCGAGCGAGGAAGAAGAAGAAGAGGAGGCTTGGTGATTTGAGCGCTCGAACTCCTTCGATTCTTTCCCGGTCGTGGTTGCCAGGCGTGTCGAGCCGCTTCGCGCCGCAGAGGATTAGCTCGGGCGTTCGCATCTTATCCGGTCTGCTCGCGGCCACCTGCCTGTTCTGCGCACCCGGCTTGGCGGCGAAGAAGGAGAAGGCCCCCACCACCAAGACGGTGAGTGGCCAGGTCATGGACAAGGCTGAGAACGGAATCAGCGGCGCCGAAGTGACGCTCAAGGACCTCCAGACGGGAAAGGTTGTGGCCATCTACGCGGAGGCCAATGGGCAATACCAGTTCACCGATCTCGATCCCCATCACGATTTCGAGATCCAGGCAAATTTCAAAGGGGTCGCTTCGGAAACCAAGCGGGTCACCTCCTTCGACACCCGTTGGAAGGTGGTTGTCAACCTGACCATCCCACCACCAGGCTCTTAAGCTCACCTCAAATCACCCTGCGATCTCACTGGCGCGATCACTGGCAGCGCGCCCGGAACAACCTCAATCGTGGCGGGGAGTTCCTGCATGAACTCTCCGTCCCCGAAAAGCTCCAAACGGGAGGTGGTGCTCAAGGAGACTTTGCGGGCTTGAAAGTAGATGATCCGAGGATGTCGCAGGTGTTCCCCGCGATAAGCGCTTGGGACCCAGCGGAGGAGCTCTAACTTCCCTATGTAGGGGACGATGCAAACGTCCAACAAGCCATCATCGAGTTTTGCTCGCGGCGTAAGATGAATTCCCCCGCCGTAGGAAACGTTGTTGCCCACCGCGGCAAAGGTGACCTCGCCCGAGAACTCCTGCGCGTCGGAGACGATTTCGAGCGGCTCTGGACGATAGGACTCGAGACAGCGGAGAATTGACCACGCATACGCCCAGGAGCCGCGCAGGCGGCGCACGCGCTCGTTGGCATAGCGGGTTACCACCGAATCGAAACCTACTCCCGCAATACAGCCGTATACCGTGTTTCCCACCCGCCCCAGGTCGACCCGGCGAGTGTGGCCGGCGCGCAGCACCGCCGCCGCCGCGCGCGCTTGGGTGGGAATTCCCAAACCCTTCGCGAAATCGTTCCCGCTGCCACAGGGAATAATCCCCAACGGGATTTCACTCCCCACCATCCCGTTCACAACGTAGTGGTGAGTGCCGTCACCGCCGAGCGAAACGATGGCGTCGGGTTTTTCCGCCGCGGCACGGCGCGCCAGTGCCAGCAGGTGCTGCGCGTCGCGGCTTTCTTGCACGTCAAACTCGACGCCCTCGCGCCGCATAACCTCGAGCGCCTCCCGCAACACCAACCGTGCCTTGCCTCGGCCGGCTCTAGGATTGAGAAGAATGATAATGCGCATGGGAGGAGAAACGGGGCGCTAAGCGACGCGTCGTATGGCCATAACGGTCAAGTCATCCGGAAGCGGGGCGCCCGCTCGGAATCAACCTCATTGTGACACATTGGACAGGGGAGCTGAAAGCCGATTCTTGCTATTCAGATCTCCACAGCGGGTAGCGCATCGCAAAGTCGGTCTGCCCTCTCCCAAGGGGAGAGGGTGGACCGCGACGGCGCCTTCACCAGCCGTCGCGGGCCGGGTGAGGGGTTAGTTGCGGGGCGAGCACGGATCGCCCAGGCTCAGATTGACAGCGCCTACGAGTTTCTCCGGGGCTTGCCAAAGCTTTCGATGTGAAATTTGATGGCCGATTTGACATCGGCAACCGCGGCTTCGTAGGTGTCCCCTTCTCCCACCACCACACCCTGGACGCCGACTGGGTAGGCCACATAACCGTCAGGATGCTTCTCCACAATGCTAACCTCCGAAAACCACTCTCACCGGCGGGCGCGTGCCAATCCGGAAGATCACCACGGGGTATTGACGCGGATCGAAATCCCACGTCGGGTCGGTGAGCCGTTTCCAATCGGGTTGCTTCGAGTCGCCGACCGCCATGTAAACGGCGCCTTCCTTGATCTTTCGCTGCGCTTCGGAGTTTGAAGGGAACAGTTTCAGGTCCACCAGCAAGCGAAAGAGCTTTCGCTTGGTCGCAAGCTGCAAGGAAGCTTGCTCAATCACCGACGGCAGACCGTTGTCCCGGAACTGGGCTTCGAAGTCTCGCTGAGCTTGAGCGGCGGCTTCTGCATTATGGAAGTCCGTGATGATGCGGCGGGCCAAAGACTTCTTGATCTCCAGCGGATGGGCATGGCCCGACGCCACTGCCTGGTTAAGCTCCTCGATCTGCGCCGGCGTCATATCCGTCAGCAGCAGGTAATACCGCCACATCATGTCATCGGAAATCGACATCAGCTTGCCGAACATTTCGGCGGGCGGCTCGTTGATGCCAACGTAATTGCCCAGCGACTTCGACATCTTCTGCACGCCGTCGAGCCCCTCCAGTATCGGCATGGTCATGATGACCTGGGATTCCTGTCCGTACTCCTGTTGGATCGTGCGCCCGACCAGCAGATTGAATTTCTGGTCGGTCCCGCCCAGCTCCACATCCACTTCAAGCGCCACGGAGTCGTAGGCTTGCGCCAGGGGATAGAGAAGCTCGTGGATGGCGATGGGGCGCTGCTCCTTGAAGCGTTTTGAGAAGTCATCGCGCTCCAGCATGCGCGCCACCGTGTACTTGGAACAAAGCGTAATCCAGTCGCGCCCAGTCAACCTGCCCAGCCAGCGGCTGTTGAAATCCACGACGGTCTTTTCGGCACTGAGAATCTTGAAGACCTGTTTCTTGTACGTCTCGGCGTTGGCCGCCACCTGCTCAGGAGTTATCGGCTTGCGCGTCACGTTCTGCCCGGAGGGGTCCCCGATCAGGCCGGTGAAGTCGCCGATGAGAAAGACGACCGTGTGGCCGAGATCCTGGAAGTGTTTCATCTTGCGGATCACCACCGTGTGGCCAAGATGAATGTCCGGAGCCGTGGGGTCAAAACCCACTTTGACGCACAGCGGCTTTCCCGTCTGGGCCGAGCGCTCGAGCTTGGCCCTGAGTTCTTCCACGCGGATAGTCTCCTCCGCGCCCTTGGTGAGGTAAGCAAGTTGTTCGTCAATGTTCACGGTGCCAGTCGAAGTCCTTTCAAAGCTGTGAGTCACATAAGGAATGATACCCGCTGAACGATGTTTTGGGGAGAAAACTTCTTTGGAGTGCGGCAGCTTGCTGCCGCTTTCCTTCGTCGAAAGCTTGCTTCCGGCAGCCTCTCGAGCAAGCTCGAGACGCAAAAGCGGCAGCCAGCTGCCGCACTCCAAAGCGGGACATCACTCCGCCACAGAGAACTCCAGCTTGTTCTCCGACCGGTCGATGCGGACCAGGGAAACGCGGAGGCGTTGGCCGAGGCGAAAGGTGCGCTTCGAGTGCTGGCCGATGATGGCGCGCAGGCGTTCGCGGTAGACGTAAAAATCGTCTCCGAGGCTGGAGAGTGGGACGAAGCCCTCGACGAAGAGGTCCGCCAGTTCCACGAAGAACCCTTGCTTGATCAGGCCGATGATAAGCGCCTCAAACTCGTCGCCGACGTGCTGCGTCATGAAGGAGACCTTCTTCCATTCGATCAGCTCGCGCTCGGCCTCGGCGGCGCGGCGCTCCGATTCGGAAGTCTCAAGCCCCAGAGCGTGCAATTCCTGCGGATGAACGAACGCCGCCCCAGGTAGCTGTGGTGCGGGCATCCCGCCCGCTGTCGCGCGAGCGTCCCGCCCGCGCACCGGGTTCGCAGGAGCGCGGAGTGCTCCCCCTCGACTCCTGTTGCCGATTCCCTGTTCCCTATTCCCTGTTCCCTGTTCCCTGATCGTGCGGGCGGCGCCTCCCTCTTGCGCGAGCGCCGCCTTCAAAATCCGGTTCACGATCAAATCCGGATAGCGGCGGATGGGCGAAGTGAAATGAGTATAGGTGGGAGCGGCCAGGGCGAAGTGGCCGAGGTTTTCCTCCGAGTAACGCGCCTGCTTGAGCGAGCGCAGCATGAGGTAAGAAAGGATCCGTTCCTCGGGCTTGCCCTCGAGGCGCTGGGTGAGCCGCTGGTAATGGAAAGAGCTGATCTCGAGCTCGCCCTCGATGGCTTGGTAAAAGCGCGGGTAGCGGTCGCGCTCGTCGCGAAGCCGCATGCGAGTGCGCCGCGCGGCGGGCAACTCGATGCCCAGCGAGTAGCCGAAGGTGGCGGCGATCTCCTCAAACTCGATCACTTTTTTCGCATCGGGTTTTTCGTGGATGCGGAAAAGCGAGGGAATGCCTTTGCCCTCGAGGTAGGACGCCACCGCCTCGTTCGCCGCCAACATGAACTCCTCGATGATGCGGTGGGCGAAGTTGCGCTCCGAGCGGGTAATGCCGGTCATGCGGCCGTGGTCGTCAAACTCGATTTCGGGTTCGGGGAGGTCGAAATCAATCGAGCCACGCTCCTCGCGGCGGCGGGCAAGGAGACGCGCCAGTTCTTCCATGCCCTTGAAATTTGGGACCAAGGCGGCGTAGCGCTGGCAGGCGGCGGGCTCGCCGGCCAGGATGTCGCGCACGGCGGTGTATGTCATCCGCTCGGCGCTGCGGATGACCCCAGGCAGGAGTTCGCATTCCACCAAGCGTCCCTCGGGATCGAATTCCAGCAGCGCGGACATCACCAGCCGGTCCACGTGGGGGTTGAGGCTACAGATGCCGTTCGATAGCTCCAGGGGCAGCATGGGCACGGCGCGGTCGGGGAAATAGACGCTCGTGCCCCGCAGGCGGGCCTCACGGTCGAGCGCCGTTCCGGGCCGGACGTAGTGGGCCACGTCAGCGATGTGGACGTGAAGCAGGTAATTGCCCCAGGCTAGGCGCTCCACGTACACCGCGTCGTCAAAATCCTTAGCCGTCTCGCCGTCAATGGTGACAATGGGCAGGCTGCGAAAGTCGCGCCGGGCTTCGCGGTCGCGCTCGGGGATGTACTGTGGCGCGGCGCTCGCCTCCGCCAATACGTCGGCTGGAAAACGGTGCGGGAGGTGGAACTTGCGGATCATGATTTCCACATCCACGCCGAATTCCTCCCGGCGGCCCAGAATCTCGATCACGCGCCCCCGCGGCAGGGCTGCGGGACGAGCGTAGTCGGTGATTTCGACGTCCACAATCAGGCCATCGAGGTTGCGGGCAGTCCGGCGGTCATGACCCCCCGCCACTGCGGAGCGCCCCTCGGATTCTCCGCCGAATTGACGGTGGCGGCTGAGCGTCGGCAGGGATACTAACTCCCCTCTCCCCCTTGGGGGAGAGGGGCCGGGGGTGAGGGGGTTCCGCGCAACAGCCACTTGCGTTGGATTAACCTGCTCCGAAGGCGCGGGCAAGCCCGCCTCTGCGTCAGGGAATTCCTGGCCGCGCGGAATGACAATCTCGAAGGGAATTCTCTGGTCGAAGGGCATTACGTAGTTGTAGTTCGGGCCCGAGTGGAATTGGCCCACCACGGTCTTCTGGGCGTGCTCAGTGACTTGAATGACGCGGCCTTCCATCCGGCCTTCGCCTTTAAACCCCTTGGTAGAGCGCTGCACGTGCACCTTGACGCGGTCGCCGTGCAAGGCTGAACCCATGCCATCCGGCGGGATGAAGATGTCGAGGTCGGTGCCTGCCAGTGGAACGTCGGGCACAACGAAGCCGTAGCCGTCGCGGTGCCCGATCAGGCGGCCACTCACCACATTGGGGGATTTCGAGGGGCGTGCAGGCGGAATGCCACCTAGGGGCACGCCATGGCCCGGCGCCCGAAGGCTTTGGGCCACAGGGTGTCGTGCCCCTGCTTCATTGGGCGATTTCGCGACCTGTAGCGGCGGTCTATGACCGCCGCTTCGGAGGCTCTCACCGCCGCCCCGGCGGTCATAGACCGCCGCTACAGCCTCTGACGCGGCGTGGCGCCCCTTGTGCACCAAGGCATAGTGGTTTTTCTTCAGGTAAACAAGTTTCCTGCTGCGGGCGAGATCTTTCAGAACGCTTTTCAACTCGCGCGCCTGGCTCGAGCGCAAACCCAGCTCCAGCACCAGCTCGCGCAGACGGAATGTGCGCTGCGGGTCCTGCTCGAAGAGTTTCAGGACTTCCTGTGGCGAGGGATCTTCGCGCATCGGGTCTCCTTACCCAGTTTAACACCCAAAGCCCTTCTTGCCGGCAGGTCGATGCCAACACCGATTTCACAAAAGAACGCGATGCGTCAAAGTCCCCGAAATGTAACGTGGCTTTTCCACCGACTTTGACGCGAGCCTGCGATGCAACGTTGACAAATGGCTGTTTGCACTCTACGGTGTACCCTGATGATTGCGGCTTGCCTGGACATGCCTCAAAAATCACTCCACATTCCATACTACGGGGAACTCCAGGGGGTGCGCCGGTGTCTACCCTTGCTATGAGCGACTCAGGTCCTCTATTGCGCAGGCGCGCTCGGGTCATTGCGTATATATGCGTGCCGATAGCTCTCCTGCTTTTCTCTCCTGTCGTCGTGTATGACATCGCCGTTTATTGGCGGGCTCGCGGCCTGATTAGCATTCTAAAGAGAATCGAGGTCGGAAAAACCACGGGGCGGGATGCAATTAGGATTGCCGAGCGCTTCGGGGGGACCGCGTACATCTCCGAACATACGGTCATTGGGAACAGTAACACGTGGAGCTCGCACGATGTTCCCTTGATCGCGTGTATGGCGGGTGACTGCGAGCTTTCGTTGGACGCGTATCCGCGACTGCCCGGTTCTAGGTTCTTAGGAAACTTGTGCCTTGACTATCCGGGATTCCGCCGCTGGGTGCCTGCGAGCGATATGGGAGGTTACATGGAGATCAGGCGGGGCGTCGTGCAAGAGGTCCAAACGTGGATGGCCTCGCTCGATGTGGAGGTCGAACACTACGGCCGCACGAACGTTTACGGCGAGGAGTCCCATGCGGCACCATGGAATAGGACGCCCTGGAGCATCAGAAAGGTGCAAGCCCACATCACCGGCGGCCCCGGGCGCAGGACGAACGAAATCAGAGTTGAGGCGTGGTCTTCGGCGCCTCACGATCGAATACTGCATGCGTTTGATTTCAACATGCGCTGCTTGTGGCTGGGCTTTCACTGTTCACGCTGCCAAATCCTGCCAAGCGCCTGCGAATGGTATGACCACGGCGACTGGTATGAATTCGAAATGCCGGAAGAGGCCCTGGCTAAGTTCCGCGAGGCGGTGAATAATCTCAAGCTCGGTGCCCAAGGAAACGTTCTTTACGATCAACTCGGGACCACTGACGGCTTCGACACCGGCCGAAGGCTACGCGATCTCGCCCGAGATCGGCTCCCGTTCGACTTTCCGGACGGAACGATATTTGGGTCGTGCCCAGGGTGTCTGACCTTTTACGTGAAGAAATGGCGGCTTGATTGGGGCTCGCCCGAGGGACCTGGTGATCAGAGCGTCACCTTCGTCATGGACAAGGATCGCCGGCTTCAGCGTATCGAGTCGCGGGTGGAGGGCATCCTAAGCCGCCCTTGAAAGGTGACAGATCGGCCGTTCTGGGACAACGCGGGAGCGGGTAGCCCACTGCCTACTGCCTTCCGTCCACTGCGCACTGCCTTCCGGGTGCCGGCTGGAACTTATGCTGTGTGTCTCACATCCAAGAGCTATGGAGGTGTAACTATGTACGCGATTACAGGTGCGACCGGAAACACGGGGAGTGTGATTGCCACAAAACTGCTGGCCCGCGGTGAGAATGTCCGCGTAATTGGCCGGGACGCCAGCCGCCTTGAGCGCTTCGTCCAAAAGGGCGCCGAGGCCTTCTTTGCCGACGTGACCGATGCGGCCGCGTTAACCAAAGCTTTTACCGGTGCGAAGGCTGTGTATGCAATGATTCCGCCTAATGTTGCAGCCCCGGACGTGAGCAGTTACCAGGAGCGGGTAAGCGACGCCCTGGTGACAGCAATCACGAATGCCGGCGTGGGACACGCCGTAGTTCTCAGCAGTGTGGGAGCCGACAAACCCGAAAAGACCGGTCCTGTTGTCGGCCTGCACAATCTGGAGCAGAAACTGAGCAGTGTTGCCGGACTGAATGCTCTCTACATTCGTGTAGGCTACTTCATGGAGAACCTCCTGCCCCAGATCGCGGTGATTCAGAATTTCGGTGTCTTGGGCGGACCGTTGCGCGGTGACTTGCCCGTGGCCATGATTGCGGCGCGCGACATCGGCGAGCGGGCCGCAGATGAGTTGCTGCGACTCAGCTTTATCGGCAAACAGGCACGGGAGCTTCTCGGCCAGCGTGACCTGACTTACCGCGAAGTAGCCTCCGTAATCGGGAAGGCCATTGGCAAACCCAGCCTCACCTATTCGCAGTTTCAGCCCCAGCTCATCAAGCCGGCCTTGCTTCAATCAGGCATGTCTTCGAGCATGGCGGACCTTATTCTGGAAATGTCAGAAGCGCTGAATTCGGGTTACATGGCGCCCCTCGAGCTGCGTTCGGGGCAAAACACGACATCCACCCCCATCGAAGCCTTCGTGGCCGAAGAGTTCGTGCCGCGATTGACGGGAAAGGCCGCAGGCTCGTAGTCCTTAATTCTTCGGCGGGGTCTTTTCCGCGTGCTTGGCCAGACGGCCCCGCCAGGCTCTCCTGGCCCAAGAGGCAAGCTTTGTGGAGGTCAAGACCTTCCTGGCCACGACATTGACAACCCGTGTCGCTGTTCGAATCGACTTAAGCGCAACCCCCCTTAGTGTCGGACTGAAGATGTATACGACTGCCTCGAGCCATTTCGTGGTGCACAGTACAGCCTTGTACTCGGCGTCGCCGGGGCCAAAGTCCAATTCCGCTATGACGTCTCCATCCGCGCGGTTGCAGAACCGCTCAATCATTCGCATCACCAGGCCGATCCCGGGAGAAAACTGCCGGAACTCCGGGTCATAGGCTGTGTAGTCGCTCACAAATGTCTCGCCGTAGAGCATGCCAATCCAAAAGGCGCAAGGCCGGTCCCCAAGATAAAGCAGATAAGCGCGAAGCCAGCCTTTCAGGGCCGCCAGTTCCAAGCGCTTGCGCACTCGAACCGTATCCGCAAACCCCACCCCGAGGCCTCGTTGATAGGTTTTCCTGGCAATCTCTTCCGCGTCGTGAAACAGATGATCCAATTCCGCGGGATCCCGGTAGCAAACAAGCCTGGGCTCTCCAACAGGGTTACTTTGGAGCTTTTTGGCGGTCCTCCTCAGCTCATGCCGGCGGTGAGCCGACATGCACTCAAGAACTTCCTTGATGCTTTCTGGCACGGTCATCACCTCGTGCCCTTGCAATTCCGGCAGGGTGTCGCGGCTTAGCGCCCCGGGCAGTTTCAACGCGAGTCGATAGAGAGGAGAATCGATGGAGACATCATCCAGCATTGCCACATCAGCTTCGTCTCGCCTCAGGCAGTTCATAACCTCCTGAAGCAGGTGCCAGGTGTTTTCAGCAGAAGCATTTCCGCGGAGCGCGCCATGGACGAAGGTCAAGCAGCGTACCCGGAAGCCAAGGCGGGGAAGGTACCCGATCCTGAAGCGCGACGGCTTGCGCTCCAGCCGTCCGACGAGAATTGTGTCCGGCTTGCCGTCGCGATAAAGAGCAATCACATGTGGACGGACAATCTCGGGCCGGGATTGCAGGATCGTCAGGTAGAAATCGATATCGGAATCGCGATGCCCGGGCCAGGCGGTCCAGGGCTCGCGTAGAGCCTCGACTTCGCACAAAGTGCGCGCCACCCGGATCTCTATCTCTTTCAAGGTCAGGCTCACCTCGCGTCCAGCGGTGCCAAAAGTAGCATGATCGCGCTCGCGCGTCAAATCTCTGCCGTCCCTCTGCCGTCCCTTTGTGAGTCCCGTGACCCTCCCTGACCGTCCCGCCTGCCTTGCTGTCTGGCACATCGCGGCATACACTTGTCAAGATAACAGTCCGAAAGGTGGTTTCGACCTATGGCTGGGAATCGGGGAAGTTATGGGAAGCGAACCTTGTGGCCACCCGCCATCCTTCTGCTTCTTTGCGCTCTTGTAGGGGCGACCCTTGTGGTCGCCCTCGGGGCGCGTGCGGCTGCGCAAAACACCGGGAACATCGACGACATCACCGCCGAGTACCATTTCCTCTCCGCCGATGACACCTTGGGAATTCTGGAAGAAGAGGGGAAGTTGAAGGGGTACATCGAAGTCCTCCAGGGCGAAGAGGAATCCGACGCTGTGCTGACTTACGAAATTGTCTCAGGCTCGCGCAAGAAAGACCACGTGGAATTCAAGACCAACACCATTCACCGCCGATACTATCGCTTTTCCGGAAGAGTCGAGCGGGGTTCAGGTCGCCAACCGAACGAGCCTGATTACCTCCGCCTGATTGGAGACCTCGAGACCGTGACCGTCAGAGGCGACAGCGGCCAGGAATCCACCCAAAGGACGCATCTGATCTTGAAGTCATTGGGCAAGGCCGAACGCAATGAAGAGTGACCCGTTTGTGATTATACCGCAATGCATCAGCAAGAACAGGTGTATATGCCTCCTAAAGGAGGAGTTTCGAGTTTCCATTTTCGATTTTCGATTTTCGATTTTCGGTTTTCGAGTTTCGCGTGGCGCTCGGCGCCCCTGTCAGTTTCCTTTGCAGCCGTTCCAGGCGCTTGGAAAATCGCTTGCGGTGAGTCATGGAAGGAGCCTGTTCCTCCAGCCGGGTGAGACCCGCCAGCGTGAATTCGAGCGCCTGCTGGAGGTCGCGCAGGTGATGTTCATAATGGATAGCAAGCTCTTCGAGCGCTTCCACAGCCAGCGGCGGGTCGCGCCGTGAAAGCTCCAGCCATAACTCGACGGCGGCCTCGTGCTGGCGTTTTCGCTTGAACTCCGCGGCGAGGTGCTTCAGGGCCAGGCTTTCGACCTGCTGGGGCAGTCCCCCGGCCAGCGCTTGACGGCAGGTGGTGATGGATTTTTCCTTCGAGCCGGCCGTGCCCAGAATTCGGCTGAGGCTGAAGAGGTCGAGGGGTGACCCCAGCGCTTCGGCCCCACCCTCGCCCAGCGCGCGCGCCAGCTCCACTGTAAGCGCGGCGAGTGACACGACATCCAGAGCATTATGATAGAAAACCGGCTGCAAGCCTCGCGCATCGCCGCTACGCAAGTAGTCGAAGTAGATTGCGGGAATCTCCGAGCCCGGCACATCGCCATCCCTGTTGATTCCTAATATCGCTTCTTCCAGGTCGGTGAGCTTGCAGCTCTCCAGGCGCAACTTCCACAGGCGGCGCGCGGGATGGAGTGCGTCGAAGTGGACTAAGCGCTCGAGGGGCGATTTCATGCGCGCCAGCGCATAGCGCGTTTCGAGCAGCGGTACGTCGAAGGTCTTTCCATTGAAGGTGACGATTCCTTCGCAAGCCCCCAGCGTCTCGGCCAGCGTCTCGAGCAGCGCCTTTTCCTCGGGATAGTCGCGCAGGAAGAACTGCCGAACCACAAACTTCATTCCTTCAACGTTTCCAATGCCGATGAGGAACGCACAAGTGCCGGTTCCACCGGCCAGGCCCGTGGTTTCCGTATCCAGGAAAACCAGCCGCGAGGCCTCGGGCATCGCCGCATCCTTCAGCACCAGGTTCAAGGGACTGAGGTCCGCCGAGGGAATATCGCCGATGCGGAGCTTCCCGTAAGGCCGCCCGAAGGGAAACGCCTCGCGCGCCAGGAAGAACTCGCCCCTCGAGTTCTTCACCACCTCGCCCTCCACGTATTCCTCGATCCCTTTGGCGAACCCCTGGGCAGGCAGCTTGCTCGTGGGCGGCGCATTCTCCAGGCGGCGCAAGTACTCGAGCGTCTGCTCGAGCTCCTTGTCGCGCTCCCGAGTTCCAGTAGCCCGCTTAAGCTGGCGGAGTTTCTCTTCGAGGGTCATTTCTGATTTCGTCCGTTGCCAGTAATTGTCCGTTGTCAGCCATGTAGGGGGACGGCTTGACGTCCCCTGCCTGGGGTAGGGCAAGCCCTACCCCTACACGCTGTCCACGGACAACCTGCGCAATATCTCCAACGCCACTTCTTTTCCCTTTTCTCCCACCTCACCCATCGGCCCCACGCAGGAAGGGCAGCCATTCGGGCACGGGCAGTTTGAGATCAACTGCAACGTTTTCATGAGCAGAGAATCGCAGAGGCGGAAAAGCGGGTCGCTGAGCCCAACCCCCCCAGGATACTTATCGTAGAGGTAGATGTTGGGCTCAAAGATTTTAGGTTTTGGATTTTGGGTTTTGGATTCGGGACCAGCGATTTTGGATTTTAGATTTTGGATTTTGGATTGGTCGCCATCGCCCGCCCCTGAATCCTGAATCCTGAATCCTGAATCCTCGTCTGACTCCTGAATCCCGAATCCTGAATCCTGGATCCTGCCTTGCGTCTCCTGAATCCTGAATCCTGAATCCTGAATCCTGCCTTCCTCTTTCTCCCCCACTGCCCGACCCAAGTCCCGAGCGTCGCACATCACCAGCAGCGTGGCAATAGCTTCCAGGGCGTTGGCCAGACCATTCACGCCGTCCAGCCGCTCCGTGGAAGCGTAAGGAAGGCTCCCCATCAACTCGTGGGGAAGGGTCAGCCAAAAAGCGGTGGTATGCATTTCCTGCTCGGGCAGCGTCAACTCTCCCGAGCCGACGTTCTCCATGGTGTGGAACTTGATCTTTTTGAACCCCACCACCTGGGTATTCACTTGCACCTCACCGTGGTTCTTGCTGGCCGGACCGACGGGGGCCGAGTCGAACCGCTCGAGCACCTTGATTTTCGTGTAGGAGATAGCGTCGGTGAAATACTCGCTAGTCACCTGGTGGACGTATGCTTTCCGGTCGTCATAGTCGAGGCGCTCGACGTGGTACTGTTGGCCATCCTGAATGTAGATAGCCTTCTCGTGCAGCGTGGTCAGGGCGCTGGAAAAATCCGCTTCGCCGATCACTTTCGGCTCCCCGGTCGTGTCCACGATCACGAAGTTGTCCGAAGAGACGGAGCGCAAGCTGATCGCGTCGGCGGGGTAACTCTCCGAAACCCAATGCCAGCCGTCGGTGGTGTGGTGCAGGAAGCCGACTTCCTCGAGGTGCTGGCAGAGCCGGCGCAAATCGAGCGAGCCGAATTTCTCTTCCTCCCGCAAGGGCAGCTCGAAGGCGGCGCACTTCAAGTGATTGAGCAGGATAAAGAGGTTGTCAGGATTGACGTAACCATGTTCCGGCGACCGGCCGAAGAAGTAATCGGGGTTCTGCACCATAAACTGGTCCAGCGGCGCGCTGGAGGCCACCAGCACGGCTGCGGAAGTTCCCTGCCGGCGCCCTGCCCTGCCCACGCGTTGCCAGGTGGAGGCGATGGTCCCGGGGTACGCCGCCAGTATCGCCACATCCAGGCTTCCGATGTCGATGCCCAGTTCGAGAGCATTGGTCGCCACCACCCCCAGCAACCGGCCGTTGCGCAGGTCTCGCTCAATCTCGCGCCGCTCCAGCGGCAGATAACCGCCCCGGTAGCCTCGCACCACTTCCGGGGCCAGGGGGGCTCTCGAAAAATCCTCCTTCAGGTAGGTCACCAGAATCTCCGTGGCAAGGCGGCTGTTGGCGAAAACGATCGTCTGAAGGCCACGCGCCAGAAAGGTGCGGGCAATGCGCCGGGTTTCGTTCAGATACGACCGGCGGATGCCGAGTTGCGGGTTGACCACGGGCGGGTTGTAAAAGGCCAGATACTTTTCGGCGGAGGGCGCGCCGCTTTCATCCACCAGAAAAACATCTTGCTCGAGGATGCGCGTGGCCAATTCAGCCGGATTGGCGATGGTCGCTGAGGTGCAAATGAACTGAGGTTGACTCCCGTAGAACTCCGCAATGCGCTTCAAGCGGCGCAGCACGTTGGCCAGATGGCTCCCGAAAACTCCGCGGTAGTAATGCAGCTCGTCAATCACCACGTATCGCAGATTCTCGAACAGCCGCTGCCATTTGGTGTGGTGAGGGAGAATGCCGTCGTGAAGCATATCGGGGTTGGTGATCACCAGATTGCCCCGCGCGCGAATGGCCTTGCGGGCATCCTGGGGCGTATCTCCGTCGTAAGTGAAGGTGCGGATTTCCTCCCCCAACTTCTCCGTCCAGCGATTCAGTTCCACCAACTGGTCTTGCGAAAGCGCCTTGGTTGGAAACAGGTAGAGTGCCCGGGCTTCGGGCCTCTCGACCAACTCGCCCAGAATCGGGAGGTTGTAACAGAGGGTTTTCCCGGAGGCCGTGGGCGTGACCACCACCACGTTTTTGCCTTCACGCGCCAACTCGCAGGCGCGCGCCTGATGGGTGTAAAGGGAAGCAATGCCACGCGCCTTGAGCGCCTCCAGAAGCCGGGCGGGCAGAAACTCGGGAATCGGCGCGGTCCGCGCCTCGCGCGCCGGAAAGTGTTTGAGAGCAGTCACTCCGCCCCGCGCCGGTGAGCCCTTAAACTTCTCCCGGATTTCTTCGAGCGCGCTCCGGATGGGCGCAAGGCCCTCCCCCGCGGGCGTCCTTAGGTTTGCCAGTGCTTGGATTTTCTCTTCCACGTCGCCTCACAGATTCAGGTGTCAGGTCCCAGGTGCCGGGCGCCAGGTCCCAGGTGGCGGGGGCCAGGTGCCCGCCACCCCTCTGTCATTCTGAGTCCGCCATTCTTATTGGCGGACGAAGAATCCCGGCAGTTTTTTTGAACCACCACTTCCGGCCCGCCCGCAGGTAATGGTAAGCGAGAACTTGCTGCGAGCATCCCCGAAGGGCGACCCCTGAAACCTGACACCCGACACCTGAAACCTGCTTAATTTCGCCTTTCATTCGCTCAGTATGCCACAATTCGCAGCCGCCTCCAAGCCGGGTTTTGGCCCGGGACTGGACCTGGTAGCGCAGACCTGTCTTTTAGGTCTGCGGCTCTTCAGATCGTAGAGCAACGCCCGCCACAACCCAGATCTGCCAGCAAGTTCTCTAGCCCTGCGCCCATGGGCAGGATCGAACGTCACGAGGTCAAAAGCCGCACACCTAAAAAACAGGTCTGTGCTACCGCCTTTGGTATATAATTGTGTAGAACAGTATAGATTGGTAGAAGGATAAGGCAATATGCCCCTCAGCATAAAGAACCCCGTTACCGAACGCCTCGCCCGGCAGATTGCCAGGGAAACGGGAGAATCCATCACTGAAGGGATTCAGCACGCTCTCCAAGAACGTTTGGAGCGGCTTCCGGCGCGCCGCCGTGGGCGCATCATGGCTGAAAAGCTCGAGGACATTCTGCGGCGAGTCGATGCCCTTCCTACGCTGGACACACGACGGGAGGATGAAATTTTGGGCTACGACAAACGGGGGATCCCTCGCTGATGGTCATTGACACCTCCGCATTGCTGGCAATTTTTTTGGGAGAACCAGAGCGCCGGCGATTCCTGGACGCCATAACCCAGGCCGAAACACGCCGGATCTCTGCGGCAAACACTCTCGAGACGGGCATTGTATTGGAAGCGCGGCGTGGCGAGGCTGCCGGGCGGGAATTTGACCTTTTCTTGCACCAAGCGGAAGTGGACGCCGTTTCCGTAGATGCGGAGCAAGTTGAAATTGCACGTTTGGCTTGGCGCAAGTACGGCAAAGGTCGGCACCCGGCAGCCCTCAACTTTGGAGACTGCTTCGCCTATGCCCTCGCGAAGACTTTGGACGAGCCGCTGCTTGCCAAGGGGAGTAACTTCGCCCGGACCGATATCAGGACCTGTTAGCCCGGGTAGCCCAGACCTGTTTCTTAGGTCTGCGGCCCTTGTTTAGGATTGACAGGAAAGAGCGGCCGTGCCTATAATCGTTCGTCAGGGCCATTTGCCACAATTGAATCTACTGTGAGGAGCGCATCATGTCACTACGCATCAATAACACGGCGCCGGACTTCGTCGCCGAAACCACCCAGGGAACCATCAGATTCCACGAATGGATCGGCGATGGCTGGGCCATCCTGTTTTCCCATCCCAAAGACTTCACTCCCGTGTGCACCACTGAACTCGGCTATATGGCGGGTTTGCAGCCGGAATTTACGAAACGCAACTGCAAGATCATCGGGCTGAGCGTTGACCCGGTAACCAGTCACAACAAGTGGGCGGTGGACATCGAAGAGACGCAGGGCCACAAGGTGAATTATCCCATGATCGGCGACCCGGAGCTCAAAGTCGCCAAAACCTATGACATGTTGCCGGCCGACGCCGGAGATACATCGGAGGGCCGCACGGCCGCGACCAATGCCACCGTGCGCACGGTGTTCGTGATCGGACCGGACAAGAAGATCAAGCTGACGCTCAGCTACCCGATGAGCACGGGACGCAACTTCGACGAAGTGCTGCGCGTACTTGATTCCATCCAGCTCACGGCCAAGCACAAAGTGGCCACGCCCGTGAATTGGAAGGCGGGCGACGATGTTATCATCCTGCCCTCGCTATCAGACGCGGATGCGAAGGAGAAGTTCCCCGGCGGCTGGAAGGCGGCCCGGCCCTATCTCCGAATCGTCCCCCAGCCCAAGTAGGATAACAACCGGGACTCTGTAGGGCCGCCCCTTGGGGCGGCCTGGCCGGAGCAAGCCCCGGCCTTACATCCCATAATTGGGCACCACCCAAAGTTGAAAAACCTTGAAATCCAGACCCTGAGTTGTGAATCTAATCTATTGATGACAGCAAAGGCGAGGGCTACGCCTTCAAAGATAGATAAAATAGTTGAGGGTCCACAGGAAGTCGTGGACCTGATTGGGAATACTCCGCTGCTCCGGCTCGGCCGGATAGGCGCGGAGTTTAAAGGGGTGGAGCTCTTTGCCAAGGCGGAGTGGGAAAACCCCGGTGGATCAATCAAGGACCGGCCGGCGCTGAACATCATTTTGGAAGCTGAGCGCGCGGGTTTGATGTCCAGCGACAAGGTCCTGGTCGACTCGACTTCCGGCAATACCGGCATCGCCTATGCGATGATTGGTGCGGCTCGCGGATACCGGGTGAAGCTTTGCATGCCGTCCAACGTGAGCATCGAGCGCAAGCGCATCCTCAAGGCCTACGGCGCGGAAATCATCTATACGGATCCCCTGGAAGGGTCGGACGGGGCGATCCGTAAGGTACAAGACCTTGCCGGACAGAATCCGGAGCTGTATTACTACGCGAACCAGTATGATAATGAGGCCAACTGGCGCGCCCATTATAATTCCACCGGGACGGAGATCTTCCGACAGACCGATGGGCGTGTAACGCACTTCGTAGCGGGCCTTGGAACCAGCGGGACCTTCATCGGCACTTCCCGCCGCTTGAAGGAACTGAATCCTGACATTCGCTGCATCTCCTTTCAACCGGACTCGGCCTTCCACGGGTTGGAGGGAATGAAGCATATGGCAACGGCAATTGTGCCGAAGATCTACGATCCGACGGTCGCCGACGAAAACCTGGAGATCTCCACGGAAGAGGCATACGCCATGACGGTGCGCCTGGCCCGAGAGGAAGGCATATTGGTGGGAATCTCCTCCGGCGCGGCTATGGCCGCTTCCCTGAAGGTGGCGGCGAAGATCCGCGAAGGCGTCATCGTCACCATCTTCTGTGATGGTGGGTCGAAGTACCTGAGCGAGCATTTCTGGGACGAAGCCGAAGGCGAAATCCACTGACTTTGGCCTGGCGCGCGGGGTTGGCTTTTAACTCCGCCGCGGTTCCTGGTCTTGGAAGTTTCCAAACGGAACCCTTGTGACCCTCAGAATCAACAACGCGCAGATGGAAGCCATTCGCCGGCATGGCGCACGGGATTACCCGGGCGAGTGCTGCGGTGTGATGCTGGGGAAAGCAAATGGCCTCTCGAAAGAGGTGGTTGAGATTGTGCCCTTGAAGAACCTCCGAAACGATCCCGAGCGAGCGCAGGAATTGTTGCCGGTGGACGATCCCGAAAGGGAAACGGAGCGTAACCGCTTCCTGATCGATCCGCTCGACCAGTTGCGGCTCGAGAAGGACGCGCGGGCGAGGGGATTAGAGGTTCTGGGTTACTACCATTCCCACCCGGACCATCCGGCGCGGCCTTCGAATTACGACCGCGAACATGCTTGGCCCTGGTATTCTTATGTTATAGTATCGGTAGAGCGGGGCGTCGCCAAAGATTTGACTTGCTGGGTCCTGACCGGAGACCGGGAGATGTTCCACCCAGAACAACTCGAAGTCGCTGGGTAGGAAGGTTGTCTTCTCAGCCTCTTGTAAGAGGTTGATGAAAAAACTGGTAGCGCCGACCTTTAGGTCGGCATGTGCTGAGCTAAAGCTCAGCGCTACTAAGAATCGTCAACTATTTTGCGGCATCTAATTACTGAGGACATCGCTGAAGTATTGGAGTTTACTCAGCGAGCCGAGGAGCGCGAATGGCGGTCAAAATAATGATTCCAACTCCCCTGCGTCAATATGTGGGGAAAAGGGATCAGGTTGAAGTGGAAGCCAAGACCGTAGCGGAGGCGCTCTCTAAACTCGCCGCCGAATACAGCGAGCTGCGCAGGCACCTTTACACCGAAGAAGGTAAATTGCGAAGCTTCGTCAACATTTACCTTGGCGACGAAGATATCCGCTTGCTGCAAAGGGAACAAACTCCCCTGCATGAAAACGACGTGCTCAGTATCGTTCCTTCCATTGCCGGCGGCACGGCCCTGCGCTGTATCTGTAGCTAGCCTGGGCGCCCATCCCGAGGCATCGGGGTGGCGAATCCTGGGCGCACTCCTTACCCGAGACCCCAATCAGTACCGAACAGTGTGCTGTTGCATGACGGCCTCCAGGCCGGAGTTCAGCGGCACATCGAGCCTCCGGCACTCCACTTTGAGGGCAAAAAGGAAATGGCTACATTGACTTTGACTCCTACCGAGCAGTTGAGCAAGGACGAAATTCTTCGTTACAGCCGGCACCTCATCATGCCGGAAGTCGGCATGGAAGGGCAGCTTAAGCTGAAGAAAGCGAAGGTGCTTTGCATTGGCGCAGGAGGGCTGGGCTCGCCTTTGGCGCTTTACCTCGCCGCCGCCGGCGTGGGACGGCTTGGCATCGTGGACTTCGACGTGGTGGACTTTACCAACCTGCAACGTCAAGTGATCCACACCACCGCGGATGTGGGAAAGCCCAAATTGACTTCGGCCAAGGAGAGCATCCTCGAGCTCAATCCCAACGTCGAAGTGGTGACCTACGAAACTCGCCTCACTTCTGAGAATGCCCTCGACCTTCTCAAGGACTATGACATCATTGTGGATGGCACTGATAACTTCCCCACGCGCTACCTGGTGAATGATGCTTGCGTGCTGCTGGGCAAGCCGAATGTTTACGGGAGCATTTTCCGTTTCGAGGGGCAGGTATCCGTTTTCGACGCCCGAAAAGGGCCTTGTTACCGATGCCTGTATCCCGAGCCGCCCCCGCCGGGACTGGTCCCCAGTTGCGCGGAAGGCGGGGTCTTGGGTGTCCTGCCGGGAATCGTCGGTTGCATCCAGGCGATGGAAGCGATTAAGCTGATTATTGGACAGGGCCAACCGCTTATCGGGCGACTCCTGGTGTATGACGCCCTGAGCATAAAATTCCGCGAGCTCAAGCTGCGGAAAAATCCCGAATGCCCGGTCTGCGGGGCGCAGCCGACCATTACCAGGCTGATCGACTACGAACAATTCTGCGGGATCCGGGGCGAGGAGCACACGCCTGTGATAACTGGCATTCGAGAAATCACCGCTCGAGAAGTCAAGAAGATGATGGACGAAAAGAAGCCCTTCGTTCTGATCGACGTGCGGGAACCTCATGAGTTCCAGATATGCCGCATACCGGGCTCGAAGCTCATCCCGCTCGGCGAGGTTCCGAAACGAATGAACGAGTTGAATTCGGCTGATGAAATGGTGGTCTACTGCCGTTCCGGCCAGCGAAGCGCCAGGGCAGTGGATCTGCTGATGAAGGCGGGATTTCGGAAGGTTCACAACCTGGGGGGCGGCATTCTGGCTTGGTCTGACCAAGTGGACCCAAGCGTGCCGAAGTACTGATGGCCATTCTCCTCTTGAACGAAGGTTCCCAGCCGAAGTAGCAGTCCGAAAGCAAGGATGGTGTGATTTGATCTTCAAGCAATTCTATCTGCCGTGCCTGGCGCACGCTTCCTACCTTATTGGCGACGAGGAGACAAGCACCGCAGCCGTCGTTGACCCGCAACGCGATACGGATCAATACACTGCCTTTGCCGCCGAGCACGCGCTCCAGATCAAGCACGTATTGCTGACGCATCTCCACGCCGATTTCGTCGCCGGGCATTTGGAGCTGCGCGATCGCGTGGGCTCGACCATCTACCTCGGCGCCGCGGCTAAAGCGGCGTACGCGTTTACTCCTCTTCGCGATCGCGACGTTCTCGAATTCGGACGCGTACGCCTGAAGGTGCTGGAAACCCCGGGGCACACTCCGGAGTCGATCTCTATCCTCGTTTACGACCTGAGCGCCAGCGCTACGCAACCGCACGCCGTACTCACCGGAGACACTCTGTTCATCGGCGACGTAGGGCGGCCCGATCTGCGCGCGGCCTTGGGCTGGTCGGCAACCGATCTTGGCGCCCTGCTGTTCGATTCCCTGCACAGCAAGCTGCTGCCACTGCCTGATCCTTGCCTCGTGTACCCGGCTCACGGCGCGGGCTCGCTCTGCGGGAAGGCGCTCAGCAAAGAGACGGTATCCACCCTGGGAGAACAGCGCCGCTCGAACTACGCGCTCCAGCCCATGAGCAAAGAAGCCTTCATTCAGGTGGTGACGGCCGATCAACCGGAAGCTCCAGCCTACTTCATCTATGATGCCGTGCTCAACAGCCAAGAGCGGCCCACGCTTGACCAGGCGCTGGCACGCGAGATGAACCCGCTGGCGCTCGACGCCGTGCTCGAGTTGCAAGCCCAAGGCGCGCAGATCCTCGATACGCGTGATGCCACCGAATTTGCTTCGGCGCATCTGGCGGGCAGCATCAACATCGGCCTCCTCGGCCAGTACGCAACCTGGGCCGGAACCGTGCTGGATCGCAAGCACCCGATTGTAATCATCGCGGACCCGGGCCGGGAGAACGAATCCGCACTCCGCCTCGGGCGCATCGGGTTCGATCATGTGGCTGGATATTTAAAGGATGGATTGCACAGCCTGAAATCGCGTCCGGATTTGACGGCTACAACCGACCGCCTAAGTCCGCCCTTCGCGGCCGAGCTTTTGTCATCGCCTCAGCCCCCACTGGCCATTGACGTTCGCGCCCCGCGCGAGCGCGAGCAGAAGTACATCGCCGGGAGTTTGTGCATCCCGCTCAATCATCTCACGGAAAACCTGGAAAAGCTGCCCAAGGACCGTCCCCTGCTGCTCTATTGTGCGAGCGGCTACCGGTCGTCCATCGGCGCAAGCTTGCTCCAAAGCCGCGGATTTCCCCGCGCCAGTGAAATAGCCGGCGGCATCCTGGCATGGGAAGCCGCCAACCTGCCCCTCCAATCTGCCCCACCTTTGTCATAGAAATCCGTTCGTTCCCAATCCGTCCAAAGTGGCAGGAAGGGCTGTTTTCGCCGGCAATATGCGACCGCTAGAAGACTCGCTACTGCTGCCAAGCCGGTGGGTTTCCTGCGCCTCCAAATCCAAGTCGTGCCGCTTTCCGGTTAGAGCGCTCGGGCCGCACCCTGCCAAGCTCGAACGAACCTGTAGGGTCTGGTGCTTTCCTGGTGCGTGGTACTTCAGGTACAATCCTCTCACCTGTGAGGCGAGGTGTTTCCACCATCTCCTGGGAAGGAACTGCTGAAGGTGAATCATGCGCTGCATTTACCTGCTTTGTCTCTGTGCCACTATCGGTTGGGCTCAACAGCCCGTTCCGGTACGGATCCACATAGCGGCTGGCGCCCCCGTCTATACCATGCGCGGGGGGATAGGCGCCTCCTTTCACGTCATCGCCGCTGAATTACCCGGCAGGAAAGAAGGCGGCGATTCCTGGTCAGGGAGCGCTTGGGGTGGCAATCCGAACCCTGACGACGACCGGCACTGGCAGGAGTTGTTCAAACATGCGGAATGGCTCGGCGTGGATTGGTGCCGCGTCGAACTTGAACAACACATTTATGAGCCGAGGCGTGGCGTCTTCGACTGGGACAACCCCGAGATGCAGGTGTTGTATCGCATCCTGGATTGGGCTGACCGCCGTGGCGTGGACGTCTTTCTCCAGCAGATGTGGGGCGATGTCGCCTGGAACGCTTATCCCGGCAATGCGGAAGACAGAGTCAAGCGGCTCCGCAGCGCACCTCATTCGATTCCGGATTGGGCTCAAGGACTTGGGGAACTGGTCCAGCACCTGGTACAAGTGAAGGGGTACAAGTGTATCCGCTGGGTGTCGGTCGCCAACGAGCCGGGCCACGACGATTTCTCCTGGTGGCAGGATTCCAACATGAAGTCGGCTCCGTTCACACCGGGTTTGAAAGCGGTTCGGGAGGAGTTCGATCGCCGCGGTCTGGCTCTGCCTATATCCGGACCCGACTGGACCGATCTGCCGGACCTCAAGCCTGCCGAAGTGGACTTCGACGCCTATATCGGTGCTTACGACCTGCACTCCTACAACGCGGTAATGGACTCCATGGACGGCAGCTACAATCTCACTGAGGCTGAGCAGCGGATGGCCCGCTGGGCCCGCTGGGCTCACGCCAGGAACAAACCGTTCTTCCTTTCCGAGTTCGGCACCATGGCGTTCGGTTGGGGCAACGAGGATGCAGGTCCGGCCTGCTACCAATCCGGCTTGAAAAACGCTTCCCTAATTGTGCGCGGCATCAATGTCGGGGTGGACGGATTCAATCGCTGGAGCTTTACCAACCGCGGGGATCTGGACGGCCAGTGGCAATTGGTGCGTACCTGGGACATCGATCACAACAGGCTGCTCGATGCCTTCACACCCCAACCCAACGCGTACTACCAGTTCGCCATGCTTTCACGCTTCCTGCCCAAGCATTCGGGCGTGCTCGCCACCCGCGTCGAGGCGCCCTTCACCGAAAGGGATCGGAAGCTGGTGGCCACTGCCCTGCGTACGCCCAAAGGCAACCTCACGGTGCTGGTGGTGAACGAAAGCTATCGGGCCGCCGACGCCACCATCGAGCTTGAGCACTTGCCCGCTCCGATGCGTTTCGTGCGCTACTCGCTCACCAAGGATGCGGAGGACAAGGCCGACGTGAAACTTCGACCGGAGCCCACCCTGGAAGTCAGGAAGGATCTGACCGACCGCATCCCACCCTTGAGCATCGTCGTCTACTCGACGTACTGCCTTAATCCTGAAGACCCGGGCCTGATCACAGAAGAGTAGACATGCTGCGTAGGAGTCCAAAATGGAAACTCATGATAAGAGTGCAGGACCGAATGACCACAGTCCCGAAATTATCAGTCGACGGGATGCGTTGAAATCATTTGCTGCCGGATTCGCAATACCTCTCCTGGCTGAGCCGGCTCGCGGTCGACAGGGCGAGCCGGTGACCGACGCGGAATCCGAGGTGGTAAACCAGCGCGATCAGTCTTTTGACGGCGGCTGGCGCTTCTTTCGCGGTGATGCTCCCGGCGCCGAACTCCCCGGGTTTGATGACACCGCCTGGCGTCGGCTCGATCTGCCCCATGATTGGAGCATCGAAGATCTTCCGCCTCTTTCTGAATCAAGCGGCGAGGGAGCGATCTGGGGCGGCACGTTGGTGCCATTCCGGAGCGGTCCCTTCGACAGGTATCTCAGCGAAGGCAAGCGAGATACGGGCTGGTTCGTGGGAGGCACGGGCTGGTATCGCAAACGGTTCACGGCAGGCGCGCTGGGCGCCGACCGCCATATCGAGATCGTATTTGACGGTGTGTACATGAACAGCGACCTCTGGCTGAACGGCGAGCACTTGGGCAATCACCCCTACGGCTACACGCCGTTTGCCTTTGACTTGACGCCTTATCTTCAGCGTCAAGGCGAGAACCTCCTGGCGGTGCGCGTGCTTAACCAAGGGCGAAACAGCCGCTGGTATTCCGGTTCCGGTATATACCGCCACGTCTGGTTGAGCGTCACCAGCGACGTGCGCGTGCCACTTTGGGGTGTGTACGTTACCACGCCGGAAGTCAGCCAGGACTCGGCGAGCGTGAAAGTCAGCGTGAAGTTGGAGAACCGTGGAAGTGCCAACCAAAATGTAACTGTCAGGGTCCGGCTCTTGGATTCGGAAAACTCTCTCGCCGGAAATCACGAAACGACGCAGGCGGTGGGGGCGGACAGCAGCGTCCAGCAGGACCACTCATTTACGATCAAAGCGCCCCGCCTGTGGTCCACGGCAACCCCACAACTCTACCGCGCCGAGGTCGAACTGGCGGTAGGAGGGAGCACGGTAGATCGCACCGCGACCTCATTCGGCATACGTAAGATTGAGGTCGACGCGGAGCGCGGGCTGCGGATCAATGGGGACGGAGTCAAGCTCAGGGGCGGCTGTGTGCACCACGACAATGGCCTGCTCGGAGCCGCCACGATTGACCGAGCCGAGGAGCGGCGAGTTGAATTGCTGAAGTCGTATGGGTTTAACGCCATCCGTTGCAGTCACAATCCCCCCTCCCCTGCGTTTCTCGACGCCTGCGATCGCGTTGGGATGGTAGTGATCGATGAGGCGTTTGACCACTGGACCATCCAGAAGAATCCCCAGGACTATCATCTCTACTTCAAAGACTGGTGGCAGCGTGACATCGACGCGATGGTGCTGCGCGACCGGAATCATCCAAGCGTCGTTTTCTGGAGCATCGGCAACGAGATTCCCGAACGGGCCGAGGCCGCCGGCGTGGCGATCGCCAAGCAGCTCGTCGATGAGGTCAAGCGGCTGGATCCAACTCGTCCGATTACCGCCGCCATCCCCTTTTTCTTTGAGCCGGGCGGACCCCGTCCCTGGATTGAGAGCGACCCGGCTTTCCAATATCTCGATGTGGGAGGCTACAATTATCTGTGGAGCGAGTATGAGAATGACCACGCGCGCGTCCCCCATCGCGTGATCATGGGGACCGAATCTTTCCCGCTGCAGGCTTTCGAAAACTGGCAAATGGTCGAGAAGCACCCGTATGTGATCGGCGACTTCGTCTGGACCGGGATGGACTACCTGGGGGAGTCGGGCATCGGCAACGCCCAACTGAACTCTCCGAATCCATTTTCCCAGGGAGGAGCCGCCGGGCCGCCAGGCGAGCTTGGAGCCATGCCAATCTCCAGTTTCCTGTTGATCTTCGCAGACTACCCGTGGTTCAACGCCTATTGCGGAGACATCGACCTCATCGGTGATGCGAAGCCTCAGTTGCATTACAAGCGCGTGCTGTGGGGAGCAAGCAAGTTGGAGATGGCCGTGCAGCGTCCGCTTCCGGAAGGGCGCAGCGAGGTCATAAGCGCTTGGGGTTGGTCGGATGAGCTCCGAAGTTGGGCGTGGCACGGTCACGAAGGCAAGACGTTGAAGGTGCGAGTGTACTCGTCCGGCGATCAGGTTCGACTCATGCTGAACGGCAAGGAAATCGGCGTGAAGCCGATCTCGGCCGAGACCAAATTTAAGGCCGAGTTCGATGTGCCTTATGCCGCCGGCGAACTGAAAGCAATTGCTTTGGCTTACGGCAGCCAGATCGCCGAGCTCACATTTGCGACGACCAGCAAGCCGGCGAAGCTTCGGCTGAAGGCAGACCGGCAGTCCATCCGCAGCCACCGCAACGATCTCGCTTACGTGACATTAGAGGTTTTGGACGAAGCTGGACACGCGGTGCCCGACGCCGACGTGCCAGTTGCGTTTACGATCAGCGGCCCAGGCGTGCTGGCCGCCGTCGGGACGGCAAACCCGAAAGACATTCGGAGCTTCCGCCGACACACCCCCCGAACGTTTCATGGCAAATGCCTGGCCATCATCAGACCCACTGGCTCTGCCGGAAGCGTCACCGTGCGAGTAGAGGCTCAGGGACTCATGTCTGACCAGGTTGTGCTGAAGGTGGGCTAACCCTCGCCCTCGCGCGTTCCCATAGCTGTTGACAAATCATTATGCATTCAACGTTGTTGGGGTTTGCACTGGTTTTCATCGCGGCGATAGCTGGAGGGGCGCTTGCCGTCCCTCTTAAGAAGCGCCGGAAATTCGAGCTGGAAAACATCTACGTGCCCTCGACGCTGGTCATGATGCTCATCCTTCCGTTTCTCATGGCGGCGTTTATAGCGCCACGCTGGCAAGAAGCCGTGGGAGCGGCGGGGGCACGGACGGTGTGGGCCGGCACTGCATACGGCTTGGGCTGGGGCGTTGGGGCCATCCTGTTCGGCTACGGCGTCACGCTGGCTGGCATGTCGGTGGGCTATGCGACCATCATGGGAATCAACACCGCGGTCGGGTCCATTCTTCCCTTCCTGGTGAAGTCGCCCGCCGACTTGTTCACGGCCGGAGGTCTCGTGATTCTACTGGGCATCGCCGGATGCGTCATCGGTGTCGCGGTCTGCGGCCGGGCCGGATTTCTGCGGGAACGGCAGGCGGGCGAAGCGGGGCAACGGCGCGGGTTTGGTGGGGCGATGCTGGTGTGCGCGGCATCGGGCGTGTTGAGCTCTTGCGCAAACCTGGGATTTACTTTCACCAGCCGGGTGGGCGATGAGGCCCAGAAACTGGGTACGAATCCGGTCTTCTCCACGCTGACCAGTTGGATGCCCGTCTTCTGGGGAGCTACGGTGTCGCTTCTGCTTTGGTTCATCGGTTTGCAGATCAAGAGGGGAACGTGGCGTAGAAATTTTGGTCCGGGAGCCGCTTACGACTGGTGGAATGGCGCGTTGATGGGCGCCATCTGGTTCGTGGGGACCATTCCGTACGGAATGGGGGCATATAATCTGGGCCGCCTCGGCACGTCGGTGGGATGGGCCATGTGGACCGCCTCGACCCTGATCATCGCCAACGTGTTCGGGTTTATGACGCGCGAGTGGAAAGGCGCGCCGGCGCGGGCCATCCGAACGCTTTACGCCGGACTTGCGATCCTCATCGCGGCGATTGTGCTCCTGGCCGTCGGCAGTTCAATGGCTGTTTCATAGGAGGTTGATGAAAAACATAGTAGCGCCGACCTTCAGGTCGGCAGCTTTGTTGTTTCCCCGCGGTGCTGACCTAAAGGTCAGCGCTACTTTTCAGAAAGGCGGCATTTCGCGATGCAGTACAATTTGCTTGGCAAGACGGGGTTGAAGGTTTCCAAGCTCAGTTTCGGAGCGTCGTCTCTGGGGGCAGTCTTCCGTCCGGTGGACGAATCGGAAGCGATCAAGGCGGTACACGCCGCACTGGACTGCGGCATCAACTACTTCGACGTGGCGCCCGCCTACGGGGGCACGCTTTCGGAGACGGTTCTCGGCAAAGCCCTGCGCGGCATCCCCCGCAGCCGCTACTTCCTGTCCACCAAGGTGGGCAAGTACACGAAGCCCGGCAGCTACGGCGAAGACACCCTGGACTACTCGCGCACCCGCATTCGAGCTTCGCTCGATGAGAGCGCCGGACGGTTGGGCGTGGACTATTTCGATATCATCCACATCCATGACATCGAGTACCAGGGAAGAAAGCACACCGAGTGGGCCTTGACCGAAGGGTACGCGACGCTTCAGGAACTGAAGCGGGAAGGCCGGATTGGCGGCGTCAGCTTCGGCATTTACCCCATGGATTTGTGGAAGCGGATCTTCGCCTCCCTGGATATCGATGCCGCGCTGGTTCACAATCACTACTGCCTGAACGATACGCAGTTGCTCGATCTGCTGCCCATGGCGCGGCAGAAGGGCATCGGGATTGTGAATGGTTCTCCGTTTGCCTCCGGCCTGCTGACGGATCGCGGGGCGCCTGCCTGGCATCCCGCCAGCGCCGAGGACCAAAGCCGGTTCCGCACGGCCGCCGAATTCTGCCGGCGCAACAGAACTTCGATCAGCCGGCTCGCTCTGCAGTTCTCGAGCCAGAACCTGGAAATACCCACCACGCTATTCAGTTCGGCCAGTCCCGAATCCGTGCGCCGCAACGTCGAATGGCACGAGGAACCATGCGATATGGGCCTCGCGGCGGAAGTCCGGAAGATCCTGGAACCGGTTCTGGACAAGGAATGGGGTTATTAGACAGGATCTTCTTAGGAGGCTGAAAAATGAGGTTGAGAATTTCCCTGGCAATAATTCTGTTCTCTTCGCTGACTTTGACTTTTTCCCCCGGCGGGGCGTCCGCGCAGGACCAGGGATTGGTGGCCAGGTGGTCCTTCGATGAGGCTGCCACGCCCGTAACGCGTGACACCATGAGTGGTGTCGAGGACAAGGTGGAGGGTTTCTACAAGTATGTTCCAGGGGTTACCGGGACGGGCCTGCGGTTTGACGGCTATACCACCCAGGTCATCCGCGCGGGTGAGAAGGCTCCCCATCTACCCGAGGCATTTTCAGTAGAGGCTTGGGTAGCGCTGAACACGCTTCCTTGGAACTGGTTGCCAATCGTTGACCATGAGCAATTTCAGCAGGTCGGCTACTCTTTCGGGATCGACGCGTTCGGCCACCTGGGGTTGCAGGTATCAGTTAAGGGGGTGTGGCAGTCGCTGTACTCGACGGCTCAGTTGCCACAAAAGAAGTGGGCGCACGTGGTCGGCACTTTCGACTCGACACGCGGCTTGGCGGTCTACCTCAACGGGAAGGAAGTGGGAAGGTTGCCGGTGGAGGGCAGCATGAAGGCGGCCGAGCGTGTGGACTTGTTGATCGGGAGGACGCGGGAGGCCGCGCTTCCAGTTCCCGCGGAGGCCATTCACCCCTTCTACCCGGTTTGGTACTCGCTCGACGGCATTCTGGACGAAGTCAAGATCTACTCGCGCAGCCTGAGTCCGGAAGAAGTGCAGAAGAGCTTTGCGGAGGTCCTTGCGCCGACCGGAGAGGTTCTCCCCTGGCCGGTGCTCCCTTCCGGGCCGGCAGGGGCGGGGCGCTTCGGAGCGTACTACGCTACCCTGAAATTCGAGGATGTTTGGGACCGACCGAGGCGGATGGGGTCGGAGTCGGACGTGGTGGTACGTTTTGACCAATCGCCCATGCGACTGGTTTTCTGGCAAGGCACGAACTATGTTCCGGCATGGGTCACCGAGAACGGGAAGTGGTATTCGGATGAGTTCCTGGAAACGTGGGGCCCCGGTTGCCCTGACGGCGAGGACTGCGAACCGATGTCGGACAAGCAGAGCGTCTACTCGCACGCCAGCATTCTGGAAAGCAGCGATGCCCGCGTGGTGGTCCACTGGCGGTACGCACTGGCGGAAGTTGAGCATCACAAAGGTGCGCACGCCGACCCCCTCACGGGGTGGTTTGATTGGGCTGACGAATATTGGACGGTTTATCCGGATGGCGTGGCGGTGCGCAAGCAGGTGATCCACACAACCGATCTGTCGAAGCCGTTCGAATGGCAGGAAACGATTGTTATCAATGGGCCGGGCCAGAAGCCGGAAGACAACATCAACCTGGACGCCTTGACCTTGCTCAATATGAAGGGAGAATCCGCCACCTATATTTGGAAACCCAAGCCCACCATGAGCTTTGCCCGACCGAACGGTCCGGAAACCATCGACGGGCCGCAGGACGCCAACATCCAGGTTGTCAATCTCAAATCGACCTGGAAGCCGTTTCAGATCGTTCCACCCGCAAACGTGAAATGGGAAATCTACAACGGGGAGAAGACCCACTTCACATTTGAGTGCTGGAACCACTGGCCCGTAGCGCAAATCCCCTCCAGTGGCCGGCCTTGCGTGGCGTCAGACCGTCCATCCCACTCCTCGCTGTCGCACATTTATTGGGACGCCTACCAGGCCTCTGAGAACACCATGAGCAAGCTGCTGCTCGATGGCCTGACGGCGAAGCCGCCCCAGGAGTTGGTGCCTCTGGCAGAGTCGTGGCTTTCTCCGCCCGAGATTGATGTGGCCGGTGAGGGCATCCGGAGCGAAGGGTATGATGCGGCAGAGCGGGCTTTCGTTCTGGTACGTGAGGCCCCTTCTATGCCGCTGGCTGCGGACTTTACGATTCAGGCGAGGGAAGGATCGCCGGCATTCAACCCTGCCATTGTGATCAAAGATTGGGGTGACGGCGAAGCACACATGACTCTTGATGGAAAACCCATGAGGGCTGGGAAAGACCTCCGATTCGGCCATGTTCAGAGGTTAGAAGGGACTGACCTGGTTGTCTGGATCCAGACTCAAGCTGTGAAGCCGCTGCGCATAAGGCTGACCGCCGCAGGAGAAAGATAGGAAGGTGTGCGAGCTAAGGCCTGGAATTACTGCAACTTCGCGTACTCTGCCTTCGCTTGCTTCAGGATGGGGATATCCGGGTCAGCGTCTTTCCAGAGCGTGAAGAAGTCCTGGTAAGCGTTGCGGGCTTTGGCGAGGGCATCCGGTTGTAGGGGCGCCCCTTGTGGGTGCCCTTCTCGGCCGGGCACCGATTGTATCGGGGCGGGCACGAGGGCGCCCACAAGGGGTGCCCCTACGCCGGCTTCGAGCGCGTAAGCGCGGGCGAGGCCGAGACGCGCTAGCGCGCCGCTGGGACAGTTTACGACGATCCCCGAGTGGTCGAGGATTTTTTGAAACTCGCCTGCCGCCTCGCGGCCTAGGCCAGCGGCCAGGTAGGCCTGAGCGCGCGTGTACACTGGGGCGGGGTACGTGTCGGCCCCGTTGGAGATGGTCGGTACTGACTCGAATGGGGATGAAAGAGTTTGCAGCCGATCCAAAGCCCCGGCCGGATTCTTTTCCGCAAGCTCTATCCGCGCCTCGATGGTAGGAAGCCAATAGGAATTAACAATAGTGTCCAGGGGGAATCGCTTCTTGAGATCAGCCGCCAGCCTCCGCGCCCCAACCTCGTCGCCGCCCCAGGCCCCGGCGAACGCCGCCTGAAGCCCCACGTCCCGGCTATCAGGCGCGAGCTTCAGGGCTGCCTGCGTCTCACGGCGGGCCTCGGCAGCGTTGCCGAAGGCTGCCTCCCGCATCGCCGCATTCAGACGCCATCCCGCCGCAGCTTCCCGGTTGTCGGCGCTCACGGCCCCCTCCACGGCTCGCCGGGTCAGCTCACGCGCCCTCGCGAGATGGCCGCCATAGGCCTCCGTGTCCGCCTCGGCCGCCAACATTTCATGCAGATCAGGCTTGCCTTCGAACCAGACGGCCTGGCTCGCCATGGCCTGGGTGTCCCCGGCGAGGAAAGCGAGATCGTAGAGGTTCAGTCGCAAAAAAGAATCGTCCAGCTTGCGTGACATGGCTTCGGCAGAGGTCTTCCGAGCTTCGTCGAGGCGGCCCAGATTCATGAGGCACGATCCCATGTTTTCGTAAGCATCTACGTAGTTGGGCCTGATGAGCAGGGCTTGGCGGTTCAATTCCGCGCACTCCGCGTAATTTCCCTCTAGCAAGCGAACGAGGGATAGACTGAGGTATGGGGCAAGCTCCCTCGGATATTCCTCCATCCACTCCTGGTAGGCTTGGTCCGCATTCCCCAGTTCCCCCGTTACCATTTCGTAGTAAGACGCAGTGATGTAGGCTCTTTCCCACGCACTCGTGCGCTCGCGCATTGGAAACGCCTTGCTGATGCATTCGCGGGCACGCCCCGGCTGGCCCAGATTACCGTATGCTATGCCGAGCCCCACGTAGGCGCTGGCGAAGCCCGGGTCGATCTCGATGGCACGCCGGTAGTGCGGCAACGCCGCAGCGTCGCGTCCCTCGCCCGTGGCCTTCGCCCCCCTGCTGTAAGCTTTCAGAGCCTCGAGCGAAGGGGTGGTGGCCTGTGCCAGGGGCGTATCGAGTCTCTGCACCGAGCCCAGCGATTCGCCCAGCTCCTCGCGCAGCTTGGCGGCTTCCTGGCCCAGAGCGTTCACCACATTCTCTTTGCCCGCGGTCGTCGTCTGCTCCTGAGCCAGCGTTTCGCCGCCGGCGCAACCCACTGCCTTCAGGCCCAGCACAAACTGGCTTCCCAGCGCGGCAATCGAGCCCGCGATGTAGGCGCGGCTGCCGGCGCGTTGGCAGGCCTCGCGCGCCACTTCCCCCGTGACCGCCGTGTCGGGCGGGTGCTCCATCGACCGCAGAGTGTCGGCCACCTGAGTGTCCGAAAGGACGCATAGAAAAGGCGACTGGCGCAGCGCCACCCCCAGCGCTTGCTTCAGGGTATCATCGAAGACCGGGTCGCCGGTCTTGTTAACGAAATCGGCGAGGACAATGGTGTCCTTTTCCGTTAATGGGGGTTTGGGATGGCTGGGACGGAAGTAGAAGACTGCGCCGAGCGCAATCAATAGGACCAGCCCAGCGGCGGCCGCGGGCCATCCGCGCCGTAGGGGCGCGCCTGGTGGGCGCCCGCCTTCGCCGGCCCCAACGCCAACTTCAGCATCCGCGTTCTTGCCCACTCTCCCGTTCGGAAGAGGCGCCCCGGACCGCTCTTTCTCAGCGGACCGGCGTGCAGCCTCAGCGTTCTCGCGCTCCTCCTGCTCGGCCTTCTCTTGTGCCAGACGCCATGCTTCGGGGCGTTCCTGCTCGGTCGGCTTCACGCCGAGCCCCTGTAATCCGCGCACAATGGGGGGGACAATCGCGGAAGCCCCCTCCGGCGGGACGGGGATGCTTACGGACCCGCCAATAGCTAGCCGCCAACTGGCGTGCCAGTTTTGAAATTCGACATGCGATACTCCCTTCAGCACCGGAACAAATTTCTTTCGTAAGTCGTGGCTGAGCTCAACTTCTCTGGTCACCTGGTCCGAACCCAGCGACTCCGGCGATATGACAAGGACGACCGCTTGGCAAGCCTCGATCGCCTCAGCGATTTGCTTCAGGTATGACGCCCCTGGCTCGTTGTCTTCCTCGTAGCACCACGTCGTATACCCGGCGGCGTTCAGACCGCGCGCGATTTCCAGCGCGATGGCCGCGTCCTCTTCCACGTGGCTAATGAAAACGTCGCTCATTCCATGACCTTTCATCCCGAAAGGGGAGGGCAAGCCCTCCCCCTACGACCTCATCCTACCCAAACCACTCTGCCTCCACCATAAGGCGCATCCACTCGCGGAGGTCGGACTCGAAGGTTTGTTCGCAAAAACCGAGCTCGCGAAAGACGGTTGGTGCGTCCGGAGCGGCGCGCAGCCTCTCCGACAGTGCAGTCAAAGTATGATGGACTGCCTCAAAACGCGCCGCGTTTCGAGCAGATTCGTTGGCAGCGCGATGAATGCGAAATCCTGCTCCCATCGCAGGGAGCGCCGCGGCTACCAGGATCAGCAATTTGCTCCAGTCTTCCGTTCCCCGTCCGATTTCCACCGCCAAGTGCGCAAGGACGAAGGCAACGCTGCCGAAAAATAGAGCTGGACCGACCACCCGGGTGTGGCGATCTTTCTTCTGATCGCGCCGGACCGCCTTCGACAGATAAGCCCTCTGGTAGTGGAGGCGCTTGCTGCGATAGTAATCGATCAGCGCCTTCAGGTTGTCGAGCGAAAGCAACCCGGAGGTGGGTGGTGGCGGGTAGACTTCCGGTATGGTCCCCTGGGTAATCCAGCCCTGTAGGGCAGAAAAAGGAGTAGTGGCGACATCCTCCACCTCGTCGCAAAGGCGCTCCTTGCATTTCTGGACCTCCGCCGGGTCCGCACTCCATAGCCCCGGCTCGAACAAGGATCGGAATTTCAACAGTCGCAGGCTCTCCGCCCTGTAGCGTTCCAGAAGCCACTGTTCCTTCAGGAAGGTCCCCATGCCGAGCAATACAATCAGCATGGCCGATATGGCGGCGGCTGCTTCGAGCAGCGGCACACTCCAGCGCCAGCCGAGAGGTACCACGTAGTGAGCGAGGCCGGAGAGTTGAATCGTGGCCAGAACCACGGCGGCTGAGCCCAGGATTGCAACTGCCAGGGCGCGGTGTCTGTATTTTTTCTGGAAGCGCAACGCCGCCGCATCGACCTTCTGGTAGGTGGGCAGCAATTCTTGCTGACAGTGGAGGAGAATGCTACGAAGCGGCTCAGCAGCAGGCATGTCCTGCGAGTCGTCTATGTCGTCTTTGACCGTTTCTCGCCAGGGCAACGCGGCTCCGGCCGGGCTGGGAAGCGACGAACTTGGGTTCTGTTGAACGCTCACGGCGTATCCCTCCTCGCTGGCGGATTTCCTGGGGGCATCTAGTGCCCACGCCTACACCTTCTCGACTCGGTATCCCATGGCGATCATGGCCTTCAGTGTCTCGAGCACGGTGCTCCGATCATACTCCTTCTCCGATTCCGAAAGCTCCTCATAGGGCACCAGGGACGGATGCTCCTTCCTCGCGTCATCGCGTCGCGGACCGTGGCGCCATCCATCGGCGAGGCGCTGGCGGGCCCATATGTCATGAGCATTCCTGGCCAGCAACTCAGTCAGCTCGAGTATGTCGTCGGTGAGTTTTACCCGTGAGGTATCGATGGGCCTCGGTTCGTAGTGCGGAGGATGCTCTGCCACGTGTTCTCCTTTGAAGACAAGACCGGGGTTGGAACAAGGACCCGCCGCCGGATGCGTTGCCCGGAAGCGAACAACTCTTGGACCTGCTGCCAGCGAGTCCCGCCATGTGCAGTGCCCATTGTACGCTCGCGTCAAAGGGCATTCAAGAGACCGGGTTCACCTAAAAAAAGTTCTTGACAACGGTCACGACCCTATGGTAAGCCTCACTCCTCCCGCAGCACGTCATCCATCACGCCAACGGGTTTGTGCGGCCCACACGTTCACTTAGGGGGGGTCTATCATGACCAGCCAGCGAATCGCAATACGCGTTGTAGTACTGTGTCTTTTTGCCACGGCCAGTTTACGAGCCCAGTCGGGCTCGGCAAGCGCCGCCAATAGCGGCACGAGCGTCAGCGTAGTTCCCCGTCTGATCAAGTTCAGCGGAGTGATCGGTCCACAGGTTACACAAATTAATGATAACGAAACCCTGAAGGACCTGTCAGGGACACCGATCATGGTCGCGTTCTCGTTGTATGAACTGCAAGAAGGCGGCGGCCCGCTTTGGTCGGAGGCCCAAAAGGTCCAACTGGACGAGCAGGGCCGCTACACCGTGCTGCTGGGCGCGACGCAGCCCGAGGGCTTGCCGCTCGATTTGTTCACTTCCGGCCAAGCGCTGTGGGTGGGGGTTCAGCCGCAGTTGCCGGGAGCGGGGGAACAGCCGCGGGTGCTTTTGGTGAGCGTGCCCTACGCGCTGGAGGCGGGGGATGCGGCGACCCTGGGGGGCAAACCTGCTTCGGCCTACCTGCTGGCGCAACCGGTGGAAGGCTTGGCCCCCGCCGTGTCTCAGACCGCCGGGGCTGCGGGGACAGGCGTCAAGGCGCCGTCCCCGGAGGTCAGCACACTTCTTCGACCCGCCGTCCTGACTGCCACGCAGAATTACATCCCGGTGATGACGGACAATTCCGGCTCGCTGGGCAATTCCGTGATGTATCAGAACGGAAGCAGCATTGGCATCGGCACGCTCACTCCGGGAGCGCAACTGGACCTTCTGAGCAGCGGTGAGTCCGTCAACTTTGGTCCAGGGACCATCGGTTTTCCCAGCCCTGCTGCGGTACCGAACGGGGGATCACTGACGGGTCGGGGGACCACGTCGAACTACCGGTTTGCCATCCAAGACGGCACGGGGCGAGTGAACCAGTACTGGAATGCGTATGCGAATACGAGCGGCACGACGCACAGCTACTATGTGACGGGCGAACCGGCAGTGAGGATGAACTGGGGAGGCACGGGCCAAGGGACCATCCGCTTTCAGGTCGCGCCCGCCGGCACAGCGGGCCAACCCATAAATTGGACTGAGGCTCTTTTCGTCGACAACACAGGGAGGATGGGCATCGCGAACGTCACGCCGGCAGCACAGTTGGACGTTCGCGGCAGTGCCGAATCTCTGTATTTCGGCGCCGGGAGCATCGGGTTTTCCACCCCCGCTTCGGTCCCTACGGGGGGATCACTGGTGGGTCGGGGATCCACGTCGAACTACCGGTTTGCCATCCAAGACGGCACGGGGCGAGTGAACCAGTACTGGAATGCGTATGCGAATCCGAGCGGCACGCACACCTACTATGTGACGGGTGAACCGGCAGTGAGGATGAACTGGGGAGGCACGGGCCAAGGGACCATCCGCTTTCAGGTCGCGCCCGCCGGCACAGCGGGTCAAGCCATACCCTGGACCGAGGGACTGTTCATGGACAATTCGGGGAACGTTGGCCTCGGTACCATCACGCCCGCCGCCAAGCTGGACGTAGCGGGCAACATCAACTCCAGTGGCACGGTCAGCGCCGCGTCGTTCTCGGGAAGCGGCGCAGGCCTCACGGGCGTCGGCACGGTGACCAGCGTGGGCAGTGGCGCCGGCTTGACGGGCGGACCGATCACCACCACCGGAACCCTGAGCATCGCCAGTGGGGGCGTGTCGGACGCCATGCTGGCGAATCCCTATTCGGGGGTAGGAACCTGTGCCGCGGGTAAGGTGGTTACGGGTCTGGGTCGCAACGCCGCGCCCTCCTGCATAACAGCGGGCACGGTGACCAGCGTCGGAACCGGCTTGGGCCTGACGGGCGGGCCGATCACTTCCTCTGGCACGCTCAGCATTGACACCTCAGTGGTGCCGCAACTGGGCGCGGCCACCAACACTTTCAGCGGGAGCATCGTGGCGAGCAGTTTCTCGGGCAACGGCTCCGGGCTCACCAATGTCAACGCGCTCAACGCCAATGAGTTGGGTGGGCTAACGCCAGATAGCTATGTGAAACATGGCAGCCCCAACGCGTTCTCGGCGATACAAACGCTGGCGCCGACAGGGACGGCGACGAGCGGGGTGCCGTATTCGTCTTACGCGCTGAACCATCAAGCCTCGTCGTGGGATGGGAGCCAGGCGGTGACGCAAAACTTAGTTTGGGAAGCAGAGGGGAGCGGGTCGTCGAACACCGGCACGCTGAACTTACTCTACGCCACCGGACCGAATCCAACAACCTTTGCGGAGACGGGCCTTTCGATTGGCGCGGCGGGCGACTTGAGCACGGTGGATTCGGCCGTTGGAAATAGCAACTTCATTCCGGTGGCTATCTCGGCGGTGGCTTCGGACGTAAGCAGCGCCAATACGGGAATCAGTGGGGCGGCAAACGGGCCCAGCGGGACTGGCGTGGTCGGAGACGCGGAGAACGGAGGCGCGGCCATAGGGGTGTGGGGCATGAGCTCCAGTGGGTACGCGGGGGAGTTCACGGGCAACCTCGATGTGACGGGAACCCTCACGGCCGCCACCAAGAATTTCAAGATCGACGATCCGTCAGATCCGGCCAATAAGTACATGTACCATGCCTCCGTGGAGTCCTCCGAGATGGTGAACATCTACAGTGGGAACGTGACCCTGGATGACAGCGGCGAGGCCACGGTGCAGGTTCCCGCCTGGCTTGAAACCCTGAATGGCGACTTCCGCTATCAACTCACCTGCATTGGCGGATATGCGCCCGTGTATATCGCGGAGGAGATCGCGCACGGTCAGTTCAGGGTGGCGGGAGGCAAGCCGGGTATGAAGGTGTCCTGGCAGGTGACCGGCGTCCGGCAAGATGCATTCGCCCGAGCTCACCCGCTCCAGGTCGAAGTTGACAAGCCTGAAAAAGAGAAGGGCTTTTACATCCATCCGGAGCTTTACGGGGCAGGCAAAGACAAGAGTATTCAGTGGGCCAACCACCCTGAGCAAATGAAAAGGATGGCCGCGCGGCAGGCCAAGGCAGCGGAGTCGAAGCGCCAATAGTGTACTGGCGGGCGCGGCCCGCCTTGGAGTGCGGCAGCGGAGCTGCCGCTTTAGCGCTGAGCGCGGACCCTACGCGCCGGGCACGGACCCGAGGCCCAAGGCGGTAGCTACGCTACCGCACTCCAAGGCCGCTGCCAGCGGAGGGATTCGATTGAAAAGGAGCATGCCGATGACTAATCACCTGGGGACCGTACCGGTTGACTTTGCCAAATGTAGAAGGCGCGCTTCCTTGGTCGCTTGCACGGTCCTGCTTGGGCTCACGTGGACGGCGCCACTTCCGGGTGAGGCGCGGAATCAGGTTTCTGCTTCGCCTTCCACCCAAGGCGTTGCCCCGCGACCTGTCGGCCTGCCCACCCAACGCGTCGCGCCGTGGCCTGACAGCCTGCGGGCGGCCAAGCTGCTCCAGAGCGTTGCGCTGGGAGATTTCAACGGCGACGGCATCATGGATTTTGCCGTGGCCGACTTCCTCTCCGATAACATTCTGGTGATGTTGGGTGATGGCGAGGGCCACTTGCGGCTTGCCGCCACGCTGCCTTCGGGCAGCGGACCGAGGTCGATCGTCGCCGGCGATTTTAACCACGACGGGCTGATGGATCTGGCCGTTGCCAACTTCTTTTCGGGTGACGTGACAATATTCATCGGCCATGGTGATGGCAGCTTCGAGGATCCGCAGCCCATTCATCTCGCCCCAGGTCTCAGCTCGCTGGCGGTGGCAGATTTCGATTCCGACGGCAGCCTGGACTTGGTGGCCGCGAACTTCCTCTCCGGTGCGCTGACCGTATTGAAAGGGGCGCCGGACGGATCTTTTGCGGTCGAGGCCACCCTGGGGCCGGCGACGGCCGTTTCGCTTGTTTACGTCCGGGACTTTAATGGCGACGGACATCAAGACCTGATCGCGGTTGACGCTTCGGGGAAGCAAGCATGGCTGTTCGCTGGGAACGGGCACGGAGCATTCCAGCCAGGCCAGAGCATCGGTCCCCAGGTGGCTGCTTCGCGTCTTGCGACCCAGCCTCCCGCTACCGCGACAACCGCTGCTTCGAGCCAATTGCCGGCGATTGCCAAGGCGGCGGGGGACGGCCAACTCGCTTATCACGGGACCGTGTTGCCAGGAAACTTGGTGGCGGCCGCGACTGGACCCAAGGGCGGGGTCGCAGCCCAAGAGCCCCTGTTTTTCTCCAGCCTGTACGGGGGAGCAAGCGTAATGGGCTCATCCCCTACCTCCGCGAATGGTCAGGGTCAGGTAAGCACGCAAGTTACCGTGAGTTCTTTGCCCGGCATCAATTTCGTGGCCACAAGCGCGTCCGGGGGAGCGGCTGCGGTTTTCGGGGAGGCCTCCGTGCTTCAATCTGCGGCTTTCTTCCAGCAAGTCGAATCTGCCCTTTTCCCTCCGCCACAGACGCCAGCCAGCCTTCCCGGCCGCCAACTCCTCAACAAAGCGCAAAGCCAACTGAAGAGCAACGATGTGGTCGGCGCCGTGGTGACGCTCGAGAACTGCCTGGAGCTGCTAGCCCCAGCGGAATCCCAGCCCAGCGCTGTGCCAACCGCGACCGGCGCCGCGATTGATCTTCTCAGGAGGCTGCTGAACCAACTCATTCTCTTCGGCCCAGACGTCAGTGGAGGCATCACGTGCGGCCAGACAGTCTCCGGCACGCTCGCTGCTGCCCAGACGGATTATTACGCGTTCACCGCGAACGCGGGTGAAGTGATCACTTGGGCGAGCCAAGCAACTTCCAACCGCAACTATGGTTTCAACACGTGCGCCGATCTCTATAACGCCTCGAGCACGCAGATCGCGCCTGAAGTCTGCAACGGCGTTAATGCCCCCTTCACCATACAGACAACCGGTACTTACACCTTCGTCGTGCATGATGTCAGCTATTCCCACACCGGCAACTACAACCTGAACTTGCAGTTTCTGACGGGACAGTGCGCGGGCAGCAGCAGTTGTGGTCAGATCAACAGCGGAACGTTGGTCGCGGCGCAGCAGGATGTTTACAGTTTCAGTGCGAACGCGAGTGAAGTGATCACCTGGGCGAGCCAGGCTACTTCCAACCGCAACTATGGTTTCAACACGTGCGCCGACCTCTACAACGCCTCGGGCACGGAGATCGAGAGCGGCCCCTGCAACGGCGCCAGTGCCCCGTTCACGATACTCACAACCGGCACCTACATCTTCGTCGTACACGACGCTGGCTATTACAATCAAGGCAGCTACAACCTGGACTTGCAGTTTCTGACGGGACGGTGCGCGGGCAGCATCAGTTGTGCTCAAACCAGCAACGGAACGTTGGTCGCGGCGCAGCAGGATGTTTACAGTTTCAGTGCGAACGCGAGTGAAGTGATCACCTGGGCGAGCCAGGCTACTTCCAACCGCAACTATGGTTTCAACACGTGCGCCGACCTCTATAACGCCTCGGGCACGGAGATCGAGAGCGGCCCCTGCAACGGCGCCATTGCCCCGTTCACGATACTCACAACCGGCACCTACGCCTTCGTCGTACACGACGCCGGCTATTACAATCAAGGTAACTACAACCTGAACTTGCAGTTTCCGACCGGCCGGTGCGCGACTAGCATCAGTTGCGGCCAGATTAAGAGCGGAACGTTGGTGACGGCGCAGCAGGATGCATACAGCTTCAGTGCCAATGCGGGTGAAGTGATAACTTTTCCGAGCCAGGCTACTTCCAACCGCAACTATGGTTTCAACACGTGCGCCGACCTCTATAACGCCTTGGGAACGAAGATCGCGAGTAATCCCTGCAACGG
>Ga0326728_10004590_pt1 | contig 40491 bp, 33 predicted proteins | sample MB3enrmetagenome_FD_207602 | JGI IMG/M metagenome (GOLD analysis project Ga0326728, IMG submission 207602) | Lab enriched peat soil microbial communities from McLean, Ithaca, NY, United States - MB31MN | ecosystem: Environmental > Terrestrial > Soil > Wetlands > Peat | place: USA: New York... | reverse complement strand
GATCTGAGCCGGAAGCGGGGCCCCTCCTCCTGAAGAAAAAAATCCCACCTGGAGAAGAATAACGCTTCTCAGCTACGGCGCTTAGTTAGAGGTGCGATTAAAACGATTGGCCAGTTATTTTCGACCACTCGCCCAGAATCGCCGGATCGGCTCCACACGGATGCGAATTGCCTATTGGGAATGGTTACAATAAGATGTGACGTGGACAGAGAATTCACAGCCGAACGCGAGATACAGAATAGTGGGGATCCGCTGACAATCAGGCTAACCATGAGGGCCGACTCCAAATCGCTGACGACCTTCTTCCGCAACCAGGGCGTCTACTTGTTCATCGCTTTCGTGATTGGCGCCATTTTCTGGGCCATGGGCGAGCCCATACATCCTTTCACCGTCATCTTGTACTCGCTGTGCATCGGCAATTTCCTTTCGCCTCCCATGCAATGGCTGCACGCGCTGTACGAAAGGCCGGCTCCTTATGACTGGCTGATCTTCCTGGTCTTGCTGTGCGTCGTGATGCTGCCCGTTTACGCGCTGACGAGCGTGATTATCTGGTGGTTTGCTCCGTCTGGTGCGCAATCGCTTGGACACCTGATCGCCACCGGCTGGAAGATGCCCTTCCTGATCACTGTCGTCTACGGCGTCATGAATTTTCTCTACAGCAGGACCAGGGCGCGCCTCAAGCGCCGCAATGTCGAGCTGCAGAGAATGGTCCAGGCGGGTGCCGCTCGGCTGGAAGTCCAGGACGAGGAATTGCAGCGCGCGCGGGAGATCCAGGAGTCGCTGCTCCCCAAAGTAATTCCCCAGCTGCCGGGGTTCGAGGTGGCCAGCGCCTGGCAGCCCGCGCGCGCGGTCGGCGGAGATTACTTTGATGTGTTGAAGCTCGGCGAAAACCGCCTGGCCCTCTGCATCGCCGACGTTTCCGGCAAAGGCGTTCCCGCCGCTCTGCTCATGGCCAACGTGCAGGCGAGCCTGCGCGCATCCGTTCGCGACCTGGATAGCCCTGCGCGCGTATGCAGCATCATCAACGGCATGCTCTGCGAAAGCATCGCGGCCAATAAATTCGTGACCTTCTTCTGTGGTGTTTTGGACGCCGGCACCCGCACCTTTCGCTACTGTAATGCCGGCCATCCGTATCCCATTCTGGTTTCCTCCGGCGCCGTGCGCACGCTCGACCAGGACGGCGCGGTGCTGGGCGTTCTCCCCGCGTGGACGTATCAGGACTCGAGCGTGGACCTCAGGTCCGGCGACAGGCTGCTTCTATTTACCGACGGCATTACCGAAGCCGCGGCGCCGGATGGCGAAGAATTCGGCATGGAAAAAGTCGCCGCATTCGCCAAAGCACATGCGGCGAATTCCGCCGCGAAGATTAATCAGCAGCTGCTGGCGCAGGTTACGGAGTTCTGCGGCGCGCAATTTCAGGATGACGCTACCCTGCTCGTGCTGGCAGTGAAGTAGCCGCTAATTGCGGGTGGATTACGAGCCATCCTGAAGTTAGCCGGGTTTTGGGTAGATCCTCCCTGGTGCCACAGGATTAAGTCACACTCAAGTACAAATGCGGGTACCGTCAAGCTATACCCGAGATTCTGTAATCCCCGCCGGGAAATGATTCAACTCGTGGCCATTTGTTCGGTCAAGTCACACATGTTGGACTGGCCGCGGGCAGCCCACCGCCGCCCGAATCATGTCTCTCGTGCAGCCTGCCCAGCAGATGTACTTGCGCGGGTCCTCGATCAAGATCGAGAGATTATCTCCGCTTCGGTCGTGCCCCTCCTCGGCGCAGGATGGGCACCGAGTGACATTGTTGTGCCCCACTGTGCGGAGCTTGGTGTTGATGTGGTCGAGGATACGGAATTCTGGCTGACCTGTGTGTCTCCTTATCTCCGGTTCAGCCTTCGGCTCTGGTGAAGCGAGCTGAGGTGGGATGGCCTTCTCAGCAATCAATCGGGCAAGCTGGTGAGCGGTCATCTTGGGAAGCGAATTCAGGTAGCACATCTGCTCCTCAAGATCTTCCTCGGCGCCGTCAAACCAGAAGCGCTGAGCTGCGCCCCGGTGAACCCCCAACGGCCCACGAATGGCATTGCCGTACCTGCTGGGCTTCAACGCATCGTGCTTGGGGAAGACCTCGATTCCTTCCCGCTGCCTGCCTCCCTTGACCGGGATACCCAACCGCAAGGCAAGGCCGCAAACGTAGATGCGGCAATCCCGTGCGGGGAGCGGCTCCGCCAGGAATATCCAGAGATGTCCGCCCCGACGACTGTTCTCAAGAGCCGACTCCACCCCATCCTGCTTGAGGTAGAAACTGAGCTTGAGGAGATCCGAGAGCGCATCCTCATAGTCCGCGTCGATAGCCACCCACTTCGAGCATTGGGTCGCAGGGTTGATCGCGTAGAGGCCGATAGTGATTTGGCCCTCAAGGTGGCGACGGATTGTGTCCAACGTTACGCTGAGGCCCTGGCCGGTTTTCTTGTCTTTGGGACGGTAGTAGTAATGCCGGCCGCTTTCCGGGTGCGGTCGGTTGGACTGCAGCGTGTAGGCCCGCCGGTTGACGAAGAGACGGAAGTAATCCGCTACCACGCTGGCGGACACTTTGAGACGAAGATTCCGCATTCTCTCCTCCCTGAAGTCGGGTGGACGGGACAGCTACTTCATGTTGGTGGTGAAATGATGAGGGTTCTCTGCCAGGGCGAGTTGCATTGACCGAACATCTTGTTTACCGACGTTCGGTAGGTCGAAATTTGTAGGGCGAACGGGTGACCAGCCCCCTCTGCCCCTCGTTTGCCATCCTGCCTGCCAGCGGAAAACCTGTACCAGCCATTCCCCGTCACCAGCAAGGAACTTTAGTAGACCTATGCCAGCTATTTTCTGCGCCTAGTCAAGATATTCTTCGAATAGTGGCTTGTTAAGAATAAGCTGATATAAAGTAAAAATATGTAACATTCTTATTAAATGCGCATCCAATAGCCGCATAGGGCAAATTCTCCACCATCACTCTTAATCTTGGTAACCGTCTGACAGCCCGCTCCCTCTTTCACGCGGGCAAGATCGCGGTTAATTACACGACAGACGAATGCCCCGGCCAATGCCGTTTGGCCTGGACGAAAAATCGAGTTCCGCCAAATGACATCAGTACCTTGGCGTGAGCCCGCAAAAGAAAGCTGATGGCCATGATCGGTTTTCGCTCTGATATGCGCATGGGTAGGTAGATGAGGATAGCGGGCAACACCCTGAACGGGCGAAACGGCTGCGACCCTCCAGGATTGGGGTGTGCGAGGACCTCGCCGACGGTCATGCAATGACAAAGGAAATCGAATGAGGGAAATGTGAGAAAGAACCTGACTACGCTAAGCGTCTGGATCGTGCCGGTGAACAACGAATGCAATCTTGGGGAGGTGTCATGAAGAAAACTCTGTTACTTTTAATCCCAATCTGTAGTTTGTGTCTCCCCAATGGTTGTGGTGGCGGGGCGTCAAGCCCGCCTGCCCCGACTCCGGATGTAGCCACGCACTTTTCCGTGGTCCCGGCCGACACCACCCCAACCGCCGGGGCCACCTTCAACTTCACCGTCACCGCGCTGGATGGGTCGAACGGCGAGGTCAGCAGTTACGCTGGAACGGTTCATTTCACCAGCTCGGATGGCCAGGCTATGCTACCGGCCAACTCGACGCTGACGAATGGGACAGGAACCTTCTCGGCCACAATGAAGACTGCCGGCGGCCAAACCATCGCTGCAACCGACACGATCACGGCTTCGATCACCGGCACTTCGAGCTCGATCACCGTCAGCGCCGCCGCGGCCACTCACTTCTCCGTGACCGGTCCTGCCACCGCCACCACCGGGACGGCTTTCAACTTTTGGGTCACTCCCCTCGACGCCTGGAATAACGCGACCGCCAGCTACTCCGGGACGGCGCACTTCACGAGCACCGACGCCCAAGCCGCGCTACCGGCCGACTCGACGCTGATAGATGGGCACTGGTCCAGTTTCTTTAATAAAACAGGACCCCTCTCGGCCACAATGAAGACTGCCGGCGGCCAAACCATCACCGCGACCGACACGGCCACGGCTTCGATCACCGGCACCTCAAATTCTATTAACGTAACTGCACCCCCAGCCACGCACTTCTCCCTCACCGCTCCAGCCAACGCCACTGTCGGGACGGCCTTCGACATCACGGTGACAGCGCTCGACGCGTCTAACAACCTGGCGATGAGCTACTCCGGGACGGTGCACTTCACGAGCACCGACGCACACGCTGACCTGCCGTCCAACTCGATGTTGATGAACGGGACCGCGAACTTCCCGGTCGGACTGAAGACTGTCGGTGGCCAAACGATCACGGCAACCGACACGGTGATGGCATCGATCACCGGCACTTCGAGTTCCATCAACGTTAGCGCTGGCACCGCAGAGAACCCCGTGCCCCTCATTAACCAGCCGTTGAGCCCCGATGCCGCAGTCCCTGGCGGTGGAGCTTTCACACTAACGGTGAGTGGTACCGGATTTGTGTCCGGCTCGGTGGTCCACTGGAATGGCAGCGCGCGCGCCACCAACTTTGTCAGCGATTCGAAACTGACGGCAACCGTTCTGGCTACCGACGTCGTCAGCTTCAATACGGCCTCGGCGACGGTAGTGAATCCCTCCCCAGGTGGTGGCGCCTCGAATGTAGTCTTCTTCGAAACTGCCCGGGCCACTTCCTCGGTCGCACTGAGCACTCCCTCCGAGTTCGCCGCCGGTTCCGGCCCTGATTCAGTGGCACAGGGCGACTTCAATGGAGATGGCAAGCTGGATCTGGTCGCGGCGAACCTAGACGGAACCGTTAGCGTACTGCTAGGAAAAGGCGACGGGACGTTCCTACCGGCCGCAACCTATGGCTCCGGGTCTTTGCCGGGCTCAGTGGCTGTGGCTGTGGTGGGAGATTTCAATGGTGACGGCAAGCTGGACTTGGCGGTGGTGAACAGCGGTAGCAACGATGTCGGCGTGCTGTTGGGGAACGGCGACGGGACATTCCAGCCCGCCGTGAATTATGACGTTGGGTCCGTGCCCGATGCGTTAGCCGTGGGAGATTTCAATGGTGACGGCAAGCTGGACTTGGTGGTGGTGAACAGCGGTAGCAACAACGCGAGCGTACTCTTGGGCAATGGCGACGCCACGTTCCAGACTGCCTTAGATTTCGACATTGGGGGGACCCCCATCTCGGTGGCCGTAGGAGATTTCAACGGTGACGGCAAGCTGGATCTGGCCGTGGTGACGAACCCCGCTAGCCCCAACCAAATCAGCATCCTCTTGGGCTACGGCGACGGGACGTTTCAGGCCCCCGTGACGTACGCCGCTGGATCTGTTCCGGTCTCAGTGGCAGTGGGGGATTTCAATGGCGACGGCAAGCTGGACTTGGCCGTGGCGAACATTTCCCCTGGGAATACCGGCCCCAGCATGGTCAGCGTGCTGTTGGGCAACGGGGACGGGACGTTCCAACCGGCCGTGGAGTACGGCGCCGGGTCGGACACTGATTCCTCGTCAGTGGCGCTGGGAGATTTCAACGGTGACGGCAAGCTGGACCTGGCCGTGGCGTACAGTGGCAGCACCAACCGTGTCAGCATCCTCTTGGGCAACGGCGACGGGACGTTCCAGTCCGCCGTGGACTATGCGGGCGCCTCCCTGCCTGGTACATCTCCGCCGGTGTTAGGGGATTTCAACGGCGATGGCAGGCTCGACATGGCGGTCATCGACGCGGCTAGCTCGACCGTTTTCGTCCTGTTGCAACCGGGGCTGGTTTCAGGATCGAACGCCATTTTGTCACCCACCAGCCTGACTTTTGCTACCCAGTTCGTGAGCACGACGAGCCCAGTGCAGTCCGTTCTGCTGAGCAACTATGGCACGACGACACTCACCATCGCGGGCATCGCCGCGACCAACAACTTTAGCGAAACCGAGACCTGCGGTTCGAGCCTCGCCGCCGGAGCCAGTTGCACCATCAGTGTCACTTTCACGCCCAGTGTTCAGAGCAGCCTGAGCGGCACGCTTTCGATCACAGACGACGCGCCCGGCAGCCCGCAGACCGTCCCCCTCACCGGCACGGGCACGGTGGTTGAACTTGCTCCGACCCAACTGAGCTTTTCCTGCACTCTCGCAAGTGATCGCTGCAGTTACAGTGGAGCGCAGCACGTGACCCTGACGAACGCGGGGGCCACGGCGCTGACCATCAACGGAATATCGGTCACCGGCCTCTTTTCACAGACAAACAACTGCCCTACGAGCGTGGGAGCAGGGCAGTCCTGCACCATCACGGTCAATTGGAATTGGAGATCCGGCCAAAGTAGTAGCGGTGTACTCTCCATCAGCGACAATGGCGGCGGCAGCCCGCAGACAGTGTCCTTGTCCGGGATCGTGAAGTAGGGATGCGCACTCAAATAGGAAACCCTCGAGCAGGAACACACAATGAGAGCAATGGATTGCGAACGCGGGTCGTATGTCAGGAGAACTGAGATTCACGCTTAAGTCCCCACTTTCGCTAATGTAACTCTCATCGCCGCGCTGAATCTCTTGGGCTGCGGTGGCGCTAATTCGGCATCGATTAGCGCAGCACCCCCCACTCGGTCTGCGGCTCGTGGCGGGCGCTTACAGTCGAAAGCTGCGCGTGTCACCCCACGCCGACCTTGCTGAAAGATGGCGCGTGCAAACCGCCGCAGACCTGCGCGAGCTACATATTCCCAGTTCCATCATCCGATAGATCCTGCGATGCACTGCCCAGCGAAACGGGGGGACTGGAGTGCCGGCAAGCGTGCGTCGGTCTGAAACACAACGACTTGTCAACGCTCCAGCATGGAGGTGGGATGTGAGGCAGGGCTCTGAAGGCAGGTTGCCGTGCAGAGGAAAGAAGCGCTTGGTCAGCGTGTTGTCCCGGCGAGCGCTGACACCATGAGCTCAGTGGCCGCTCGCAGCTTCGGGGTATCAACCTCCGTCATGCGACCAATATCGCCGTACTTGAAGGCGCCGCCGCTGGCCCATTCAACGACTTCACCGATGGCTTGCTTCTTGGTTGTAGCAAGACGGCGAGCTGCTGTCAGGAACTCGTTGCGCAGTTGATTGAAACCCGATTTCCCGCCGGAGCCATTCCCATTGCTGGGCGTGGCAGATGAGGAACTCCGATTGGTAGCAATGCTTCCGGAGCCGTTGCCGCCAGAGGCTAACGTTCCGTTGCCAGGAGGAAGCATTTTGTTCGTGGAGCTTGACGAACCGTTGGTAGAACCTACATCCGCCGGTTCGGATGACAAGGAGCCATTCGCCGGTGCCGGATAGAACTCCGCTGTCAGTTCTGGAGCCTGCTCTTGCTCGTCCTCGACGACCTCAAGGACCTTGCCGCCTGACCCCAGCAGCTTGCGAGTCTCGGCGAACAGGCGGGCATTCTCCGTCAGATTGGTGATGAGTTTGCGCATGTCGTCGCCTTCAACCTCCAGACTCAAAGCCCAGATGGAGGCCGTCCTCTTCCTCTTCTCCTTGCGGTCGAAGTACGTGGCCTCCTCCGGGCGAACCGTCAGCTTGGCCGTGATCCCGGCCAGGCGACCACCCGTGAAAGTCTGGATCTCCTGCAAAGCTGAGTGGATCTGCCGAATGGATCGGTAAGAGCAAGTGTGGATGCGGCAGACGCTCCCCAGGCGCGGGAAGTCGGCCAGCACAAAGCGTAGATCTCCACCCGGCTTGCACTGCCCACCGGCAAGCTCCGGACAACCGCTGCCGCAAGTGGTCCATGGCTGCCCACTAGGCTTCTCAGCCGTGCGCCGGGTAGCAGTGACACCGTCACCCCAGCACTTCCTCTCGATGGCCGTCCACCAAGCATAGGAGCTGGGGAAGACGTTCTCGATGTCGTCGTCAATTAACATAATGTGGAGTTCGCGGCACTGCTCGCCATAATGCCGGGTCAGCTCCGGATCGGCTTCCCATTCAACCCGGTTGGCTGACTTCTTCTTGCGTAGGAAGACGAAGTGGTCGAGCTTGGTGGGATGGTTGCAATCTCCATTGGGTGGGAGACCGATGGAGACTTTAGTGGATACGGATAGCCGCTGGACTACACGGCCGTCACTGTCGTGTGTGACGCCGATGATCAAGGGAGATTCCTCCTTCAAAATGGGGTTCAGGCGGCACGGCGCATCGGCTGAACTTAAGCAATGACAGGGTGCCGGCAGGTCAGGGGGTGTAGAACTGCCCCCCCTGCGATCCCTAGAGACACCCTCGACCGAGGATTAGGCTGGATCAATTGCTGGGCAGAGCCGGTCAGCTGTATATTACTGCTCACGCCGAGAACTTAAACGGAAATGCGTGGAGAATTGTCTCCGCAACAAGGAGTTGGACCGAACCCCGATGTATGTCGCTGACAAGCGGCATACGGTAACGGTCCGTAGTGGAAGGCTCGCAGTTGCGGAGCCAAATCGGCAACGGAGGTGTACAGTGAAAAAGTTAAGCTGCATGGTTATTCTAACAATCTGCGCTGCGATCGGTCTCGGAGTCTTCGCCGGCTCCGCGGCCAAAGCGCAGGAGATGGACTATGGTGAATTGGCCCGCAGGGTCGTCAAGACATCGGCCAACGTGAAACCTGGGGACGTGGTGGTCGTGTATGGGGGCAAACACGACATTGCGCTGATGGAAGCCCTGGCGATAGAAACGGCAAAACAGGGCGGCATGGTCACCATGTTTCTGGACTCGGACAAGTTCGAGCGAGCCTTCTACACCGAGGTGCCTGAGCAATACCTCGAACAGCCGCCCAGCTATTTCGCCGAGTGGGTCAAACACATGAACGTTTGGATCGGCCTGCCGGGCGTAGAGGATCCAAAGGCAGTTTATGGCGACGTGCCTCAAGAGCGATTCGCTAAGGCCAACAAGGCCGGTCAGGTCGTCACGGACGTCCTCAATGCCTCGGGAGTCCGCGTCGTTTCCCTCGGCTATCCAACCCAGAGTGATGCCGCCGTGTATCAACTTGATTTCGCGACTTATCAAAAGGTCTTCTGGGACGCTGTGGGTGCCGACTATCAGAAGATTTCTCAGGACGGAAACAAACTCAAGCAAATGCTGCAAGAAGCAAAGACGGTTCGGGTGACCTCCCCAAGCGGCACCGATTTCACCTTCTCCGTCGGAGACCGGCCGATCTTCGTGGACGATGGGATCGTAACAGAGGAGAAAGCTAAGTCGAAGTATTTTGTGACCCGCTACGCTTCTCTCCCCGGCGGCTCCATCTTCTTCGCGCCGATCGAGACCTCGGCCAACGGTAAGGTAGTCGTACCGCGGGATCGGTGCCAATTCAAGCCCCTCACGGGAGAGTCGTTTGTCTTCAATCAGGGCCACCTTGAGAACTTCAACGCCGAAAGCGGCGGCCAATGCTATGCGGAGGCCATGGCGCCGTACACCGGCCCGAAGGATATGTTCGCCTACTTCCAGATCGGTCTCAACCCGGCGGCCAAGGTGATGGAAAATCCGGGAGACTACCGGCCGGGCAACGCCGCCGGTCTTGTCTACATCAGCGTCGGCGACAACCAGCTCTTTGGCGGAAGCAACAAGGTGCAGGGCGCAGGTGGGTTCGGGTTCCCCATTGTGAACGCAACGGTTACGATTGACGGCAAGACGGTCGTCCAGGACGGGAAACTGACCCTCTGATGTTCAGATCTGGGGGAAGAGGCACGCCGAGCCCCGTTTACGCCGTGGGCTTATTCCTTGATCGGTCGAGAAAGCCCCGCGGCAAGTCCAAGGAGGGAGTTTGACTCCCAGCTCCGCGAGTGCCGCGTCAAGGCGCCGACGCTGATGTGTGCGTTGCGCTAACCGGAGCTAGGATTCTGCCGCGCCGCGACCGCGCCATTTCTACAGCGCCAATCACCTTCACTAGCACTCTTGAGCCTGTAGAGCGTGCTTCCGGATTTCTCCGGATCTCCGCCCGCCAGGCTTTCTGAGTACATCAGCAGCCCAGCCTCAGATCGGCTTGGGTGAAATCGCACGAACACCCCCGATCTGATTGCTCCACTTTCATTGACGTTCATGGCTCTCACTTCGGCGATCTGGCCGGTGAGCACGTCACGGTGGTTCCAAATCCATTGCCGCTGTTCATTGGTCAACTGGAATGAGCCGACTTCGCTCTCCACGCCAGTCGGCCCTTCCACAACCATGGCTCCCAGGCTGCCGGCGAACTTTCCTGTGCCTTCGATGCAACGCACCACTTTCACATCGAGGGTGTCATTCGCTTTGACCTTGAACCACTCGTCCACGGCATCTTTGTATTTCACGACCACGCCTTCGCTGTAGGGGAGACCGCGGGGATCGTTGATGGTGGCTTGATAAAACTTCACGGGATCGCCGTCCTCCGGCATGGCCGGGACGACGTAGAAATGCTTGTTGAACAGCCTGATCTCTTCGATCACGCCTTCATAGATTTCACGCCGTTCTCCGTAGGGCATCTGGCTCACGTCCCTGCCCTTGAACTTGGCGATGTCCCAGGCGTAGAACTCGACTGGACCCCTTTCGCGCTGGATCTGGATCGCCTTCTCGGGCAGCGCATTCACGATGCCGCCCACTCGCGCGGCACCATCCGGATGATGAAGCTCGCCACGCAGCACAGTTCCTTCCTGCTCGGGACCTGGGAAGAGCTTGCGGGCCAGCCACACGGGAGAATGATTGCTTACGTCTTCGATGGCCGGGAGCTTGTCGTAGTAAGACTCCCCTTCCGGCCGATGGCTGCGATAGACAGCACGCAGGTTGTGAATTGCCACATTCGCGAGACTGCCATCGTCTTTCCATTCGACGCTCACGGGGTGATCGGACTGGCGGATGGTCTTGAGGAACTCCGGGGGCTTCAGGTGAATATCAGGCTTCGCCACCAGAACAGAGTCGTCCTTCACACGGACAACCAGATAGCGGTCCTTCTCGAAGGCCTGCCGGAAGGCATAGCGTCCCTTGAGGACACCGTTTGCGATGTTGACCTCGAAGGACTCTGTGTGTGGGTCAACTCCTTCGGCAACGAAGTCATGGTGAAAGCCTGCCTTCTCGGCATCGTGTTCGTGAACATTGATCTTCCCAAGCTGGCAGCTTCCACCGACCTTGATGACGCCTGTGCCGGAGTAGATAAGCCTCTTCTCGCCCTTTCCGTAGCCGTCCTCGATGACCCCATCGAAGTCATCCACGGAGTGAGGGCCATTCTCAACCGCCAAGGTTCTGGGCCGCTGCTCGGTGGGCAGACCTTTCTTCAGTGTGAACTTGGCGTATTCCTTCCCGGTCCGCGGACCTGCCAGCAGAGCGCCATCCACTGCTTTCTTCTGCAAGGCTCGATTCAAGGCCAGTTGCCGGGTTCCGAGCGGCTGGGGCGTACGCAGAAGTTCCTTCGCCCTGCCAAGAGCAAGTCCGAACAGCAGCCTTCCAGCTTCATGGACGAGCGTTTCTCCCACGCTGAGTGCCAGGTTTGCCAGAGGATTCATCTTCGACCTCGATGGGGGTGGGGAGTGGAAATCTACGCCGCTTGAGTGTGCGTACTATGACGAGGCAGAATTGATTGGAAAGAAAAGAGCGACGCAGCCGGGACAGATCGGTGGAATTACTGCAGCTTTGCGTATTCCGCCTTGGCTTCCTTCAGAATAGGGATGTCGGGGTCGGCGTCTTTCCAGAGCGTGAGGAAATCCTGATAGGCGGCGCGGGCTTTGGCCATGTCGCCCTGCATGGCGTAAGCACGCGCCAGTCCCAGCCGGGCCAGCGCACCCCAGGGAAAGTTCATCACCACCCCTCGGTGGTCGATGAACTTCTGAAATTCCGTTGCCGCTGCGTTGCCGTCGTGGAGCATGAGGTAGGCTTGCCCACGCAAATAAGCGGGGCACAGGAATATAGTCAGGTCGGGCGTAATTGAGCCGAGTTCGACCGTGCTCGCCACCTTCAATAGTTCGATTGCCCGGTTCGGGTCTTTGCGTTCCAGGGCGACTCCCGCCCGGATGGTGGGCAGCCAATACCTCTGGACCCGCGTGTCCAGCGGGAAGGCCTTGTCGAGTTCGGCCGCCAGCTTCTCCGCCCCTGCCGTGTCGCCTGCCCGCGCCAGGGCCAGCGCCGCCACGGCCCGCACATCGCGGTTTGGGCCCAGCCTCAACGCCGCATGGGCCTCGGCACGCGCCTGCTCCCGGTTTCCCGCTTCCACCTCGCGCAGCGCTGCCTCGGCCTGATATGCTGCAGCACTCTCTTTGGCGTCATTGCGCTGGGCTGAATCCATCGCCCGCCCGGTCAGCTCGTGCGCGTTCTTCAGCTTGCCGTACCAGCCTTCCGTGTCCGCGTGCATGGCCAGCAACAGGTCTTCCGACCCCGGCTTGCCCATAGCGGCTGAGAGCAACTGCGCCATCTGCGCCGCATCGCCCTTCACAAAAGCCAACCAGTAGCGGTACTGGAGCAGAAACTCGCTCTCCAGCTTGCGCTCCTCCGCCTGCTTGAACACCGCCTCCGCTTCATCCAGCCGGTTGACGGCCGTGTAGGCGAGGCCGATGAGAGCATAGTTCGCCGCGTTATTTGGATCCAGGCGCAGGGACTCTCGACATTCCTCCAATGCCTTTTCCCAGTTTCCCAGGGTGCTGGAAACGAATCCGAGGTCTTCGTAAGCCCCGGCGTCCCTTGGGTAGGTCTCCTCCCACAACTCGTCGGTCTGCGCCCCCTTCTCCAGCTCTCCCGGTGCGACTTCGTAGTAGTTTGACTCGATGAAGAACCGCTCCCGTTCGCTTACCTTCTCCCGCAGCGCGTAAGCCTTGCGTGCATTTTCGGCCGCCCCCCCCACTTCGTTTAGGTCGCTGTAGAGGCTCGACATCCAGGAGTATGCCATGGCAAAATTCGGGTCAAGCTCCACCGCCCGTTTGAAGAAGGGCAGGGCGGCTGTTTCCCCTTTCGCATAGGCCGTCTTTGCTCCCAGGCTGTAGGCTTTCAGCGCCTCCAGCGATGGCGTGGTCGCTTCCTCCAGCGGCGTGGCGTATTTCTGCACCGAGCTGAGCGACTCGCCCAGCTTGCCGCGCAAGCTGACCGCCGCAGCGTCCAGAGCCTTGAGCACCGCTTCCTTGCCCGCCGCCTGCTCCTGCGCCTCGGCCAGCACGTCCCCCGTGTTGCAGTTCACTGCCTTCAGGCCAATCACGTACTGGCCGCCCAGCCCCGCAATCGAGCCGGTCAGCATGGCCTTGCTGCCCGTGCGTTGGCAGACCTCGCGGGTGACCTCCGGCGTCAGCCGGTCACCGGCGGGACGGCCCATCAGCTTCAATGTCTCACTTACCGTGTCCTCGGAAAGCAGGGCGAGAAAGGGCGATTGCTCAAGCTGCACCGAGAGTCCCTGCTTGAGCGTGTCGTCAAATACGCTGTCACCGGTCTTGTTGTCGAAATCGGAGAGGACGATGGTGTCCTTGTCGGTCAGGCGGGCCATGGCCTGGCGCGAGCGGAAGTAGAGCGTTCCCCCAATCGCAGCCGCGACAAGCATCACGGCGACAGGCACAAGAACCTTCCAGAGTTTCCTGCCCCCCACAGGAACTTGGGTCACTCCGCTTGCTGCTGGCGCACGCCCAGATTCCGTATCACGCTTCAGGCGCTTCAGGTCAGTGTGAATGTCGGACGCGCTCTGATAGCGCATTCCACGGTCTTTCTCCAGCGCCTTGGTGATGATTCGCTCCAGCTCAGCAGGACACTCGGGATTCAAACGCACAGGTGAAGTTGGGGCTCGGCTCAGAATCGCGTTGAAGATAATCGCCGACGTTTCGCCGGAAAAAGCCTGCCGCCCGGTGGCCATCTCATAGAGCACCGCGCCGAAGCTGAACAAGTCTGTCCGTGCGTCGAGTTCTTCACCCCGCGCCTGCTCCGGCGACATGTAGGCGACCGTACCCATCACCTCGCCGGGGCTGGTCAAGTGTTCTTCTGCGGTTCCCGCAGTGGCGGTCGGCATAGCTGAGGCTCCCACGGCTTCCGCCGCCCGCCTGGCCTTTGGTGCCAGCTTGGCCAAGCCGAAGTCCAGGACCTTCGCCTGGCCACGCTGGGTCACGAAAATGTTCGCTGGCTTGATGTCGCGATGGATGATGCCCTTCGAGTGCGCGGCGTCGAGTGCGTCGGCAATCTGAATAGCGAGGTCGAGCACTTCGTCCGTCTTAAACGGCTTGCCAGCGATGCGATGCTTGAGGGTCTGCCCCTCCAGGTACTGCATGACGATGAAGGGCTGACCCTCTTGCTCACCAATGTCATAAACCGTGCAGATGTTGGGGTGGTCGAGCGCGGAGGCAGCCTGGGCCTCGCGCTGGAACCGTTCCAGGGCTTGCCGGTCCTTGGAGAGTTCTTCAGGCAGGAACTTCAAGGCGACGATGCGCTTGAGCTTGGTGTCCGCAGCCTTGTAGACCACGCCCATGCCCCCGCCACCCAGCTTCTCAACCATGCGATAGTGGGAAACGCTCTTGCCAATCATGAGACGATCGCCTCAAAGCAAGATGACGTGAACTTCGATTGCGACCAGCATACGCCGCGTGTACCGGCAAGTCAACGCGCGAGAGGCGTCCGGAAGCAAGCGTAGCGCATCAGACCTCCGTCGGTGAGGTCTCCGGTTCGTGCTCATCGGTTCCTTACGCAGCCTTCGCCAGCTTGTTTCTCTCGCGCTTGTCCATCCGGGCCGCGACTTGGCCGGTCAACAGGTCCACGGCGAACACACCCAGCACGGCGACAGCTTCGAAGACCACTCCGGCCAGATGGGTGATGGCCAGAATGGAAGCGAAGGCTGCGCTGACCTGGATGATCTTGTTCCGGAAGGGGCTGGTGAGCCAGACGACCACGTACATGAGAAGCAGGGCCGGAGCGTACGGGGTCATGAGCATCACCAGCCCAGTGTCGATGACGGCCTTGCCGAGTCTCCAGAGCGGGGACTTGCGGGGATAGCTCCGCGAGTTCTTCCAAAAGGCCAGGCCCAAGAGGGCTGCCATCAAGGCAGCCCAGAAGAGCCGGTAACGGGTTACGAGTGACATGCAGCCTCTCCTTTGACATCTGTGAGAGTTGCGGCAATCAGCGTCAGAGGGACAGTCTGCTAGGCCGCTTGTTCAGTTGTTGCCGCGGGAGTCGTGCCAGCTTCGCGCGCCGCGGTGAGTTCGGTGTGAAGCAGGTTCTTCGCCAGGTTCCTGACATACTTCCTGGCCGGTGTGAAGCCGAGATCCTGGCCACTGAAGTAGCGGAGACCGAAGTAATAGGCGACCACGGCACAAACAACAGAGAGAACGATGATGAGAGTCTTCATGATTCGATTGCCTCCTTGGGATTGAGTGGATAGTTTCTTATCGGGGACAGAGATCGGGGACGATCAGTGACTTTCCAGCTTCGACAGCCGGCACCAGATGGGCACGATAAACGTGACCATGAGCAAGTTCACCAGGGTTCCGCCCAGCGCGAACGTGACGCCCAGCGGACTACTGATACCGTGGACCGAGTAATTCACGACCTCGGTCGCGGTAAGCGTAATGACTTTGTGAGAGTTAATCCACCGCAAGGCGGTTTCCCTCGGCTTGGACCGCTTGAAGCCGACGAACCTGGCGAGTTCGTTCAGCTTGCCAAGCCCCGCCCACACCATCGACCAAAACACCGCGCCGGCAGCGAAGGACGAAGTCGAGCTGGGAGTAAACATCATTCTGAACCCTCCTCAATGCGGCGTTCGACCCACTGTCCCCTCAAGAACCAGTACAGGAAGTAGGGCCAGTACAGAGCGGTGACAAGGCCAAGAAGCACAGGGTGCGGGAACTTCTTCGGCTTCAGCCACCAGAGAATCAGTGCTCCTACCACCAGATAGACAACCACAATCACGCTAATCGTGGTCATACTCGCTCCTTTCCGTCCTCGTCCAGCCAGCCGTCGAAGGAGCACTTGACATCGTTGTCCTTCTTCCACTGGCGGAAGGACTTGTCGAAGTAGGCTGTCATTTCCTTTTCCCAGTTGAGGGCCCAGACAGTAATGCAGAGAGAGAGAACGATAAGGCCACCGGGCAGCAGCAACATAAGAGCGATGAATAACAGCTTCTTCCAGTAGAGCTTGAGAAGTCTCCAGACGAGCCCCTTCTTCTGTATCGGGCAGGTCTCAAGGCTGGCAAGCAGCTTCTCCAATTCACCGGGTTGCATGGGCGTGCATCTCCTTCTTCTGTCGCGCCCGCAGCGCTTCGGCTGCGTTCAGGAACGCGGCATAGATCCATCTGGCGCCCCAAAAGGCAAGCCATGCGACGGCGGCCGCCGCGACAATGGCGACCATGTACGCCAGCATGTCGAGGAAAAGTGGCAGGCAGAGATTCAGGAATGCTTTGATCACCAGGGTCTTCCTCCTTTCTTCCTGAAAGCCTGGCGCATCGGGGAATGCGCCAAGGCTAGTCCACGAACTACCTGACGGAACGCCTCGTATTGCACGAGCTTCCGAATCAGGTTCACGAGCCCGTCGGCAAGCTGCAACCGCAGGCGATCCTGCCTGGTAACAGCTCGCCCGACTTTGGCACGCAGGACCTTGTCAAACGGGGACGGCTTGTTGTTGGGCTGGCGGAAGAAGTTGACCTGGGCTTTCAGAATCTTGTTCCTCCAGCTCGCCAGAAATCCGATCCCACTACCGATCTCGACGAGAGCGAACGTCTCCAATATTCCGGTCAAGTTTCGCCTCCTTATGCGAACAGGTGCGCGATCCAATGGGCCATGCCGGTTCCAAGACCGATCAGCGCGCCTATTCCGATCGACCCCGCAAGCGAGGCGATAATGATGCCCAGCGTCAGGCCAAGCCTGTTTGAAGGCACGACGGGATCGGGATGGGCCAGCCTTTCGATAGCGCACAGGGCAGGCAGCTTAGCCTTCAGGGTGTCGATGGGGTCACCGGACTCGTGGGAATACTCTTGAGCCTTCTTGGCGACCTCGTTATAGAGCGTCTTGAATTCCTGGGAGCCAGGGCGCACGCCGTTAGCTTCATGCCCTTGCGCGGCTTCGGAGGCAGCCGCAACGACCCACCTCAGCCGACGCCAATGCCAGCCGAGCTTGAGGCATTTGAAAAGGCTGGCTCCGGGCAGGAGGTAATCGGCGATGCTTGCACTCTCTGACCTCGTTCCTTTCTGAGCATTCAGTTCGTCCATAGGCTAAGTCTCTCCTTTCGTCTCTTTACGACCTGCGAGGACTCCTCGGGGCCATGGTCGGACAGATCGAATCGCTGCCCTTGCCCGCGGAGTAAAGTTAGCAACCGGCAGATGGGAACCTGGGGAAGTAGGGAGCGGGATGGCGAAGTGCGCGAGAGATCGCAGGGGATTCGGGTGAAGGTGCCGGTTCACTCCATGCTGGTGGTGCACACTAGGCAGCCAGATGGCGCGCTGGCGTGGGAAGGCAGAATTGCAGACGCAAAATCCAACGAAGAATTGCGCTTGCAATCGAGCCGGTGGGGCTTTACACTGCAGCGGCTCAGGATGCCGAAATCGAATCCTAGGCCCAGACCCCACCGACGGGCGTATGGTGCGAGATAGTCTGGGTCTAAGGAATCCCGTTCTACGCCAAAGATTAGGAGAAACGTATGCACATTTGTTCAAGGCTCATGACTCGATTATTGGTTTTTTGCATGCTGGTGCTTCCTTTCAGTGATTTACAGACTTCGCTGGGCGCCACCCCTCCTTTTGATTCCAGCTCGGTAAAACAACAAGTCGATCAATTCGGTGTGGGCGCAAAGGTAAAGCTCAAGCTTGCGGGTGGGAAGATGTTGCGCGGTTCGATCCAGGCAATTGAGGACGAGTCTTTATTCATGACCACCGGCGGGGCTTCAACTCCGCAGCGGATTGCCTTTGACCAAATTGCCCAAGTGAAGCTTGCGAAGATCACCTACAAAGCGTCTGGCCAGCCGGATTACCTCGAGGTTCGGAGGGTGGTAACCGCTCTGGGAGTCGGTAAACACATCATGGTTAGAACGACCCGAGGGAATGAGTACCATGGCAACATCCAAGCGATTGACCAAGAACATTTCATTATGTTGCCTGATCTCCAAAGCGTACCCGTTCAAATTGGTTATGGCGAGGTCGCGGCAATGGGGCCAAATTTGAGCATGGCATCCAAGATAGCTATCCTGATTGTGGTTGCCGTAGTTGTAACAGTCGCGATCATTGCCATACAGAACAGGAATAAGATCGGTGGATTCTGAGCCACGGGTAGCACGTTCCTGACCGTAGGTTCCTGGTCATGAGGAGAGGCCCACGGTCAATCAGAGTACGATTGAATGTTGCTATCGGCGCACGCCGTCAGCGCTTTCGCGTAGAGCTTACTCTTCACACGCTGGGCTCGGACCCCCTTTTAATGAGGGTGCAGAAAAGCAATCTGGTTTGAGAGAAACTGTCTTATGAGTGAAGGCAAGTGCGGGTGCGGAGTGTCCGGCTTGAGGCAACAGGCAGGAGGTCTTGCGGCGCTGCACTTACCGTCAATTCAGAATCATTCTCTTCGGGAATGCCCGCGAAGAAGCAGCACTTCTCGCAGAGTCTGCCCCTCTTGGGTGGTGGGGCCTGGCCGAGATCACCCGGCTCAAGTTGGCCGGAGGTGCAATCGGTGTTGAAATCCAAGATCCCTTCTCCCGGCAGAGAACGATAGCGAGGGCAATACTTACGAATTTCCTTGCGGGTTGCGAACACCATAGAGTGGAACTGGACTTCGATTGATCGTTTCAACTCGCCCTCCGGCGTCTCGCGGAGTAAAAGGGAAAAGGAATCAATCTTTCCCGCGAGCTTCACCAGAGCGCTATTTCCATCCCTCAACGACTCGGGAAGACGGATGGCAACAATCGTGTTTGGCATAGGCAAATCCTCCTTAAAGTGACTTGAATTCGGCTTATCACAGGCGAAACCATTGCACTTTGGCGACTGCTTGACTTCAACCGCCAAACAGTGCCACTTGCAAACGATCAAGCGCCGACCCTGGTGGACACCGGGAGTGACGGCTGTGCGAGCCGGCGTGACATCCAGACAAACGGAGCTGATCTTCAACAGACCCAATCGAAGAGCTGCAATCAACCCTTCGATCATCCCTTCAATGTCCCACCCGACAGACTGATTCTGATGTGTAGCTGGTGGCGGGTGTCGGCAACCGTAACGTCTATCTTGCGGATGCGAAGCAGTATCCACGAACTTCTGGTACCGCCCCATTTGCGGAATGCGTACACTGATGTTCAGAGTCATTTCTCCTCCTTTTCCCGAACCTGGCGTAGCAGGAGGCCGGGAAACCATGGCCTACAGGTTTTGTGCTTGTTTGATGTGATTGTTAATTAGGCAGCGTGCAGATCGCTGTGAGCGAGTATTTGCCGTTCGAGACAAGGATTCCCGTGAGTTCACGTGTGACTCCAGACAGGTGTTCACGAGAAATCCAACAGAGCGGCTCCGACTTCCCTTCCAGGAAAACCTGGGCAGCAGGCTCATCCTGGCGAGTCTTGGGGTTGTGATAGGTGACCGGCTTGACGGTGACCCGTTGGCCGATCTGGGACTGAAAGAGCTTCAGCTCGGCTTCGATCCTCTGGCGATCTTGCTGCTTGAGCGTGATGTCTTTCAACCTCTGCTCAAACCCATTGACCGCCGGGAGAGCCACAGTGGCAGCCTGCGGCGCCGGCTCGCCATCGTCCTCCGTGGCCAACAGGCCATGCTCCAGCCGATACTGGCCGTCTGACACGTCCACGATGCCAAGCCAGTTGGCGGGATTGGGAGTGCTGCCTACTATTCGCACCAATGTGTCTTCGACGACGACATCAAGATTCAGATGGCCGTAGTCGGCGCGCACCCTCTCCGACTCCCAAGTGATCGGCACATATTTGCGAGTCACTCCTGCGGCCCTGGCCATATCCAGAAAGCCATCCAGGGTGTGTGGACCGCCCAGGATGCCGTCCGCCACTGGCTTCACCGAGCCATCTGGATTACGTGGTGGCTCAAGAGTCAATTCCCGATCAAAGATCAGCTTGACCAGTTCGGCGTAAATCTCCAGATACATGCCACTGGCTTTGATGCGGTTGTGGACGTCCTCCTCGGCGAACAGATACGCGGCTAAGCCGGCTTCCTGCTCGTTGGTGACGCGCTTGTCGCGATGGTCCTTGCCAGCCTTGAGGAACTCCGCCCTCTTGGCTTCCCGAGTGCGATTGTACAGAAGCCAGAAGTCCCTGGCGGCGGTAGCAGCCTCCGGCCGAGTGGGGAAAGTCCGGATCTCCAGTGGCACTCGCCAGCAGCGTTTCCAACTCTCCTTGTCAGCGTACTTGCGTGCCTTTTTGAACAGCTCGACCCATTCCTCGCGAGCTATATCCATGGCCGTGGTCACCGCAATAGGCTCATTGTAGTTGCTGAGGCGATGACGTGGAATGCGTCCTTGACCCTGAAAGCCCCCTTGCCACCAGAACTTCGGTGCCACCGGGCAGGTATTGCGGAACTCCGTGATTGCCGCATTCGCCCACTCGACCGACTTCCCGTTCATCTTGATCGAGTCAATGATCTCCTCAAGACGCGAGGCAATCATGGGCATCTGACTCTTGGGCAGGTCAAGCTCCATCCAGCGGATGGCCTCCAGGACCTTGGTGCTCGGGTCCATCGCCCTGAGCTGGGCGAGGATGCTTGCTCGATTAAGCCAGAGCAGATTGAACCAGACGATGGCATTGACCACACAGCCGATTCCCATCTGGCCATCCCTGGCATCGACAATCATCCTGATGACGTACTCGTCGTCATACCGTTCGACTTCGGGATGGCGGTCGAATAGGGCATCACCGTCATCAATCACCATCGCCTGCGTGGGAGTGGCCACGACCTGTGGATAGTCCTGAAGGGTCTTCCAGTGCGCCACGATCTCCGGGTCGAGTAAAGCGAGCACGGAATCGTCGAAATCCGCGCCATTGAAGCTCTTGCCTAGGCCCGGCGTGCCGTCCGGACTGGCTGCAAAGCCCAGATGCACGAACATCACGGCGCCACGGTCGATCTCAGCGAAATGCTGCAGCCTGCGGCCGCGCAGCTTGCCGGATTCTTTGTGAGAGGCATTGGGATTCCTTAGCGAGATGAACTCGCCTTCGAAGCCACCCAGGTACACCGAGTTGACGTCAGGCAGGGTCGAGAGCTCCCAGTGCGGATAGCCCTGACGATCGAAGACGAATGGCTCCGGGAAGATATATTTCCGCACTGCCGCTCCCGCCAGCTCCTGGGGCTTAACGGTCATGAGATCCTTGGGTTCTCGGAAGCGAATGCGGAAGCGATCGGGGTCGCTGTTCTGTGGGGATTCCATTTGGGTGCGATAGAAGGCATCACGGCAGTGGCGGAATTGCATTGCCGGCAGGCCTGCGGCATACATCCTCCAGAGCTTCCAGCGATTCTCGTTCATGATCAGAGTGCCGTCTTCATCGACCCAGCCTTCGGGGTTGTAGAAGCCGATCTCCTCCTTGACGCGTTCGTCGTCCCTCATCAACTCGAACACGTCGCAGGCGAACTCCTGGCTGAGGTATTGGATGAGCTTGTGATCCCGAACCTTGGCCAGATCGAGATTGGAGGCAGTTTGCACGTCCAGATTGGCCGGGCTGGCATGGAGTTCGTTGAGGACACTGAAATACGCTTCGCCATTCCAGGCGTGAAGCTCCTTCTTGATGTCAAAGACGACCAGATCATAGGCAACATCCCAGATCAGGCAATGGGCCTTGATTTGGCCGGTGGGCAGGGCGCCGGTAATCTGAATCAGATCGCCGATCTGTACCGGATGCCCTGTCAGCAGGGCGCCGCCCCGGCGAGAGGCCAGAGCCGCTCCCGAAGTCCAAGCTTCGGGCCAGCGCGGCCCAGGATCGTAAACCGCAGTGTCGAAGGATGTAACCCCATCCGCCAGGATGACCCGATGAACAGAGTCGTACTGATTCAGCTGACGGACTTCAGCTTCGCTTCCGAATATCGCTGTCCTGCCTCTTGCCAAGTGCCTCTTGATCCTCTTCGGGACACTCGGCTTGGCGGCGGGGATGTCAAATCCAAACAAATGGCAAGCTTCCTCGTACGGTATCGGCTCCCGCATCAGCACGGCGCAGAAGCCATCGTCTCTGACCCAAGGGATGACCGGATACCACGTGCCGTCTCCCGGGATTTCCAGTCCAAGACCGGATTGGACGAGGGCTAGGGCCAGACCAAAGCTGTCGGTCTGACGCCCGAGGGATATTCTGGAATACTCAACGCCGGCCTTCGCCGCATAGTGCTCCAGGACTGGGCTAAGTTCGCTGGCCCCGAAGCTCGTCCTGACATCTGGCTTTTCGCGCGGTTGGCGATAATGCCGGAAGATCGGTCTGCGGCCAGGACGCTCCGGGTCCTCAAGAACGGACCACTTCTGGTGCGGGTTGTTGATGTCCGGAGTGAAATACAGCTCTTCGTGTTTGGGCATAGTTCGCCCCTCCTTCTGTCGGGCATGCCGCCGACGGGCAGGATTGGAACTGAAGATTGGGACTGAAGATTGGGAATCCATTCTGGACGGAATGGGGAAGAGGTGGGATTGCCGGAATGCGGGGGAAAGGTGGGATCCCCTTGCTCCCTGGTGAAGCCAGGGCTTTCCGGGCTTAGATCAGGTTAGCTGCGCAGCCAGCGCAGGATGTAGGCGGTCTGAACGTCCTTGGCACGCTGGACGTCCTGACGAATAACGACAATGCTCCTTTGGAACTGCGCTTCGAGAGACAGGGGCGTAGGAGCAAGCACGCAATCTGCTCTCCGTTGCGGCAGCTGGCTGAGCATGGCGTTCAGCTCTCTGCGCCTCTCCTCGCGGAATTCGCGAGCGATCAAAGCGCGTTCCGGTTGAAAATACCTCAAGGCACACCTCCTTTGTGGTTAGGGAAATTGAGTGAATTGGAAGGAATGTTTCTTACAGTGGGTATGGACTAACGCAGGTGGGAATTCAGTTGCGGTGAATGCTGTCCGCGGCTACGCCGAAGACGAGGTGGCAGGTCAGCCTGGGACAGGCCCAGCGGGATCTCTCGACTGCCATGTCCAAAAAGACCCCCGTGGGCTCGAAACAATTTGGATGGGGCCCCACATCCGTATCGTGACCAGGTGCATATCCGCCTGGCCCATTTCCGGCCTCGCGCCCGAAACCCTCGCATGTGCCGGGGAGAATCAGGTTTCCAGGCAGCGGTGACGATTTCGGCTGGTTTTGGCTGCTCGATGGGCCTCGCGCGGGGGACTTGCTTAACTTGGCTGCGTGAAGGATAGTTTAGGGGCGCGGTGCGACAGGTCAGATATTGGCTTCGGCAGACATTGGGAGGTTATAAGGGATGAAAAACGGAGGGTCAGGTACTTGGGCAGTGTCGACTGGGAGATCTTCTACGGAGTCATCATCGTGCGCTGCTTGCGGACTTATACCCCTGCATTACAAGATTGGTAAGATAAAATGAGGGGACTGAGGCGGGATAGGAAAGGACTGCTTCTTGCGCGGCTCCTGGTCAGCACGCCATTCCTTACCAGGCACGGCGACCAATCAGAAGGCGAGGGATAGCATGACGCATTTCCCCCTGTGTTACGGCAACACGTGGTCAGAAGACCAGCCACGTAGGCAAGATGGCGTCACAGTTAGCGTCACAGTTAAGGGTGAAAAGGGGCTATTTCTGACTACTTCTTGGGTCCGTCGGTGCTGTATATTCAATGATTTAGCCTGTCGGAAACTTCTAAGATCGGTTTCGTAAACCGAGGGTCACCAGTTCAAGTCTGGTCGCCGGCTCCAGTCCTCCAATGGGTTAGCCAGAAACCTGGAAAGTGTCCAGTAGAAACTCGTACAACGTCCGGCGTCATGCATTCAAATGCGCCTTCACGACCTTTTGCACCCCTGGCCGCTTGTCATCTGAAACAGCCTGGCGAGGTGAACTCGCCGGTGCGCTATTTCGGAGAAAGCTCTTGACTGCGAACACATCCTATCGGATTATGCTCTGGTTCACGCGGGTCGCGCTGAGCACGCTAGCTGGAACCCCGCGGCGCGACTTGTTGCTCGAGCAGGGACGTGACCATTCTGGTGGATGATAGTGCCTTCGCCTTCCGGGCTCGTATCGGCCTTAGGGTGGCGGTGGATTTGGGCACGAACTAAGGAGACCGAAATGAGCATCTTTGAGGAGCTGCAACAAGCAATAATCGACGGAAAAGCCCCAGCCGCCAAGGAATTGACCGAGCGAGGGCTGAAGGAGGGAATCAAGCCCCATGAGTTCTTCCCCAAGGCCATCATTCCTGCCATGGATGAAGTTGGGCGTCGCATGCGGGATTGTGAATTCTTCATCCCGGAAGTGCTGATCGCCGCGCGCGCAGCAAGAGCTTCGACGGACATCCTCCGGCCCTTACTCCTGGGTGATGAAGCAGTCAAACCTGTGGGCACGGTGGTCATCGGAACGGTTAAGGGTGACTTGCACGATATCGGCAAAAACATTGTGGCTATGATGCTGGAGAGCGCGGGGTTCCGGATTGTGGACCTGGGCGTGGACGTTCCTGCGGAGAGGATCCTGGACGCGGTGAAGCAGCACAAGGCCAACTTCGTGGCCCTGTCGGCGCTGCTTACCACGACCATGGTTAACATGAAAGGCATCATTGAAGCCCTGGTGGCGGCAGGCCTTCGGGACAAGGTGAAAGTTCTGGTGGGTGGAGCTCCTCTCACCGATGCTTGGGCGCATTCGATCGGGGCGGATGGCTATGGCAAAGATGCGCCCGGCGCCGTCGAACTGGCCCGGAAGCTAGTCTCGGGAACTGCTTGATGCATGCTTTGATTGCTGCCATATCTACAACCTAGCCTGCGTAGCTCCGGTTCGAGTCTATCATTCCGTGTGATCCATCTTGATTCCGTGGCCAGAAATAGTCCGAAGCTGCACCGGGGAAGCCAGAATAGTGGTCCCATCACTCCATCCTAAGCCCGCTCAAGCACCCACGCAAGGTACTGTTTGGCCGCGACGGGGGCATGATTTGAACCCAGGCTTCATCGCGCCTGGGGGGTGAACTGGGGGAGGGAGTTTGAGTGCGCGTCGAGCCGTCAGGCTCTGGTGATCGTCAAGCGAAGAGCGGCAGGCCGTCGGTTTGCACATCGAACACTTCTAGTTGGCCGAACTCATACTCCGTAACGTACAGTCTCTTTTGCCCTGGCAGGCCGAAAGCGCAGTTAGTGGGCAGCTTGCCCTGGGTGGGGATGCGTTTTTGGAGCGAGCCGTCACGCCCCAGCACCGTAATGTCTTGTTGAGCGTAAACGGCAACATAGAGATTGCCGTCGGACCCGAACGCCATACCATCGGGGCCCTTCCATCCGGGCGGCGCGTCTGGGTCAATGACGTTACCGAAACCCTGGCGCGGACCGATGCTACCGTCTCCCTTCCACTCATAGCGGTATATCATTCCAGTCAGAGTTTCATTCGCGTAGAGGGCGCCGTCCGACCCGAAGGCTATTCCATTGGTGAACTTGATGCCAAAATCGAGTTGACGGACCGTGCCGATCTTTACGTCTATCCGATAGATACGCCCGTCATATTTCACCTGCATGTAGTCCGGCCGAATTTTGCCACCCGGCGCGAACTCCCCGATATGCACGCCGGAATCAGTCATATAAATCGCCCCGTCCGGTCCCAGGCAAAGATCGTTGGGAAAAAGAAATGCCTGACCGTCACAGGCCGTTGCGACAACTTCCACTTTTCCATCAAGCGTGAGGCGCAAAAGCGAAGGCGTCTGAGACTCTGCCACCCAGATATACCCCTCGGCGTCAATTGCCAGGCCGTTGGGCCGCCCCGTTTTGGCCACCACACTTTTCGTCTTGCCGTCGGGGCTGATCCGCGTGACACAGCCACGTTCCGCACCACCCTCCACACACAACCAACTCCCGTCAGCCAAAGCTACGGGCCCTTCGGGAAAACTCAGACCTGAAGCAAAAATCATAGCAACTAACCTCCCTGGGATTCCTGGCACTGACCGACAGAACTTTCACCCCCAATTAATGCGAATCGGTTCAACCTGAATTGTGCCGGAAGAAACAGCGTGCGCCTTTGAAGCCTTCCCCATCGCCGGGCTCTTTGACACCCCGCGCCCACCTACCGCCCGCCCCCGGGAGCAGGCAGTTGCCTGGCGGCATCGTCGAGCACCAATACCCAGTCGCCTTCCCCAGGCGGCGTGAATTCGTGCCTTCCGCTTGCCGGGTATACTCCCGCGGCTGCGGCTTTGCCATTCCTCGGGTCGTACCACCATGCCTTGACTTCTTTGCCCGCCAGCTTGCTCATCTCCACGCTGATCCTCCTGCTTGTCGGCATATACGCAATCAGCGTGCTTCCGTCCGATGTGCATGCTGCCGCTAGATAATCGAGCCCGTTAAATTCGCCCAAGCCACTGGTCACCACCTCGTGTTTTTGATCTGGAACCAGACCATGCCAGTTCCGTGAATGGAATAGCTTCCCCCAGGACTCCATGGCGACCGAGCCCGGAAGATCCATCGCCTGCTGCCATGTCACCTTTCTTGGGGGCAGGACGCCATTGGCGAATTGTGCAAAGAAACCCGGAGTGTCGAAGTGCCAGATGGGATTGTTGCCAAAGACGTGACCGAAACCACCGCAGAGGACTGACCAGTAGGCTTGCCGGCGAATCTGCACCTCGGAGGAGTTATGCTCGCCTTCGTAACTGGACTCGATCAGGACAAAAGGCATGGCCGGCGTGCGGTTGTAATCCTGAAGCAATTTCCTATGTACAATTCCGTAAGTATAAGTTGTGTTGAAGTTGAGCCAGAGCCCTCCTGAATAGTCATCCACAGCGGAATGGTCGGGTTCGCAATGAGCCGAGAATACGTGGCGCTGGTCGTATTCCTTGATTCCCAGCGCGATCAGGTCAACATCCTCCAGGGCCGGCCCGGGATGCCGGTCTCCACCCATCATCCAAATGATATTGTCAAAGTCCTTGTAACGCTTGCCAAGATAGCGGCCATAATTGAGGCATTTTTGCGGACCGTTGGCCAGAGCCTCTTCTATCCACCCCTCGTCAGTACCCATGTACCCCAAGTAGATGGGATAAAGAAGCACGTAGATGCCGTTTTCCGCAGCCTTTCGAATGACCCAATCGGCGTAGGCAAAGTACTTCTCATTGGGCGTAGAAAAGTCACCGGGTGTGGCGAAGGGGCCATTGCCAGCGACGTTCAGGGGCGGATGCTTGCAGAATTTATGTTCGATCAGGTTCACCATAATGGCGTTGAAACCCTTTTGGCGCCGGTTGTTCAGGTACTGTTCGACTTCCGTGTCGCTCAACTCTACGATCAGTGACCAGGCGGCGTCGCCTTGCATGAAAAAGGGCACGTTATTCTGATCGACCAAGTACCTCTTGTTCGGTCCGACCTTCAAGGAGGAAATACGGCCGGCGGGGAGAAGGACGGAAGAAAACATGAGGCACCCAAAAAGTGAAAGGAGCGGGACCTTCACCGGTCTGGTGAGCCGGCTGAGGTCGAGCTTTCCCTGAATCTGCATACCTTTCCTCCAACACGACATTACGTAATCGATGAACACGTGATTGCAACGTATTTTACACCTGTACTACCGTATTATTAGGCGAGCTGAGGGTCTATAAACTTCCAGTTTAATTTTGTTGGAAATGCATATTTGCACCCCCGGCGAAAACAGCCTTACAACAGAAATTGATGATTTCTTGATAGAAAAACCGCTCGGCCCCGTGTTAAAAGGGGGCGATGGCTTGTGAATAATCGGCCGTACCGGTGGAGGTTTGGAGGTGACCAAAGTGGATTATCAATCCTTGTCTAATGATTTCGTATTGCACGCGGTCAAGAAAGAAAAATCACGGATCTTTGTGCGCGGCGCGGGGTCCCGGTTATGGGATATCCAGGGCCAGGTCTACTTAGACACTATGTCTGGCTCCGCCGGCCCGGCTATGGTGGGGCACGCTCATCCCGCCGTGGCCGAGGCGGTTGCGCGTCAACTGACCAATCTTCCCTCAACAAACATCCTCCATGAAAGCACTCCCGTAATTGAATTCTGCAGCAGGCTGGCGGCCATTACGCCTCCGGGCCTTACCAAAACATTCCTCTGTACGGGAGGCGGCGAAGCCATTGAAGCGGCAATCAAGTTCGCCATGCGCGTGACCGGGCGCGTGGAGGTGCTGTCGCTGACAGGCGCCTATCACGGCATGTCGCTCGCTACCATGGGCCTGACGGGCATGCCGGCATTGCGGAAGTGGCTGCCGGGCGCACTGCGCTGGCCAGCCTTTCGCCAGATCCCTTCGGCTGACCCCTACCGTCCACCCTTGGGCGAAGGCCCTGAGAGCTGGAAGGCCGCGGCACGGGCTTTGGAAGCGGATTTGTATGGCGCCAGCTCCGGACAAGTGGCAGCTTTCCTTATGGAAATCGTTCAGGGCCCGAACGGCCACACGGTATTCCCGGCTGAATACTACCGTACCATCCAGGAGGTCTGCCGAAAGCACGGGATTCTCCTGATCGTCGACGAGGTTCAAACGGGTCTGGCCCGCTGCGGAGCTACCTGGGCCTGCGACCTGTTCGATGTGCACCCGGACATCCTGGTAGCCGGTAAGGCCATGGGCGGAGGTTTTCCCATAGGAACATTCACCACCCGCAAGGACCTTATCCCCGAGAATCTCGAATTTGAACCCTGGCATATGCTCACGTTCATGAACCAGCCATTGGCGGCGGCCGCCGGCTTGGCGGTGCTGAATATTGTGGAGAAAGAGCACTTGGCCGAGCGGGCCCGCGTCCTTGGAGCTATGGCGACGGAATGGTTTCAGGGTCTGGCCCGGCGATTTGAGGTAATTGGCGATGTGCGCGGTCCTGGCTTATTCATCGGCGTGGACTTTGTCGAAGACCGCCAGACCAAAGCTCCCGCCACTGAGGCGTGCCGCAAAGCCTGGGAGTTCGCTCTGGACCATGGTCTGATCACGCAATTTGGCGGAACGGCCAGCAACGTACTCAAGTTCAAGCCGCCTCTGACCACACCCGAGGCCGATTTCAAGCGGATGCTTGAACTCGCCGCCGATACGGTTGCCTTCATCCAGGCAGAAGTGGATCAGCAGCGAAAGAAACCGGTGTCAGCCGAACCTGCCGGGATTGTCCGCTGAGGCGCGTCCTCAGGATTTGCCAGGCATGAAACTTGCGAATCACTTGACGCAGCCCGAAGCCGGCGAGGCGAACTCGGCACAAAGCTTCAAACCCGTCCTCTCTCTATGGGCCCTGGTGCTTTTTGGACTAGCATTTGTCGGCCCCACTGCCCCCTTCACTTTCTTTGGCGTGGGCTGGGTGAAATCGCACGGTCACTTCGCGTTGGTTTATCTCATCGCCATGTTAGCCGTCAGCTTTACCGCCGTCAGCTACGGGCGGATGGCCGCTGCGTTTCCGGAGGCGGGCTCGACCTACGCCTACGCCTCGCGCGCCATCCACCCTGCGGTTGGGTATTTGGCCGGCTGGGTCATGATACTCGATTACCTGCTCATGCCGATGCTGTGTGTCATCATTGCTGCCGTCACATCGAACAAGCTCCTGCACGCCGTGCCCTATACGGCGTGGGTGCTGTTCACGGCCGTCACGATCACCGGGATCAATATCTGCGGAATCGAGATGACGTCGCGAGCAACCATCGTATTCAATGGGGTGCTCTCCATTTCAATCCTGTGGTTTGTTGGGGCCGCCGTCAACAAAGGAGGGGCTCTCGCATTTGGACGAACCTCGTTAGCCCGACGCTCGGTTTTGCCATTTGCTTTTGCATCTGGTTGAGCATTTCGTCGTTAGCCAAGCGCGTGGGCGCCTTATGGACGGTGGCGGGCATCGTGTATCTGGCCGTACAAACCGGCGGCTTCAAACGGAAACTGAGCTGAGCCCGGGACTTGGCTTCGCCCGCATCAGCTAGGAAACGAACCGTAGGTGCCTGGTAAATATGGCGGTAACGATGGCGGACTGAGGGCAGTCCGGAGAGACCCATAATGGCTTCGAAGAGGAACTCTGCCGTTTTGGAGGCGGTACTTGAGCGGTGTCATCCCGGTAAGGCGCCGAAAGATTACGCCGAAATAGCTCTGGTTGCAGAATCCACTTTCCAGGCTAATTTCCACAAGGGGCTTTTCGGTGGTTACTAGCAGGTGTTGTGCCCGAGCAACACGGAAGCAATTCAGATACGCCACAAAAGACTGGCCGGTCAATTCCTTGAACAAATGCATGAAGTAACAGTCGCTCATCGCGCAGAGGCGTGCGGCGTCGATGACGCGAATGGGCTCGTTATAGTGCTGCTCGACATGGTCGAAGAGGGGAGCCAAGCGTCGCAGGTTGCTCTGCTGCAAGAGAAAAGCTTCGCGAGCCGCATTCAACTCCGAGTAATAACTCACCAGCGCCAGCAGGACCATCTTTAAGTAAGTCTTGATGGCCAGGCGCGAGCGCTCAGAAGCACTCGCTAATTCGCTGCGGATCCTCTCGATGAAGTCGCGGATTTCCCGGGCTAAACCCGTGTCTCCCGGGATCACATTCGGAAATGACGGACCGAGAAGCCTGAATGGCATGAGGTACTGCACATCATCGCCAAGGGGGCCGCCAGAGTGGACCAAATTAGGCAGAAACGAGAGTACCACCGACCTGGCCTCGCGCTGAGAATTCCCCACCCTCACGGCCCGGTGCCGGATGCGGTCTCCGGCCACCAGGATGTCATCCTTGAATAACATGCAGGTGCGATCTTCGAATTCGTAGCCCATTTCGCCCGACTCAAAAACAACCACCTCGAGATGATCAGGCCGATGCATGGGAACGTCATGATGGCGGTCCAGGATCAGAAATCGAACATCGACTGGAAGCGAGTGGGGAAACGGCCAGATGTGGAAATGCTCAGTGTTGATCTGGCGGTCAACGACTGAACTGACGTGCTCCCACATCACTGCGCCTTTCGTTCGCATGGATACTTCGACCCGCACCGGAAGCAATCATACTCCGATCAGCCAGCCTTCGCAACGGTGGCGCCAGAGAGCCGAGAGAGGGCCAAACTCCTAGCCCGTGGGTGGGTCGGCGCTATGCGGGCAGAGGCAGTATGCGAGAGCATCGTCGAGTTGAAACGCCTGCCCACAGCGGTCGTAATCATGGGCTGCCAAGGCCGCGAGTTCGAGGGTGTAGTTGTGTCAACCCTGTTTTGCTCTGGGGGTTCAGGCGCACATTTTTAACAAAAATAGACCGGAAGTTTATAGACGCTGGGTCTCCAGGGCAGTACGGTAACACTGGCTGACTTTGGGGCTCGATTATCTCGCGGCAGAAGGGGTTGTTGACAAGAATCAGCCAGGACGGAGCGATCAAACGTGACAAGGTTAAACATTACTCTATCAATGCTGACCGTGTTGGTCTTGCCGGCTTGGGCGCAGAAGATCGAAATCCAGAAGCCGGACTATAGCCAGATTATCCACGCGCGGGCCACGCTCAACCACTTATCGGTGATGGAGGCAAGTGAACCGCTAACGCAGGCAGGAACGCGCCAGCTTATGGTCCTCAGCGCGGATAAAACTCACTTGGTGAATACCATGACGAACAAGCCGGTATTCATGAACGGCGAGGCAGCTTGGTCGGCGATCGTGCAACTGAACGACGCCGACGCTGCGGAGTACCTGTCGGACAGGTCTAAACGTGGTTTTAATATCGTCCTAGTTAATCTGCTCGAGCATGTGTGGGCCAACAATTGCTCGTCCTGTTCGCATGGCTGTGCGGACATCAAGGGTGACTGCCCGTTCACGGGCGAGGCATTTTCTACGCCCAACGAGGCGTACTTCGCACAAGCCGATTCCTTCCTGCGACTCGCCTCCCAACATGGGATCACTGTCCTTCTGGATATATTTGACTTACAGCCGGAACCCGGGGACGGCTGGGATGCTGAAATTCAAGCGGCATCCGATGTCACTATGACTAACTGGGGCACCTATGTTGGTAACCGCTATAGGGAATTCGACAACGTGATATATACCATGGGTACAGATGAAGACCCTAGACGCACGAAGCCGCCTTTGACGCCCAAGCTGAATGAGATGGCGACGGCACTTCACGCCGCTGACCTGAACCACCTGATAACGTCTAAGAACGGTGGTGATGAATCCTCTCTAGATGTGTGGTCGGGACATCCATGGCTTGGAATCAGCGAAATGTATGGCGCTAAGAATGTGGCGAAGCTGAACAAGGAGTACACACGCCCTGACTTCATTCCCTTTTTCATGGACGAGGACACCTATGAAAACGAGCATTCGGCGACGCCTCTGCTGCTTCGCACCCGGCAATACTGGAGTTCGCTCAGCGGCGCCTACCTGGGCAGTTTCTTCGGCAACAGTCCTATCTGGTGTTTCAATGAGACCACTCGTCCCGCGGGAATACCCTGTCGGAACGATTTAACTTGGCAGAGTCAGCTAGGATCGAGAGGATCGGTTGGGCAAACGTGGTACGGCAAGCTGATGCGCAGCCGCGAACACTGGAAATTGGTTCCAGACGTCAACCACAGGGTGGTGACGGCAGGATACGGCTATGCCGCGACGTTGACGGTGACAGCCCGAACTCGTGATGGCCAAACGATCATAAGCTATATTCCCAACGGCAACGCAACGACACTCACGGTGGACATGAGCAAGATCACGAGCAAAACGCGTACGGCGAAATGCTGGTGGTTCAATCCGAGCGATGGCGCAACCAAACTGATTGGGAGCTTTGCGAATTCAGGGACGCGTCATTTTACGCCGCCAGATGCGAATGACTGGGTGTTGATCATCGACGACAAGAACGCGGACCTGGCCCCTCCAGGGAGTGCTGATCTGTGAAAAAGGAGGCATGGCATGGGACATCGGAGCAGGCCGGAAACAACCGCGACGGTGCGGCTCTCACTGCTTTTGGCGCTCACCCTTGAACTCGCTGTCGTCGTTTCCGGCGAGTGCGTTGCGGCCCAATCTGGGAATCTCCAGGCGACAGGGCCGCTACGGGTTTGCGCTCGCAATCGACGCTACTTTACCGACAGCTCCGGAAGGGCGATTTATTTGACGGCTGCACACACCTGGACCAACCTGCAGGACATCGGATTTACTGATCCTCCGCCGGTCTTCGATTTCGACGGCTATCTGAGATTTTTGACGGACCACCATTACAACTACATTCGGCTGTGGCGCTGGGAGACACCCAAAGACATTGAAAAAGACAAGAGAGTCAGGTATAGCTCTCCCCATCCGTGGAGGCGAACGGGGCCGGGATGGGCGTGGGATGGGAAGCCGAAGTTTGATCTCACCGCCTTTGACGAGGATTACTTCGCGCGCATGCGGAAGCGTGTGGAGGCCGCAGGCGACAGGGGAATCTATGTTTCGATCATGCTCTTTGACGGGTGGGAACTGCAATTCTCGAATTGGACTGGCCACCCCTTCAACGTGGACAACAACGTCAACGGCATTAACGGGGACCCAGATGGAAGCGGACGTGGCTCGGCGCTTCAGAGCTGGCCGCCCCCCGTAGACATCGATAAGATAGAAAAGGCGTACGTAAGGAAGGTGGTCGATACCGTTAATGACTTCGATAACGTTCTCTATGAAATCTCCAACGAGAGCGGTCCGTATTCGACAGATTGGCAATACGCTATGATCGAATACATCAAGTCCTATGAAGCGGGCAAACCGAAACAGCACCCGGTCGGTATGTCATTTCAGTACTTGGGTGGAAGCAACAGTACTTTATTTAATAGCCCTGCCGACTGGATATCTCCTAATTCGGACAGCCGCACTGGTGCCTTCAACTATCGCGACAACCCTCCACTTGGAGATGGAAGGAAGGTGGTTTTATCAGATACTGATCACCTTTGGGGTAACGGCGGTGACCGGCAGTGGGTCTGGAAGAGTTTCCTGCGCGGACTGAATCCGCTCTACATGGATCCTTACGAGGACCCTCCGGTGTGGGAACGACTGCTGCCTAATATTGAGGATGTTCGGCGCAATCTAGGCTATACGCGGATTTATGCCGGGAGAATGGACCTGACCGCCATGACGCCGGACCTCAACATTTCGTCGACCAGATACTGCCTTGCGAATCCGGGCATGGAATACCTCGTATACCAGCCGGACGGCGAAGGGTTTAGCGTGGATTTAATCGCGGGGACGTATAGTTACGAGTGGTTCAACCCAGTTACGGGGACAAAAGCCGCTGCTGGCTCGTTCGCTAACGAGGGCGGGAGGAAGTCTTTTGCCGCCCCTTTCTCGGGAGATGCCGTCCTGTATCTCAAGAGGATCCCGGCTTCGTCCGTCGGAAAGTAGAAATGATGAATTCATTCCGGGGGGCCCAAAATGAGAAACCGCAACTCTTCACGCAGAAGCTTTTTGAAGAGCACCGCAGTTGCTGCAGCCGCAAGTCTTGAAAGTTTCTCACCTGGTGCGGCCGCGCCCGGGCCGCCATCCGGCGAATGTGGCTCCGTGTGGGAGAGGCCCCCGAAACAAAAAGGTAACAATTTGAATCTCATCGTGCTGGTGAGTGACACTTTCCGGCGTGACAATCTGGCCTGCTACGGTAACAAGTGGCTCGATCACCTGGAAACTCCAAACTTAGACAAGTTTGCCAAAGACTGTGTGGCCTTCGAAGACTTCTATCCGGAAGGCATGCCCACTATTGTCATTCGCCGGAACCTGTACACAGGGCGCCGCACGATTCCTTGTTACTATTTTCGGCAACCGGAGCCGGTACAATTGCCAGGCTGGCATCCTCTCTACAATGAGGACGTAACCCTAAGCGAGACACTTCTGGAGGCCGAGTACATCACGGCGCTCATCGGCGATTTGCCGCATCTCCAGCGGCCGGGACGGAACTTCCATCGCGGGTTCAGCGTCTATCAGTGGATCCGGGGGCAGGAAGCCGATTCCTACGGCACTTCACCTCACAAGCTTCTGGACGTGAGTGACATCGTTCCTGATGCTTATCTTGCCGAGTTCCCACCCCTTCACTCTTTCTTGAGTCAGTACAAGGCCAACCGGAATCTCTGGATGCAGGAAGGCGAATCCCTGGCGCAGATTGTGGCTCAGACTGCCATCCGTTGGCTGAAGGATAATTTCGATCAGCGGCCTTTTTATCTCCACGTGGAAATGTTTGACCCGCATGAGCCGTGGGATCCGCCCCCCCGCTTCCTGGAAAAATATATGCCCAACGCCAGCGGTCCGAGCTACATCGAGCCTCCTTACGCCACCGTGCCGCTGCCAGAGGAAATCAAGCAGCGATTGCGGGCCAACTACGCGGGCGAAGTCAATTGCGTGGATTACTGGATCGGTGAGTTACTGGACATGATTAAGGAGCTGGGACTGTTCGAAAACTCCGTCGTCGTATTCCTCGCCGATCACGGAGCCCTGCTGGGTGAACATGGGCAGTTTCTCAAGGAGCCCGACAAATTGCGTGGACAGGTAACGCATATCCCGCTGCTCATCCGGATGCCCAACCAGCAAGCCATAGCAAAAAGGGTATCGGGATTCGTTCAGATGACCGATGTGATGCCGACCCTGCTCCACCTGCTAGGGCTAAAGCCTCCTTCTCGCGTGACAGGCAAAAACTCCTGGCCCCTGGTAACCGGAGAGACGCAAAGCCTCCACGAATATGTGGTCCAGACTTATGGCTGGGTCGGCGCCGTGAGGACTCGCCAGTGGAATTACAGCGAGATTTGGAAGCCCGAAGCGCATCAGGAACAATTCAGGGTTCACCCCGGTGCGCCTCTCACGGCCTACAAACCTCAGCTCTATGATCTCGAGAAAGACCCGGAAGAGTTGAGGGAGGTCGCCGACCAGTATCCGGATGTGGTCCGCACGATGTCGGGTAAGCTCAAGGAGTACATTGCCGCCGGAAACGGACTGACCCACGGAAGCTTCAACGAGAAAGCAGGCCTGAACACTGGAGAAGTCTATGTCAAGGAGGCGCGGTAGAGAGACAGTTTCTTCTCGATTGGGGCCACTGGAAAGATGCTCTGCGCGGTGGTATATTGCCTGGCTTCACCGAACTCGACAGGAAGGCGGGCCGCAAGGCCTTGTGCAAGGCGGCCTGGATCACAGGGATTAACCATTATGAAAATGAAGAAATTCATTAACGACCCCGAAAATCTGGTGAGCGAACTCCTGGAAGGTTACACGCTCGCCTATCCGGAGAAAGTCAAGCTGGCGGGTAAGAACATTGTAGTTCGCGCGATGCCCAAGGCAATAGGCAAGGTTGGGGTGGTCACGCTGGGAGGCAGCGGCCACGAGCCTGGCTTGAGCGGATTTGTGGGCGTGGGCCTTCTCGACGCCAGCGTCCCGGGGGAGATTTTCGCCGCCCCGGGTCCGCCGCGTTGTCTGGAAGCGATCAGGCTTGCCGACCGCGGCGCGGGAGTGTTGTTGGTGGTCCTCAATCACCAAGGCGACGTCCTGACGGCCAACCTCACCCTCGAGCTGGCCGCCCAGCAGGGACTGAACGTGAAGCAGGTCCTCCTTCACGAAGACATCGCCTCGGGCTCACGCGATAAGCCCGAAGACCGGCGCGGCCTGGTGGGATTTCTGCCGGTTTACAAGGTGGCGGGCGCCGCCGCGGAGGAGGGTCAGTCGCTCCCGGAGGTCCTGGCCCTAGCCGAGCGCCTGGAACGTAACATGCGAACGCTCTCTGTGGCGGCGCGCTCCGCCACACATCCCTCGACCGGTCTCGAGCTCTCCCCTTTGGGCGATGATGAAATGGAAATCGGCGCGGGGCAGCATGGTGAATCTGGTCCGGGCCGCATGAAGCTCAAGAGCGCGGACGCGACCGCGGAGATCATGCTCGAGCGCTTGCTTGAGGATCTCGAGGCCCGCGCGGGCGACGAGTTGCTGGTGATCGTGAATGGTATGGGGGCGACAACTTTGATGGAATTGTTTATAGTCTTCCGCCGCGTCAGCCAGTTGCTGGCGTCAAAGAACATCAAGCTGGCGCGCAGCATGGTGGGCGAATTCATCACCGCGCAGGAACAGGCAGGCTTCCAGTTGTTCGTAGCGCGGTTGGACCGCGAACTGATGCGCCTGTGGGATGCCCCTTGCGATGCTCCGTATCTCGTAGTGCGTTAGGGCTGAACGGTAAGAGGAAGCTGTGAGCTCTATCATCGGTATTGGCGAGTTTAGGGCCATGCTGGCTGCCGCCGCGGCCCGGGTGCGAGAGGGGAGTGACTACCTTTCGCAATTGGACGCGGCTGGCGGCGATGGTGACCATGGCACCACCATGCGCCGCGCCATGAGTGAGATCGACAAAACCGTCGCTGCGCACCCGGAAGCGAGGCTTCACGAATTGATCGCACAGGTGGGATGGGCGCTGCTCGACATCGATGGCGGGGCGACAGGCCCTCTGCTAGGGAGCTTCTTTTTGGGCATCGCGGATGAGGTCGGTGAGTGTCCTAGCCTGGACGCGAGGGGCTTGGCGGTCGCCTTTGAGGCGGGAGGCGCACGCGTCCGCAAGCAGTCGAAGGCCCAGCCAGGCGACAAGACAATGCTCGATGCTTTGCTGCCCGCCTTGATGGCGTTGCGCGCCGCTGCCGACGCCGGCAAGGATTCCGCCCAGGCGCTCCGCGACGCTGCGGAGGCGGCCGCCCGCGGGGCTGAGGCCACAAAGGATTGGCTTCCCAAGTTCGGAAAGGCTAGGTTCGCCGGGGAACGGACACGCGGCCACCCAGACCCAGGCGCCTCTTCCCTGGCGATGATTTTTGCGGGCTTCGCGGCAGGAATCCACACTCCCGACGCCAGCGCCCGCGACGGGGAAATTCCAAGGGGGTAACTTATGTTGAAGAAGGCGGAAAAAGAGATTGTGTGCGTAGCTCAATTCATGGCCAAGGAGAGCAAAGAGGATGAGCTCCTGCAAGCCCTCCACAGCCTGATAGCTCCAACCCACAAAGAAGCGGGCTACCTTCGCTACGAACTCCACCAGGCGATTGATAACCCTCGCACTATCACGTTCATCGAGAAGTTCCGCAGCCAAGAGGACTTCGATTTTCACTGCAACACCCCCTACATTAAGGGGTTCTTCGATAACGTCGCCCCATCCCTGATAGACGGCGTAACGGTGACGCTGTACAAAGAGATTCTACCCTGAGGCGCACTGCGTAGCGACGCCTTTGGAGAGGAGGTTGCCAATGGTAGGGATTCCTCTCGACAGACTTGATACGCCTGTCTTGGTAGCCGATCTGGACATTCTGGAAGCCAATCTGGCACGGATGGCGGCGTTCTTTAGGGGCAAGCCTGCCGGCTTCCGTCCCCACTTCAAGAACCACCGGGTGCTTGCCCTGGCCCTCCGCCAGATCGAGGCCGGAGCCATTGGGATCACGTGTTCCCGCCTCTGGCAGGTGGAGCGCCTTGCCCGCGCCGGGATCCGGAGTATTTTGCTCACCAACGAGATCGCCGGGGAGAATCCCCTGCGACAATTGGCAGAGCTATCCCGCGAGTCTATGGTGATGGCGGCGGTAGACAACGCGAAAGTGCTCGACGACATGGCGAGGATCGCGCACGAGGAGCACACTCCGCTGAACGTAGTGGTGGATATCGACCTCGGACTGAAGCGTTGCGGCGTGCCGCCGGGGGAAGCGGCCGCCGCCTTGGCTCAGCGAGCGGAAGCCCGCGGCCTCCGCTTCCGCGGCCTGATGGGTTATGAGGGCCACCTACAGCTTCTTTCCCCAGGGCCGGAGAAAGAACGCGCGGTCAGGCAAGCCCTCGAGGCGTTGGTGGGCTCGAAAATCCTGATCGAACGTCTGGGCATTCCGGTGGAAATCGTCAGTTGCGGCGGGACGGGAGACTTCGCGATCTCCGGAACTTACCCCGGCGTCACGGAAAATCAGGCGGGGTCCTTCCTGCTGATGGACACCGGATATGCTCCCTTTGCCCCTGACTTCCTCCCGACGCTGAGCGTGCTGGCTACGGTAGTAAGCAAGACGGAAGGGGAACGCATCGTGGTGGACGCAGGCGTAAAGGCGATCAGCGGCGAGCGCGGTTTGCCTTCGGTCAAGGGCATTGGCGGTTTGCGCCTCCGGGCCCTACACGCCGAACACGCCCCCATCGACCTCGTGGATCCGAACGCGCCAGTCGAGGTCGGCGACAAGATTGAACTCGCCGTCAGCTATCACGACGGCACCGTGCACCTTCACCCGCAAATGTACGGAGTTCGCAAGGGCATCGTCGAACAGGTTTTCACCATCGAGCACTGAGCCCGGTAGCGGCCTGCGCCTTGGGCCCGAAGTCGGCCTCCGGGCGCGAGATGATAGCCCCAGGGGGACAATTCCCCTCCGCTTCGCACCTTCCTTCCTTTGGTTGTTGAGGTTGGAATTCGAGGGGGACTGCCCAAGCGTCGTGTGGCTATACTTTGGGTCGTTCCCACGTTCTCGATTTCACGGACCGCTCCACGGCGTCAAGGACGGCCTGGGTCTTTTGCCCTTCGCGGAAGTCCGGCTCGGGCATGCGATTCTTCTCAAGGCACGTGAGAAAGTCCAGAATTGCATGGATGAAACTGTGCTCGTAGCCGAGGAAATGTCCAGGCGGCCACCAGGCCCCACAGTAGGGGTGGATATCCTCGCTCACGACGATCCTTTTGAAACCCTGGTCTCCGATAGCATCCTTCTGGTCGTAAAGTTCCAGTTCGTTCATGTTCTCAAGGTTGAAGGCCAAGCTGGCTTTACTTCCATAAATGTGGAACGCGTTGCAGTTCCTTCGCCCGCCCGCAAATCGCGAGGTCTGAAACACACCCACACTGCCATTGCTGAACTGCGCCAGGAAATTGGCGTCGTCGTCCACCGTGACGCGCCCTTGGCGTTTTCCCCCAATGGCCTTAAATCCACCACCCACCATTCGCGCAACTACCGGCCTCTGTTTAATGAAGGTTGTCATTTGACCCACTACAGATTCAATTTCGCCGTTCAGGAAAAGAGCGAGGTCGGTTGCGTGCGAACCGATGTCGGAGAGGGCACCACTGCCTGCATACTTCTTTTGCAGCCGCCAGACGAGCGGAAACTTCGGATCCATGATCCAGTCCTGAAGATAGGCGCCGTAGTAGTGGTAAATCCGGCCCAGCCTCCCGTCCCGTATCACCTTCCTTGCCCAGGCAATGGCGGGAACACGCCGGTAGCTGAAGTTCACCATGTGCATCACGCCCGCTTTTTCTACGGCCCGGACCATTTGATTGGCTTCCTCGAGGCTATTGGCAAGAGGCTTCTCGCAAATGATGTGTTTACCGCCCGCAGCAGCGGCGAGGGCTATGGGATGGTGAAGATGACCAGGAGTAGATATGTCCACGATGTCAATATCCTTACGTTCCACGACGCTTCGCCAGTCACAACTGTACTCTTCCCAGCCAAACTGACGAGCCGCCTCGCTCAGTTCCTCGTTGCAGCCCTTTCCGCATATGACTTTCATCCGTGGGACTAGCTTCCCGGGAAAGAATCGACGGATCTGGCGGTAGGCGTTCGAATGGGCTTTGCCCATGAACTTGTGTCCGATCAGGGCGACGTTGACCTCAGGCATTGACAGTGCTCCACGGCTTGGGTTAAGGCAAGCAGAGTATAGGCAATTCCAATCCTTGCGT
>Ga0326728_10004589_pt1 | contig 40496 bp, 40 predicted proteins | sample MB3enrmetagenome_FD_207602 | JGI IMG/M metagenome (GOLD analysis project Ga0326728, IMG submission 207602) | Lab enriched peat soil microbial communities from McLean, Ithaca, NY, United States - MB31MN | ecosystem: Environmental > Terrestrial > Soil > Wetlands > Peat | place: USA: New York... | reverse complement strand
AGGCTGGGCGGGAATGGTAAAGATCACTTCACGTTGGTTTTCCTATGCTGCCTACGGCACGGCGATGGGCGCAATCAGCCTCAGCTACCTCTTCGGCGACGCGTTCGGCCGGCAATTCATGGGCGTTCTGATCGCCCACGGGCTGGGCTGGCGCAGCGTCTTCGTGGTTGCGGCTCTCAGCTTATTTGTGCTCTTGGTCGCCAATCTCTTGCTTCTCAAAGAGTCGAGCGCCGAAATCGGAGCGCCGGAAACCACAGCCAATCCGGACAACCTTTTCGCCAGCCCTAGTGAAAAGAAGCGTAGCGGCGGACTGGCGGCGCACCTCCGCCCGTTGTTCCGCAGCCCTGCTTTCTGGATCGTCTGTATTTTATCTCTGGGCACCACGTTCGTGCGCGAGACATTCAATACCTGGACGCCAACTTACTTTTATGAAGTGGTGGGCTTCACCACCTCTAGAGCTGCCAAGTTCAGCGCCCTCTTCCCGCTCTTCGGAGGAGCTTCCGTGTTGCTGGTTGGATATCTCAGCGACTGGCTGGGGCGCGGAGGACGTGCCATCATCACCTTCGTTGGACTCCTCATCGCCACCGTCGCGCTTTTCCTGCTCGCTTCTCTTCGAGCCAGTGCTCCTCACGGCCTGCCTGTAGGGTTGGTCGCTCTGGTGGGATTCGCAATCATCGGTCCTTATTCGTATCTCGCAGGCGCCATGGCGCTGGACTTTGGCGGCAAGCAGGCGGCCGCCACTTCCTCCGGCATCATTGATGGCGTTGGCTACCTCGGTGCAGTCTTGTCCGGGGACGCGGTGGCCCGTATTTCGCTTGCCGCCGGTTGGCAAGGAGCTTTCGTGGTCCTAGGAGTTGTTACCGCTTTCTCCACCTTGGCCGCGGCCCTCTTTTGGGTGCTTCAACGCCGCCCCGTGACGCCAGCTACCAGATCCGCGATCGCTTCATGATCTGGCTACTCGTGCCGCAAGGCGACCATAGGATCGAGTCGGCTCGCACGTAGGGCAGGAAGATACCCCGCCGCGCAGGCGACCAGCGCCAGTCCGGCCGTGGCCAGCGCCAGGGTTAAGGGGTCATGCGCCGTTAGGCCGTAGAGCTGGCTCTGGACCGCCCGCATGAGGGCCAACGAAGCGGGCACGCCCGCCCCAACTCCGATCGCGACCAGCAACAACACGTCGCGCATGACCATCCAAATCACTTTTCTTCGGTCTGCACCCAGGGCCATCCGGATGCCGATCTCGCGTCGCCTTTGTACGACGGTGTAAGCCATCACGCCGTACAGCCCGATGGCCGCCAACAGCGTGGCCAGGAAGCCGAAAACCGTAGACAAGCTGGCGATCATGCGTTCGGTGATGAGCGAGTTATTGATTTGCGCCTCCATGGTCCGAACATCGTAAATGGGCAGGGTTGGGTCCAGCTCCCGAACCTTTGCCCGCACGCTGCTCATCACCTGCTTTGGATCGAAGGCCGTGCGCAGGTATACCGTCATGTCGGCGACGAAGTGACCCCCGAGATACGGAGCATACGCTTGCTCCCTGATCTCGTCGCGCAGATTTGCGTACTTGATGTCCTTCACCACCCCGATGATCTCCATGTCAGTCCGCGTTCCCGGGTCGGTCCCGAATCCGAGATGGCGACCGATTGGGTTTCGCCCGGGGAAAAAGCGGCGCGCGAACTTTTCGTTGATGATCACTACCGTGGGCGTCCAGTCGTCCGGCCGAGGGCTGTGCTTGACCTCTTGGTTGTCCTTCGCTGTAAAGTCGCGCCCTGCCACGAGAGGCGCGCCGAGGGTGACGAAATAGTTGGGGCTGACCCAGGTCATGTACGGTTGCGCATTCCCCTCGGGCCTCGCGGGCGTATAGCCCTCCACCGTCATATCGTTCCACGAATAGTCGTTCTCGAGAATGCGCATCGACGCCAGGCCAACGGATTGGACGCCGGGAATCGAGCTGAGGCTCTCCGTCAACTGCTGATAGAGAATCTTCGATCGTTCCGGAGTGTAGCCGCCCAGCGACGGGTCAATGTTGAAGCCCACCAGCCGCTCCACGGGAAAACCAGGACCCAGGCTGCCCAGGTTGTTCAGGCTGCGGAGGAAAAGTCCGGCGCCGATCAAGAGCAGCAGCGAAAGAGCCACCTGGGCGACTACCAGCGTCTTCCGTAGTCCTCCGTGCCCGCCGCCCACTACCGCGCCCGCCTGATCTTTTAACGTCCGCCCGATATCCGGCTTAGTCGTTTGAAGCGCCGGCACGAGCCCAAATATCAGTCCGGTCACAATCGTCACGGCCAAAGTGAACAGAAGAATTCGAGAATCGGGTGCCGTGGAAATATTCAGGCCTGCGGAATCCGCGGGCAGATAGATAGCCATCAGCGCTTTGTCGGCCCAGAATGCGAAGGCAAGGCCGGTGAGGCCTCCCATCACCGAAAGACAGAGGGTTTCAATCAGAAGCTGGCAAACAATTCGTCCTCGGCTTGCCCCGAGCGCCAGCCGTACCGCGATCTCCTTGTGCCTGCCGGTGGCCCGCGCCAGCAGGAGGTTGGCCAGATTGGCGCAAGCGATCAAAAGGACGATGCCGGTAATCGCCATCAGCACCCAGAGCGGCGTCGAGAGCTCCTGCCGGTAATAGGATCGGCCCTGGGAGCCGGGCAAAACGTCGATGACGCACTTGAGGAATTGCTCCCGGTCGTACGCGGAGGCGTGCGCGAATGCGGCCTCACGCACCTCCATTTCGAGCATGGAATGCATGAAGGGAGCGAGCGATGCCTTCGCTTGCGTCTCTGTCACACCTGGCTTCAGGCGTCCGAACGCATTCACCCAGCGCGTGCGCCGGTCTTTGAGCATATCGGTCCACTGCACTATTAGAACCTGCGGCTGCATCATGACCGGAATGAACAGTTTTGGCGAATACCCCAGTTCGACGCCGTCAAAGCCGGCTTGTGCCACCCCGATGACGGTCATGTCGTGTTTGTTCACCGTCAGTTTTTTCCCCAGAATCGCCGGATCGCCGCCGAACCGCTGTTTCCAGTAGTTGTAACTCAGCACGACCAATGGATGCCCACGGGGAACGCGGTCGTCGTCGGGCGTGAACGTACGTCCTAGGGCCGCGGTAACACCGAGGACGCTGAAGTAGGTTCCCGATACGAGTTCCCCATCCACTCGCTCCGCCTGCCCTCCGAAGGTAAGACTCACCGGAGTCGGGAACCGGCAGAACATGCCGGAGAAGACCTCATTGTGATCCTGGAAGTCCCGGAACATCGGATATGAGATCGTGTTGGCGCCCCAGATGCTGCCGTAATGGCGGCCGACCATGGTGAGCTGCACCAGTTGCTGCGGGTTCTTGACCGGCAAGAGCCGCAGCAAGACCTGATCGAGCAGGGTGAAAATCGCAGTGTTGGCGCCAATGCCGAGCGCTAGGGTCAGTACCGCCACCACGCTGAACACCGGATTCTTTAGAAGTACCCGTGCCGCATACCGAAGGTCTCGAGCAAAATTGCCCATTGACGTCACCTCGCGTCGAAGTTCTATGTGTTAGACGACGAGGCAAGAGATAAGTTTGACCAGTGATGGTCACTTAGTCCACGGTGCCTTTCCGCAAGAGAGAGCGGCGGAGCCGCCCGCCGGAAATAGCGTGGGCCGTAATTTGGACAAGCCTGGGCAAACCCTGTTCCTACAGCCAAGCTAGCAGCGTGGACCCCGGGCTCTGGGGTAGCACAGGCACTCTTGCCTGTGCTAATTGGCTGCGGCGCAGGCGCGAAAAAAAAGAGGCATGCCGTGGCATGCCCCTTCCCGAATCACCGCTCGCACCTACCGATCACTTCTTTAGCACTGTCAACTCAACCGCGTCCGTCGCGTTGGTATAATCGGTTGTGTCGTTTGGCGTAAAGGTCACCTTGAGGATTGTCGGTCCGGCCGGCAGAACCGTTCCCGCTGCTGGACTGTAGACAAACGTCCCCGGCACGTTGGCCGTGGCATCAAGCTGCTTGGCGCTTAGCGGCATGCCGACCGTGATCGAAGCAGGTTGAGACCAAGCAACAGTCGGAACAGCCTTCAGCACAACCAGCGTTGCATGCACGGTGATAGTTTGAAAGTCCGTCGTGTCATTGGGCGTAAACGTTGCCGACAGCGTCTGGTTGCCGGCGTGAAGAATAGTGCCCGCCGGCGGCGTGTAAACGAACGTGCCCGGCACAACGGTCAAAGCATCCAGTTGGAGTGGACCGAGCGGTATCCCGTAAACGGTGGGCACCGGCACCCAAAGGATGGGCGGAGTCGCCTGATTGACCTGCAACATGACCGTCGCCGTAACAGTATTGTAGGCCGAGGTGTTCGTGGGCGTGAAAGTTACGGATAGGGTATGTTCGCCCGCGGTCAGGATGGTCTTTGCCGGTGGATTGTAGACAAATGTCCCGGCGACGTTAGCGGTGGCATCGAGCTGTGTGCTAGAGAGCGGCGTCCCGTAAGTTATGGGCGCGGGTGTGGGCCAGGTAATGATTGGGTTAGTCTTCTCCGTGGCCGCGCTGATGGTAACGACCTGCGAGTTGGATCCTGCACGGAAGTTCGTTGTCGCCGCCGTGCTCGCTTGCACCACGCAGGCGCCGACACCGCTGGGACTGAAGGTGCCGCCACTCACCTGCGTGCAAGGCCCGCTGACGTAGCTATAGGTCAGTCCGCCGTTGGAGTTCGTCGTCGTACTGACCGTAAAGTTGCTGCCCGGATAAGTCGGCGCCGGCGCTGTGCCAAAGGTGATGGTCGGCGTGGCCGGGCTAATGGTGACATTCTGGGTGGTTGAGCCGGCAGAGAAGTTCGTCGTGGCCGCCACGCTGGCCTGCACCACGCAGACTCCGCCTCCGCTGGAACTGAAGGTGGCGGTCGTGGCCGTGGCGCTCACGAGCGCGCATGGCCCGCTCATGGCGCTAAAGGTCAGCGCGCCGGTGGAGTTCGTTGTCGCGCTCACCGCGAAGTTCCCGCCCAGATAGGTCGGCGCCGGCGCCGCTCCGAAGGTGACAGTTGCGGTAGCCGGACTGATGGTCACGTTCTGATTCGCTGAGCCTGATGAAAAGTTCGTGGTAGCCGCAACGCTGGCCTGCACCACGCAGGTTCCGGCCCCGCTCGAGCTGAAGGTGCCAGTGGTGGCCGTGGAGCTCACAATCGCGCACGGCCCGCTTGTGGCGCTAAAGGTCAGCGTGCCGGTGGAGTTCGTGCTCGCGCTCACCGTGAAATTGCCGCCCAGATAGGTCGCCGAGGGCGCTGTACCGAAGGTGACCGTCGCCGTGGCTGGGCTGATGGTGACGGACTGCTGCGCTGAGCCGGCAGAGTAGGTACTCGTGGCCGCTGTGTTGGCTTGGATTACGCACATTCCGGCCCCGGTGGAGTTGAACGTGCCACCGCTCACCTGCGCGCAGGGCCCGCTCACGTAGCTATAGGTCAGGGCGCCATTGGAGTTCGTGCTCGCGCTAACCGTGAAGCTGCCCCCCAAGTAGGTGGGCGTGGGCGCGGGAGCGAACGTGAGCGTGGGTGTGCTTAGCGTGTTGCTGGTAACGGAGAGAGAAGCCGTTCCCGTAATCGTGCCGATGACGGGATTGGTGCCTGTACCTGTAACGGTGTGCGACCCGGTGGCGGCCGGCGTGCAGACCACGCCCGTGCACGAACCGTCCGGGGTCATGGTGAACGTCAGTTGGCTGGTTACATCGCCAACACTATTGTTGAAGAAGTCGGTGCCTGTCGCATCGTAGGTTTGGCTGTTGCCGAGTGAAATCGAAGTTGACGCCGGACTGAGGGTAATCGTGTAGAGAGGCCCCGGCGTGGTCCAGGTCACATCGGCGGGAGTTGACGCCGAAAGGGTTCCAACGCTGGCTGAGATCGAATCCGTGCCTGCCGTCCCGAGGGTGTCGGTGAAAGTGAAGGTCGCAACGCCGAGTGTCGTGCCGTTGTTGCCATCGCCGGTGCCGACCGGGAGGGTGAATCCGGCGTGTGGGCCCGAGGTAATGGAAAACCGGACGATGGCGTCGGGAACCGGATTGTTGGAAGCGTCGTTGACCGTGGCGCTGACCACCGTGGTTGAACCTACCGCGGTAGATTGGGTGCTGGGAGAGAGGGAGATACTAGCGGGGGCGTCCGGCAAGGCCACCGTAAGGGGTCCCGCGATTCCGGTAATGGGGGTTCCATATGGGTACTCGGCTGTTGGGGACCCGTCTGTGAAGAAGTACTGCGGGTCGGCCTCGAGAGTGCTCAGGAAGTCGCCGATCGCGGTCGACTGGGCGCCGGTCGGGCCCTCGCTAGCTGCCGTGACGTCAAACATCACGGTGAAGAGGGCATTCGCGGGGAGATCGAAGCCTTCTGTGGAAACCTCATACCCTTGGGCACAATTAGTGCCATTACACACCTCGAATTGCGAGTTGTTATCCCAGGAATCATCGACGTAACTCGGGAAGAGTAGCCCGAGGTTGGGCTCGTAATAAGATCCTTGCCCGGCAACCACCTGGTCTCCCCCCAGGAGGAAGTAGCCGAGGGTAGGGTATTGGTCCGGCACGACCGAGTTGATATAGCTTGTAAAAGCCGCGGTGTCGAACACGTAGACAGCGGCAGACACCGTCACGGGTGAGTTTGAGCTGGCCCCGGCAATCAAGCCGCTGAGAGCGGCGTTGGCTTGGACATTGGGAATGTCTTTACCGGTCGTGTTCAGATAAGTGGAAAATACAATCCCGCGCGCTGCGCCACTCGAACCGTTCGGGCCCGTGGCAGAGTACGCTCCGGCTTCCAGGATGTTGCCTTGAGCAGTCTTGGGATTGGCGGTGATCGTTCCGTAGGCACTCGCTGAATATACCCCCGGGCAAATGTTCCACTGCAATGTATCCGCCTGCCCTATGTTTCCATATGGACCGAGATTCTGCCCGCAGGGGCTGTTGAATATGCTCCCTTGTCCGACGGTTCGCGCGAACGTCCCTGAGGTGATGAGGGGTGCACCGGAATCCGTCCCCAAATCGTAGCCTGAAAGCATCACCGCCGGGTAATCGGTCGAATGACCCGTGCCATAGTACATATTGATCCAAGTGTTGATTCCCCCGTCAAAGAAGGCGCTGCTCTCTGCCGGTGTGGCTGCCAGCCCCATACCCACATTCAATGTGGAACCCTTCGCCCCCTCAAACGCTACCCAATAAGTTCCGGGTGCAAGAACTGCCAGATAGCCCGGAAAGTTGACCCAGTTGCCAGGGCTGGCTGGGACCGTAATCGTGTAACTCTGGGTCCAGATTGCCGTGCCCGGGATGGGGTAAGTCGGGTCGCTGTTGTTGTTCGTCCAAATGACGATGTTCACGGCCCCGCCGCTCTGACTGTAGGAATCTACAAACGCCTGTACGTCAGTAATCGCCGTGGGATCAGTGAGCGTAAACTGAGCCGCTACCCACTGGCCGGAGGAGAGTCCCTCGCCTGAGGCGCCTTGCTCGCCGCCGGTATTGAGAACGGTTACAGGCGTGGCTTTGGCGGTGAGAGTACCTACCGTCGTTGCCGGTGCTGTCGCTGGTCGAAAGAACAGAGCCAAGCTCAGCATTATCAGGTGAGCACTGGTAAACCAACGTACCTTCATGAGGTCCTCCGTAGTAGGTTTGGATTTTGGTTGCCCTGAGATTCGGTAGGGGCAAGAACTGGAATTGCCCCAGGGCGGCCACAAGGGCTGCCCCTACTAGCCTTTGGCGGCGAGTTCAGCTTACCGCCCAGCGGCGCCAGACCGCCGCTGCAAATCGTGCTATTGCACACTTCAGCAACACAAAAAAGCTGTCTTAACTACTTCGGTAGTGTCCTAATTTGAACGTAGCGCCGCCATCTTGGCGGCTCAATGCCGGCTGGAAGCCGGCGCTACACCTGAAATTAGGACACTACCACGACTGCTGCCCTGTTGCGGCAAGTCAGGTTTGAATGCTACAATCGCCCTTACCGTACAGGCACGGGCAATAGCAAACAAACGGGCTTATCGACCTTGGCCATTCTCTACGCTCCGCAGATCAGCGCATGGCCCTTTACTTGGCTATACGCAAAAGCATGGGGGAAACCGTCATGGCTGTGAAAAATTCTGGTGAGAGCGATGGCTTATTCACCGGAGATGGAAGCCAGGCCCTCGAGGATCGGCAGGCGCTGGACCACCTTTTCAGCGCCACCTACGAAGAACTGCGCCGCCTGGCTGCAACTGTGCGCCGCAACGATCCAAACACCACGCTCAACCCCACCGCCCTGGTGAATGAAGCTTGGTTGAAGTTATCGACATCCCCCAAGATCGCCGCCACCTCGCCACTGCACTTCAAACGCATTGCGGCTCGCGCCATGCGGCAGGTGCTGGTGGAGGCCGCCCGGCGCCGCAGTTCGAATAAGCGCGGCGGCGGGGCGGAGATTACCGTAGCTTTTGACGAGGCGGTTCAGCGAAAACCCTCCGGTGGAGAAGAGATCCTGGCGCTCAACACCGCCTTGGACGTGCTGGCGCGCATGAATCCCCGCCAGGCGGTCATGGTGGAGAGCCGCTTTTTTGGCGGACTGGATATACCTGAGACAGCGACGCTTCTGAACGTCTCGGAAGCCACGGTCATGCGCGATTGGCGCGCCGCGAAGGCTTGGCTTGCCCACGAGCTTCGGCATGAGTTGTAGCATGAGTTGTAGCGGCGCTCGCCGAGCGCCGTACTAGAGTCGATACGTCTGTTCGATTGGGATCCGCAACATACCTGGAGCACTACGATGGACAGCGCCCGATGGGAAAGGGTTCAATCTCTCTTTCACGAGGCTGCGGAATTGCCGGAGGAAGAGCGGCGCTCGTTTTTGGAAAGCCAATGTAAAGACGACGCAGCGGTGGCGAGCGAGGTGCTCGTCCTCCTCGAGGAAGACGCCGGCGGCGATTCGCTGCTCGACCGTGACGTGGCTCAGGTTGCCCATCAGGTTTTCACAGATCCCACCGACAATTCTCCTTCACTTAAGGAGCTTGGCCCCTACCGGATTAAGCAGGCGCTGGGCGAAGGCGGGATGGGGATCGTGTACCTTGCGGAGCGGGAAGACCTGGGCAGTCAAGTTGCCGTTAAGGTGCTGCGCGATGCCGAGCTTTCACCCGCCCGCCGGCGCCGTTTCGCGATCGAGCAGCGCACTCTCGCCCAACTCAATCATCCCGGCATTGCCCGGCTCTATGATGCCAGCACTACGCCGGACGGGACTCCCTTCTTCGTCATGGAGTACGTCGAAGGGATCCCGATCACGGAATACTGCCGCGAGCACCACAGCTCGGTTTTGGAGCGGTTGCGCTTATTCCGCGCGGTTTGCGAGGCGGTGCTTTACGCGCATCAGCAGGCTGTTATTCACCGCGACCTGAAGCCCTCGAACATTTTGGTGAAGGACGATGGAACCGCCCGCTTACTCGATTTCGGCATCGCCAAGCGTCTGGAGAGTCTGGGACAGAACTACGAGCAGACCATCGCCGGGCTGCGCCTGATGACGCCGGCCTACGCAGCGCCTGAGCAAATACGCGGAGAGCAGGTTGGAATCCAGACCGATGTCTACTCCCTCGGGGTCGTTCTGTACGAGTTGCTGGCAGGACGCCTTCCTTTTGATCTCTCCAAGCTGACGCCTTCACAAGCCGAAAAGGTTTTGATCGAACAAGAAGCTGAGAAGCCCTCGGTGGTTGCAGGCAAGATTAATGCGGCTGATGGGGCAACTGGCCATGACGTGGTCGCGAGCAAGGCAGCGTGGGCTGACTTGGACGTGCTCTGCCTCACCGCGATACACAAGGATACGCAGCAAAGATATCAGTCGGTGGAAGCGCTGTTGAGGGATGTGGATCACTTCCTGAACAGTGAGCCGCTCGAGGCGCGTCCCGACACCGCGCGCTACCGCATGAGAAAGTTCACCACTCGGAATTGGCGGCCATTGACCGTTGCGGCGTGCGTGTTTGCCGTCGCAATCGCGCTGGTGGCCTTCTTTGCCCTGCGCCTGGCCAAAGAGCGCGTGGCAACCCTTGCCGAAGCGGCCCGCACCCAGCGCATCGAGAGATTCATGACGAACCTCTTTCAAGGCGGTGACGCTGCCGCCGGACCCGCGGACGACCTGCGCGTTGTAGCACTCTTGGATCGAGGTGTGCAGGAAGCCCAGGTACTCAACGCGGAGCCGGAAATTCAAGCCGACTTGTACCAGACACTCGGAACTCTTTACGAACACCTCGGCAAGTTCGATCAAGCAAATCGACTGCTGAGCTTGGCCCTCACCGAGCGCCAATCACTCTTTGGTCATGATCATCCCCAAGTCGCCGAGAGTCTGGTTGCCCTCGGCCTCCTGCGGGACGAGCAAGCTCAGTTACCGGAGGCGGAACGCCTGGTACGTGAAGGCCTCGCCATCACCAAGCGCCACTTCCCCTCGGACCACCCGGCGGTTGCGAAGGCGAGCACTGCTTTGGGAAAGGTCCTCGCGGATCGTGGTTCGTACGACGCTGCCATCTCCACGCTGGCAGAAACAGTTCGTCTCCAGTCGAACAAGGGCGGCCCGACTCCCGAGCTAACTGCCAGCTTGCAGGAACTGGCGGAGGCTCAGTTCGCTGCCGGCCACTACGAGATCTCCCAATCTCTCAACGAGCGCCTGCTGCTCCTATACCGTCAGACCTATGGCGATCATCACCCGCGCGTCGCCGAAACTCTGATGACCTTGGGGCAAATTCAGCATGATTTAGGACATTACCCTGAGGCCGAGAAATATGAGCGCCAGGGGCTCGATATGGTTCAGGCTTGGTACGGCAAGGACAGTCCGGAGGCGGTGACGGATTTGACCATTTTTGCCCGCACCCTGCTATTCGAGCATCGTTTTGAGGAAGCTGTCGGCCTGCTCGAGCAATCCCTTGCCATTAAGGAGCGGGTTTTTGGAAAAGTGCATTCGGCTGTGGCGTCGTCGTTGAACGACTTGGGCAACGCGGCGAGCATGCAGGGCAAGTACGACCTTGCAGAACAGTACTTTCGACGTGAGGCAGACATTTATCGCGCCGTCTACGGTGACCAGCACTATCTACTGGCCACGGCGCTCTCCAATTTGGGCAGCGTTTACCTGGGCAGGCATGAGTGGACCCGCGCGGAAGGAATCTTCCGCACGGCAATTCCCATTTACGTCGAATCCCAGTCCGCCAAGAACATCAATACCGGCATCGCGCGAATCAAGCTTGGCAGAGCTCTTTTGCGGCAAAATCGCTACGCCGAAGCAGAGGCCCAAACCCGCGCCGGATATGACATTCTGATTTCTCAGATGAATCCGAAGGTAAGCTGGCTCGTCAGCGCGCGCCAAGACCTTGTGGAGGAGTACGGCGGGCTGAAACAACCAGTCCAAGTCGCAAAATTCCAAGCCGAAATATCAGCCCTCGAGGCCAAGCCCCTCCAGCTTTCCGCCAAGAAATAATCTCGTGAATGACTAATAGAGTGCCGCGGCATCCATCAGTTTGCTCTCGCCGTTCATCCAGAGAGCATACTGGAGCCTGTAGCCCGACTTCATGGAGGCCGCGCCGATTTCTCCGCTATTGTTGATGGCAATCACACAGCACTCGGCATTTTTGTTCTTCGGGTCCGTCTTCACCATGTGTCGTAACAACTCCAGACAGGCGTCCTGCGGAGACATGCCGTCGGCCATGTAGTGGACAATCGAAATGCTGGTGCAGTAATTGGTCATGAGGTCTCCGTCGCCTGTGGCGGAGGCGGCGCCCACATTGTCATCCGCATAAACGCCACAACCAATCAGCGGAGAATCCCCCACTCGTCCTGGCATCTTCCATGCCATCCCGGAAGTCGAACAGCCGGACACCACGTGGCCCTTGCCGTCGGTTGCGACCATGCCGATGGTGTCGTGATTTTCAGAAGTTACCCAGAAAGTCTTACGATGCGGATCGGATCTCCAATCCAACCATTTCTGCAGACTCTCGGGAGTGAGAAGCTGCATGGGCTCGAATCCCATCCTGAGCGCGAAACGCAAAGCCCCCTCGCCCGCCAGCGTGGTGTGGCGCGTCTTTTCGAGCACGAGGCGCGCCACCGAAATCGGATTCTTGATCTTACGAAGGCTACAGACCGCTCCGGCGTGATGGCGCGTTCCATCCATGATGGCGGCATCCAGCTCCACCTCTCCTTCCTGGTTAGGGAGTCCCCCATAGCCCACGCTCATCACTTTAGGGTCGTTTTCGGGAACGTTGATCCCTTTTTCGACTGCATCAAGCAAGCTGCCGCCTCCCTTGAAGACTTCCGCCGCTCGCTCGTTCGCCGGTTTGCCGTGCACCCAGGTTGAAAGAAACACCGGCCCTGTCTCGAGCGCCGATGCCGGATTCGTTTCCACAGCCGCAAGCGCCGCCGCTCCCGCCACAGATTTCATGAATTCTCGCCGATCGATACCATCCATTTTGCCTCCTCTTGGAAGGACTCAGGAGTCAGAAGTCAGAAGTCAGAATGGAAAACAGAAGGGCGCAGGTCGAATATCGAAACTGGAGATTCGCTAGGCGTGTGGCTGGCGAGATTCCCTTTTCGATCTTCGATTTTCGGTACGCCGCGATATTCTGACTCCTGACTTCTGACTCCTACTCCGTCCCCAGCCTCCGCCTCCCGGCGTTTCAACTCTCAAGATGCTGCCTTGCGGCGCCTCGAAGACCGCCTTTGAAGCGAGCTTCCGAACACGACCCGGCAGGATCAGCTCATTCTTTCCAACTTTACCGGGCTTACCTCCGGCCAGCCCGTACGGGTGGAACCGGCGGCGTTCGGAAAGAATGCTGCCACGAACCGCGGCCAGGAACTCGACTTCACGGATAATACCATCGCCGCCGCGGAATTGTCCCGCGCCGCCTGAGCCGCGGCGCAGCGAGTAGCGCCGCACGCGCACCGGATAGGCGGACTCGAGGGCCTCGATGGGCGTATTGAGTGAGTTCGTCATGTGGGTGTGGACTCCACTCAGGCCATCCGCCGTCGGACGAGCCCCCATGCCGCCGCCGATCGTCTCGTAGTAGGCAAAAGGTTCGCCGCTGTGTTGATCGACGCCACCGAATGAGAGGTTGTTCATGGTGCCTGAACTGGCGGCGGGGATCCGGTGAGGAAGCGCTTTGGCCAGCGCCCGCAACAGCACGTCGACGATTCGCTGTGAGGTTTCCACATTCCCCGCCGCCACCGCCGCAGGAGGCTTCGCATTCACTACGCTGCCCAAGGGAGCGCGCACTTCGACGGGATCCATCAAGCCGGCGCAGGCGGGGACGTCCTCTCCCAGCAGGCAACGAAAAGCGTAGAAGACCGCAGAAGTGGTAATTGCTAGGACAGGGTTGACGCTTCCCCGGCAAGCAGGCGCGCTCCCGGCAAAATCCACGCTGGCTCGACCCCGCCTGATGCGGATCGACACGCGCAGAGCCACAGGTTGGTTGCTGAACCCGTCGTCGTCCAGGAAATCCTGGGCAGTGTATGTGCCGTCGGGGATTTCGAGGAGGGCTTGCCGCATCAGATGCGCCGAGTAGGTTTGCAGGGCGTCGAGGTAGAAGCGGATCTTGGCGGCGCCGTAGACTGCTAGCAATTCGGTCAAACGCCGCTCTCCCAGCCGGCAGGCTGCCACCTGGGCCATCAGGTCGCCCTCGCGTTCGGCAGGAGTGCGCACGTTGGCAAGCAGGATTGCCAGCACATCCTTCTGAACAGCTCCTGCGCGCACCAGCGTCACGGGCGGAATTCGCAGGCCTTCCTGGTAAATGTCCTCGCTTAAGCCCATCGAGGCGGGCTGTGCGCCGCCGATGTCAGAGTGGTGGGCGCGGTTGGCGACGTAAAAGACTGGCCGCGGCCTCCGGCGCGAATGAACGGAGGAGGGAAGAGCAGGCACGACGGGCATCACCAACGTGATGTCCGGCAGATGCGTGCCGCCGGCATAAGGATCATTCAGCATGGCGATGTCGCCTGGCCCAAGCTCGAGCGCTTCCAGAGCTGCCGCAACCGACATGGGCATCGATCCCAGATGAACCGGCATGTGGTCGCCCATGGCCACCACGCGGCCTGCGCCGTCAAACACCGCGCAGGAATAATCCCGGCGCTCCTTGATATTCGGCGAAAAGGCAGACCGGCGAAGGCCCGCTCCCATCTCCTCCGCCGCTGAGTGGAAGAGGTTCTTGAAAATCTCGAGTTCCGCAGGATCAATAGGTCGAGCCATGTTCCGCGGCTCTCTCCCGAGGGGAGAGGGCGTCCCGCTGCCGGCGTTTTCATCAGCCGGAGCGGAATGGGCCATGTTCCGCGGCCCTCTCCCGAGGGGAGAGGGTGTCCCGCTGCCGGCGTTTTCATCAGCCGGAGCGGGACGGGTGAGGGGTGTCTTCGTCATCTATGCATCACCGTTCGTTATGGCTTCCGGCTCACCCGGCCCTTAAAATCAGATTGAGCCATTTGTCGACCTCGCACCCGAAATCGGGCGGCACGACCGTGGTTGAACTGTACTCGACAACTACTGCCGGGCCTGCGAAGCGGGCGCCCGCTTCGAGCCGCTCGCGGTCATAGAGCTCTGTGGGACGAAAGCGCCCGGCGAACCAGACCGGCTTTGTCTTCAACTTGGCCCGCATTGGGTCCGGATGGCGCGCGCGGTGAACGCGTAGTTGTGGCTTCGGAGTTCGAATCGTTAGGCGAAGGCGCAAGTTGACGATTTCCAGCGGCCGCCCCGGATGGGAGTAACCGTAGGCCTTTTCATGCTGCTGGTGGAACAGTTCGCGAAAATCGCTCCTGAAAGGAACCGAAAGTTCGTAGGATTGGCCCCGATAGCGAAGGTCCAGCCGCCGCGCCGGGCGCGCCAGTTCGCCGCTGAATCCTTCTTTACGAAGTTCCCCGCGTGACGCGCGCTCGAGAATTGCAAAGCGGTTCTCGAGGTCGCGCCAAAGGCCGGACGAACGCTGCAATGAATGTTCTCCTCCCTCGGGGACGGAGATGAAAACGGACTGGACGGAATCTTTGACAACGTCGGAGAGCAGGATTCCAAGAGCAGAGAAGGCGCCGGGGTTTCTCGGCACAACAACTTTGGGAATCCGCAGCGAGCGGGCCAAGTCCGCGGCGTGCAATCCTCCGCCGCCACCAAAGCAGATCAGTGCGAACCCCCTTGGGTCGTGCCCCCGCTCGACAGAGATTACCCGCAGTGCTTTTTCCATGGTGGCGTTCGAGATTGCCACGATGTCAGCGGCCAACGCCGGCACAGTTTTGAAGCCGATCTGCCGTGAATGCCGGCGAAGGAATTCTGCAAAGGTTCGCTCGGCAGCGCCGTGGTCAAGCCGAAACTCTCCGCCCAGGAAATAGTCGGGGTCAAGGCGGCCAAGCAGGAGGTTGGCATCGGTCACCGTCGGTTGAGCTCCGCCCCGGTTGTAGCAAACCGGACCGGGCTTGGCCCCGGCGCTCTCCGGACCCACGCGCAAGGCTCCGCCCGCGTCCAGGCGCGCCAGCGATCCGCCGCCGGCCCCCACCGAATGAACGTCGAGCACGGGAACGGCCACCGGCAATCCGCCCAGCGTGATTTCGTTGGTGGTGCGTGGCAGGCCGTCAATGAGGCACACATCCGTCGAGGTGCCGCCCATGTCGAAGCTCATGACGCGCGAGAGTCCGAGTTGCTTTGCGAGCCAAGTGGACGCCACGACGCCCCCGGCAGGTCCGGAGAGAATCGTGCGTACCGGCTCGCGCGCCGCTCGCTCCGCCGTGGTGATTCCTCCGCTGGATTGCATCACATAGACGCGGCCGGATGCTTCCCCTCCGCGTAGGGGCGAGCGGCGCTCGCCCTGGCCAAAACTACGCTCGCTCTCGACGCCGACGAACTGCGGCTCCGCCGCCCGATGTGCGGAAAGGCTTTGCCTTTCCGAGGGACGTGTATCATGAACAAAATTCTCCACCACGCGTAGAGGCGCATGGCCATGCGCCCCTACCGCCTGCAGCGCGAAGGAAAAGCCCCGCTCGAGCCGCTTGAGGTATTCTCCCATTCTTGGAGCTAGGAACGCGTTGATCACGACCGTGGAGAGTCGTTCGTATTCGCGGAATTCGGGAAGAATCTGGTGAGATGCAGAGATGGGAAGTTGCAGCCCTTTCAAGGCACGCGCCACTGCCTTTTCGTTAGTGGGATTGAGATACGAGAAAAGGAAACAAACTGCTATCGACTCGGCGTGGGACCGCTTGAGCTTGCTGATGAGGGCTGCGACGCCGGCTGTTGAAGGCCGCTCGAGAATCGTTCCATCCGCCGCAGTCCTCTCCCTAACGCCGAAGCGGAGCTTTCGCGGAACGAGAGGCGGAGCCTGGCGGGCCTCGAGGTCATAAAGGCGCGGGCGCGCCTGCCGCCCGATCTCGATGACATCCTCGAATCCTGCCGTAGTCACCAGCGCCACGCGCGCTCCCCTGCGCTCGAGCAGGCTGTTCGTGCCCACCGTGGTGCCATGTACGATTTCGAGCGGGCCGGCGAGTTGACGCGCCAGCGCCAGCCGGCAGACACCGTCCAGAACGCCACGCGAAGCATCCTCCGGCGTGGAAAAAACTTTCAGAATCTTGATCTCGCCGTGCTCGAGGACCACGCAGTCCGTGAAAGTCCCGCCAGTATCAACACCGAGGCGCATGGTAAGTACACGAGTCAATAGTCAGGATTCAGGGTCCGTAGTCCATCGTCCGTTGTCCGTGAGACTTCGTTCATTGCCAGCCCTGACGCCTGAATCGCGAGTCCTGACGCCTGAATCCTGAATCCTGCTCTACGTTCCGAGGGGCAACGATGCGTGCGCGGTCAGGGTCGCGTCCGCAAGTTGTCCGGCCTTCAGCTTGTAATACCCTGCCGCAGCGATCATTGCGGCGTTGTCTGTACATAGAGCAGGGGAAGGGAAGCGGAGCCGCACTCCCTGCGCGCGCGAAGCTTCCTCGCAGCGGGCCCGCAGAAGCGAATTCGAGGCAACTCCCCCGGAAACAAATATCGAGTCGACTCGCGCGGCGTTAGCCGCTGCGAGCGCGCGCTCAACCAGGTCGTGGACAACAGCGTTCTGGAAGCTGGCGATAAGGTCCAAGGTCGCTTGCGAGCAATGCGCCCGCAGTTCATCGCTCGAGACTCTTTCGCGGGCCTGGCGCCAGGCGCGCCGCTCCTGCGCCTCGAGGGCGAGCGGCGTGCCGCGGACGCGGTAGAGGACTGCCGTCTTGAGCCCTGAAAAGCTGAAGTCCAGCGGGTTGCCCTTCATCTTGATGCGGCCAAAGTCGACCGCTTGCGCATCCCCTGAGCGAGCCAGTTGGTCAATCATCGGCCCCCCGGGATATCCCAGTGCGAGCAGTCTTGCGACTTTATCGAAGGCTTCGCCGGCTGCGTCGTCGCGTGTCTTTCCCAGGCGCGTGTAATGGAAGACAATAGGATGCGAATTGGATGGAGAGCGACGCTCCTCAACCAGGAACAAGCTCGTGTGGCCCCCTGACACAACCAGAGTTACAGCAGGGAGTTGCGCTTCCTCCTCACGCCTCCCCGCCAGATGATTCATCTTGTCTTCCAGAAGCACCGCGTGGATGTGCCCTTCCAGATGGTTAACGCCCACAAGGGGTTTGGCCAAGGCGTGGGCCAGGGCTTTGCCGTAAACCAGGCCGACCAGGAGCGACCCGACCAAGCCAGGTCCCTCCGTTACCGCGATCCCGTCCACATCTCGAACTCCGAGCCGCGCGCGTTGGCACGCCTCCTCGACCACGGGTCCAATCTTGCGCAGATGCTCGCGTGAAGCCAGTTCAGGAACAACCCCGCCATACTTTGCGTGGGTCAGGATTTGCGAGGCGACAACGCTCGAGCGAATCTCCGCTCCATCCGCGACGATGGCCGCCGCCGTCTCGTCGCAACTCGATTCGATGCCCAGAACCAACATAAGACTAAATGCTAGCATAGGTCGAAGCTGGGGGCTAGGGGCTGAGGACTGGGGGCTAGGGGCTGGGGACTAGGGACTGGGGGCAGGGGAGTTCTGAATTATAAATGGCGAATGGTGAATTGTGGATGCGAAACTGGCTTCGCGCGCTGCGCCAAAGGCGTCTGACTGCCGCACATCTAAGTGCCGCGCTTGCTCAATTCACAATTCAGAATTTTACTATTCACTATTCAGAATTGGCCCAGCCCCTAGCCCCCAGTCCCCTTACCTTTGACGTGCTAGGGAGGGTGGCGCTACACTGTTTCCATGGGGCTGCTTTCTGAGCCTGCTGAGGTGCCCATGAAGATTCGCAAGGCTGTTCTACCCGTTGCCGGTCTTGGCACGCGATTCCTGCCCGCTACCAAGGCGCAACCCAAGGAGATGCTTCCTCTCGTGGACAAGCCTTTGGTGCAATATGCCGTCGAGGAAGTCTCCGCTTCCGGCATCCCCCTGGTGATATTCGTGACCGGACGTGGGAAGACGGCTATTGAGAACCATTTTGACGTGTCGGCGGAGCTCGAGCAGGAGCTGGCGGGAAAAGGAAAGGAAGAGCTTCTCAAGCTACTGCGCTCGATTTCGGGGCTTCTCCAGTTCGCCTACGTTCGCCAGCAATCCCCGCGCGGATTGGGCCACGCCATCCTCACCGCGCGTGACTTTGTGGACGATGAGCCTTTTGCTGTTTTGCTTTCGGACGACGTGATCGCGAATCCTGTACCCTGCTTGAAGCAAATGTTGGCGGTCTCGGAGCATTACGGCCGAAGCGTGGTCGCCATACAGAAAGTGGATCGCAAAACGGTGGGCAGTTACGGCGTTATTCGTGGCCAGCCCTTGCCGGACCCGCAGTGGCGCGGGCGACTCTTCCGTATCGACGATATGGTGGAAAAACCCACTCCAAGCGAGGCCCCTTCCAATCTCGCGGTCATCGGACGATACATCCTCACGCCCACCATTTTTCACGAGCTCGCGGCCACCAAGCCGGGCGCCGGAGGCGAAATCCAACTGACGGATGGTTTACGGCGCTTGCTCGCTAAGGAACCTGTTTACGGCTATGTTTTCGAAGGAAAGCGTTACGACGCCGGTGATAAGCTGGGGTTCCTTCAAGCCACCGTCGAGCTGGCGTTGGCCCGGCCGGACCTGGGGAAGGCCTTCCGCAAATACCTCAAGTCACTGAAACTGTAAAAACAGGAGCCAGGAATCAGGACAACGGACAAACGAGGTCCGTCTTCGTCAAGAGTTCTTGTCGGCAGCCGGCTTGTCCTCAGATTTCTTGGCGACCGGCTCTTCCTTCTTGGCGCCTTCTGAGCTTGTTCCCTTGTCCCCATTGCCGGAGCCGCTGGAGCTGCCCGCGGGGACGGTAGACGATTTCCGGCCATAGTCTGTCACGTACCAGCCGCTCCCCTTGAACTGAATGGCCGCCGAAGATAAAACCTTCTTAAGCTTGCCTCCACATTTCTCACACTTGGTCAGTGGAGGATCAGAAAACTTCTGGATTTTCTCCATGTGCTGCCCGCACTCTGTGCACGCGTACTCGTAGAGCGGCAATGTAACCTCCTTACAAAACCCCTGATGATAATTATACAGGGACGCTCCCCGCGGGTCAAAAGGTCTCCGTTGTCGGTGCTGTCCTAATTTCGGGTGTAGCGCCGGCTTCCAGCCGGCAAAGAGCCGCCAAGATGGCGGCGCTACATTCAAACTAGGACAGTACCCCGTTGTCGGTAGTGGGCCAGTCTGAATCTTGTAGCGGCGGTCTCTGACCGCCGGTTTTGAATTCTAAGGGAGTTCCGGCGCTCGGAGAGCGCCGCTACGGCAAACTGTCCCGCTACCAACGTCTCCGTTGTCATTGACTAAGCGAGTTGGTACACTGGAAGTGTTGATGCACGCTAAACGCCTATGCCGCAAACACCAATTTCGGTCAAGCCTGGACTCATCGACCCTCTCGAGGATTCTACCAACGGTTCTAAGGGCCGGCTGTTTGTTGTCGGCACGCCGATCGGGAATCTCGAGGACATTACGCTGCGCGCCATCCGCGTCCTCAAGGAAGTGGACTTGATTGCTTGCGAGGACACGCGCCGGACGCAGCAATTACTCAACCACTACCAGATCCGAACTCCTACCATAAGTTACCACGAGCACAATGAGATGACCCGCGCGCCCGAACTGGTCATCAAATTGACTGAGGGAAATAACATTGCGCTGGTGAGCGATGCGGGAATGCCCGTGGTGTCGGATCCGGGGTTTCGTCTGGTTCACCTGGCCATCCGCCATGCCATCCCGGTGGTCCCGGTTCCCGGCGCCTCGGCTTTTGTGGCGGCGCTCGCCGCCTCGGGCCTGCCCGTCGATAAGTTCCGCTTTCTTGGTTTTCTGCCCAGCAGGAAAGCTGCGCGCCGGCGGGCCTTGGAAGAGCACAAGAGCGCTACCAGGACCTTGGTCTTCTACGAGGCGCCGCATCGCGTGCTCGAGATGCTCCGGGATGTGCGGGATATTTTGGGGGACCGCGATGTGGTTTTGGCTCGCGAAGTGACTAAGGTGCACGAAGAATTCTGGCGTGGCACGGTGTCCGCCCTGTTGGAGCGCGCGAAAGGCAAGACCATTAAAGGGGAAATCACCCTCCTGGTGGGCCCTGGCGCGGCGCCGGGAGAAACCCCTGCGGCGGATTCGCTTATTCAACCCGAGATTCAGATGCTCATGGCCCAACGCGGGCTCGACGAGCGCGCTGCCTTGAAAGCCGCCGCCAAGGCCCGCGGCATCTCTCGCAGTCAAGCCTATCGCCTCTTGCAGAGCGAAAAGACCAAGTTGGGGATTAGGGGCTAGGGGCTGGGGACTCGGGGCTAGGGACTGGGGGCTCGGGGCTAGGGACTAAGGGCTGTAGATTGTGGGATCTTTCCTGCCAGGTGGCACGCAATCATAGACAAACAATTCCAGCGGCAGCGCCACCGTCATATCACTTCCGCATCAGTCGCGAATATTACGACGAAACGTGCGTAGCGCGGACCCCCGGTGTTGGGGTCCGCGGCTTTTCCCCCAGTCCCCAGTCCCCAGTCCCCAGCCCCGAGCCCCCAGTCCCCTACTAAAGCCCCGCAGTTGCCTGCCGATGGAGTTAACGAAGAGAGGCAAGTGATGCCGGCACAACTCAACCGACTGGATGGGGCGGGCGGGAATAGCGCAAGTATTGATGAATCTGAGCGATTGGAAAAGGAACAGAGCCAAGAAGCCAGAGTCATGGCCCTGCTCGAGAACGGTATCCCCACTCTCCCGGCTTATGTCTTTGAATTGAGCACCTTATTAAGTTCCGTACCCGTGGACTTAAGGCGCGTCTGCCGGGTAATTCGGACTGATCCTAGCCTGTCCGCGCAGGTCATTCGCTTGTGCAACTCGGCCATGTCAGGTCTGCGGGGACGAGTTTCGCACATCGAGCACGCGGTGGTCCTTTTAGGGACGGAACGGCTAAGGACCTTGGTGCTGACCTGTTCACTGGTGCAGCGTATCGGAAACTTCTTGTCGGGCGCGGATTTGCAGTCCTTCTGGCAGCACAGTTTGTTGACCGCGACCCTAAGCGAGCGCAGCGCACTTTGTCTCCGATATCTGGAGACGGAACAGGCGTACTTGGCGGGGCTTTTGCACGATCTGGGGGTCCTTCCTTTACTCCTCCTTTCCCTCGCACCCAGAGATCTTAAGCTCTCGCCCGAGGGTATTCCGTGGGGAGAATCCGTCGAACTCGAGCGGCAACATTGCGGAGTGGATCATTGCGTGGTGGGCAAATGTATCGGCCTAAGTTGGAACTTTGCGCCCGAAATTATCGACGTCCTCGAACATCACCATCGCCCTCAGGACGCGCAACGTGACGGGACTCTGGTGGAGATCGTGGTCGCAGCGGACCTTGTTTGTCAGATGCACGGGGTCCGAGTCGGAGCGGAACCTTCCCGGATCGCGCTCGCCGATCGGAACGCGTATAAGACCCTGCTCGACAGCTCGACGCACAGCCTCTCCGACATCGAGAAAACCGAGCTCGCGAAAGTTCTGGAACTCGAATTCTCCGAGATTATTCATCTGCTCGAACTGCCCACCGCCGTCATATGGGGGTAACACAGGGATGAAACCAGCGCGTGTATTGATTGTGGATGATTCGTCCGTGATGCGGAAAATCGTCGGACGTTCCCTGCGCCAGGCAGGCTTGGAAGGCATCGAGGTTCTGGAAGCGTCGAACGGCTCGGAAGCTTTGTCTTCTGTCAGGGAGAATTCCTTCGATCTTATTCTAAGTGATATCAATATGCCCCTGATGGACGGCCTGGAATTCGTGCGCCAGCTCCGCTCGATCGAAGCAGCCAAAGAGATCCCCGTCGTCATGATCACCACCGAAGCCGGCGAAGGCCACGTGGTTCAGGCCCTTTCTCTCGGAGCTTCCGGGTACATCCGCAAGCCCTTCACCCCGGATCAGATTAAAGAGCGCGTTATCCCATTGCTTAGAGGCTGACTATGGATGAGACATTGAATGCGGGGCTCGAGCGTGTTCGGATTCACCTTTCCGCGCGAGCCGCAGGGCCGGGTTCCCGCTCGGCCGGGAAAGCCCCTGACGGGGCACGATCGGCAATCCCTGACAGTTGGCGTGAGGAGTTGGCGAAAGCGGCCTGCGAAGTTTTTGAGATCATGGTGGGGACGCCGCTCGAGGAAGCGCCCGAAGCGAGCTCCCCTTTCGTTGCAGACTTCGCAGCCATGGTAGGTATTGCCGGCAGTATGTGCGGTCTGGTCGGACTCCATACCACTTCCGAGTGCGCACGGAGAATAGCAGCCAGGATGGTTGGCTGCGACGACGACGGCGCCGGTGAGGATGCCCAGGATGCCTTCGGTGAAGTGTGCAACATGATCGCGGGCGGCTTTAAGGCGCGAATTGCGGGTCTCGCGGACGGCTGCGCCCTTTCGGTGCCGACCGTCATCTTCGGAAGGGATTTCACCCTCTTTTCACTAGCCCGTGGCGAGCATCATGAAGTGATCTACACCTTTGAAGGCAAACCTCTCTCTGTAACCTTGGACCTTCACGGTTGATTCTGACTCCTGAGTCCCGAATCCTTGCTCTTGAATTCGGAATCTCGAATTTTGAATTGCGCCTCTGACGCGCCGTGGGCTCCGCGTGCAGCCGCAAGCGCCTCGCGATTCTCCACGCAAACGGCGAAGCTCTGGAGTGCGGCAGCTTGCTGCCGCTTTCGCTGAGGCCAGCTTGGTGGCCGTGCCGGGCTCTGTGCCGGACCTTGGCCTCGGACACCGCGAGCAAGCTCGCTGGAGGAAAGCGGCAGCAAGCTGCCGCACTTCAGAACTCGTTACCAATTGCTGTACGGAGCGCCATTGAGGGATAGCTCGTCCGAGCCGCTGTGCACGTCTTCGATCCCCAAGGACGTTTGCTTGGGCGAGAGCGGCGCGGCTTCCTTGCTCTCCTGCCAGCAAACGCTTTTCAGCCGTCAGCTCTCAGTTATCAGCAAGCTCGCTGAAGGCTGACGGCTGAGAGCTGATAGCTTCCCTGAGGTGATCGGCCAACACGGCCTCGCGCGTCCGCACCACGACCGTCTGAAAGATCGGCGTGGCGATGGAAACCACAATCAAGATCAGCGTCACCACCATCATCATCTCGAGGAGCGAGAAACCGCCCGCGGGTTTCCCGCACTCCGCGTCGTGCTGGTAGGTCAGATGATGGAGGGATGGGCTGTCCATGGCGAGTCGCCTTTGACGGAGGCTGGTTCACCCGGAGATCGCAGTGCTAGCGCCAGCCACGTGCAAGGCCCCCGAAAACCCGCAGACCTAAACAGCAGGTCTGCCCCCGCTGTGTGGGCCTCGCGATTGGGGACGCGAGCGAGGTAAAGGGTACGTCCTGACGAGCAAGCCGCGGTCGAGTAGCATCTCGGAGGTGCGGTCAGGTGCCGCGAAATGCAGTGTGTTCAGTAGGATCCGGCCGTTCTGGCCCTTGGACACGAATGACAACCTAAGCATGAGCAGGTCAGGTTCCGCTCCTGCTTGCCATACGTTAACCTCGATGGTTTGCTGTGGAGTTGTGGGGTACTCGTTCTGAAAATTGTGGCCGCCCTTAAACGAAAAGACAAGCGTTCGCGCCAGGTGCATCGTGGCAGCCTTGTCGCGTTCCATACGACGAACCCTGATCGAGCAGCTGTAAACCGATTTGCCGTCAAGGAGCAGCTCGAGTCGCAGTTTTTCGCACGCGTGGCAGTCGCCGCCCAACTAGTACCAACCCCAAAGCGGCGTTGTGGGCAGGGTCTGACAGCAGCAGGTCCGGGGGGCGGCTCCAAGCCCCGCCACAATAACGAGAGCGAAGTAGGCATGTTTCATTCGCGTAGTGACAGGCCAAAGTCGTGCGCAACAACCTGCACGCGTAGCTCGATACCTGGGCGGGAATTAAATCGGTACAGTACCGACCGGACAGGCCACCTTTCCAGGCGTGCTCACCACTCCGAAGGTTTCCATAGGGTCGTTGGCCTTCGAGAGCCCATTTAGCTTCAGGACGAGGTCGCCGGGGAGGCGGTTCTGGAGATAATTCTGAACGTCTGGCACGTCCTTGCTTCCGATGGTACCGCTCACGCCACTGAATCCTAATATTCCTCCCAGCTTCGGTACGACAACGAAGCCCATGATCTGCCGTCTGACGGTGCCAAGCCGCTGCCCATGCTTCCCCACTGAATCGGTATTATTGCTGCTGAACTGGCAGTTGGCACCACGCCAAACCCTCCCGGCTTCGTTCCAAAGGGAAAAACGGTGTCAGGAAAATTTCTCCCCGCGGACTGCTCGGTGAGGGTCCCGCCATCCTGCGACTGTGGGTGCTGCGGACCGTTAGCTGGTTGCCAATGACCGAATGAATGCTCGAACTCCTTCGTCGTCCCAATTTGCCGGCCCAACAGACCTTAACTTTGCCGCCCCCTGTCGATCAAGTATGTAAGTCGTAGGAAAACCCACGACCGGAAGATCGTTTGGGGATTTCCCCTTGTTTAGATACACCGGCAAGTGAAGGTCGTGTTTGTTTAGGAAGGCTCTTACGCGCTGCTCCTCGTCACCGGTGACGGCGATGAAAGCGACGCTGTCATTCTTCATTGAGTCGTAAAGCGCTTGGATCGCCGGCAACTCGGCGATACAGGGGCCTCAGCCCGTGCTCCAAAAGTTCAAAAACACCACCCTCCCCCTGAGCTGGGAGAAGTTCACCTTCTTCCCGTCGAGGCCTTCGAGCTGCCAGTCATCATGCGCGGCACCGGAGCTCTGAGGCACCCACGCCCGAGGAAGCTTTTCAGGAGCCCCCCGACTTCCCATACCCGCTTCCCCCACCAATGGCCGAATGACCTGTGGCAAGGAAACCAGGTAAACTTGCCGTTGATACCGGCCTCCCCAAACCTCGAGTATGAGCAGTGTCAGGGCCGCTCCAACCCCAATGCCTATAAAAAAGCCTTTGTTGAGGATCGCCATCTTCTTGCCCTCCTTGTAAACTCGCCTTGTGATTGCCTGCCATTCTACGTCTGCCGTACAGCGCGGGCAATCCTTTCTAATCCGCATGCCATGTAGAAGAGCCGCAGAGTCGCAAAAGCGGCGACTCTGCGCTCGCTGCGCGGGGGGCGGTCAGCAATGTCCGTCCCGACCGCGACCCTTTTGCCCCTACCCGTTCGAAAGTGAGCGAAAGATGACCACTGACAATAACACCGCGGCTCCTAGGCCTACGATACCGATCAGCCTCGTAATCCACAGGATTCTCTCGTCATCTTCCGGAATGTCCGGGTGTGCGCGCTTCGCCCACCGGACAATGACGTCAGGTCGGAGAACAGCCAATGTTGTTATCCCCAGCATTAATGCCGCGAAGAGAAGGTCAGCGAGGTGACTCAAAACAACCTCCTTAACAGCTTGGGTCGCGGGCTACAACAGCCGACTTACTAAGAGCACTAGGATTGCCGCTGTACCAACGTAGAACACCCCAAGAACGATTCGTGATACGTAAGGAAGTGACTTGCTCGGATCGGCTGGTCTACTTAACAACCACCTCCCAGTAGCTAATATGTGAATGCCGTTGGCGATGAAAAATACCGCCGTGAGCAAAACTCCCGCTCCTATGAGGTTTCGGTTTGTCAGCAGAAGCGACGGATTGGGCCAAATGCTTGGTCGGGCTTGCCACATCATGGCTTCGTTTCTCGCTTTTCTACGGCAATGAAACACAGCCTGCGTAGGTCGAAGAGGTAGAAAACCCCGCGACCCCCACCGTGGGACCGTAAACAACACCGGACCCGTTAAGGCTCGCCTGACCTCCGGGACCCACCGGCACCGGGCCGACCGGAACGTTGTAGCCGACGTTGACAGACCCCCCGCTTAGTATTTGATCAATTTGGGTCGGAGACGCTTGCTGCCCCCTCAGGGTCTTTCCTGTCAGCGGCCCGACCGCGAGGTTGTCGCCCACGGAGGCCCCAATGCCTGCGCTGGCGCAAACAATCTTGGTTGTCGGATTAAACGCTATACCCCCGGCCGGTCCAATCCCGACTGCAGGCGGCAGAGGCCAAAGTGGAAAAATCCAGCTAATCTCCCACGGAGCCCTCGACAGTGATGAGCCAGTCGCTCCAAGGGACCCTAGCAGATCGATGCCGCTACCGACCACGGTCCAGTAACCAGGGTACGATTGCGCGCCAACGGGGACTCCGTCGATGCTGGCTTGCACCTCGCCCGGCGGTATCCACGACTCCGTCACGACCGGGATCGTAAGGGTCGTAAACTCATTCCAAGTCGGCGACGAATAAAGGCCATATTGTTGCGCGCCACTGGCCCAGAAGCCTGGAATGCCTCCGTAACATTCGTTCGTCGGCATGCCCTCGGGGCAGCCGGGCGGTTGTAGCCCCAACAGGTCGGTGATCGTCGTTGGGCTATTCAGCACATAGGGATAACGGTTGAGGGACTGCGGCCTGGTGATGTCGCCGGCCACAGGGTCGGGGCTGAGCCAGCGGCCGAGTCCCTCTGAATAGAGGCGAAAGAGCGTGAGGTTGGTGTCTGTCGTGGTGTCATAATAAGGCATCCCAGCAAAGCTGTAGCCGCCGCTACCCTGGAACTTCCAAGTATTTTGTCCCCACGGGTAGAAGAGCACGTCCTCGACGGGCGTCCCCCCCGCATGGTTCGAATACATGCTGGTCGAACCGAGGGTGTTGACGTAAGTCCACTGCGGGCACGGTCCGTTGGTGTTCGCACTTTGAACTCGAGCCATGTTACTGCAGCGATCATACTCCTGCCGGGCCCCTCAGACCAGTGTTCCTAGCCTTGTCGGAAGTGTGCCAAGGGCTCCGCATGCAGCCGCAAGCACCTCGCGATTGTCCACGCAAACAGCGAAGCTATGGAGTGCGGCAGCCTGCTGCAGCACTCCAGATCTCGTTACCAACTGCCATACGGAGAGCCATCGAGGGAAAGCTAGTCCGACCTGCTGTGGACGCCTGCAATCCCCAAGGACGTTTGCTTGGGCGCGCGATCTCGACCACGGCTATTCCTCCTGCGAACGCACCAAGCCCCTCTTAGCCGGCGTACGACGTTTTGTCCCTCGCACTTTTTGCTTGACAGGCCCAGCAAATTACGGTAGCCTATCATGCTGGTTATGGACAGAAGACTAAGGGAAGCGAAGGGCGGGAAGGGCGGCGGTAAGGCGGAGTGAAACAGATGCGCGCCGGCGAAAAACGCAACGGAAACACAGAAAGATGTTATTTAGAGGGAACGAACTCAAGAAGCTATTTGAAATGAATGACTTAGATTATTGCAATGCTGAAAACGAACTCATTTTTGGACGCAAACAAAGGCAAATTGAGCCCCAAAATCGTAACAAACAGCCGTTACATGTCTTCGACCCAAACCCGAGACGGCGGCGCGACCCGCGAAAACGCCGCGCCAACGGAAAAAGAAGTTATTTAGAGGGAACGAACTAAACAAGCTATTTGAAATGAATGACTTAGATTATTGCAATGCTGAAAACGAACTCATTCTTGGGCGCAAACGAACGCAAATTGAGTACAAAAATCATAAAAAACAGCCTTTACGCGTCTTCGAACCCAAGATCGCGACGCCCAGGCGCCTCCAGGCTGCCTATGGGCTACACTAGCCCCAACGGAGTTGACCCACAGTTCTGCCCTCAAGGGCTGGTGGACTTTTTGACTACTCACGGCTTGCCCGTGCGGGGCAATCCCCCCTGTCTCGTTGTGGCTCGCCAGAATGCGGCACCTCGCAATGTTGCACTTCGGCAAGTCTGACGGAACCGAAGGCCGTCATGCACCGCCCCGCCAGGGTTTCGAACTGCGCCACTTTTACCAGGAAGACTTTGCCCACCCCAGTTGGCGCTGCCCGGCAAAACCTGACCAGGCTTCACCGCGTGCTAGCCATGCCATTTGCCTGAAGAGGAGTTAAGTATTGAACCCACAATGGCTTCTTATTCCCGCCACGCCAATCCGTGTTTGGCCAATCCTCTGCACTGTTCTTGCACGGAGAGGATAAACGTGGACAGCGGCTACTACGCGGCATTTACCGGTCTGCTGGCCGGAACCCAGGCGCTGGAGCTGGCGGCCAACAACTTGGCGAACGTCAGCACCACGGGCTATAAGGCTCAACGCGAATTCTACAAGTCTCTCACGGCCGCTCTCGGTAACCCCAACCAGCGGCAGTTGAGCCCCTTGAACCAAGCCATCAATAACTACGGCGTGCTAGGCGGCTCAACGGTGGACCTCCAAGCCGGAATGATGGAGCGCACCGGCAACGATCTGGACGTGGCCATGGAAGGCTCCGGATTCTTCGTCATCCAAACCAAGACGGGTTTGAGGTACACGCGCAACGGGAGCTTTCGAGTTGACGCCGACGGGCAGGTGGTCACGGCGCGGGGAGAACCGGTTATGGGCGATCAAGGTCCGCTCGAGATCCCCAGCGGCCCGGTTTCCATCAGTTCCGATGGCACCATTTCATCGCAGGGCGGCATCGTTGGACAAATTCAGATCGTTGACTTCGCGCCGGGAACCAGCTTGGTTCCGGAAGGCAACTCGATGTACGCGGCGGCAAAAGGGTCTGCGACGCCCGCCGCTGACCCGCAGGTCCGCCAAGGGATGCTTGAGGCCTCCAATATGAGCCCCATCTCCGGAACCATTGGCCTGATCATGATTCAGCGCCAGACTCAGCTTCTGCAACAGGCGCTCTCCATATTTCACAACGAATTCAACAAGAGCGCGGCAGAAGATTTGCCGCACGTCGCATGAATTGACAAGGAGAACGAAATGTTTCGAGCGCTTTACACCGCCGCCAGCGGAATGATCGCCCAGCAATACAACCTGGACAACGTGGCGAATAACCTGGCGAACGCCAGCACCGCCGGTTTTCGAGGACGCAGGCTGCAGTTTGAAGATCTTCTTTACCAGGACCTCGTGACGCCCGGCGCGGCGGCAACACAACAAACCAACTTCTCCTCGGGATTGCAAATCGGTCTGGGTTCTCGCACTGCGACTTCCGAAGTCATCCAAACTCAAGGTGACGCCACCTCAACCGGGAACCCGCTCGACCTGATGATCCGAGGCCAGGGGTTCTTCCAGGTGAAACAACCGGATGGCGAGATCGCCTATACCCGCAGCGGCGCCTTTCAACTGGATCAGCAAGGAAACATTGTGACCGCGGACGGCAGTCCGCTCCAGCCCTCGATCACCATACCTTCCAATGCCCAGACCGTCACCATTGGCACGGACGGAACAGTATCCGTTACTCTGCCGGGTCAACAACAGGCCCAGCAGGTGGGCACCATCCAATTGGCGACATTTCCGAATCCCGGCGGCCTGCAGAGCGTGGGCCAGAACTTGCTCTTGCCCACCACTGCCTCCGGCGAACCGGTGGTGGGAAGCCCCGGAGGGGCAGAGGGTTTGGGCACTCTCCAACAAGGGATGCTCGAGCAATCCAACATCGACGTGGTCCAGGAGTTTGTGGAGATGATCCTTACGCAGCGAGCCTACGAGGCCAACTCGAGGGTGGTGGAGGCGGCCAACAGCATGTTCGAGAACCTCAATAATATTAACCGCTGAGCGGGTGGGGAAGAACAAAGAAACAGGAATCAAGAATCAAGAAGCGAGAATCCAGAAGCCCAAGGCGCGACGTCGATTTATGAAGAACACCGCAGCAGCGAGAGTTGTGAGACGAAGGAGCCGAGACAACCGCGTCCTGAGGCTCCCGGAGCGTCTTGCCTCTTGCTTCTTGCTACTTGCGTCTTTCTTCTTGCTTCTTTCCCCCGCGGCAGAAGCCGGGTCTTTTCAGCCTCGCGTCCATATCCCCGAGATCGTTCAGGTCGAGGGCGAGACGGTTCGACTCTCCGATCTGCTTCCCCCTGGCGCCTCGGCCGAATTAGGGGAGATATGCGCCCGGATCAGCTTGGGGAAACCTCCGCTTCCCGCCAGCCAACGTGTCATTTGGAAGCGCCAGATCGAACGGCAACTGAGTGACTTTCCCTCAGTCCTCGAACAGTTGGAAATTCCTGAGCGGTTGATTATCACTTGCAAGCAACGACGCCTTTCGACAGCCGAAATCTGGACGGCGATTGAGACTTTCATGACGGGAGAAGGATTACGTGTGCCCGTAGCGCAGACCTGCTCTCCAAGGTCTGCGGCGGGTGGGTCGATCGGTAGAGCGAAAGCCACAGATCCTGAAAGACAGGTCTGCGCTGCGGACGGGCTCAACCTTCAAGCGCCTGTGTATGTGACCAAATTTGATCCCGGACTCGAGGTGAAGCGGGTGGAGCCCGATCGAGTGCGGCGAAAGATTCGTTTCTTGTTATGGGCTTCCAACGAGCCGCAAGTTTCGCCGTTCTACGTAACCGTGGAGGAGATGTCTGGACGAGCAGCTTGGACATCTGCGCACAACACGCAAATCGGCTTGAATCCAACTGCCACAGAGTCGCCACTTGACCCGGCGACCGGCGGAGACCTCGCCGATTTCTCGCCATGGTCGAGCGGCAATTCGCCACGGGTGACGGTCTTCACTGCCGGCTTCCACCCCCAGACAGCGTCGCCTCGGGTTGTGCTGGTTACGGCGGGTAAGCTGGCTAAGCTGGTAGTGGAGACGGCGACGTTGCGCATGACGGCGCTCGTAACTCCGCTCGAGTCAGGCGTCAAAGGTCAACTGATCCGCGTAAGGAACCCCGACACGCGGAGAGTGTTCGAGGCGGAAGTAGCCGGCATGGACCTTCTCCGAGCCGAGCTCGCGGGAGAATAAGGGGAACAATCGGATGTGGAAGATTGCTCGCCAGAGCCTAAGGTACTTCATGTTGGCGCTCCTCGTGGCGCCGCACGCTTGGGCAGCAAACACCAAGAAGGACAAGCAGGTTAAAGACGCAGCGGCGGATAGTCTTGCCCGCTACATCGAACGCGTCAAGGCCGCGAACGCTTCCGGCTCTTCCTTCGGGAGCCTCTGGGTCCCTCAGGGACGTTTCTCGAATTTGCCTGCCGACGACAAAGCCCGGAATGTCAACGACACGATCATCATCAACGTGGTCGAGCAGACAGCAGCGGAGGGGGATGCAAGCGTGAAGTCGGCGAGAACGTTCGCAGCGAGTTCGAGCATCAGCGTGCTTGGGGGCCTGGTGAAAGCAAATAACGGCCTGCAAAACATTTTTTCACCTCAGTCCTCCCAGGCTTTGAATGGCGCGGCTCAGACGACTTCGAACAGCAGCTTTACCACCAGCTTGGCCGCCCAGGTGGTCAGCGTGTTGTCCAACGGCTACCTGGTTATCGAGGCGGTTCGACATATGGAAATGAATAACCAGCGCCAGACGCTCGTCGTGCATGGAGTGGTTCGGCCGACCGATATTGCAGTGGATAATTCCGTGCTCTCATACCAGATTTTCAATCTCGAGGTTCAACTCATCGGAAAAGGAGTGCTAAGCGATGGGGTGAGACCACCCAACAAGCTGGTCAATGCAATCCTGAAGCTGGTGGGATTTTAAGCGCCTTGGAGTGCGGTAGCAGAAGAGGGACCATGAGATTCTCTCGCTGTCTAATGGCAATGAGTTGGCTGTTGGTTTGGGGTCTGGCATGCGGCTCGGCCCGCGACGCGGTTCTGAGGCCGGTGCGCATTCAAGATATCACGACGGTTGAGGGGGTCCGCGAGAACTCCCTGATCGGCTATGGAATGGTGGTGGGGCTGAACAACAGTGGTGACCGCCAGCAAACCATCTTCCCTGCGCAAACCCTTGTAAACATTCTGCGAAAAATGGGCGTGCAGTTGTCCGGGTCGCTGTCTTCGATGCAAGTGCGCAACATCGCGGCGGTGTTCATTACCGCCACCCTGCCACCCTTTTCAAGCCCCGGGACACGAATCGATGTGGATGTCTCTTCCGTCGGCGATGCCAAGAGCCTGGAAGGTGGAGTGCTACTGCTCAGCCCACTCTATGGGGCGGATGGCGAGAGCTATGCAAGCGCGCAGGGCTCCGTGGTCCTTGGTGGATACACGGCGGGCACCCGGACGAACTCCGTGCAAGTCAACCATCCGACCTCTGGGCGCGTTCTGGGAGGCGGCTTGGTGGAGCGCGACACCTCTGTCGACTTGGCCAAGCTTGCCAAGCTGGCGTTGCTGCTGCGCAATTACGATTTCGCGACCAGCCAGAAGATCGCTGACACCATTAACGGCCGCTTCGGGCAAGACTGGGCGCACGCGGTGGATGGCCGCCGCATTGAGATTCGCCTTTCGGACACGAGCCGTGAAAGCGTTTCACGCGTTCTGGCGCAAATTGAAGAATTAACGGTCGGCGTCCAAGAGCCGGCTAAAGTTATAGTGAATGAGCGAACGGGGACGATCGTCTTAGGACAACATGTTAGTCTCAGCGCCTGCTCCATCCTGCATGGGAACCTGGCCATTGAAATCACCACTCAATACCAGGTATCCCAGCCCGAATCTCTGTCCCAGGGCCAGACGATGGTTGTCCCTCAGACCACCGTCCATGCCAAAGAAAGCGCTGCCAACCGCGTGGAGCTGCGTGAGGGCGCGACGGTGCAAGAGTTGATAAGCGGGCTGCAAGGGATTGGGGCGACAGCGCGCGACATCGTGGCCATCCTGGAAGCCATCAAGGCTGCCGGCGCCTTGCAGGCCGAACTCGAGGTGATCTAATGCTGCCTGCCTTGAACTTGAATCACAGCAGCGCCCGGCAGGGGCTGTACCTACCGGGGAACACTGCGGGCCTCGAGGCGCAGAACGTCGCCGCAAGCTCCCGAATTCAAAAACTGAAAAAGGTAGCGCAGGACTTCGAAGGGATTCTGCTCGCCTCTTTGTTGGACGAGGCGCAGAAAGGCTCGTTCGATCCTTCCCAGGCAAGCGTGGGGGCGGGCTCAGAGACGCTGCGCAGTTTGGGCGCCCAGGCCGTGGCGCAAGCTTTGGCCGAGAGGGGAGGCGTGGGCATCGCCCGCATGATCGTTCACCATTTCTCGCCGAAGTTGCAGGGGCAGGGCTTGCCTACCCCGAGGTGATGGGCCGGAATGGCGATGCGGGAGCGGACCTTGCCGTAGCCCGGGGTGATGAGCCGGGATGGGATGAGGGGAAGGCAAGCCGCCCCCAGACAAAGATAAGGAAAGCCTAAAGTTTTTGGACTTGTTGCCGATAGGGTGATTGAGATCAGAGGAGACCGCCAATGAAGATTGATGCTTCCCTTACCTTCCAGCAACAGGTCGGGCCACAAAGAGTTGGAACGACCGGAACCTCGCCGAGCCCAAATGAAGGAGCGGCTATTAACCTTTCTCCTGATCAGGCTCAATTTTCGGTGGATAGTGGAAAGGTTAATCAACTGAAAGCCGACCTTGCAGGCGTGCCAGACGTGCGCCAGGATCGCGTCGCCGCGCTTCAACAGGCCATCGCGGCGGGTAACTACAACGTGTCAAGTCAGCAAATCGCCCAGGCTATGTCGTCTGATCTGCTCGGGAAAACATAGTAGGAGGCCGCCCAAATGGAGGAGTTATCAACCGCTCCCATCCCTGGGCCCATTCGAGCCGAAGACCACCGGCAACCTCGGGCGCCTGCGACGGCTCGGCACTCGGAAAGAAGGCAGCGAAGTCACACTCTTGAACTAGAAACGAATGAGCAGGATGAGCCGGTTGAGAACGCTGAGCCGGAGCACCACGTTGATATTTCGGTTTGAATGATGAAGAAGCCAGAAATCCAGTTCTACCTCGAGCTCCTGAAGCGGCGGGTCGCCAGTCTGCGTCTGATGGCCAAAGAACTTCGCGATTGCCGGGGCGCCTTGATCAACATGGATCTGGAGGCGACGCGCCAGCATATTTCGTATCAACAAGGCCTCTGCTCTGAAATTCGCTTCCTGGACCACGAACTGGGAGTTCTGCGCCGGGAACTAGCACAGGCAGGGGGGCTCGAGCCGGAGGGGATGAGCGAGTCCGCATTTGCCATGCTCTTCGATGCCAGCTCCGCCTCGCAGTTGCGGCAGATTATGGACGATCTGGGGCAAGTCCAGCAGCGCGTCTGGCGGCTGAACCGAGTTTACGCGGGGTTGCTCCGGCGCTCCCGCCGCTCCATCCACGTTCTGATTAATGTACTGGCCAGCTATATGGGAACTTACAGTTTACCGCCGGGCCGACCTGCGCGGGTATCTCAACGTCAGGCAGGGATGTGAGCTATGTCGAGTCTCTTCGGAGCCCTTTCCATTGCGGTGCGTTCTCTTTATGCGCAAGAGGGGGCAATCGACACTACCGCCAATAACATCTCCAACGCCAACACTCCCGGCTACTCCCGCGAGCTTCCCGTTCTGAGCGAGGCCCCACCTCTCGACACCGGGCAGATTTCGATCGGCAACGGAGTGGACTTCGAGGGAGTTCAAAGCGTCCGCGACAACATTCTGGAACTTCGCATCGATCAGGAAACTCAGCAGCAGAACCAACTCCAGTCCTATTTGAGTTCCATGAATCAGGTCCAGTCCCTGTTCAACGAAACGGAGGGCGCAGGGCTGGGCACTGCACTCAACCAATTTTTTAACAGTTTTCAGCAACTCGCTGATAATCCTACTGATATACCTACGCGGCAAGCCGTCATCTCGGCGGGTCAAGACTTGGCTTCGGCATTTCAGCAGACCGGTCAGCAGTTGAACACCATCCAGCAGGGCGTCGACCAGGAGGTGGGCCAGACGGTCAATGAGATTAACGCAGACACCACGCAGTTGGCCGCCCTGAATCAGCAAATCGCAAGTCTCCCCTCCGGCAACAACCAGGCGGGCACCCTCGAAGATCAGCAGTACTCGGTGCTCAACAGCCTTTCGCAGCTTGTGGATGTGGCGGTGACGCAGACCAACCAGGGAGGCCTTACCATCACCACCACCAACGGCGTGCCGCTGGTGGCCGGCAGTCAGAGTTTTTCCCTCAGCACCGCAACGAACTCGAGCACGGGGTTCCAAGACATCTACTCGCAGGGCGGCGATGTGACTTCGAGTTTTGCGGGTGGACAACTGGCAGGCTTGCTGGAAGCGCGCGACCAAGCCATTCCCTCCGTACGTTCTAATCTTGATAACCTTGCAGCAGGTATCATAAACACTGTCAATGCACAGAGCGCTAAGGGCTATGATTTGAACGGCGCTAAGGGGGGCAACTTCTTCCAACCCGTGGTCCAGGCTTCACCGGGATCGAACGCCGGCGCGGCGGAGAACATGGCGGTGGCGATCACGGACCCCTCCTCGATCGCCGCCAGCTCCGACGGCACAGAAGGGGACAACGGCAACGCACTGGCCCTGTCCAATATTCAGAATAACCCTGTTGTCGACGGCGAGACGGCCACGGACTACTACTCGGATCTGGTTTCCACGGTGGGCAATGACGTTTCAACCGCGACCGATGAGCAGGAATCCGTGGGCTTGGTCCTGACCCAATTGCAAAATCAGCGCTCGGACACCTCGGGTGTGTCCCTGGATGAAGAGGCGGCGAACCTGATCCTCTACCAGCGCGCTTACGAGGCTGCAGCGGAGGTTGTGTCCGCCATAAACAACCTAACGAACGACGTCCTGCAGACGGTCTAAGAGCAGTGGCTAGTGGCTAGTGCTTCGTGGTGGGGAAGGGTGACGCGAGTGGTGAGTCTGGTGAGTGGATTTTTGCTAGCCACTAGCCACTAACCACTAGCCACTGTTTTACAGAAGGAAACAACGTGGGCATTCGCATCAATCCCGATCCTATGCGCGACATGCTGGCGGGGCTGGCGCAGGACCGGCAGCAGGAAGACCAGGCTATTCAAGAGCTTTCCACGGGGCGGAAAGTAAATCAGCCGTCCGACAACCCCGCCGCGGTGGCAGGCTTGATCGTCAACAATGCCCAGGCCAGCGCGGTGAGCACGTATTTGAGCAACATCTCCACCCTCCAGGCCTCCATGCAAGAGGCGGACTCCACCCTCAATTCCGTGGTCACCACGCTCTCGCAAGCGATATCTCTTGCCGTCGAGGGCGCCAACAGCACCATGAACCAGACTGACCGGAATGCTCTCGCCCAAGAGGTAAGCGGGATCCAGCAACAGATCCTCGAATATGCGAATGACTCTTTTGAGGGCAATTACCTGTTTGCGGGGACGGCGGTCAAGACGCAGCCTTTTGTGGCTGATTCCTCCTCGTCCTCCGGTGTCAGTTATGCGGGCAACGCCGGCGTGAACAACGTCGAAATCGGGGACGGGCAAGCCGTCCCTGCTAACCTCCCGGGCAACCAGCTTTTTACCGCCTCCGGCTCGGATGTGTTCCAAGCCCTGTCGGACCTCGTGAGTTCACTCCAGAGCGGAACGAACATCCCAGCCGCAGAATCAGAACTGCAGAACGCGTTTGACTACTTCAATGCCCAGCGCACGTTTTACGGCACCACCCTTTCGCGCTTGAACACGGCGAGCAGTTTTCTGAATGAGGAGAGCGTCCAGTTGAGCGACGAACAAAACAACTTGCTGGGTGCGGACATGGCCACGGCCGCCTCGCAGCTCACACAAGCTGAGACTGCCCTGGATGCCTCGCTGGAGGCGGGAGGAACAATCTCGCAAAAGACCTTGTTGGATTACTTGACGTAGACTCTCCCGGTGGCTATGCAGTCGCTCTCGCGCAGTCACTGGCGCTTCGCTGTAGGGCACGCCACGGCATGCTCCCTATGATCACTCAGCATGACACGTCGCGAAGGGCTCGCACCCAAGCGCGCGCCAAGTTCGTGTTCTCGAGGTCCTTTTTGAGCCGGTCACGCCGCTTGACCAACGAGTCTTGGAACTTTGCGAGCACCGCCTTCAGCGTCTCGAGGTTGCTGGCATACTCGCTGAGTGCGGCCCTTAATGCCATGTCTTCCGGTTGGCCCGGAGAAACACGGCCAAGCTGTTTGGGCACGCGTGCAAGCTTGCGGGTCAATGCTTGTAATTCGCCCGGGCGGAGAGCTGCGTTGCCAGCCTCACCACTTTTCCCGGATAGCTTCGATACTACGCCGCGAATGTCTTCACTGACTTCCTGCACGGCGCAGATTAGCTCGGATTGCATCACACCTCCACAGTTTCTTTAATAACAAGACCCGACTCTTGTTCTAACCTTCGAATAAGGTCACAACGAAAACCTCGCCTTGGCAGTCAAAGGCTTGGCGCGAGATCACGGCATTCGGAGTCGCCTGCGGCGCGCCCATCTCGCTCGCGGTGACGTGCGGCAACGACAAATGGCAGTGGCCGCCCGCCAGTGGCTTAAAGTTGCCGGCCGCCATGTTTGTCATCTCGGCCAGCGCATCTCGGACCTCCTCGGGCGTGGGTTCTTGCGAATCGAGGCCGAACATGATGCGCGCAACCTTCTTGGCCAGCTTTTCCGAGCATTCCAGCAAGACCGTGCCCAGCCAAGCCCCAATGATTTGAACCCTGCCAGTGACCGTGCCGGCCGGCAGCTCCGGAAGGCCTGGTCCGGGGATCGGCCGGACTTCGAGACCCAGGGTTGAATACCAAATTGCTCGCGTGAATTGACAGAGGTCGTGGTTGGTAATTGTCATGTCAATGTTTCAGGCTTTCCGCGCACGATAACAAATAGTGCGATCGAATTGTAGGCGCTCGAAGCCGTCGTCCAGGTTAAAAGTCGTTTCGGCGCCACCCAAGAACAGAAAACCATCCGGCCTGAGCAATTGCCGGGCCTTGCTCAGGATTCTTTTCTTAGTCTCAACGCCAAAATAGATGAGGACATTGCGCATCAGGATGATGTCCATGGGCGGGAGCGGAGGCCAGTAGTCCGCCAGGTTAACGATCTGGAATTCGACCTTGCGACGAAGATCTTCCTTGATCTCCCAGTCCGTTCCATGCTGTCGAAAGTATTTGACCAGCAGTTTTGCCTGCAGGCCGCGGTTCACTTCGAGTTGGCTGTAGCGGCCTGCCCTGGCGCGCGCCAACATCTCGGCGGACAGTTCGGTGGCAATAAGCCCTATGCTCCACCCGGCCAGGCTGGGGAAATGCTCTTGCAGCAACATGGCAAGACTGTAGGGCTCCTGGCCCGAAGAGCAGGCCGCAGACCAGATGCTCAATTCCTTGCTGGAGGCGCGCTTGAGCATAAGTTCCGGCAGGATCGACTTCCTAAGAGTTTCGAAGGGGTGGAAGTCTCTGAAAAAGGAAGTCTCATTCGTGGTCATCGCCTCCACCACTTTGCGATGCAAGCCGTCGAATTTCTTCGTCAATAGGCTGCCGACCATGGCTCCAATCGAGTCGAACCCTTCGCGGCGCGCCAAGGGCGACAACCGGGCTTCGGCTAAATACTGCTTGTCCTCTTCGAGCACGATGGCGGACTGCTCGAGGACCAGACGCCGGATATAATCGAACTCCGAGCAAGTAATGGTCATTACTTGTTCCCTGCGATTCCCACTCCGGGGCTTGGGACCGGCGCGGGGAGCGCCTGTCCCGATCGCACCCTTCGAACAATCTCACTTCCCAATTCGTCGAGCGGCAGGACCTTGTCCGCCAGTCCCGCATTGGCCACGTAACCCGGCATCCCCCAGACCACACTTGTTGCCTCGTCCTGAACAAAGACTTGCCCGCCCGCTTGCCGGATTCTCTCGCTTCCGCGCAGCCCATCCTGCCCCATGCCGGTCATTACAATTCCTAACGCGCCCGCGCCATACGTTTCCGCGACGGACCGAAAAAGAACATCGACAGCAGGCCGGCAGGAGTTCTCAGGAGTTTCTTGATTGACCCGAATCCGCACCGCCCCTTCCTCTCGTTGCACGATCATGTGGTAGTTTCCCGGGGCGAGGAACGCGTGACCTGCTTGAACCGTCTGGCCGGGTGCGCCCTCTTCAACCTTGATCTGGGCTTTCACTGCTAACCGTTCTGCCAAGAGTTTAGTGAAGACCGGGGGCATGTGCTGGACGATGACAATGGGAACGGAAAAGTCAGCGGGAAATTCCGGCACGAGTTCGCTCAAGGCGTTGGGGCCGCCCGTCGAAACTCCGATGGCCACTATCTCGACTCTTCCGGCGTGGCGCAACGGGGCAGCCAAGCCCTTGGCGCCGGGGCCAACCGATTGGGCAAAGCGTGTCCCTGGCGTGAACGCGAGCCCTGCTGTTTTGGCGCAGAACATCTTGATTTTGGGGATCAACTGGGCGCGAATCTGCTCGATGGCTTGATGAGCGCTCCCCACATTCGCCGGCTTGGTCACGTAGTCGTTGGCGCCCAGCGAGAGGGCGTCGAGCGTCGCAGCCGCGCCTCGCTGAGTCACCGTGCTGAACATGATGACGGGCAGAAAGCGGTGCGTCTGCCGAAGCCTTCGCAGGGTTTCAAGCCCGTCCATCTCCTGCATCTCCACATCCAGTATGACCGCATCCGGATTGACTTGCGGGATGCGGGCCAGGGCGATTTTCCCGTTCGCGGCAGCCCCGGCCACTTCGAGTTGCGGATCGGCGGAGAGCGCGTCGGAGAGCATTCGGCGCACCACCACGGAGTCATCAACCACGAGGATCCGGATCTTCGAGATCAACTATGAACCTGCCATACCGAAAATCTGAAGCTTCTCTAAAATGACTTCCTGCGTGAAGGGTTTCATGACGTACTCATTAGCTCCGGCCACGAGCGCCCGCACCACGTTTTCCTTTTCGGTTTCGGTGGTCACCATCATCAGCAGCACGCCATCGTAGGATTGCTCAGCCCGCACCCTTCGAATGAAATCCAGTCCGTTCATTTCCGGCATATTCCAGTCGACCAGCGCCAAATCGATTGTTCCGTTCTCTTTCAGCCGCTCGAGTCCTTCGCGGCCATTGCCAGCTTCCAAAACTTCGAAGCCAAACCCCTGCAACATCCTGCCCAGAAGACAGCGCATAGCCTTCGAGTCATCAATTACGAGTGCCCTCACGGACGCCCCCTCCGATAACGATTCATCCCCTCAATCTCTATTCATCGGCAATAAGTGCCAAAACTCAATCCAGCAGGGTCTACTTAGGTCCTGAGACGCCGTCACTTCGGCTGTAACTGAGGGTGGCTTGTCGGATGTTCCCGATGGTCCTGTGGATCAGCTCCGGGACCCCGGAGGTCACGGGGCTGGCATGCCCGGCATAAACCGTCGCCACGTCGCAACTGGCGATTCTCTCCAGCGAAGCCAGGAGTTCCCCCGGATGGGAACCTCCCGGGGTCTTCACGTCGAGCGGCGTGTCTCCCACGAACAGGG
>Ga0326728_10004588_pt1 | contig 40503 bp, 34 predicted proteins | sample MB3enrmetagenome_FD_207602 | JGI IMG/M metagenome (GOLD analysis project Ga0326728, IMG submission 207602) | Lab enriched peat soil microbial communities from McLean, Ithaca, NY, United States - MB31MN | ecosystem: Environmental > Terrestrial > Soil > Wetlands > Peat | place: USA: New York... | reverse complement strand
ATCTCGCCTGAGGGGGAAGGAGATCCTCTTGCATGTGAAGCTCTCCTCGGCGAATTGCAGCACGTCTATGCCGCCCGTATTTTCACATTGAGGCCGCCTTTCAATGAACGTGAAGTGAAACATGTGATCTCTCGATGCGATTTCTTCGTCGGCGCCCGCATGCATGCCTGCATTGCGGCGCTCTCGCAGTGTGTCCCCGCGGCGGCCATGGCGTACAGCGACAAATTCACAGGTGTGCTTCGAAGCGTTGGGGTTCAATCGACGGTGTCCGACCTGCGGAGTCTGTCCGAAACCGACGTGCTCGCCGCATTGAGTTCAAATTTCGATTCACGCGAAATGCTCAAGTTGGCGCTGCATGAGCGAATTCCGGAGGTCCAACGGAACGTGGCCGCCCTCCTGGACGAGCGCAACTTCGATACCCAGGCGTTCTACACGGATGCGAACCCCAACGGCGAGGGCCATTAGTATGCATGGCTGTAACAGACCGGTGCGTGTGCTTTATAGCTTTGCTCCAAAGCTTGATGGCCAAAGAATTGGCTATACCGCATGGCAGCAGATTAATGGCCTGGCCGCATCAGGGGCTGACATAACGGCATGTCCGGGCGTGCTCCAGGTGCCGGTCCCTGCGAATGTCACTGTAATGCCTACGCTCTCGCGGGGGAAATTGCGCATCTCCTACAAACTGGTGGGAAGGTTGCGCTCCTATGCGCTGCATGACTGGATTGTCGCACGGCGGCTGGAAAAACTTGCCGGCCGTATAGACATTATTCATGCCTGGCCCCTGGGGGCGCTCGAAACCTTGAGGACCGCTCGACGAATGGGGATCGCCACAGTGTTGGAGCGTCCCAATACCCATACCCGTTTTGCCTACGAGGTCGTGCAGAAGGAATGCGATCGGATTGGCGTCCCTTTGCCGCCCGGGCACGAGCATGCTTACAATGAGGCCGTACTTGAACGCGAAGAAGTTGAGTATGAACTGGCCGACCGGCTGTTATGTCCGTCGGACTTTGTTATGCAGACATTTCTCGAACGTGGGTTTCCCCGCGATAAGCTGGCAAGACACTGCTACGGCTTCGATGAAAAGCGCTTTTATCCGGATGTGTCGGCCGGCCGCGGCTGCGGCCTCACCGCACTATTTGCTGGAGTATGTGCGGTCAGAAAGGGACTGCATTTCGCCTTGGAGGCATGGCTGAAGTCTTCGGCCCACCAGGACGGTGTGTTTCTCATCGCCGGAAGATTTATACCCGGTTACGCTGAAAAGCTAGCTAACATGATTCGCCATCCAGGCGTGCGCGTGCTCGGACACCGCAGCGACATTCCGGAATTGATGCGCAAAAGCGATATACTGGTTCTTCCCACAATTGAGGAAGGCAGTGCGCTAGTTACTGCTGAGGCACGCGGCAGCGGTTGTGTACTCGTTGTATCCGACGCAGCAGGGGCAAATTGCCGACACATGGAGAATGCCCTCGTGCATCGTGCAGGAGATGTGGAAACGCTTACCGAGCATCTCAACTTGCTTAATGAAGATCGCCCCGTTCTGGAAAAATTGCGAGCCGCCTCCCTGAGGACGGTAAACGAGATCACCTGGACCGCCGCTGGAGTCCGGCTGCTTAATGTTTATCATGATGCTATTGAAGCCGCGCCTGGATAATCGGCGGTCGATGCCGCCAACGCATTACGCTCGCTTGTTAAGCTCGATAGTGTAAATTGATGAATTACAAAAATGGAACTGGGATTATTGGGATTCGCGATTTTCCCCATGACTATCTTTCGACCACAGGTGGAGTCAGCAGCCGTGCGTTTGACACCTGTCGTGATTGGCACTCGAATTGCTCACGATAAACTCGCAGGGACTCAGACGAAACGAAAAGGACTGAACGTGGGAATTATTCGTAATATAACAATAGCTGCCGCCTTCACACTGTTCGGTGCATCGCTCGCATTCGCAGATGACATTTACATCACTCAATGCGGTTCAGGGACATACGGATCGGCTGGAGTTTGTTCCACCACTACGGAAGGATCGGGCGCAAGTTGCTCGGATGCCCATTCGGCGGCATGGTTCAACTCCAACGCTACCGGCGGCAATACCTATCATCTATGCGGCACGTTCACGGGTGCGCCTGGAAGTACCATGCTAACGCCGCATAGTGGATCGGCAGGCAACCCGCTCGTAATTTTATTTGAGCAGGGTACTGTATTGCAGGCCCCCTATTGGGGCGCGAACGGAGCAATTTACATCAACGGCATGAGCTATGTCACTGTCGACGGCGACTATACAGGGACGACTCCCTGCGGCTATATAGGGCCGCCAGGGCAGGGAACAGAAGTCGCATGTAACGGTATCATCATGAATACGGCTAACGGAACTCCGGCCGCTGGCAGTTCGGGCAACCCCTGTTCGGATGGATGGCCTGGATACTCATATCAGAAGGCGTCTGCTGGGGTAGTTGTGACAGGAACCACAACCGGCATTGAGATAAAGAATCTCCAAGTTAAGCAAATTTACATGAATGATGGTTCCGCTTCCTGTGCTACCGACAACACCGGGGTTTCTACCGTTGATATCCAAGTTCTCGGCGCTCCCACTGATGTTAGTGTGCGTAACTGTGAACTTTCAGACGCCGGATGGGGTTTAATTGCAAGTGGTTTAAGCGGTGGTTCCGGACTTTCCTTTTATAATAATTACATCCATGCTCACGATTGGCATTTGGGGCTGGGAAGTTCTGTGGTCTACAATAATATTTATGTCTATAATAACGAGATTACGGATTGGACGAATTGGGGCTATCCTTCAAGCACATATCACCAGGATGGCATAATCGTAAATCCATATCAGACCACACCCGGTCCGACCATGACGCCATTTATATATAATAACTATATTCATGGCGCCTTGGTCGGAGGGTCGCCTACGGCTTTTATATTTTGTACCTATGCGCCAGGTTGCGGTACAGGTATAGGTGCAGCCTGCCAGATATTTAATAATGTACTTCAAATGACCGTAAATTCCGGTTCTTTCATTTGGCTTGGCGGAAGTGCATCATCGAATCAGAATACCGGACAGCATCAAGTACTTAACAATACCCTAATAGGCACTTCATATTCCAGTCAATGCGTATGGTATGGAACTGACATAATTATTGAGAACAACATTTTCTCCAACATGTTTTACCCAGCTTTCCAGGCGGGAAGTGATTTGGCGCTTGGAAGCGTCCTCTCCGTCTCAGACTATAATGATTTCAACCTGTCCAATACCAAGTCTTCTTCGCCGCCGGCAGTATTTAGCACTCCTACACTGACTATTTCGCCGTATACTGCTGGGCAATATTTTTCCATGTCTCAGTGGCAGGGTCTAGGATATGACGCGCACTCGATAACGAGCAACCCGAATTTGGGAGCTAATTTCGTTCCCAATAGCGGCTCTGGATTGATTGGCGCGGGAGCTAATCTGACGTCTCTTTGCAGCACTATCCCGCAGCTTTGCTACGATGCGGCCGGTAACGCCCGACCTTCAGGCGCAGCCTGGGACATAGGTGCTTACCAGAACGCAGTCTCGGCGCCTGCCTCGGTGCCTGCCGCTCCGAGTAATTTTCGCCTCGTGCCCCCAAATTAAAGGGAGTCTCACGTGAGTGCTGCCGGTTGCCTGCCGCCCGCGCGGGTCGCAGGACACTGTTTGGCGCATTTCGGCAGGCGTTCCTTCAGGTTTTCTCCTCGGCAAACCAGTGCTCGTCAGAAAGCGTGTGCGGTCTGAGCTATTCGGCTGAACGGCTGTTCCCAAGCCTTTAATCGCAAAAATGGAGCAGCGCGGCGCACCTGCATTAGGCTGTACGAACTGGAAGGACTCTACAAGCGTGCCCAACTACGGTTATGACGTACCCGACAATTTCTATTTTGGCGGCGGCGGTGGAACATTCGGCACGCCATTGGGCATCGCCGCCCTGCTTGTAGCCATTATCCTCACCCTTTTTCTTCAGCGAAAGTACATAGTCGTGCCCTTTCTACTGGCAGGTTTACTTGTCCCCCCTTGGAACAACCTGATGGTAGCCGGCCTTAATTTCCACGCCGACCGCCTCTTGCTGCTCGCGGCATGGGTTCGCCTCCTGATTGGCGGGGAACGGTATCCAGATCGACTTAATACTCTTGACAAAGTTTTCCTGGCGGCTGCGTTGACCAACGCCATTTGTTATAGCCTTGTATGGAGGCAGTTCGGCGCAGTAGTGAACCGCGCTGGATTTCTGTTCTCCGCATTGGGCACATATTTCCTTCTGCGCTCGTTGATTCGTGATAAGGAAGATATCATCCGGGTGCTCAAGGTGTTGGCGATCGCGGTCATAGTGCTTGCGCCCCTGTTGTGGTATGAACACATGACCCAGCACAATGCCTTCTCGTTTTTGGGGGCGCCGGACAGCGTTGCTATCCGCAATAATCGCGTGCGTGCAACTGGGCCCTTTGGCTCTGCCATAAACGCGGGCACGATGGGCGTTATGCTGATTCCACTTTTTGTCGGCCTCTGGTGGTCCAGGCCGGATAGCAGGCTCCTCGCCGCATTTGGTATCGCATCCTCTACAATCATGATGTTCGCCTCACAATCCAGTACTCCTGTGATGACATTTCCTGCGGCTTTCCTTGGTCTGGCAATGTGGCCGTTTCGAGACAAAATGCGCATGGTGAGACGGGGCATCATCGTTATGCTGATAGGTCTCCAATTGGTGATGAAGGTGCCGATCTGGTTTGTGCTCGAACGCGCCGGCGGACTGTTTGGAGGCAGCGGGACGCACCGGGCATTTCTGATTGACCATTTCATACATCATTTTTTCGAGTGGTTCTTGATCGGGACCCGGAATAACGTTAACTGGGGGTGGGATATGTGGGACGTTGATAATGCTTACGTCGGCGCTGGAGTGATGGGCGGCCTGCTCGGGTTCATATTGTTTCTGGCCATATTCGTCTATGGCTACAAAACAATTGGCGCCGGGTGGAGGATGGCACAGGGGTCCGAAGGAGACGCCCGCCTTATATGGGCGTTCGGTGCGGCTTTGTTTGCCAACACCATCGCTTTCTTCGGCATAGTCTATTTCGATCAGAGCGCCATAGCATGGTACGCCCTGCTCGTGATGATAGCTGTCACAAAAGACTATGTCGCTCGCCAACAAATCGCCCGACTGCAACCCATGGCAATGGGCGTGCCCACTTCTGTTGCGTCCGGCAGAACCTTGGGGGCCTTCAACTCCCATTATAAACCTAGAGCGCAATAATGAACGAAACGACCTTAAATGACTCTGCCAAAAAGTCTGAGGCTGTCCTGTCGATCATTATTGTGACCTGGAACGGCAAACGTTACGCCATCGAGTGTCTAGAGTCACTGCGGGAACTGGGGTCCGAACTTGCCGTCGAAGTTATCGTGGTCGACAACGGCTCGACCGATGGCACCCCCGATGCTATCCGGGCGCAATTCCCGAATGTTACATTAATCGAAAACCATTCCAATCTCGGATTTGCGAAAGCAAACAACATCGGGATAGCTTCAAGCAGCGGCAGATACCTTTGCCTGATCAATTCCGATGTGGTGGTGCCTGAAGGGTGTTTGGAGCGGATGGTCGAATATATGAAAGCTCACCCGGAAATAGGTGTTCTGGGTCCCAGGATGCTAAGTCCGGACGGCGGCACAGGGGCCTCCGTGATGAAATTACCTACGGTCTGGAACACCTTGTGCTGTGCGCTGGGACTGCACTTGATCTTTCCGCGCTCGTCGCTGTTTGGCGGTTTTTCCATGGATTCCTATGCTTACGATGTTGTAGATAATGTCGAAATGCTTACAGGCTGGTTTTGGATGGTCCCCCGTGATGCCCTCGAGATCGTCGGTGGACTCGATGAGCGCTTCTTTATGTATGGCGAGGATATCGACTGGTGTCATCGCTTTCGCGCAGCAGGGTGGCAGGTGGTTTTTTACCCCGACGCTTACGCCCTGCACTATGGAGCGGCTAGTTCGGATAAAGCGCCCACGAGGTTCTATGTCGAAATGCGTCGTGCCAATCTGCAATATTTTCGTAAATACCATGGACGGCTGGGTGTTCTGGGGTATCGTTTTGCAATCTGGGTGCATGAAATTGCAAGGGTGATAGGATATTCTGTTCTGTACTGTTTCAAGCGTCGCCGTCGTCCCGAGGCTGCATTCAAGATTCGCAGGGGTATTGCGTGCATGCGGTGGCTGTCTGGTGATGGTGCCTTACTTACTACGCCGGCAAAGGCAGGAGATCCGGCAATAAGAGGATCTGCATGAATACCGCTTGCCTCTACGTCCTGGTGACGGCCGCCTACAATGAGGGCCGGTATATCGAAAGGACGATCTCCTCCGTTATTGCGCAAGAGCTTCCGCCTGCCAGATGGATCATCGTGAGTGACGGCTCTACTGACGACACCGACTCCATTGTCGCGCGCTATGCCTCCTCCCACAGTTTTATCAGCCTTTACCGGCTGACTGAGGAGCACCCGAGGAACTTTGCCGCGCAGGCCAATGCGATCAACGCCGGTATAAGGCAGCTCGAAGACGAATCATACGCATTTATCGGAAATCTTGATGCCGATATTACTTTCGAACCTTCCTATTTCAGGTCACTGCTTGACATATTTAACCGCGATCCCAAGCTGGGGCTCGCCGGAGGGGCAATCCACGATATATGCAGGGATGGCGTCTTCAGGTGTCGCAAAGCGAATAGTGTAAATTCCGTTGCCCATGGGGTTCAGCTATTCCGGCGCGAGTGTTTTGAAGCCATTGGCGGTGCATATCGCCCGCTTCCCTACGGAGGGCCGGACACCTATGCCGAGATTACGGCGCGAATGCAGGGTTGGCGCGTGGCGTCTGTGACCGACCTGCGGGCGTTTCACCACCGGCTAACCGGTTCCGCTGGAGGGGCGCTGCGAGGCCACTTCCGGCAGGGGAGGATGGACTTCTCACTCGGTGTATCGCCCTTATTTCAAGCCTTCAAGCTTCTCAAAAGAATGGGGAACGAACCATACATTGTCGGCTCGCTGGCAAGATTCGCAGGATTTGCCTATTCTTACCTTTCCGGTGAAAAAAGAGCGGTCCCCGATCAGTTTATGGCGTATTTGCGCCGGGAACAGTCCCATAGGATCACAGACTTGTTTCGAGCGAAATGAGAACCATTAAGTTTCTTATCAGCCTGGGTATTTTTATCGGGGATTACTTTTCGCGCCTGGTGCTGCGGCTGTTGGGTCGCAAACCTGCCGCAACTTGCGTGGTCCTCTATTATCATTCGATCCCGGATGACCAAAAGCGGGCATTTGCCCACCAGATGGATGTCGTCTCGAATTCGACGATTCCGGTCCCGGTTCAGCCCGTCCCTCAACTATTGCCCGGAAAACGATACTCCGCGATCACTTTCGATGACGGATTTGAAAATATTATCAGCAATGCTGTCCCGGAACTTGAAAAAAGAGATATCCCCGCTGCTGTTTTTTTGACGGTGAAATATCTCGGGCAATTCGCCGTATGGTGGCCGCCGGGCACACCCGAACGGCAGCAAAACATCGCCCCGGTGGAAAAATGGCGGCAGCTTCCTGCCGATTTGATAAGCATCGGCTCTCATACGCTCACGCATCCTTACCTCTCGTCATTGAGCGAGCAGGGGGCGAGAATGGAATTGTTTGAATCCCGTGCCATGTTACAAGACCTGTTCAAGCGGAAAATCGGTATACTCAGTTTTCCATACGGCGATTTCAATGCCGATCTGGTCGATTGGTGCCGGGACGCCGGATATGAGCACGTTTTCACGTCCATGCCAGAGAATGCTTTCGAAAATGGAAATGTGTTCATCTCAGGGCGGGTGAGCGTGGAACCCACAGACTGGACCCTGGAATTTCGACTTAAGTTGCTGGGCGCCTACCGCTGGCTGCCACATGCGATTTTCTGGAAACACCGAGTTAGATCTATCATGGGCAGGCCGAAAAATCCCTGTTTTGGTTTCAGTGAGACCTTACTAAAAAAACTCACCGCTAGGAAAAAAGATTTTGTCTGACAATCTGAGGGCTAAAACCATCAAAGCGCTGTCTTGGAGCTTTCTTCAGTCAGCAGTGGCCCGAGCGATCCAGTTCGTCATCGGCATCATTCTTGCTCGGCTGTTGCTCCCTGAGCAGTTTGGTCTCATCGGGATGTTGATGGTTTTTTTGGCCGTGGCTCGGTCATTTGTAGAAAGCGGGTTCGGCTCAGCCCTTATACAAAAGCGTGAGGCTACGGCAACTGATATATGCTCAGTCTTTTATTTTAATACGTTCGTGGGGATTTTGGCAGCCGCTTTCTTCTGCATAACCGCTCCATGCATTGCCACATTCTTTAACCAGCCCATCCTCACTCCTCTGATGCGGGTACTGTCAGTGAAAATCGTTATCGATTCTTTTGGTTCCGTCCAATACAACCTACTCATTAGAGAAATGGATTTCAGAGCCCACACCATAGCCAGCGTGGTTGCCGGGCTGCTCTCAGGCATCGTAGGAATCTCTATGGCTGTCGCCGGCTTTGGTGTTTGGAGCCTGGCGGCCCAGCAGATTTCGGCCTCCGCTTTCAGCACTCTTTGCTTCTGGGTCCTCCGTCCCTGGCGGCCCGCATTGACCTTTAGCTTCGGTTCCCTTCGGACTATGTTCGCATTCGGCTCGCGGCTGCTGTTTTCCGGTTTGCTCAACCAGGTATTTGAGAATATTCATTCTCTGGTGATCGGCAAGCTGTTTTCAGCGGCCGATCTGGGACTCTTTACACGAGCTAAAGCCCTGCAGGAACTGCCGGCGCAGACAGTGTCGGAAGTGGTAGGAAAGGTTACGTTCCCTGTGTTCTCCAAGAGCCAGGGTGATCTGGAGCGATTGAAAAAAGGGGCGAAAAAAGCCTTGTCCGCTGTGGCTTTCGTGAACTTTCCCCTGTTGGTCGGCATCTCGGTTTCGGCTCGGCCGCTGGTCATAGTGCTGTTGGGTGAAAAGTGGGCTGGCTCTATCCCCTATCTTCAACTGCTCTGCGGTCTGGGATTGCTGTATCCTATATACCTGATAGATCTGAATTTACTCATGTCTACGGGTCGCTCCGATTTATTCCTGCGTCTGGAGATCATCAAAAAGGCCCTCACCGTCGTCAGTATTATCATCACTTACCGTTGGGGCATATCTGCTATGATCTGCGGCATGATCGCGCTATCGCTCATTGCCTGCTATTTCAGCATCCGTTATATCCAAATTGTAGTCGATTACCGTCAAGGAGAACAGTTGAGGGATCTGATCCCCTATTTTGTCATGGCAGCTTTGATGGGAATCGCTGCATCGTCGGTCGGGCTGTTTGGGCTTTCAAACCACCTGATGATTCTGTTCGTTCAAGCCCTTATCGCGATATTCGTGTACACGACCCTGTGCTGGATATTTAAACCGACTGCCTTCGTTGAAATCCGATGCGAGTTACGCGACCGAATCTTTTATCTAAGAGGTAAACAACCTTTAATTGGGTTGGCTTCTAAGGAGTAGGTCCAGATGGTCGAGCCTCTGGTTAGCGTCCACATGATAACGTACAACCAGGCGTCCTCGATCGGCCAGGCCATCGAAGGGGTTTTGCAGCAAAAGACGAATTTCCCCTTTGAATTAGTAATTGGCGAGGACTATTCGACCGACGATACGCGTAAAATTGCATTCGAGTATCAGAGGAAGTTTCCTCAGATTGTCCGAGTAATTGCTTCAGACCAAAATCTTGGTTTGACAAAGAACACTTATCGGACCGAATTGGCCTGCCGTGGAAAGTATATAGCGTACTGCGAAGGCGATGATTATTGGCATGATCCCGGCAAGCTGCAAGTTCAGGCTGACTATATGGAGGCCCACCCTGAATGCGGACTGGTCCATTCAGATTATGACAGACGTTCCATCGTCTCTGGAGATGTAATAAGAAATTTCAATCAGGCTATGAATAATAAGCCACCGGATAATATGGACATTGTTACGATCCTTCGTGGTGGCAGTTCGCTATACATATTAACCTGTACGGTTATGGTCAGAAGAGATATCCTCCTTAAAGTCATCAATTCTGACCCTGCCCTATATCAATATGACATATATAAGACCGTCGATACTCTACGATGGGCAGAAATAGCACATTTATCTGGAACGCATTATATAGGTAAATCGCTCGCTACGTACAATGTATCGCCTAACTCTCTATCTAAACCTGCGGATCCTATCGCTCAATTGCAATTTAGTACATCAGTGAGTAGTGGATTTATTTATCTTATCGATAAATACAATTTATCTGAATTAGAGCGTCAGTATCATCTCAATAAATGGTTTCAAAGTGCCATACCACTTGCGTTTTATCAAAGAGATAAACAATTTACCAGATCAATATATAATATGAAACAAAGATTCACAATAAAGGAAAGAATATTTATACGAGGAATCAGCTCAGAAATAATTTATCGGTCAATATCAATTTACAAATATATACGTAATCAAGGACGTTTATCGTCACTGAAAAAGTACCCCAAAAATATATAGATCTTTACAATTTTAAGTTAGTTTTTAAAATCATCATCGTTGGTTTTACGTCCGGTGGAGTACCATTATGCGACCTATGCCTAAAGTTACTTTCGTTCTCCCAGGGCGTGGCCGCAGCGGGGGGGTGAGAGTCACCGTGGAAATGGCCAATAGATTACTTCGTCTCGGCTACGATGTCAGAGTCGCATACCGTACAAGCCCGATGCTCACGAGGGATTGGTTCAAGGACATTCTCAAAAATTTTGTAGACTATAAAATTCAAAAACTCACGAATACCGATTGGCTGGATAAGTTCAACGGCCGATCCAAAAAATACTCCAATCTCTCAGGTGTGAGGTTTGCAGAAAGGGAAGTGGTTATTGCTGTGGGCACACACACTGTACGGGATGTATATAGACTCACTGGCGGCGTTATCAAAGTGCGTTACAACCATGGCCTCAGCCTGGATAACCCCGAATTGACAGAGCACGTCTGGGGTTTGCCGATGACTACTGTCACGGTATCGAATACCCTGGTTTCCCGATTGGAAGAGCTCTGCGGGACTGGCGTTGCGGCTGTGATTCCAAATGGGATAGATAGCAGCGAATATTTTGTCGAGAACGGCGCCGCACGGGATGGGGTGGGATTCATGTATAGTTCCCATCCGATCAAGCGGCCTGAAGATATGATCTGTTTTGCACAAGATTTAGGCGCAGAGATGCCAGGCATACCTCAATACTATTTCGGGACTGATCCAAGGCCGACAGGATTGGAGCAAGGTACGTATGTCAGGTACCCTTCCGTTGCGGAGGCGCGGAAAATTTACAATAGATGCCTGGTCTGGATTTCTACCAGCTTAGGAGAAGGCCTGCCGGGGCCCATATTAGAGGCTATGGCCTGTGGCTGTGCCGTCGTGAGTGCAGACAACCTGGGGGCTAAGGAACTCATCAAAGACGGTAAGAACGGTTTTCTTGTGCCCGTGGGGGATATTGAGGCTTTTGTCACAACGGTGAGGCGGTTGATTGCCGACCCCGGCCTGAGGGAGAGAATCGTTGGTTCTGCGTTTAATACGGTGAAAAAGTTCAGTTGGGAAAAAGCGGTAGAGAAAATGGATACTTTTCTGACAGGATTGGTTGACGGACATTAAAGAAAACGGTTTCCGCTTGCCAAGGTTCAAAAACGTGTCAATCAACGGCATCATACTTAACGATGTCCATGCCGTTGCCAACTGGCGGCTCTGCGTGGGTTGCGGGGCATGCGTTTTCGCCTGCGAGAGGCAAAACATCGCGCTGCAAGATGTGCCCGGCATTGGAATCCGCCCGACACTGCGCGGGGAGGATTGCCGTGCATGCGGGAAATGCCTCGAAGTTTGCCCGGGCCTTGGGACCACCCACAACTTTTATGACACTGAACGACCAGGTTTGATGCTTTTGCGGGACGGCTGGGGGCCGATCCATGAAATTTGGGAGGGCTACGCGGCCGATCCCGGGATCCGGATGTTGGGTTCATCAGGAGGCGCAGCGACCGCAATTGCCCTTTACTGTCTTGAAAAGGGCCTTGCGGGCGAGGTCTTTCACGTTGGCAAAAACGAAGAGGAGCCCTGGCGGAACAGAACTGTCTCCAGCCGGTCCCATCAGGACCTCGTGTCCAGGACAGGATCGAGATATAGCCCGGCATCTCCGTGCGATTGCCTGGCCGAAATCGAATCCGCCTCCACTCCTTGCGTCTTCATAGGCAAACCCTGCGATATCCAGGGGCTTAGGAAAGCAGAAGCAGTGAAGCCCCTGCTGCGGGAAAAGACGGCCCTCGCTCTTGGCATTTTTTGTGCCGGCACCCCCGCGACATCGGGTCTGATTCAACTGCTTTCAATACTGCACGTGCCCAAGGAAGAAGTTCAGGACGTCAGGTTCCGGGGAGACGGCTGGCCGGGGTCGTTTTCCATTCTCCTCAAAAACGGCGCCATGTGTTTGAGAACGTTAAGCTATGAGGAATCGTGGGGATTTCTACAGAAGTACCGACCATTTCGCTGCTATCTTTGCCCCGACGGGACAAGTGAATTTGCCGATATTTCCTGTGGCGACGCGTGGTATCGAAAGCCTGCGGGCGACGATCCCGGCCAATCCCTTGTGCTGGTGAGGACCGAGCGCGGACGGGATCTTCTCAAAAAGGCCGGGGAAGCCGGATACGTGCGCTTGCAACGGGTCGATCCCTTCGTCCTGGAGCTGTCCCAAAAAAATCTTCTCACGAAAAGGAGCGCCGTCTGGGGTCGCCTGGCCGCTATGAAAGCTTTCGGCCTGCCCGTTCCACGTTATGAAGGTTTCCATCTATTGGAAAACTGGCTCAAATTGCCGCTGGAAGAGAAAGCACGTTCGATCTTCGGGACCGCAAAACGAGTTGTGAAACGCAAATACTATAAACCGATCTTAAGATAATCTCTAATAATGCTGCAATCCGCAACTTACTGGGAAAGAATAGCAGAAACGGCTTGGGGCGCCTATATAAGCAATATCGAAAAACAGGCTGTCCTTGAGGCCCACCGAAGGTTTGAAAAACCCGGCTGTGCGGCTGAAATTGGTTGCGATGGAGGCCGGTGGTCCAAACTCCTTTCAGATTCAGGCTGGGACCTGACCTGTATTGACGTGAGAGAGCAGGCCCTGACTATTTGCAAAGAAAGAATCCCCACCGCCCGGCACATCCTGGTCGATGGCGCGCGTACCAGCCTGCCGTTATCAACAGGCTCGATGGATCTTCTTCTATGCATGGAAGTATTTCCGGTGATCCGAAGTGACTGGTTCATCGCTGAATCATACCGGGTCCTTGCAGGTGGCGGGGTGGTTGTCGGAGTATTTCTTAATTTTCTGTCCTTTAGAGGTCTGTTCCACCGCGCAAGGGAGGTTTTCGGGAAAACGAATCGTGGTTCCGGCCTCTACGACCGTGCATACTTCCGCTGGAAGAAACGATTACAACACACTGGTTTCAGGATTGTTCAAGAAAAAGGTCTTTGCTGGTTTCCACTTACCAGATCCAGTAACTCCAGGTTTGTGCCGGTATTTGAATTTTTTGAAAATGCGCTGGCTCTGAACCGGATAATCGGCCTGAGCCCCTGGATCGTGTTCGCTGCTGAAAAGAGGAAGTAACTTGGAGGAAGCGTTTGTAAGGTGTATTTTTAGTCGAGTACCAAGTCTGGCAGCCGGGTTCAGGAAGTTCTTTCCGTTCACCGATCACTGTTCAGCCATCGCGTAGCGATTCGATCCCGGGAGCGTAGATGAAAACAACCCCCGCCAATATCCAGGGAATACTCATCCTTGAACCGAAAGTTTTTTGCGACGAGAGGGGATTCTTTTTCGAAAGTTACAACGAGAGGACTCTGGCCGCACACGGCATCAATGATTCATTTGTTCAGGACAATCACTCTTCGTCACGCCGCGGGGTTCTCAGAGGCATCCACTACCAGGTGGCCCGCCCTCAGGCAAAGCTGGTGCGAGTTATCAGCGGGGAGGCGTTCGATGTGGCGGTGGACCTCAGAAGGTCCTCGCCGACTTTCGGCCGTTGGTTCGGTATGATTCTTTCGGCTTCAAACAGGCTGCAGCTTTATATACCCGTTGGTTTCGGCCATGGTTTTCTGACCCTTTCCGATACGGTCGAAATGCTTTATAAAGCAAGCGATTTTTATGCCCCGGAGCATGAAAGATGTATTCGGTGGGATGATCCCGACCTGGCCATAGATTGGCCTCCTGCCGGAGAGTTGATTATTTCCGGAAAGGACGCCGCCGGGAGTTTTTTCCGCGAGGCTGACCTGCCGTAGAGACGTTCACCGTTAAGTTACCGAACTGAACACTCCCGATATGTTCGGACAAAGTTCGGGTTGTACCAGGGTAAAAATGCACATGTTTAGTGGCGAACAGTTGCTTAGGTTCGCCTGACCTGTTCGGAAGAAACCTTCGTGTTCTGGTGATGGAATGAACTGCAATGTCGTAGTTATCGGAAGCAAAGGGATGCTGGGTTGGGAACTCGTCGAGTTGCTGAAAAGCGTCGGATTCAACGTTTCCGCCCTGGACATTCCTCAGGTGGATATTACAGACCGGGAAAGCGTTCGTTCGGTTTTAGACGGAATTGCCGCCCCGCGCCTGCTGATTAATTGCGCCGCCTATACCGCCGTCGATAAAGCCGAATCGGAACCGGAGGCCGCCTTTGCCGCCAACCGGGACGGTCCCGCCAATCTTGCCGCCGAGTGCGGGAGGCTGGGAATACCGCTCATTCACATTTCGACTGATTACGTTTTCAACGGTAAATCCGACCACCCCTATAAAGAAGATGATGCGGCCGATCCCATAAACGTATACGGGCTCAGCAAATGGGAGGGAGAAGAGGCGGTGCGGTCCCGGCTGGCCGAGCACATAATAGTGCGGACCTCATGGCTTTATGGCGCGAGGGGTCAAAATTTTGTGAAAACAATGATCAGGTTCGGTGCAGAGCGGGAAGAATTGAAAGTTGTCTCCGACCAATACGGGTGTCCAACCTGGTCCGTCGACCTCGCCGGCTGTCTGGTGCGGATTTCGGAGCGCATCGTTTCCGGTACTGCAAAAGTTCCCACTGGTACTTATCATTTCTGCGGTGCGGGCATCACGACGTGGTTTGACTTTGCCTCGGCAATCCTGGATGGGGTGAGGTGTAGACAGTCGACCAGGATTGCCAGGGTGTCGCCCGTGCCGACCAGTTCGTACCCGACCGTTGCCGTGAGGCCTAAATATTCAGCGCTTGATTGCGGTAAGATCCAGGCCTGTTTAGGAATAGAACCTCCCCCATGGGAGAGGAGTCTTGCCGGTCTGATGGATGAGCTCTACAAGCCAGTGAAACAGTGAGAAAAATTATGAGTAAAACGATTCTCGTTACAGGCGGCGCCGGGTTCATCGGGAGTAACTTCGTACTCCGCGAGAGGATGCGGCATAACCGGGTCATCAATCTCGATCTCCTCACCTACGCCGGCAACCTCTTGAACCTGGAAGAGCTGAATAGTGACTCCGACCACGTCTTTATACAAGGAGACATTCGCGACCGTGAACTCGTGAGAAAACTCCTTAAAGGATACTGTCCGGATGCCGTCGTAAATTTTGCCGCGGAATCCCACGTCGACAGGTCTATTGAAAGCCCGGAGAGCTTCATTCAAACTAATATTGTCGGCGCCTGGCGTCTCCTGGACGAGTCATGGGAGTATTGGAAAGGGCTTGCCGGCGAACGCCGCGAGAATTTTCGATTTCTCCACGTCTCTACCGATGAAGTGTACGGGTCCCTGGGGCCGCTGGACTCAGCTTTCGTCGAAACTACCCCGTATGCTCCCAACAGCCCTTATTCCGCAAGCAAGGCCGCGAGCGATCACCTGGTGCGGGCATATTTCCATACCTTCGGAGTCCCCACGCTCATTACTAATTGCTCGAACAATTACGGGCCGCGGCAGTTTCCGGAAAAGCTGGCGCCTCTTATGATCCTCAATGCGATCGAAGGAAAGCCGCTGCCGATTTACGGTGACGGCCTCAATGTGCGTGACTGGCTCTATGTCGATGACCACTGCGACGCGCTGAGTGTTGTACTCGAAAAGGGTAAGCCGGGAGACACGTACAATATCGGCGGGTGCTGCGAAAAAACGAACCTCGAAATCGTTCATGCGTTGTGTTCGCTTCTGGATGAGATGCTTCCCGACTCCTCACATATCCCGCATTGCGACTTGATTACATTCGTAAAGGACCGGCCCGGACACGACCGGCGCTACGCCATTGATTGCGGTAGGATAAATGAAGAGCTGGGCTGGCGCGCTAAGGAGACCTTTGAGTCGGGCCTGAGGAAAACGATTCGCTGGTACCTGGATAACCCGCAGTGGGTCCAATCGATAAAAACAGGGGCATACCGGGATTGGATTTCAAAGCAGTACGGCCCAGCCAACTCTCCCGAAACTTTTCCGCGCAAAGCCTGCCCTGGAAGCGTTTGACCCGGGGACGAATCATAACGGATAGGAGGCTGAAGGATGGGGCTGTTAATGAATGCCCAGCGAGAAAATGCGCGCATGTCTGCGGAGCAAACCCCTTTCTGATCGGTTCTTGTTTAATCCTCTAAATCCTGTCAAGGCTCTTAGTCTTTTTTGTCGCCTTTGCGGCTTCCCGTGAAAACCATATCGAGGGATCTAAATGAATTTAGCGAACAACAATGAACAAAAGACCGACCTCAAGGGGATAATCCTTGCCGGTGGCTCTGGCACGCGCCTCTACCCGATAACGAAGGTCGTAAGCAAACAGCTTCTGCCGATTTACGACAAGCCGATGATCTACTATCCTCTCTCGGCCCTGATGCTTGCAGGGATTCGGGACATCCTGATAATCTCCACCCCGGCGGATCTGCCAAGGTTTGAGGCGCTTCTCGAAGACGGGTCCCAGTGGGGGCTTCGTTTTTCCTACATCCGCCAGGAATATCCTGCCGGCCTCGCCCATGCGTTCATCATCGGCAGGGAATTCATCGGAGCGGACAGGGTTTGCCTAATTCTCGGCGACAATATCTTTTATGGACACGGCTTTCAGGAAATCGTCCGGAGCGCCGCCGCTTTTGAGTCCGGAGGGCTCGTATTCGGCTATTATGTGAGTGATCCTGAACGGTATGGAGTTGTCGAATTTAACGCTGCGGGGAAGGTTCTGGGCGTCGAGGAAAAACCGGTTCGGCCAAAGTCCAACTATGCTGTGCCGGGGCTCTATTTCTTCGATAAAAGGGTGATCGAAATAGCTTCGGGCCTTAAACCCTCGGCACGCGGAGAGTTGGAAATAGCCGATGTCATGAATGCTTACCTGAAATTGGGCGAGCTCCGGGTGGAGCTGCTGGGCAGGGGATTTGCCTGGCTTGACACCGGTACGCACGAGTCTCTGCTTGAGGCATGCAGCTTCGTTGAGACGATCGAGAAACGGCAGGGCCTCAAGATCGCCTGTGTTGAGGAAATAGCTCACAGAATGGGATACATAGATAACGCCCAGTTGCGAAGGCTCGCCGAGCCTTTGATGAAGAACGGATACGGACAATATCTGATTAAGTTACTCGATTAAGTTCTTGCTTTGTCCACGTTTTGCCGTTTTCTCTTTTCCCCTTCGTCTTGCCCGCGCGAGATTTTTCAGATGAGGATATTTCAATGATTCAGGAAAATAAGGGCGCTGCGCCTTTTAACGCCCTGCCTGATGGTTCCCGAATCAGGGGCCGTGTCAAAGCGCGCTCCAACCGGTTTGCTTATTATGTCGGTTTCCTTTTTGTGGGCGTTTGTATATTCGCGTTGCCGCTCAAGGAACTCATTGCAATGTCCTTGCGCTCCGAGCTTTACTCCTTTATCCCTCTTATATTCGCTACGAGCGGTTATCTTCTTATAAGCGGCCGAAAAGAGATCTTCGTCGAAACTGCCTGGTGTTTCAGTTATGGCGCATTGGTTTTGACTTTGAGCGTTGCCGCAGGCGCGGTTGCGCTCAAGAACGAATCGATGCTCGAGGCAGATGATTACCTGTGCATCATGACATTTTCCTTCTGGCTGTTTCTGACCGGGACATTCATACTGTTTTTCGGCAAGCGAACCTTCATAAGGGCAATTTTCCCCCTGGCTCTTCTTCTGTTTACCATTCCTTTTCCGCAATTACTCTTGGATAGAATCGTCGGATTCCTGCAGGTATCATCGTATATGGTGACGGGGTGGATTTTCAATGCTCTGGGTTTTTTCCCGCTCGAACAGGGATTTTCTTTCAAGTTTCCGGAAATAACCATCGAAGTGGCAAGTCAGTGCAGCGGCATCCGTTCCGGCATGGCGCTCGTTATCTTGAGTCTTCTGTGTGGTTATCTCTTCTTGCGTTCCAGCGTGAATCGAATCTTGCTTGTCATTTTTGCTGTACCGATCGCAATTTTCAAAAACGGGGTGAGAATTGTCGGCCTGACGCTCGGCGCTATCTACGTGGACCCCAGGATAATGTCAAGCAGTGCGCATAAAAGGGGTGGGTATCCGGTTTTTATCATGGCTTTTTCAATGCTCATGGCCATTGTGATAGTGATGAGAAAGCTCGAGAAAAGAAAGATCAAGAAGCGGGCTTTGGCTTCGGTTGACTCATCCGCCCCGGGCGCGACCTCGGGCCGTTGATGGCGCCACGTCCAAGATACCGCAAACTACCTGAACAGCGAGGCATACAATGACAGCTTCTTATTTCAGGTCCAATTTGACGGTCATTTCACTTTTGATCGTTTTGACGGCGTGCGGCGCCTCGCCACAGGTGAAAAAGGCCATGTACGTTGAAAGCGGCGACAAGTTTTTCGCGGCAAAACAATACAAGGAAGCGGTTGCCGCGTTCGGCAAGGCGCTTATGGTGGATGCAAACGATAAAAACATCTATGTGAAGCTCTCGGCGGTTTTCGGTGAAGTCGGTGATATCGGCCAAACCCTGTCCAACCTTAAGAAGGCAAGGGACATCGATCCAGGGGATCTCGATATCAGGCTCAAACTGGCAAAAAATTTCGCTCTTGCCCGCAAGTCCGACGATAGCCGTGCAGAGCTGAATTTCATTTTTGATAAAGACCCTCAAAACCTTGATGCGATCATCCTTTTATCCGAACTCGCGTCGAAGCCGGAGGAGATCGAGGATGCTGTTTCCAGGCTGAAAGTCATGCAGCCCGATGCCTCCGTGTTGCCCCGAATCAAGCTGGCCCTGGGAAATCTGTATGCCAGGAAGGGAGACCTGTCGAATGCAGAAAACTACTACCTCGAATCTCTTACAGGGGCCAATCTCCCTGAGGCCCATCTCGCCCTGGGTGAGCTGGCCGCTTTCAAAAAGGACTTTGCTCAGGCGGAGCAGGAATTCAAGGCAGCCGCAGATTTGACTCCGGAAACCCCATCTGTGCGTTTGAAGCTGGCTGATTTTTATATTTTCAGGAAAGATTTTGACGAGGCAAAACGAGTACTTGAAAATATCGTCGAAAAGTCCCCCGAGTTCCTTCCGGCTCTTCACCGGATGGCCAGAATTGCGCTCGAAACCCAAAACCTCGAGCAATGTGAAAAGTATCTGAGTGCAGTTCTTGAAAAGAGCCCGTCGGATATGGAGGGCCACACTATCCATGCCCAGATGCTTCTCGCCCGAAATGAGGCGGCCCAGGCGGCAGGAGAGCTCGATGAGGTCGTCAAAGCCCTGCCGGATGCTCCCTTCCCGAGATTTTTGCTGGGCATTGCTTACATGAGAAATGGTGAACTGTTTAAGGCAAGAACTTTTCTGCAAAAGACGGTCGACCAGGAGCCCAATTTACTCCCGGCTGTTCTGCTCTTGGCGGAAGCAAATCTGCGCTCGGGCGCCTTTCGCTCCGCGAACGAAGGCTTGTTCAAGGTGCTGGAAAAAGACCCCGGCAATCTGGAAGCGTATGTCTTATTGCCGGAGGCGGCCAGAACTCATGAGGAGATCGAGAAAGCAGGAAAGCTTTTGGAAAGAGGGCTGCCCTTTTTCAAAGATAATCCCAGATTCCATCTGGCGCAGGGCGCCCTGTATCTCAAGAAAGGAGACCTTGCCGGGGCCGAAGACTCTATTAAGCAAGCCTTGTCCGAGGAGCCTGATTCTGTGAATGCTCATGTGCTCATGGGGGATCTTTTCCTCCAGAAAAAAGACAATCAACTGGCCGAGCAGGAATACAAAAAGGCGGTTGAGCTTTCCCCTGTGGCTTCCATGGCGAATATAAAACTGGCCGAATTTTACCTGCTTTATAACAAACAGGCCGGTGCAAAAAAAATACTTTCGGAGACAACGGCAAAATCACCCGAATTTTTGCCGGCATCTTTCTATCTCGCCAGGATTGCATTTGGGGAGCAGGATTATGACGGAGCGGCCAAACTGCTTGAAGCTATTCTGAAAAAAAATCCCAATTATGTAGATGCTCTCATACTGAGGGGACAGGTAAATATCGCCCGGAACAAAACAGCGGAAGCTTTTGATGACCTTCGGGAGGCCTTAAAAATCAACCCGGGGTCTGTGCAGGCGCTGAACACGATGGGTCTTGCATATCTTCATGAAGGGGATATCGCAAATGCCAGGTCTTCTTTCAAGGAATTGGTCCGCCTGGACCCCGACCTCAACGATCCAAGGGTTCGGCTGGCCGAATTAGATATACGCTCCGGTGATTTCCAGTCCGCAATTGATAACCTGGAATCCATTCTCGGAAAAGGGATAAAAGAACCATCTGTTTATTTGCTGCTTGGATCGGCATACCTCGGGAAAAATGATCCTGTTAAAGCCGGAACGGTCCTTCAAAAATATCTCGAGAAAAATCCCGGGAATGCTCGAGGAAAGTTTTTGTTAGGTCTGGCGCTCCGCGGTCAGGGAAAACAAGCTGAAGCAGCCAGATATTTCGAAGAGTCTCTAAATGCCTCTCCCCCGATCATGGAATCTCTGGCGCAGCTTGTCTCGATCGATATCGCAGGCAAGCACGCGGATTCTGCCCTGCAACGCGTAACTAAACAAATCGAGACCACTCCAGACAATGCGGAATTCTACCTGCTGCTGGGCCAGGTCCACGCAGTGCGTAAAGAAATGGATCAGGCGGAGGACGCGTATCTAAGAGCAATCGAGATCGATCCGCACCTCGTTCAAGCTTTCATGGACCTTGCCCAGGTCTACGCCCTTACGAAAAAGTTCGACAAGGCTCTCGTCAAGTCGGATGAAGTCATAAAAATGGATCCGAAAAACATCGGCGCTCTCATGCTCAAAGGGACTTTGTACCAGCAGGAGAATGACATTCCCAAGGCGAGGGAAGCATTCGAGGCGGTTATCGCCCTGAGTCCCGGCTTTGCGCCAGCAGCAAATAACCTGGCTTACATCTACAGCGAATACCTGGGCGACAACCCCAAAGCTTTGGAACTGGCAAAAACAGCAAGGGAGGGAGCACCCGACAATCCCAATGTAGCAGATACGCTCGGTTGGGTCCTATACAGGCAAAGCAACTTCGAATGGGCATTGAAGTATTTGCAGGAGAGTGCCGACAAGATGCCCGACAATGCTGAAGTCCTGTTCCATTTGGGAATGACGCAATATCAACTCGGGAATTACGATAAAGCGAGGCTGGCCTTAAATCGGGCCTTGGAAAAGGGCGGCGAATTTAAGTACGCCCCGGAAGCGAAGCGTGCTTTGACTGAAATGTCAAAGCAACAGTAAGCCAATCCAAAATCCCATCCTATCCGCAATGGGGTGGTGATCAGATGCCGGTTTCTGGAATATGTCTTTTGACAATGTCAATATGAACTTGATAATCCCGGTGACAGCCCTCATCCTCAGTGCCGCAACGGGTTCCCTTGCGCTCGTGAGTGATATTCGTTCTCCGGCCTACCGCGCTTTTGCCCTTGGCATGGCGGCCTTAATAGCAGAAACGGCCCTCTCCTGTTTCAGTCTGGACGCTGTATTGGCCAGCGAAGCCGTCAGGTGGTCCAAATGGCGCTTGGCGGCCACGGCGTTCGTTCCTGGATGCTGGCTTCTTTTCAGCTTAAGCTATGCGCGCCGCAATTTCGACGAATTCAGCAGGGCGTGGAAATGGGTGCTTTTCGGATCATTTGCCTTCCCTGTCTTGTTGGTCTCCCTGGGCCGGGATTATTTATTCAGCGGATACGCCAGAGTTTACCCGGACGGCAGCTGGATAATTCCCGTAGGCTGGTCCGGGTATTGCTTTTATATAAGTCTCTTGCTTTGTTCAGTGCTGGTCCTTGCCAATCTCGAAAAGACGCTCAGGACTTCATACGGAAACATAAGATGGCAGATAAAGTTTTCTATCCTGGGAGTAGGAATTATCTTTGCCGCCCGCGTCTTTATTTCGGCTCAGGTCTTGCTCTTTTCGTCCCTGAAGACCGATGTGTTTACTTTGAACAGCGTTATCCTGGTTGTAGCCAATATACTGATCATAGTTTCCGCGATTCGCAACCGTCTGCGCGATGTCAAAGTTTATGTTTCCCAGGATATTCTACATGGCTCCCTGACTATTCTGTTGATCGGGATCTACCTGCTCGTGGTTGGTGTGTTTGCCAAAGTGAGCGTATATCTGGAGGTAAGCCAGTTATTATTTAGAAACGGCCTCATTGTTTTTATAGCGCTGCTCGGTGTTGCAGTGTTGCTGCTTTCGGAGAAAATTCGCTATGGAATTCGAAGATTCATTCACCTTAATTTGAAGAGGCCCTATTACGATTACCAAAAAATATGGACCGACTTCACAAAGACAACCACTTCCCTAGTCGATATCAATCATGTGTGCGCAGCCGTTGCCAAGACCGTCGCTGAAACTTTTTCCACATCCCGGGTCAGCATCTGGCTAATCGATGAGAATCTAAATAAACCTGCAATTATCGCTTCTACTGTTTTCTCGCGATCGGAAGCCGAAGAAATTGAGGCGCTTGCCGCTCCGCTGCTCGATCTGATGTGCGATCAACGAGTAGGCATTGAGTTTCGCAATTCCGAGGGAGGAGCGATCAGGGGGATTTCCACGGAATTTCTGGACAAAGCCGGGATACGGTACTGCGCTCCTCTCGTTGCGGGAGGCGAGTTCATTGGCATGTTGGCTCTGGGCGACCGGACCGGACGACCTTTTTCAATTGAGGATTTTCAACTCTTGGAAACTTTCGCGGACCAGGCTGCCGGGTTGATCTTGAATCACAAGCTTTTCGAAAGTCTCGGGCGCGCCAGAGAAATGGAGGCCTTTCAGGCTATGTCGGCCTTTTTCGCCCATGACCTCAAAAATGTCGCATCGACTCTGTCGCTTACCTTGACCAACCTCCCTGTGCATTACGGCAACCCCGAATTTCGAGCTGATGCGCTCAAAATGATGACGAAAAGCGTGGAAAAAATCCAAAATATGTGCAACCGCCTTTCGGCTCTCAACCAGAAATTCGAAATGCACAGACGTGAATGCGACCTGAATGAACTTGTTTCCGGCACGATATCAAACCTGAGCCTGGGATGTGCACTCGTAACGGATCTTGAACCCGTTCCCAGGGCTTGCCTTGACTCGGAGCAAATCCAGAAGGTGATACTAAATCTTATACTCAACGCCAACGAATCGGTAACCAACGGGGCTGAAATTCGAATTGCCACCTGCCGCAAGGGCGCCAACCTGGTCCTCTCGGTAACTGATCAGGGTTGTGGCATGTCCAGGAAGTTCATAAAGGAATGTCTTTTCCATCCCTTCAAGACCACTAAGGAGCGCGGATCGGGCATCGGTCTTTACCAGAGCAAGATGATAGTCGAAGCCCACGGGGGCAGAATCGAAGTCCAGAGTCGTGAGGGAAGCGGCAGTACTTTTTCCGTACTGCTCCCCCTGGGATAACTTGGGCTTGTCCGTAAATAGGCCTTTAGGGATCGCGCCGGATTTTGAGGCTGATTTGGTCGCGAGGATTGAGCAAAACCGCAGGCGTAGCAGCGCTACGTCGAGGATTTTGCGATAGAGGAGCGGCAAAAGCAGGCCCAAAGCCGGATGCGAGCGCAAAGGTGTTATTTACGGACAAGCCCTTATCACAATACAATCACGTTTTATGAAAGGCAGGGTCGGCGATGACCCTGCCTTTCATCGTTTCATGGCGGGACCCGACAGAAAAGAGGCGCCATGCCTGGCATAAACAAAGACAGTCATCTGTAAACCCGTGCTTATTTAAGCAACTTGGCGCCTTGCTTTTTCTTTCAAAAATTCGCTGAAAAGTTCTATTATTAATACATTCTCAAGATCATGGGCGATGTGTCGCGAGCTATCAAGGATATAATCGAGCTAAAGTCGGAAGCCTAAAGGCTAACGACCTTAACCTTTTACTGGAGTCAGAAAATGGACAAACCAAAACTGCTTATTATCGACGATGATGAAAGCATTCTGTTGTCCATGAAGTGGGCGTTTGCCGGTGATTACGATGTCTTGCTCGCGAAGAACAGGCAAGAGGCCCTTCAAATGTTCAGGAGTGAGCATCCCCCGCTCGTGACACTCGACCTCGGGCTGCCTCCTGACCCACAGGGAGTGGAAGAAGGCTTCCTTGCACTGAACAGCATGGTCGAAGAAGATCCGTATGTGAAAGTGGTTATTGTCTCAGGTCAGGGTGACAGACAGAACGCACTTAATGCGATCGGACAGGGCGCCTACGATTTTTTCTGTAAACCGATCCAGGTGGAAGAAGTCAGCGTGATACTGCGGCGCGCTTTCACGCTACATCAACTCGAAAACGAGCACCGCCAGCTTCAGGCCGCTCAGGTGAAGGATTCATTCGACGAGTTGCTTGGGACCAGCCCACAGATGCAGCAGGTATTCTCGACTATCGAAAAGGTGGCTGCGACTGAGGCGCCGATTCTGATATGCGGAGAAAGCGGTACTGGAAAAGAACTGGTTGCCAGGGCGCTCCATGGAAGAAGTCATAGAAAGGACGGGCCTTTCGTCCCAATCAACTGCGCCGCCATCCCTGAGAGTCTTCTGGAAAGCGAGTTGTTCGGGCACGAGAAGGGGGCGTTCACGGGTGCTCACGCCCAAAGAAAAGGCCGAATAGAAATGGCCGACCATGGCACCCTGTTTTTAGACGAAATTGGCGACCTGCCTCTTCCTCTTCAGGTTAAGCTTCTGCGCTTTCTTCAGGAACACAAGATCGAGCGCGTGGGGGGCAGAAAGCAAATCATCATCGACACCAGGGTGATCGCTGCAACCAATACGAACCTCGATCAGGCTATTCGCGAGGGCCATTTTCGCGAGGATCTGTATTATCGCTTAGGGGTCGTCAAGATGCAAATTCCTCCCTTGAGGGACCGGGAAGGCGACATCGAACTGCTGGCCGTGAGTTTTCTTCACAAGTACTCAGCCGAACACAAAAGAAAGGTGTTCGGGGTGACCCAAAGGGGGATCAGCGCGCTCAAAAGCCATAACTGGCCGGGAAACGTAAGGGAGCTCGAAAATCGGATGCGCAGGGCTGTAATCATGGTGCAGGGCCGTAAGATTTCTCAGGAAGACCTGGAACTGGAAACCAATTCGAAATCCGGTAAGATGACGTTGAGGGAAGCACGTGAAAAAACGGACCGGGAACTCGTCCTTCGAGTCCTTAGAGAGAACAATTTTAATCTTGCAAGATCTGCCGGCAATCTGGGGATCAGTCGCCCCAATCTCTATGAGCTGATGGAAAAGCTTGGGATCAAGAAAGAGGTGAAAGGCGGCGAGTCACTTACATAGCATCCCTGTGAGAGTGTTAAGCAAAAGAATGGGCAGAGCCGGTCGATGGCTGGCTCTGCCCACGTTAGGCAAGAGATTTGATATTCCCGATTAATGCTTTGCTCCTTTTATAAACTTGTATCCAACCAGCCAGACCAAGCCGAACCCGACGAGAAACAACGTTGAAGGCTCAGGCATGTAAAAGATGTCCGCTTCTTTATATCTTGTACTGTAATCTGAAGAAAGTGCATTAACACTTCCAAGGCTCTCGATGTAATACCCGTTCATCTGTTGCCCGGTCAATGCGTCCGCTGGATCGACGCAAAAACTATTTTGTTCGTCATACGTAATGCCTTTTGAGTTGAAGTGGAAAGCGTAGCCAGTATACCAATCAACAGAGGCGCCATTCAAATAGCCGGATATCGTTCCGGTCCACGCTTGATCCAATGTGATGTCTACGGTTTGGTTTGAATCCGCTAAGCCTGCCGGGAGCGTATTTACCAGATCCGCCAGCGCAGTTCCTCCTGTAATCAGGCAGCAGGTAACAAAAACGATCGAAAAAACTCGAAACCTGTCCGCCATCTTCAGCCCCTCCAAACTTATCCATTTAATAAATATATCGGTTGATTCTCAGAAGGGTATTATTATTTCCGTTCCATAATACCAATGTATAAACGTATTTATGACTGCGCGTAAATCCAAACTCCTAACTAGTGCTCATCCGGAAACCCAGGATGAAGCACTGGTACTTTCCGGATGGAAACTAACTAAGACAGTATGTTTTTTTCAGCTTGTCCGGCAGATCTTACCTGGTCCTTGATTCGCTTGACGTTTCCTCGTCCAAGACCCTTCACTTCACATCCCAGTTCGAAATAGCGCCTGATTTCGCTGTCTGAAAGAATTCCGAAACAATCTATCACCGCAATCGGCTTTCCGGTCATCGCGAATAAGTCATCGGCTGAAAGCTGCAGGTACGGTTCGTGACGGACGGCGAGGACCACTGCATCTGCCCCGCGCACGGCTTCCGCCATGTCTTTGCAGATGGTGAGGTCCCTCAGGTTTTCCTGGTTTCGGAAAAACCTTGACCATGAGTGTCCTGGCGAGGGATATGTGTCCTGTTTCTCAAACTCCCACCAGTGCTTGACGTAAGGATCGTGCACAGAAATATCCGCCCCCATTTCGGCTAGTTTTCGAACAAGCATCTCAGAACCGCTGTAGCGGGTGTCCCCTACGTCTTCTCTGTAGGATGCGCCAAAGATGGCGATTTTACAGGCGGCGACAATCTTCCCCATATTCCGGAGAGCATCTCGAACCAGCCGGGCGACATGAAGAGCCCTTGTATCGTTTATGTCAATAGCCTGTGGAGTTAGTTTGAAGATGTCGTCTTCGAACCCTAAGAGCGTCTGGTAAGCCCAGACCCCCAAGCCCCCGTCCTTTGGCAGGCAGTAGCCTCCTATTCCAGGTCCTGGAAATATAATGTTTGAATGCGTCGGCCGAACCCTTATCGCTTCTATGACCTTTGTTAGGTCTACGCCGTTTCGCTCTGCAAAAACGCTCCATTCATGAAGAAAAGCTAGAATGGTAGCGCGGTAGGAATTTTCTACCACCTTGCAGGTTTCGCTCTCAATGGGTGTTTCAAGAACGGTCAACGGATATTTTTCGACGTTTAAAACGTCTGACAAGAAAGTCTGCACTCTCTGCCTGGATACCTCGTTGACTCCACTGCACACTCTCCAGAAATCACGAATGGAAGACACGTAATTCCTGCCTGGCATTACCCGTTCGAAGGAATGAGCCAGCAAAGGCTCCGCCTCGATGCCGCGACCCTGAAAAGCCTTCTTTATTATTGGATATGCAATATACTGGGTCGTGCCGGGTGGTACGGTGGTTTCGATCAGAACAAGGCATTCGGGATTGATCTTTTCGCCGATCACCTTCAAACAATCCTCCAATGCCGCAATATCGGCGCGGCCCTGGCGAACATTTCCCAGTGTCTCTTTCTGATAATCGCATTGCACGTCAACCACCACAACGTCGGCCAGTGAAAGTACGTCGTAGATGTGCGTAGCGACGAGAGTCTTTTTTTCTTTGACGCATCGGTAAATAAGCGGCCCCACTTCGGGATCTTCTGCCTCAACGGGTGCAATTCCCCGATTGAGATACTGGATCTTCCAGAACGATCTTGTGGAAGCTCGCTGCATCCCAATTACAAACTTGCGTGGCTCACCCGTCATTTTGTCTACTGAATCGGCTACCACTCCAGCCATCACAGCTCCCACAAATCCCACACCCATCACTATTATGATCTCTCGCCCCAAGCTCCGCTGCTCATCGACAATTTTGCTGAGTCTGGCAAACTCCGCGTCGTCGTCGGATTGCCTCGGGATCGGGAAAACCTCGCCCGCCGGGCACGTGGAATAGAAGTCGTTTTGACTTTCCGGCTTTTGAGATGTTCTGTTCTGCATCCTGTTCCGTTCCTTTCCTGGTATACGACAAACTTGGCCCTAACCATTGATTTAGGGCAAGTCTATATGAGTGGTAACGATCTTGCAACCTTAAGATCCTCCATGTTTTTTCTCCGGTTGCCGCCAGAGTGCAGGAATGCCAGATTACAGCAGGGCATATCATCTGCGCTCACGTGGATGAGATTGTTTGCAGAACCCCCACGTGATCGGCTTCGTTTCAGCCTGCGCCAAGTTACCTCGAACATGTGCAAAACCAAGAACTCAAAGCTCGGCAAAGGCTTTGAAGAAGGCATAAACGATTCCATAAATTGAATTATTCATGATTGCAATTCGACCAGTTGTGCGAGCCTATCGAGTACGATCTGATAGATCAGTACGGGGACTATGGAGCTTGATCGGCAGGTATTGTTGGAATAAAGTGAAGTCCGCATCTGTGGTAAAAATGGGCATCTTGTGCCGTACCGCTACAGCACAGATGAGAAAGTCGGTGTTTGAACCCTGAACTCCTTTGCCGCGACAGAGATTATAGAACTCCGCAGCAGATTCGAAATGACCAGTCGTCAGCTCTATATCGGGAAATGGACGGAGATGATCGCGAAGAGTCATGAAATGGGCATGGCTTTTGATCCCGGAAAGGATTTCCTGCCGCACCGGTCCAATCAACTGCACGCGCAACTCCTTGACCAGTTCAATCAGTTCGGACACTTCCCGGCCACCTGAAGCCTCACCGCGCCGCAATGCCATGGACCAGACACAGGTATCGACGAGGACTTTCATGGTTTCCTGCGCTGTTCCTTGTAATCGTAATCGGGATCGCAGTCGATGGAATGAAATAAATCGAGGATCTCGATCTGTTTTCGGCGCTGTATGTATTCATGGAGCGCTTCAGTGACCACGCCCTTCTTTGTTGTATGTTTGCCGATGAGGCGGGCTTGTTCAATCAGATTGTCGTCAATTGCCAAATTCGTCGCCATATGGCACCTCCTTTACACAATAATTTACACTATGCTGTGTGTGAAATCAAGCAGGTTTGCGCAGCAAATTGTGTAAAAACGTTGGTTGAGCGCCTTATCTTTGGGCAAAGGCTTTGAAGAAGGTGTAGCAAAATACGCCGTCAGCTTCTGTTGTCTTGTACAGGTCGCATATTCCTTTATCGATGGATTCCCGGTCGATGATTCCCGCTGATACCGCTTGTTCCCGGATGCCCTCGATCATCGCAGTGAACGTGTTTTTTGTAAAACCTTCGACCAAATGGGGCCTGCTGGAATCGACGTAAACCATGCGGGGCGAAACACGGCAGTTTCTGAAACCAGCCTTTGTCAGCAGGGGATAGAGCTCTCGCCCGATCAGGGCGTTGCCGCCGGCCAGGGCCTGAAGAGCGATCTGGCAGTTTATCGCCCTGCGCGCATCCCGGCTTTCAGGGTGAAAATAGACCGAGCCGTGATCTCCTTCGATAACAGTAATGGTTCCGCCAGGTTTCAAAGTGCTTTTGAGACACTTCAATGCATCGACCGGATTTGCTAGATGTTCGAGTACAAAACAGAGGAAAACGTGATCGAAGGATGACTTTTCAAAAGGAAGGTTGAAAATATCGCCCTGCTTGAGGATCACATTTGAGATCCCCTCCGAAGCGAGCTTTTTTTGAGCTTCGGCCAGTGATGTCAGGGACACGTCGATTGCTGTTATTTCGGCGCCCCGACTGTTTCGTGCAAGCCTAAGTGTCTGTGCTCCAACTCCGCATCCGGCTTCCAGAACGCGGCTCCCGGCCGGAAAGAAGGTATCCGAATGCAGCAAGTCGGCCAAGGTCGATGCCTGGTCTTGGAGCCGAATGCTTTCCCGCGAATTATACCCATGCACGTATGTTTTTTTCATTTTTCTAAATTCCTGAATTCGCGCTGTATAGCTTCTGTACGACCTCCAGCGATTCAGGCGTATCCACCCCTGCCACTTCTGCCTGGGGAACGCATATCATTCCTACCGGCAAGGCGTCCTCATTCATCATTTCAGCCAGATCAGTCAGGAAATATTCCTTTATGGTTAGCCACTCGCCGTTCTGCTGCTTGCGGACCTCATGCGGCCTTTTTTCCATTTTGTCCATGTACCCGAGCAAAGTTCTCTTTCCGGTAGCATACACACCTGCGTTGCAGTATTTGAGTGCGGCCTGCCTTTCCAAGGGAAAGTCCTTCCAGTATTTCCACTCCACGATCCCTGTGACCCTTTCGCCTTTCATCTCGATCATGCCGTACTGCGCTCTGTCCTGGCATTCGAAACCCAGAAGAACCATTTCATGGTGTTCCAGCAAACCGAGAAGTCTCAGATAAGTGCCGGCTCGAATGAGGGGGGCATCCCCCATGGTGATTATCACGCGGTCGGCATCGATGGATTCCAGAAACGAGCGTGCCGCAAGGAGTGCTCCGCCCGTGCCGTTCCTGACCGGCTGGTAAATAAACGATATCCCCCGGCCTTCCGTGGCTCGGCGTACCTCTTCTCCGCGGTAATTGACTACAATGCCAATGTGCCCGGCAGGAAGGTTGTCGATGACTTCAACGATAAGGGGTCGGGAGCCGTCATAGAGGGATTTTCCCGGAACGAGCGGGAGCAGTGTCTTGTTGCCGCTATATCCCACCATGCGAGTCCCTCGTCCTGCAGCAAAAATGATGCTGGCAACCGTGCTCATGAAAAAACTCACACCTCCTTTTAGGCAGGATTAACAGGTTTTACAGGATTAAAAACCTTGATAATGGAATTCTGATCTTGTAAATCTTGTCCAAGTTCCGGTTTTAATTTTTGCTTCAATCCTGTAAATCCTGTCCAAGGCCTAAGTCTTTTAAGGATCTGCCCCCTTTTCTTCAGCGGCCTTCTTCTTCAGTTCGTAATAGTGGGAAACAGCATTCCGATGCTCCTCGGGGGTAGCCGAAAAGTGGTGAGTCCCGTCATTATTGCTCACAAAATAGAGGTATGGGACCTTTTCAGGATAGAGGGCCGCCCTAATGGATTTTGCCCCCGGGCTGCAGATCGGGCCGGGAGGCAGCCCCCTGATCAGGTACGTGTTGTAGGGACTTCGTCTGGTGAGATGAGCCGCCGTAACTGGTCCTGAAAAGCCGGGAATGTCGTAAACTGCTGTTGGGTCGCTCTGAAGCGGCATGTTGATCTTTAGGCGATTGTAGAAGACCGCGGCGATGATCGGGCGCTCGGGGTCCACTTTTGCTTCCTTCTCTATAATAGAAGCCAGGATTACGATTTCGTGCAGGGACATCCCAAGCTCTTTCGCGCGCTCACGCCATTCCTGAGGCAGTCGCTGCCAAAACCGTCTGACCATTGTTGCTGCGATCGAGGCGCTTGAGACAGGCTTTTTGAATTGGTAGGTGTCGGGGAAAAGATAACCCTCCAGCCCCATCGCTCCCTTTACGTCGAGCGACCTGGCGAATTCGGCGTTCCCTGCGATTTCGATAATTTCATTCTGCGGCGCGAGGTCTTTTTCATCGAGAATCCTGGCTACTTCCCACAAGGTGGACCCTTCAGGAAGGGTGACAACATGGATTACCACCCTTCCATTGACGATCTGGTCGAGGACCTGTTCAGGCCCCCAGAGAGTAGAAAAAGCATACTCGCCTGCTTGCAGGTGGTGAATCTCATTCTTCCACCAGCCCAGCAGGTAAAACGCGCGCGCATCCCGGATTACGCCTTGAGATTCAAGAAGCTTGGCGACTCCATAAGCACCCGTTTTGGGCGGAATGAAGAACTGCTTTTTCTCGAGAACATGTTTGGCCGGCAGGCGCAAAAAAAGCCAGAATTGGAAAGCACCCACTGCTGCCACAATCGTTGAAAGACACGAAAGGACCAAAAAGAACCCGAAAATCGCCATGAAGATTTTCTTCAGTAAATACATGCCAGCCTCCGGGATTGGATCTCCTTTAGCACAATATCGGCGAGCAGTGAACCGTGAACAGTGAAAACAGGGCGGCTGGAAAACTTCATTCCGGGCTTGTGAGGTCCGATCTGCCGATTTCGGATGAATATTTGAATGCAGCCACGCCGGGCAGAGATCGGGCTTGACTCAAAAGGGGATCGGCTGGTTCTCCCTTTACATAGTGGTCAAGAAAGGCGAGGCTATATGCGATTATTGCATCATGGGCCATTATGCCGATATCGGACCATGCCAGATGGCCGGTTCTCTTGAACTCCACATAATATTTCGGCTGTGGTGAGCTATCGTAAGTGCCCATGGGTTTTCGCAGCGCCGGTGTGATTCCAAAATCCCATGTTCCCCCCTGGTACATTACCGGTGCTGACAAATCCGAAAGCGTGCCGTGGTTCAAAAAAGGCTGGGTGTAGGCTGAAAGCGCGAGCACTGCCTTGACGCCGTCCAGCTTCCAACCCGGCCATGCGCCCCCCAGTCCGAGGACCGTATATCCGCCCAGGGAATGCCCGGCAAGACCGAGGCGTGAGAGGTCCGCCAATGCGCTGAATCGATCGTCCTTGCGAATGCCTTCAATAAGGCGGCGGATGTCCTCCCCGCGGCTGCGATAAGTATTTTCGTTCCATGTCCCCGGCCGTTGGAAAGGCAGATCGGGTCTATCGGTCCAATTCGATTTGCCGCCATTACAAGCAGCGTCACTATGATTCGGAGCGAACACCAGATAGCCCGCCGACGCCAGTGCTTTCATGAGGAAACGTGACTGAGTGGCGCATCCGTGAAAGCCATGTGAAAAAATGATAACCGGCCGAGGGGTGCTGCCGGCTGTTCCTTCAGACCAAACGGTGACATCCATACCGGCGAGCACGACTTGTTGTTCCGAGGCCTGGGCGGCGGGAAGCCCGCACAGCCACACCATGATGATCAGCAGTAAACCCGGTGAAAGGTGAATAGAGAAGAGTGAACGGTCAAGAACCGGCTTCTTCCAACTTTTCGATTCCTGAGTCAATTCGGAATCCTTTAAACCCGGTGAACAGCGAAACGGAATAGCAACAACTTTGATGGCTGAGTGGAGGTAGCGTGAGAATTCGCTGCGCTTCCGCTTTATTAATTATCATATTGAAAAGGAGCGGGCAATCGGGCGACTCGCCAGATGTCGGATTCCAGACAACGGATTAAACCTGCGGCACTGGGCATTTCAGTAGGTGTTCCTGTAGCCGGGTCGTTTCCGATCCCAAGGCCTCGCCATGATTAATCTTTTTCCACGACATCGAACATCTTGAAAACGTCATGGAAGTATTTGATCGACTATTTCTATCCGGAACCAATCACAATAGCATATCATGGAACTCTTTCCAACGGCGCTTCCACACAGTCGGTTCGGAAATACCCAATCTTGGCGTGAATTAAATTGTAAAATGATAAGGTCATGGTATATTCAAAAATTCAATTGTATAGCTGCCTGACTTATATTGTTTCAAAGTTTTTAAAGCTGTTCTCTGTAGATGGAAGGGACTTAGATTACATTGCCAACTGGTTCGAAAAGGTTCTTACCCTCATGACTGGAGATCTTTACAGGGAAGCCGGAGTTGACCTCGACAAGGCAAATGAGATTGTGCGGCGCATCAGGCCGTTAGTTCGCACGACTTACCGTGGCGGGGTCATCACAGATATTGGTGGTTTTGGAGGGCTGTATTCGCTGAATCTCCAGGATGTGAAGAATCCCGTGTTGGTTTCTTCCACTGATGGCGTGGGAACTAAGCTCAAGATCGCGTTCATGGCGCAAAAGCACGACACGGTCGGAATAGACCTGGTGGCCATGAGTGTCAACGATATTCTTGCTCAGGGCGCGAAACCTCTTTTCTTCCTGGACTATCTGGCAATGGGACGCATCGATCTCGATCTGGTCGAACAACTCGTTGCCGGAATCGCAGCAGGGTGCAAAAGAGCCGGCTGTTCTCTCATCGGAGGGGAGACGGCGGAAATGCCCGATTTCTACAAGGAAAATGAATACGATATGGCCGGATTCGCAGTTGGCCTCGTTGACAACTCCCAGATTATAGACGGTTCGACCATCCGGGTCGGGCATCGAATTATCGGGCTGGCGTCAAGCGGCTTGCATTCAAACGGATACAGTCTTGTGCGGCGCATTATGTTCGATACACTGGGCCTGAAACCCGACAGTTTTGTTCCGGAGCTGAACCGAACCGTTGCCGAGGAGCTTTTAGAGCCTACTTCAATCTACGTCGAACCGGTTCTGTCTCTTCTGCGCAAGTACCATGTTCATGGGATGGCCCATATTACCGGTGGTGGTCTATACGATAATGTCGAGAGAATTCTTCCGCGCGCGTGTAAGGCGCTAATACGGGAAGAGTCCTGGAGCGTGCATCCGGTTTTCGACTTCATTCGAAAAAAGGGCAATATCTCGTCACAGGAAATGAACCATGTTTTTAATAACGGGATTGGTTTTGTAGTAGTCGTTGAGCCTTCCGAGGCCGAGGATATAGTGGCATTTCTCGGCGCGGTGCTCCAGGGGGTTCATATCATTGGAGACATTGTTCCCAGGGGTCCCGACGCTGAAGCCGTTGAGATTATCAGCCGATAACACCCTTGTTGTCTACGCTGAATTCTGCTATGTATATTCATTTTGAGAAACTATTACCCTGTGAAAGGAATCTGCAATCATGAGCAGAGTGTGTGAATTCTGCGGCAAAACGCCTCATGTAGGTAACAACGTGAGCCATGCTAATAACAAAACCAAACGCATTTGGTATCCCAATCTTCAGCAGGTGCGGCACGTCGGCCGCGACGGTAATGTCAGGCGCGTGAGGGCGTGTACGCGATGCATTCGCTCAGGCGTTGTAGCTAAGCCAGTCTAAAATGCGTAAGCGTGGAGCGAGAACTCGGAAGCGAAAAGATTTTGCTCCCTAGCCGAATTCCTCGGTTTTCAAATGCCTCGACAATCCATAACCGTTCCTGAAAAGACGACCCATTTCGGATATCTTACAATTCCCGAGAGGGAAAAAGTTGAATGGGTTCGCCGTCATTTCAACATCGTTGCGCGCAAATACGATTCCATGAACACTCTGCTGAGTCTTGGCATCCACTATCAGTGGAAACGTATGGCCGTGAGGATGATGAACCTGCGAAGCGGCGACCTTGTGCTCGACGTGTGCGGAGGGACCGGCGATCTTTCGCGAATCGCGGCCGGACTGGTGTCGCCTTCCGGCGGAGTAGTGCTCTATGACATTAACTGGGAGATGATGGCGGCAGGGAGGCCAAAAACCTCTGCTTCGCCTTACTCCAGCCGGGTTTGTTGCGTGCAGGGAGATGCCGAAAACATAACCTTCCCGGACGAAACATTCGATGCAGCAATGGTCGGATTCGGAATCAGAAATCTCACCCATTTCGATAACGGCTTCAGGGAAATGCACCGTGTCCTGAAAAGAAACGGCGTATTAATGTGCCTTGAATTTTCCGAGCCTGTCACACCCTGGTTTCGCTGCCTGTACGATTTTTATTCCTTTCATGTGATGCCTTTCATGGGAAAGCTCCTGGCCAATTGCCGGCCGGCCTATAGCTATCTTCCGGAATCCATCCGGCTTTTCCCCAATCCCGACGAGCTGAAATCGATTCTCCAGCAAATAGGATTTTGGGATGTAAAATTCCGAAGACTGACCGACGGGATTGCGGTCGTGCATCTTGGGAAAAAAGGGTGAGCCGGAAAGGAAATTGTCTGATAGTAATGCGGAGGGCGGAAAAATGAAACTCAACTGGGCGGAGTTGCTGGTTGTCAATAATCCCTCCAGGGTCTTTCAGCAGGAGCTCGAAATCGGTTGGATGAGAAGACACGCGAAGCTTCCTCCCGGCGGTCATTTTCTTGAAATAGGGTGCGGGCGGGGAGCCGGAGCATCGATAATTCAAAGGCAATTTTCGCCGGCATCCATTTGCGCCACTGATCTAGACCCCTCGATGATCAGGAGGGCGTTTCACTATCTCAGGCCTGAAGAACTGCAAAATATTTCTTTTTGCGTGGCTGACGTTCTCAATTTGCCGCACTCAGACGGTGGTTTCGATGCAGTTTTCGGCTTTGGAGTGCTTCACCACGTTCCAGACTGGCAGAGTGCGCTCAATGAGGTTGGGCGTGTGCTCAAACCCAACGGGATTTACTTCCTCGAGGAGCTGTATCCTTCCCTTTATCAGAACATCATAACCAAACACATCCTGCTGCATCCTACGGAGAATCGCTTCGGTGGACATGAGCTAAGGAGGGCGCTGGGCAGTGCTAATTTCTCGGTGCAGGCTTCAATCGAACTAAAGTTCGCGGGAATTCTGGCCGTTCTTAGGAAAGTGAGCGGTTAGCATTTAAGGGTCTTTTCGGTGAAGAAGAGTTCAAAGGAGACACGAGGAGTGGAAGGAAAGGGAAGGAGTACTTTATGATGAAGACAGGAAAGTTCATTTTCGTCGTGTTGTTTATTCTGGCCTTGGCAAATTGCCCGGCGGCTTCTGCCAGGATGACTGCTGAAAGCAGCCCTGAACTGGAGTCTACGAGCCAACCCCTGGCGGAGGTCCCTGAGAGGCTCTATGATTTTGGAGATCTGAAGGAAGGCAAGGAATACGTTCACAGTTTCGTCATCAAGAATGTCGGAAATGCTCCCCTCGAAATAAAAAAAGTGATAAAGATCTGAGGGACTGAAGTTGGTCGGTTCGACCACACGATACCTCCAGGCGGTGAGACAAAGATCCCGGTGAGCCTCCTTCCGTCAGCTTGCAAAGGCGGCGCTAAGAAATCGGTGCTGATTTTGACAAATGACAAGAATTCTTATTTCGTAATTAGCGTAGCCGGACGATCCAAGTGAGTGAAGAGTGAAAGGTAAAGCAACACCCGGGGATTACCGAAAAGCTGCCATTGTTTTATTATCTGTTCTTGCCGTTCTTACCATTTTATTCTGCCTGCCGTACGCTCTTCGAGGTCCGTTCCGCGCAACGGGTCTTGTTCTGCGGCACAAAGGCCGCATCGGCGACTAAGTAGGCGCATATGGACTGGAACAAACGATTTTTTCTTCTGCTCACCCTTGTCACTTTATTTCGACTCGTTTATCTCCTGGTGGCTCCTTTGGACCTTGCTGCTGACGAAGCCTATTATTGGGACTGGTCTCGGCAACTGGATTGGGGTTATTTCAGCAAACCCCCTATGATAGCCTGGCTCATAGCCCTGTTCTCCCGGACCATCGGATCTACCACGGCAGTCGTGCGGCTGCCCGCAGTACTGCTGGGAGCAGTTTCAACACTGGTGCTTTTTTTGCTCGGAAGACGCATGTATGACTCGCGTACGGCGTTTTGGGCAGCCGCAGCGGGAATGGCCTCACCGGGCGCGTCTGCTCTGGGCTTCATTATGACCATTGATGCGCCTCTTCTTTGTTTCTGGTCTATCGCCCTCTATATGTTCTGGGCAGCACTGGAAAGCGAGAAGCAAGGAGCGAGCACCCTCCTTTCGGCTAAAGCCCGTGAGCGGAATGAACAGATTATTCCCGCCCCCGCCTCTCGTCCCCGCAGGGGGAAGGCGGCCGCTCGCTTCCATCCCGCCTGTTCGTGGGAGTGGTTCGGCCTGGCGGCGGCCATTGGTATGGGACTGCTCAGCAAACAGGTGATGGGCGCGTTTATTGGCCTCATGTTTTTGTTCGTGGCGGTAAGCAGGGATGACAGGCGCCTTCTGAAATCCCATCGCCTTTATTTGTTTTCGCTTTTAGGGCTCGCTGCCCTGATTCCGCCTCTGCTTTGGAACGCTGGTCACGGTTGGATTACGTTACACCATACTGCCGGTCACTTTGTAGGGAGCCGGTCTATTTTCATAGCCACTTTTGCCGAATTCATAGGCGGTCAGATTGCTGTAGTTTCACCTTTCACGTGGATTCTGTTTGCTCTGCTCTCCACCGTATTGCTTTTCAATTTTCGGTTCCTGGATCGCCGTGTGCTCTACTTGCTTTGTTTCAGTTCCGTACCGCTGATCGGTGTTGCCTGCTTGAGTTTGCGGCAGAGAATCCAACCCAACTGGCCCGCAGCGGTATACCCGGCCGGAATGATTCTACTGGCCGCCTGGGGCAGCGGAACTATCTCCGTCGGCACGAAACTGGATTCTTGGAGACCTTACTTCAAAAAAGGGGTTATCGTTGGGGCCGCAATAGCTCTGCTCACCTATGGTTTTCCATTTTGGGCCGGTGCCGCGGACAGACTTTGTGCTGAGACCGTACGCATAATAAAGCTCACCAATGCTTACCCGTTTCGGACCGACGTTGCGCCGGCCCCCTGGGCTGGCAGGCTGATAGCCAGACTGCAAGGCTGGCGGCAGTCAGGCATGGAAGCGGGCATGGTCCTTGGCAGAGTACCTCACCCTGAGAAGACCTTCATACTGACCTTCAACCGTCAGCTCGCCTCGGAACTTGCTTTTTATGCGCCAGGGCAGCCAAAGGTCTACAATTGGCGCAATCCCGATTGCTTTCCCGAGAACCAATACGATATATGGGATGGACCGAAAATTGGCTGGGATGCTCTAATCTTTTTTCCCGGAACCGATAACAGAGGTATCGCCGCCCTCTTCGGATATTTCGAAGAAGTCGAACGCATCGACAGCCCCCCATTGAGAGGCGAAGGAGACCGCTACTACACGCTTTACCTTGGGACCTCACTCAAGAAATGGCCCTCAAGGGCAGTGAAGAGTGAACAGTGAACGGAAAAGAGCGGCTCACCGCTCACTATTCTTACTTTAAGACACCAATGTCCGCAGAATATCTTCCTTGCCGATGATTCCAACCAGTTTCCCGTCTTCAATCACGGGAATCGTATGGACATTCTTATTGACCATTATAGATGCTATTTCATCCAGGCCCACCTCCGGGCCCACTGTCACCGGGTTGGACGTCATAGCGTCGGAAGCCTTTATTGCCGCGATTTTTTGTACCTCTTTCTCAGTTTTGCCCGGCGCATAGATAGGAATAAAAGTATCCAGAATTGTGAAAACTGATGGAATCGGAAGCTTCTCTTGCTCGACGATCAGGTCGCTCTGGCAAATCATGCCGACCAGATCGCCGTTCGGGTTAACGACCGGCACACCATTAAGATGTTTTTCGAGCAACAGCCTGGCAATTACCGTCACCCCGGTCTCCGGGGTAACGGTAATGACATCCCGAGTCATAATGTCCTTGGCCTTGAGCATCGGAAAGTACTCCCCAAGAGAGCTATGCAGCAACCGATCAGAGTAATTTAACCATCCTTAGTCGTAAAGACCTTTGAAATTTCTCCACTTGATGTGGAGAAGGTCCTTCAGCATGGTAAACGACATGGCCAGCACACGCCACCCTTTTTTATATTCGTGCTCTCCACTTGCATACACCTCGAACTCATCGACCCAGAAGCCGCATTTGCGAGCAAGAAAAAGAATCTCCGTATCGAAGCTGAACCCGCTCACGTTGCTTTTTCCAAATAAGTATCTTACCGCCTCCCGGCGAAAACCCTTCAAACCGGCCTGTGTGTCCCGGAAAGGTAAATCCAGAGCTGACGTTACCATCCAGTTGAACGATGTTCCAAGAACTGCTCTCATTGTCTCTACTTGCCCTGACAGCCGGGCGTACAAGCTGCGAGACCCGATTACTATATCCGCCGCTTCCAATTTCTCCTTTATGATCTTTAAATAATCTGTTGAATACGCCATGTCAGCATCCATGAAACAATAGGCATCAGCCTCCATTATTTCGAAGCCGGTTCTGATGGCGTGACCTTTTCCCTTATTGGATTCATAACCGACGCAGGAGACATTTACCGCCCCTCGGTCAGTGAGGCATGCCTTCAGCACCTCGTTAGTGCCATCAGTGGAACCATCGTCTACGAACAGGAAATGGAAGTTCGGATTGCGCACTGCAAACTCGATTGCCGACTCTACGGCCTGCCCGATGACTTCCCTCTCGTTAAAGGCAGGTAAAATCACAGCAACCTTCTCGATATTTATTCGAGGAGGCCTCGGCAAAGGTGTTTCAGATATAAAAGGCACTAAAGAGGTCTGTTTGATTGCTACAAGGGTCGCTGCCCAAAGGGTTACAGTACTGAACAAGACGAGTCCGAAATCCCGAAAATATAGAAACGGCCACCTGTCTATAGATGTCACGAGATGGCTTGCTATAATGAACCAGAACACGCCCTTCCACCGTAGAGAGATGTGCCCGTATGAGTACCTTTCCCAGAGTATGACAATTAGCACCATTACAAGCGGTACGGCCATCGAAACGTAATGAGGATGAAATATGGGGCTTGCAACGAACATCAACGGGATGAGCGCAGTGAAGAAGGTAACGTCCGCTACTGTTGCATCGACCTTCCCCGAATACCATCGGCCCTTCCATCCCGAAGCCAGCAGAGTTGTAG
>Ga0326728_10004587_pt1 | contig 40507 bp, 38 predicted proteins | sample MB3enrmetagenome_FD_207602 | JGI IMG/M metagenome (GOLD analysis project Ga0326728, IMG submission 207602) | Lab enriched peat soil microbial communities from McLean, Ithaca, NY, United States - MB31MN | ecosystem: Environmental > Terrestrial > Soil > Wetlands > Peat | place: USA: New York... | reverse complement strand
CCTCCTTGGGGTGGAAATGAGTGCGCCACGAGACGCGCGGGTCTCCATCGGCGCACGGAACAGTCAAATGAATTTGGAAGCGGATGTGAATCTTGGCCGGGACCGCCAGGGTGAGCCTCCAGCCGCTCGAGATGCGCGCCATCTCGGCGGAGATCGCTTCCGGGATCTCCGCCACCGATCGGCAAATATCACACTTGCCGCCCGTGGCATCGGCAAGCGTCTCCAGGCCATTTTGATAAGCTTCGTTGAGCCGGTCCCTCCGGTAATTGAGATGAACCACAAACAAGGGCGCCTGCAGCGAGGCGCTGTCCGCCACCAGATTGGAAATCTTCTCCGTAATCAGCGCCTCGGGAAACCGCCGGCTGAGGTCGTGTGGATCGCTCGCGTTAATGACGGGATTCGAATAGTCCCGGCGGTAGCTGTAGATGCTGCCATCGGTGATATACAGGACCGAGACGCGCACCGGGGACTTGCGCAGGATGCCGTCCGCCAGCGAAAGAGCCGAAGGAACGGTCTCGAACAATTCCGGTTCGTTGCTATTGGACAAGGACCGGATTGCGTCGAGCAACGGTCGGCGGTCCGTGCCGGGGTCGGCCAGGACGTGCAGGCCACCCTGGGTGCGCAGCAGCCCCACCCAGGCGTTGTGTGGCAGCTTAGAGATTTCGGCAACCAGTGCCTGCTTGGCGGCCTCGATGAGCGCCAGATCCCCGGTTAGATCCAACACGAGCAGGATGACCTGGTCGCTGCTTGGACCCAACTGCGCGGCGACGGTCACCGGTTTGCCGTTGAGCTCCGCTTCGAACTTGGGAGCGAGGGCGCAGTTGTTCGTCTCAATCCAGGCGGGAATCGAGACGGCCATCGTTTGCGCCTGAAGGGTGGTGAAGGCGCAAACGGCGAAAAGAACGGCCGGGAGTGCGGAGCAGGGTCGCGGCATCATCAGAAGCTGAACTTCAGCCCAAGCTGGATTACGCGTCCGCCGTGGGAGCCGATGATCTTGCCGGCATCCACATTGGGGGCGCTGGCTGGACCGATGTTGGGATCGGGATAGTTCCAATTCGCATGATTGAACACGTCAATCGCAGTAGCGCTGAACTCGACCGCACGGTCGCCGCCCACGTGCAGGCGCTTGGTCACGCTGAGGTCCATTGAATTATAACCTGGGCCCAACAGGTCCGGCTCGGTCCGGGGCCCGTCCCCCGGGGTGAAATCCGCCGGCTGAGCAAAGGCGGCCGGGTTGTACCACAGAGAGGGCCCTGGACTGGCTACGTGCGGGTCCACGCCGGGCACTACGTTTACATTGAGTGTGGAAAGCACGCCTCCGGTGTTGTTGAATTCGGGATGAAGTGCCAGCGGCGTGCCGTCATTCCAGTAGGCCGTGCCGCTGATCGACCAGTCACTGACCAGCCGCCTCTCCCAGCCCAAGAATTGGAACAGCGGCTGGCCGGAGCCGAAGGGCAGCTCATAGATGTAGCTGAGCTGCAAATACTGCGGCGTATTGTAGGACGTGAGCCCCCAGTCGTTGCGAGCGTTGAAAAAGTCCTGGTTCCCGTAGGGGCCCGAGTAATCGTCGAGTTGCTTGGAAAATTCGTAGTAGGCAATGAACGAAAGGCCGAAGGAGGAGTGCTTCTCGACTCGCACGAAGCCGGAGTTCCGCTGGTACCGGCCCCAAGCGTAGTGACCGTAAAGCTCGAAGCCCTGGTATTGCGGGTAGGGTTGCAGCGTATTTCGGAACGCCAGATTGTAAAGCGCATCGCCCCAGCTCAGGAAGCTGGGGTTGATCGCGTTGGGATTGGCGGCGCCGTCACCCACCAGGATATCACGGCCGTAGCCATAATTCGTGCCTACGGAAACCACAATGGAGAACGGTATCTCGCGCTCCACGGAAAGCGAAGCCGATTGATAGACGGGTTCACGCCCGCTCAGATCGACGAAATCCGCCACCGTATTATCGGCCGCCGATGGGCTGAGGTCCGGCAGCGGTGTGGTAAACGGCGGTACGCCGGCAGTCAGGTCGAGCGCCGGGCTCAATTGCGTGTTCGGCGAAATGAAAGTCTGGCGGGCATTGAATCCTTGCGTGCCCCACTGGCCATTGTAGATCGGAATCTGGCCGTGCGAGCGGCTGAAGGAGGCGCGGACTACGGTCTTGGCGCCGCCGCGCGGGTTCCAGGCCACACCCGCGCTCGGATCGAGATCGGCATTGGCGCGGCGCAGGCCGCGAGGGATCCCGTCGAGACCGGCAAACACGAGCCCACCGGGGAAGCCGTTCGAGGGGTCGATTACGGACGGATCGACCGTGCTCTGGCGGTTGTGCTTCTCCACCCGCGGAGTACGGCGGCTAAGATTGAGACCGGCGCTGACGGTCAGGTTTTTCCAGGGTTGGTACTTGTCACTCCCGGCGATGGATTGGTAGGAGTCGCTGAAATAGGATGGCGCAGTGATGATGGTGCGCTCCGCGTACGCCGGCAGGCCGAGAAGGAAGCTTGCGAACGGATCACCCGTGTCGATAATCCCCGGCAGGCTGGAGATATCCGCGGAAAACTGGAAATCGCCGGAGGGATACGCCGGATTGAACGAATTCACCTGATAGTAGTCGGCCTGAAACGTCAGCCCTAGAGAATGTTTCCACTTTCGAGTCGACACCGCATCGCGGACCTCAAACGTGTTGCGAGCGTTGCGGGAGTTGGGGTAGGCGGTGCCCATGGAGAGATAGTTGGCGAGGGGCTGATAGTCAGGAAAGGGGGACTGAGAAGCATCTCCAGTTTGTATCCCGTCAGAGATCGCGGTAAAACTGGCCGAGTTGACAGTCCTGGAGTTGGCGGCAAAAACGTAGTCGAGCTCCGTGCGCCGGGTGGAGAAATGCTGATCGGGCGCGGTCGGGCTCGCGATGTTCGGGAAGTATTTCGCGGAGCTAAGGAACCCCCTGGAAAGGGTGGTAATGGAGATTAGCCGATGCCGCTCTCCGAATTGGTGTTCGAGTTTGGCAATGATTCCGTCTGCGGTATCGGTCTCCAGGGCGTTGACGAAATAGTTGTTTTGGAAAAAAGGGCCGATATCCGTATTAGGCAGGGGATAAAGGGACAGGGCCTGTTGAACGATCGGAGCCAGACGGTCCGCAGGGATGACGTTCCCCGGAAAGGGAGAGCGCAGGTACTGAAGATTGCTGGTGGAAACGGGCTGGCTGGGATCGTAAGCGGGATTGGGGGTTGTCGTGGCCGGATCGTAGATGGGCAGCAGGTTGCCGGCTTGGTCCACGGTTTGCGAGAAGTCACCGCTGCGTTGAAGGAGGGTGGGAACAGTGTGCAGAGAGGCGCGTGTGATGCGCTCGCGGACGCCCTCATAGGACAGCGCGAAGAACGTGCTTTTGGGATTCGTGAGCAGGTGAGGGATGAGTACAGGGCCGGAGACATTGAAGCCGAACTGATTGCGCCGCAGCGGGGATACGCTCTCGCCGTTCTGTCTCACTTGGTGTGGTATGGCATCGAGAATGTCGTTTCGGAAATTTTCATAGAGACGGCCATGCCAGAGCAGCTTCGGGCCTTGATGCTTTTGCGCGTTCGGCGGGCTTTCTGGGCGCATGCCCAACCCGCGGGTCAGAACTTTGAATTCTTCCGCCGCGCGGGTGAGCGGATCAGGCTGCTGGGAAGGCGATTTGCGCTCCTCCGAGGCGACGGCTGATACACAGGCAGCGCACAGAGCAAAGGTGAACCCTAAGAGCGGGCAGACCAGGGTGTCCATTTTCGGCTTCACGACACTTTGAAATATATACCCCGGCGCCCTCCCGCAGCAACCCTCGGAGCCCGGTTCTCAGCTCCGGTATTCTGCATTACTATCTCCGTGTAACAGCGCAACTTGGCATTATCGCCTACCGCGCGAGGAGGGCGGAGCTCTCTGAGCGCGTTTTTGCATGTGCAGGAGTGGCGCGCGTCCCGGCAGGCAGAATTCTAGTGCTCCGCATAATATCCGTCTCTTGCCTGCACGGTCAGATCATTCTTTTTGGTCATAAGCCGGATTTTGTGATAACCCGCTCCGGTGTCCGCTCTGTCGGGAGTGTAGCCCAAGCTGTACTGATTGCGCAGCTCCTCTTGAATCCGGTCATAGATTTGCTCGATCGGCTGCTTCTTGGAGACTTCAAAGAGGCGGGCGCCGGTCTCTTTGGAAATCCGGTCGAGGATTTTCTTGCCATCCGGACGGGTTTCTTGGGGGTATCCCCCGCGCCCACCACCGTGTCGACCCATTCCTCCCATGCCGCCCATGCCGCGGCCACCGTACCCTCCTCCATGCCCGTAGCCCTGCTCATCGGCGAATAGTATGGAATAGACCAGCGTGTCGGCGCGCTGGGCCGCCTCGACGGCGCTGGCCAGAGTTTCTTTGCTGCCGCGATCCACTCCGTCGGAGAGGACAATGAGCGCTTTGCGGCCCTGCTGCTTCTTCATCAGTTCGTTCGACGCCAGGTAGACCGCATCATAGAGCAAAGTCCCGCCGCCACCCCCACCGGCCCTCCGGCCCGAGCCAGGATACGAGCCCGGCGAACTGCTTCCGCCCTCTTGGCTTCGCTGCGGCGTCTGGAGCAACCCCAACGCGGACTGCAACTTCTGGCGGGAAGAAGTGAGGTCCTGGAGGAGTTCCACTTCCCGGTCGAAATGAATCACGAATGCCACGTCCTTGTTGACGCGCAGCACTTGATCCAGAAAGGTGGAGCTGGCACTGCGCTCCTGGTCGAGAACGCGCCTCTGGCTCATGCTGGTATCCACGAGCAGACCTAGCGTCACGGGAAGATCGGTTTCGCGCGCGAAATAGCCAATGGTTTGCGGGCGGTCGTCTTCCTCTAACATGAAATCATCTTTGGTTAGGTTGCGGACGATTTCCCCCTGCTTATTGCGCACCGTGGCCAGCACATTGACCACTTTGACGTTGATGGAAATGGTCGGCGGCTGCTGGCTCCGCAGCGGCCAACCTGGCAGTAACAGGGAAACCAGGAGGCAGAGTCTTAGCCAGCCAACTCCCCCGCGTCTTGAAACCCCATCACTGAATCTAGTTCCCATCTTCACTCCTCGCAGCGTCATACAATCATTGGGGCTCTGGGGCAGCACCGCTTGTTGAGTCAGCTTTTGTCTTGAGAAAGACGAGGTGCACAGTGGCCGAACCTTCAGGGGACTTGATGGTCCGATCAACTTTCAGCGATTTCCCATCTTCGGAAAGTTTCCACTGCTCTTTTACCTGAATCTTGCCGCTTCCCTGGCCAGAGTCTCCGTTTCCCACCAGGGAGAGCTTTAGCACCTCGCCGTTCTTGTCTCGCTCTGCTTTCGAAGTCGCGTTGGTCTGCTCCGGGTCGCCAAGCTGCACGGTTGATTCACTGCCATCCAGCTTGTAGACAGCGCTTTGGGGATAAAGCTTGTAAGCAGCAACATACCCTTGCGAAGAAGGTCCCTCCGAGCGGGGCCTTCCACCCCCGCCGCGCGGCGTTCCCATTCCGCCGCCCGGCATGCCAACGCCAATACCCCCAGGCATGCCCATGCCACCGCCCATGCCCCCTCTCCTGCCGCCGGGATAGCCGCCCGAGGTGCCCCCCGAATTGCCGCCCGAATTGGGCGTGTTCGGAGTGGCCTGTAAATCGCCTTCGAGCGATGTGTGCACTTTGAGTTGCTGCTCATCCTGGTTTACAACCATGCTGTAATGCTGCAAACCTGCGGGTGGGTTCTTCGTCTCGCCAAAACTCAAGACCCAGTTGCCTGAAAAGTCTGCCGACTTCGACGGTTGCTTCGCCTGCACAATCGCTGAACAGAACGCGAGTGTGAGCAGTACGAGCAAAATCTTTTTCATAGGTTTAGCCTCCACCCAAGAATGGCGCTACTTGCCTCGCCGCGGCGCCCAGTGCCTTTTGCGAATCAATGTTCACTCCCCGCTTGGATGGGAAAACCCGAAACCGAGTTGGCTTCCTGCCTGGTGATTGCAGCCGTCAGCGCTCAGCTATCAGCCCTCAGCTTCCAACCTTTGGGAAAATGGGGCTTGCCCGCATTTCTCACCACCGGTCCGGAAGGGCGAAGGCTTCAGCCGTTGCAAGGCCTTCCTGATTATTCCTGTGTCCCGCGAAGCGGAGACACGCGAATAGCCGCGGGCTGCTAGTGCAGGGCGTCTAACGCTTCTTTAGATTTGGCGACTCCGGTCGCCTGTCCCAGAGCGCGGCTCTGCTCCCAGTGGATTTCTAATGCCTAGAGACGTCAAATTCGAAGCTCGTGTAGCCCCCCTTGTGCTCGCCCACTTACTTGCCCCTTTCGACTCGCGAATTTTGACTTCGATGCCCCACAAAAGGCGGTTTTTGGCCCCTTTTTTGGGTTAGATTTGGGTTCGTTTGCACTCAAAAACCAGTTCGTTTTTGGCGTTTGAAAAAGCTAAGTCCCTTGTTTGCACTAGATCGGTAGGTTCGTTTCGTCAAAATAGTATCTTTTTCCCTTTTGCGCGCCTTTTTCCCCCTTGCCAAGTCCTTTTCATTCCCTTGCCGCGTCCGCTTGCCGGCGCTCTCTTTCGACAACTCAAATAGGCTACCACAACTGGGTGGGCGTGTCAAGGGAAAAGTGCTGGAGACAAAAAGGCAGGTAACAGCGTCAGGGGTCGGGTTACGGGGGCCGGGGAAAGTAAGGATATTTATGACGCCCTACACTAGATCGGGCAAAGTCCGCTTGCTTGTTGCATCCCGCTCCTGCTCAAGCCAGAATAGTGCTGGCGGGAGTTCTGCCCGCGAGTCCTCCGATGAGGGGAATGGAGGGCGCCCGAACACGTGTGGCGCGCCAAAGGCTGCAAGTCAAATGTCGAGAAGGCGCAACGCTGGAAGGCGCGCGGCGCGTTACAAGGGGATGGTATGAAGGCGGCGGCGAGTGTTTTGGGTTTAGTCATTGTGCTGGCCATTGTCTGGATGTTGGTCAAGACGCAGTTTACGCAGGGTCCGACGGGCGGAGCGCCGCCCAAGCAGGTGATCGACGTGGTGGGTGTGAAAACTGATCTGTTGGCCATCGCGCAGGCGGAGCGCCTTTACCTAGCCAGCCACGGGTCCTACGCCAGCATTGACCAACTCCAGCAGGATGGAGCACTCAGTTTCTCCGGCGCCAACCGTCGGGGTTACAATTACATCGCTGAGGTCAACGACGGCCAGCATTTCAAGATCACGGCGGCGCCTTCCGATCCCGCCAAGATAGGCTGGCCGACGCTGTCGATAGATGAGAACATGGAAGTGACTCAAAACTAGGTAGAAAACAGAAATCAGAAAGCAGAAATCGGAAGTCAGGAATCAGAACAAAAGTTGTCATTCCGAGCGGAGCGAGGAATCCCACTCTGATTCGTTCCTCCAAAGATTAGGGCGAGATTCCTCGCTCCGCTCGGAATGACAACTTGGACATTGGTTGGTGGTGCGTGGTAAGTGGGTGCGCTTTTTCAACTGACGACTGACCCGCCGCGGCGGGACAACTGACTACGAACGAGGTTCCGATGCGAGTAGAAGCCCGAGCGCCGGCAAGAGTAGATCTGGCCGGCGGCACAGTTGACATCTGGCCGCTCTACCTTTTTCATCCGGGAGCCCAGACGGTTAACATCGCCATCCGCTGTTACGCCTCCTGCGTGATTGAGACGCGGCCGGACCGGCATATCGTTCTGGCTTCCCAGGACCGGGAAATTCGGGAGACTTTCGAGGACCTTGCTGATCTGGCGCGCAGCGAGTCCCGGCTGCCTTTGGTTCGAGAGTTGGTAGTTTTTTTCGAGCCGCACCGGGGGCTAAACATCGAGACCAGTTCGCAGGTCCCGGCGGGCGCTGGCTTGGGCGGTTCCTCGGCCCTTAACATCGCGCTTTGCGGAGGCCTGGCGCGCGTCACCGGCAAGCGCGTCACCCGCACTCAAATCCTCGAAATCGCGAAGAATGTGGAGGCTATCGTGATCCGCGTTCCCACCGGCTGGCAGGACTATTTTCCGGCGCTTTACGGTGGGGCGAACGTGGTCCACTTGCAGCGCGACGGCGTGAAACGCGAAAAGCTTCCGGTTTTTGTTTCCGACCTGGAGAAGCGCTTTGTCCTTTGTTACACGGGCCAGCCTCGAGATTCAGCCATCAACAACTGGGAAGTGATGAAGGCGCACATCGACGGCGAGGAGCAAGTGCGTCGCAATTTCGACCAGATCACGACCATTGCCAGCCAGATGCGGGAAGCCCTCCTGACCGGAGACTGGAAAGATGTGGCGGAGTTGCTGGCTCTGGAGTGGGAAAACCGCAAGCAGAATTTCAAAGGCATTTCCACACCCACCATCGACAGCATGATAGAACAAACGCGAAAACAAGGAACGGTCGCCGCCAAAGTCTGTGGGGCGGGGGGCGGAGGCTGCGTGGTCTTCATGGTAGAGCCCGGAACGAAGCCTGCTGTCGAGGATGCTCTGACCCAACTCGGAGGGCAGATTATCAACTTCGCCGTCTCGCGTACCGGCCTGGAAGTCTGGGCGGACCAGCCCGGCCCAACTCGGGAAAACCCGGAGATAAACCTGCCATGACGCTAGAAGACTTCTTCCTTCTGGATGGGAACCTCCGGCCCATTTGGCGGTTCTTCTTGTCCGTCGTGCTGGTCTTCCTCGCTTATGCGCTTGCTCATCTTCTGGCAGGAGTGGTTTGGGATCTCATCCCGCGAGCCGGCGCGTGGTACGGGTTCTCCTTTCTTTTCGAACTCTTGGCCCTCCTGGGCTCTTTCAAGGTGATGACTCGGCTCTTGGAGCATAAGCCGCTTGGCGTGGTTGGCCTGGCATTTCATCCTTGCTGGGTGAAGGAATTGTGTGCGGGCCTGGGAATCGGCGGGATCATGATGGTCTCGTTGGGGGGAGCCGAAGCGTTGCTGGGTCTGGCACGCTATGCCCGTAACACGCTTCCGGCAAGGGCTGAGCTCGCCTACGGAGGCGGTTTGTTCCTGATTTTGTTAATCAGCGCCACAAACGAGGAGCTGATTTTTCGAGGCTATCCCTTCCAGAAACTTGTGGAGTCATTGGGGCCGCCCGGAGCCGTCGCCGTGAGTTCGGTGTTCTTTGGCTTCGCGCATCTCGGAAATTCTCATCACACCTGGATTTCGACCCTCAATACCATGCTGGTGGGCATTCCTCTCTGCCTCGCCTATCTTCGTACGCGTTCGCTCTGGATGCCGGTGGGAATCCACTTCACATGGAACTACGTACAGGGTTTCGTCTTTGGACTGCCGGTGAGCGGCTACACATTTTCCACCTCCCTACTTAATGCCCACGTTCATGGCGCCGCTTGGTTGACGGGCTCTGAATACGGGCCGGAGGGGGGGCTACTCTCTACCATCGTAGTAGTGGGCGCGGGAATCTACTTTCTTACCGCACGCATCCGAATGAGTGAGAGAATGAGGGAACTGGTCCTCGGACCCTCCCAGGATGCGGCCACCAACCCGGTCATTCCTGTTTCGCCGGGACCCGATTCTGGGAAGGATGGAACGACTTAAATGTGCGGCTTGTACTCCTGGATGACGGGGGAAGGCGCGGTGGGGTTCTGGCTTCGCTGCCTGGCAGGGCTCTGCCTCACGTTTGCGCTGCCGTCCGCTGTTTTCCCCAAGGAGCAATCCCAACTCGACACTCACATTCAGGTTATCCGTGGGCTGCTGCGAGAAGTTGCGGTGAGCAAAGTGCCCTTGCCGCGAGGTAAGAAGGGGGTGCGCGTGGACCCCCAAGGCAAGCTGGACAAGGCCGACGCTGATTCCCAGCTCAGTGCTAATGGCATGGCGATAAAGGCCGGCATGCCGGTGGAAATCAGCAAGATCACCTTCAAGCCCAAGGAGATTGTATTTGAGATTAACGGCGGCGGGAAAAAGTCCAGCAAGTGGTACCAGCACCTCGAGATAGGGGTAGGAGGGATGACCACTCCCATTAGCCAGCAACCGCCTGTGCTGGCCTATGGCTCGTGGATCACGCTGGTGTTTCCCGGCAAGGTTCCCAATCTGAGCGCTGATCAGGCAAAGCAGGCTTTAGGAAATGTGCTCGATTTCAGCCGCCACTCGCCTACCGTCCAATACTCGCCGGAGGTGCCTCCAAAGTTCAAAGACGCCATCAAGAATCACCAGGTGATTGTCGGCATGGACCGCGACGCTGTCCTTTCCTCCAAGGGTCCGCCCGACCGAAAGGTGCGCGAAGTGCGCGAAGGCGTCGAACAGGAGGATTGGATTTACGGGTTGCCCCCGCACGTGCTCTTTGTTACCTTCGACGGGGACTCCGTGGTCAACGTGCACCAGTACTAAAAGGAGCAGGGACGGGTGAGGATCAGAAGTCCGGAGTGAAGCCTTCAGCCCTCAGGCATCAGCAGGAAAACCCCAATGTGGTAAGTGAAAGCTGAGCGCTGACCGCTGAAGGCTTGCAGTGCCGCCCTCCCTTGACTTTGCTCTGAATTGGAGTTTAGAGTTACTGATTAATCCTTTGGGGGCGAAGAACTTCGAGGGGACGGGCTCCGCTGTTGGTGAATCTATCGGGAACCTGCCTAGGTGAAATCGTCGCTGCACGTCGGCAGCAGATCGGGGAAGCGCGAGCGCGCACTCCGCTCGAAACCCTGAAGCACGCTGCCAAGACAAGGACGGAGAGGCGCGATTTTGCCGCCGCTCTCTCGAGCGGGTCTCTGCGGCTTATCGCAGAACTGAAGCGCGCCTCACCTTCGCGGGGAATACTTCGGCAGCAATACCGGCCTGACGCAATCGCCCAAAGCTACGAAGCCGCGGGCGCGTCAGCTCTTTCGGTCTTGACCGAAGAGCGCTACTTCCTCGGCTCACTGGATGACCTGGAAACGGTTCGCGCTGCCGTCCGATTGCCGATATTGCGAAAGGACTTCATCCTCGAGGATTACCAGATCTACGAAACTGTGGCGGCGGGGGCGGATGCGCTGTTGCTCATCGTGGCGGCGCTTTCCGATGAAGACCTGCGAAGCTCCGTCGAGCTTTGCCAGGGCCTGCAAATCGCTCCGTTGGTGGAGGTTCATGACGAGTCCGAACTCGAGCGCGCTCTTGCGGCCGGCGCCAGAATCATCGGCGTCAACAATCGCGACCTCAAGACACTCGAGGTGGATTTGGAAACTTCGCTTCGCTTGCGCCCCGGAATTCCAGCGGGGAGTATTGCGATAAGCGAGAGTGGGATCAAAACCTCGCAAGATTTGCGCAGCCTTGCTGAAGCAGGCTATCAGGCGGCCCTCATCGGAGAGAGATTCATGACGGCGGCTGATCCTGGAGCGGCATTGCGGGAAATGCTGGAAGGGATGAAGACGCACTCTGCTTTGCGGACGTGAACCATGCCGACGCGCATCAAAATCTGCGGGCTCACGCGACTCGAAGATGCGCAACGGGCGGCCGAACTGGGAGCGGCAGCACTCGGATTCAACTTTTACCCGCTTTCCCCCAGGTACATTGAGCCGGCAGCCGCGCGAGCGATCATCCGGCGATTGCCGCCCTTTGTCGCCGCCGTGGGCGTCTTTGCGAATGAAACGGATGCCGGGCAGGTGATTTCACGGGCGCGAGAGACAGGCGCAACAACCGTCCAGCTGCACGGCCCCAGGTTTCCCGCTCTGGATGAATTGCTTGCCGTCTTCACGCTGGTGGTTGCGGTGGCGGTCGGCGAAGGTTTCAAGCCGGAGGAGCTCCGCAAAATCAAACCGAGCGCCTACTTGCTCGATGCCTTTGATCCAGACCGGCTCGGCGGCACGGGAAGAACATTCGACTGGAGCGCGGCGCGGGAAGCAAAGCAATATGGGCCGATCATCCTGGCCGGCGGGCTGACCCCTGAGAACGTTGCCCGGGCTATTCGAGAGGTCCGCCCTTTCGCTGTCGACGTGGCAAGCGGCGTGGAGTCGGCTCCGGGAATCAAGGACGCCGCCAAGCTGCAGGCTTTCTTTACCGCGGTGGCGGAGGCGGACAGGGAGTGAATCTAGAGTGCGGCCCGCCGCGGCGGGCGGCCGGTTTCCTTTCGGCAGCCGGGGCCTGCCTCGGCAGCGCCTCGAGGCGAAGCTTGGCTCGTTGATCGCGGATTGAAAACCAATGAAATCGGAACAGGGACAGCCTGACACCGTAACAGCATCTTCCCGACAACATTTATGGCCGGATGCGCGCGGGCGATTTGGGGAATTCGGTGGCCGCTATGTGCCTGAAACGCTCATGCACCCCGTCGAGGAGCTCGGACAGGCGTATCAGGCTACGCGCAGCGATGCGAAGTTCCAGGCTGAGCTTGCTCACCTTTTGAGGCATTTCGCGGGAAGGCCGACGCCGCTCTTTCATGCCCGGCGGCTGACGGAGCATCTGGGCGCCGCACAGATTTACCTGAAGCGCGAAGACCTGCTGCACACGGGCGCCCACAAGATCAATAACTGCCTCGGTCAAGGCTTGCTGGCCAGGAGAATGGGCAAGACGCGAGTGGTGGCGGAAACCGGCGCGGGGCAGCACGGCGTGGCCACAGCCGCCGTGGCAGCACTTTTGGGCCTGGAATGCGTTGTCTACATGGGCGATGAAGACATGGCGCGGCAAGCTCCCAATGTCTTTCGCATGCGCCTGCTGGGTTCGAGCGTGGTTGGAGTCTCCTCCGGCAGCAAGACGCTCAAGGATGCCATCAACGAAGCCATGCGCGACTGGGTGACCAACGTTCAAAACACCCATTACCTGCTGGGCTCGGTGCTGGGGCCGCATCCTTACCCGCTCATGGTGCGCGAGTTTCAGCGGGTGATCGGGCAGGAAGCTCGCAGCCAGATACTGGCGGAAATCGGCAGACTGCCCGACGCGCTTTTCGCCTGCGTGGGCGGCGGCAGCAACTCCATCGGCCTATTCTACGACTTCATTCCGGACCGCGACGTGAAGATGGTGGGAGTGGAAGCCGGCGGTCGTGGTCCCAGTCTCGGTGAGCACGCGGCGCGGTTTGCGGGCGGGAGGCCGGGGGTCCTGCACGGCACTTACACCTACGTGCTTCAGACTGAGGATGGACTGATCTCGAATACGCACTCGGTTTCTGCGGGTCTCGATTACGCTGCCGTCGGCCCGGAACACGCCGCGCTCTACCAGCAGGGCCGCGTGGAATACACTCAGGTGAGTGATGAGGAAGCGCTCGAGGCCGCGCGACTTCTTTCGGCCAAGGAAGGCATTATTCCGGCGCTGGAATCCGCTCACGCGCTGGCGGAGGTCATGAAGCGCGCCCCGAAGATGAGCCGCGAGGAGGTCGTCATCGTCAACCTCTCCGGGCGCGGCGATAAGGACCTAGGGATTTTTCAGTCTAAGGGAGTGCTGTGATCGCCTGCCCAGCTAGCGTGCTACACTGGAGAGCGAGGTACGTCAAATCATGAAGATCAAGGTTGTGCTCGAGCCGAGCGACGAGGGTGGCTACACCGCATACGTTCCGTCTCTGCCGGGATGCATCAGCGAAGGCGAAGATGTCAAGGAGGCTCTGGCAAACATCTACGAGGCTATTGGGCTCTATCTCGAGCCCACCGAGGATGATTTGGTTTCATCGGAGCACGCTTTGGTCGAAGAGATCGAGTTGTGAGCAAGATTCCCAGCTTGCCTTACGACCGGGTTGTGCGAGCCTTACAACGAGACGGCTGGACCATTGTGCGCCAACGGGGAAGTCACTTGCGGCTGCAAAAGAGAGTGGGAGATGAGCTGTTAAAGGTCACGATACCGGCGCATCGCCCGATTAAGCGTTCAACACTGGCGCACATTCTCAAGCAGGCGCGGCTCGAGGTGGAGGCGTTTCTCCAACTTTTGTGAACACAGTAGGTTTGCTCGCCCTGCTCGGCAAGTTAGCCAGGCCAGATGGAAGGAGCGACACCATCGAGCCATTCAAGTGGAGTACCCTGAACAACCTGCAATTGGGCCGCTACGCAGAGTATTTGGTCAAGATGGAATTCACTAAGTTGGGATTCTCGGTCTTCTCACCGGAGGTCGATGACAGGGGCATCGATCTTGTAATCCGAACGCCGCGGGGGCAGTACTGTGAGGTGCAGGTTAAGTCGTCTCGTTCATCGAAGTCCGGGAGCGGTTTCAATTATCAGTATTGGCCCAAGGGGGAAGATAAGCTTCAAATAGGAGAACAATCCTACATCGCCCTGGTACTCTTTAAAGACGGTGACGAACCCCACCTCTATCTAATCCCCACGACGGTGTGGAAGGCGCCTACTACCCTCTTTGTGGACCATGAGTATCCGGGGCTCAAGAGCAGCCCAGAGTATGGGATAAACCTCTCCGAGAAGAACTTGAGTCTTCTACGGGAGTTTGTCTTTTCCGAAATGGCCAGCCTCCTCACTTAGCGGCGATGCCAATGGTTTCATCAACTCGCATCGAGACTCATTTTCGCACGCTGCGCGAGCGGCAGGCGAAAGGGCTGGTCGTGTACCTCACGGCTGGCGACCCCACGCTCGAGGCCACGGCTGACCTGCTCGCCTCCTTGGACCGCGCGGGTGTGGACGTGATTGAGCTGGGTGTTCCCTTTTCAGACCCGCTCGCCGATGGCCCCGTGATCCAGCGGGCTTCCGAGCGCGCGCTTCGAGCCGGGACGACGCTGCGGCGAATCCTGGAGCGGTTTCCACGCTGGCGCGAATCTGTGCAAGCGCCCATCATTCTATTCAGCTACTACAATCCTATCTTGCAGTACGGGCTGGAGGAATTTGCGCGCGATGCTGCGCAGGCCGGTGTGGACGGGGCACTGGCGGTGGACCTTAGCCCTGAAGAGGCGTCGCCTTACGTGCGCGCGCTGCGCGCACGGAACCTGGATACAGTTTTCCTGGCCTCGCCCACCTCAACGGACGCTCGGCTCGAGCAGGCGTCGAAGCTTTCCACAGGTTTTCTTTATTTGGTTTCCCGCACCGGCGTGACGGGCGAGCGCGGCGAGATTTCCTCGAGCGTCCGGCCGCTGGTGGAGCGGGCTCGGCGGCACACTTTGCTGCCCTTGGCGGTGGGTTTCGGCATTTCCAATCCTGCCCAAGTGCGCGAGGTGCAGTCGGTGGCGGATGCGGCAGTGGTAGGCAGCGCGGTAGTGCATGCCATCGAAGAGCGGTACGCTAGAGAAGGGGCAGGGGCGATTGAACGGTTCGCCCGCTGGCTCAAAGAGGGAACAGGGGAGAGGACGGCATGAGCGATCTCGATGCCTGGCGCAAGCGGATTGACGAGATCGACCAACAGCTCCTGAAACTGCTGAATGAGCGCTCGCAGTGCGCGGTGGAGATAGGGCACATCAAGAAGGAGATGAAGCTGCCGGCCTGGCATCCGGAGCGCGAGGTGGAGATACTGCGCAACGTCGTGAGATCCAATCCGGGGCCGCTGGACGACGCGGCTATCCGCCGCCTCTTCGAGCGCATCATTGACGAAGCCCGGTCGCTGGAACGCCATGCAATGGACAGCGGTGGTCTTCTGGAGAAGGAGTAACGGACCATGGTGGTGGTAATGCAAGAGGGCGCGACGGAAGATCAGATCCAGCGCGCCATCAACAAGCTGATGGAGATGGGGTTCGATATTCACCGCTCCACCGGAGCACGTCAAACAGTCCTGGGCGCGGTCGGCGCCTTAGTCGATTTTGACACCCGCGACATCGAGCTCCAGGAAGGCGTGGCGGAGGTGGTGCGCATCTCCGCGCCCTACAAACTGGCCAGCCGCCATTTCCGCCCGGAGGGTTCCGTCATCCAACTGGGGAAAGGCGTGGCCGTGGGGGGCGAGCAAGTAGTGGTGATGGCCGGCCCCTGCAGCGTGGAGAGCGCCGAACAGATTGAAACCATCGCCGCCTTGGTGGCGAAGGCGGGGGTGCGCGTGCTCCGCGGCGGCGCGTTCAAGCCGCGGACCTCACCTTACAGTTTCCAGGGATTGGGGAAGATAGGGCTGCAACTGATGCGGGCCGCCGCCGACAGGCACGACCTGCTGGTGGTCTCGGAAGTAATGGACCATACCCAAATCCCCCTGATGATGGAGTGTGTTGACTTACTTCAGGTGGGTGCTCGCAACATGCAGAACTATAACTTGCTCAAGGAGGTGGGGAAAGTCTCAAAGCCCGTGCTGTTGAAACGCGGCATTTCCGCCACACTGGAAGAGCTTCTGCTTTCCGCCGAATACATCATGGCGGGAGGAAATTACAACGTCATTCTCTGCGAACGGGGCATCCGCACCTTCGAGAGCTACACGCGAAACACCTTGGATATCTCCGCAATTCCCGTCATCAAGAAACTCTCCCACCTTCCGATCGTTGTCGATCCGTCGCACGGCACCGGTCGGCGCGATAAAGTTCCGCCCATGGCGCGTGCGACAGTGGCAGCGGGCGGGGATGGATTGTTGATCGAAGTCCACAATGATCCGGAGAAGGCTTTGAGCGACGGCGCCCAGTCGCTTTATCCCGCGCAGTTTGAGCAGTTGATGAAGGAATTGCGCATGATTGCGCCGGCGGTGGGACGCACGATTTAACGGCAGGGGCTAGGGGGTGGGGGCTGGGGCTGTTAGCCATCAGCTATCAGCGGTCAGCCATCAGCGAACAAGTCGCCCTGTCTGATAGCTGACGGCTGAAAGCTTCTTTCTGTTTTCCCCCAGCCCCCAGTCCCTTTCTTCCTATGGATACCATTTTTCGTGAGGTGTCGATCGTTGGGCTGGGGCTGATTGGCGGGTCCTGGGGACTGGCGCTGAAGAAGTACGGCCTGGCAGTCCGCCGCATGGGTTACGGGCGCGCCTCGACAGTTGGACGCGCGCTGGCAGCGGATGCCGTGGACGAAGGGACGGACGACCTCGGCAAGGCCGTCCGGGATGCCGACCTGATCATCCTCGCCGGGCCGGTGGGCGCAATCCTGGATTGTATTCCTCGACTGAAGGAGATGGCGCCATCGAAAGCGCTGGTGACTGATGTCGGCAGCACCAAACGGCTCATTTGCGAGCGGGCGCGGGAGACTCTCGGCGATGCTCCATTGTTCCTGGGAGGGCATCCTCTGGCGGGGAAAGAACGGTCTGGCGTTGAGAATGCCGAGGCCACGCTCTTCGCCAATGCTCGCTATGTTTTGACACCGCTTGAAGATCGCCATCTCGAGGACACGCGCATCAAGGCTTTCGTCTCCCTGGTCACAGCCATTGGCGCGCACCCGCATATCATGGATCCCGCCAGTCATGACCGTGCCCTTGCCTTCCTCAGCCACCTTCCCCAGCTTCTTTCCTCCGCACTGGCCAGCCTGATTGCAGAAGAAAGCCTCGCATCGCCGCTCCCGGTGGAACTTGCGGCCGCCGGCTTCCGAGATGTGACGCGGCTGGCGGAAAGCCCTTACTCCGTTTGGCGCGACATTTGCCTTACCAACCTCGAAAATATCCAGCAAGCGCTTGAAGCCCTAATTGAGAAACTCGAGTTCATCAAGCAGCACTTGAGCGACCGTGAATTGGAGCGCGAGTTCCAGCAAGCTTTGAAGCTGCGAGAAAAACTGCGGGGAGCGGGTTGAGGCTTGCAGCCGTGCCCTGCGGAACGGCATATAATCTTTCGAACAGAACGTCGGAGGTACACATGCTTCGCGATGTTGTTGCCATTCTCGATTCCACGCCGGAAAAGCTGAAGCGCGAAATCGCCTCAATGTCTTTGCAGGAAATGAACACACGTCCTGCGGCAGACAAGTGGTCGGTTCAGGAAGTTCTTGCTCACTTGGATGACATCGAAGAGATCGGAATGCGGGCGCGCGTGGCGGCGATGATCGCGAGGGACAATCCCATTCTCCCTTCGATCGACCAAGAGAAGCGAGCGGGGGAGATGAAGTACAACCGAAAGAACCCTTTGAAGAGTCTGGCCAGCTTCGCCCGGCAACGGCAAGCGAATGTGAAGTGGCTCAACAAACTCAGGCCCGCCCAACTGAAGCGCGGAGGAAGGCATCAAAAGGTGGGCGAGATCTCCGTCGAAGAATTGGTGACGGAGTGGGCTTTCCACGACTTGGGGCACCTCAAACAGGTCCTCGAAATCAAACGCTATGCGCTTTACCCGCGCATAGGGAGCATGAGAGCGTTTTACAAGCTGAGCTAGAGGATAGGAGACAAAAGTCAGGGGGCGGAAACATTGGACGGAGTCTTCATGGCCGCGTCCGATTCGTCAATGGGCGTTTAGAGACTGCACCACATCAAGGAGCAAAACGTGATGACCTTTTCGAAGTTACTGATCCTGCCTTTCTTGCTCTCCAGCGTGCCTTCGAGCGAATCCTCCTATCAGGCTGAGATTGAACAATGGCGGCAGCATCGAGAGGCGGCTCTGAAGGCCGACGACGGATGGCTTACCGTCGCCGGTCTGTTCTGGCTCAAGGACGGCAAAAACACGGTAGGCGCCGACCTATCCAGCAACATTATCTTACCCAAGGGTTCCGCCCCTGCCAAGGTAGGGGTCTTCGATTTTCAAAACGGCTATACGACTTTTCAGCCTGCGCCCGGCGTTCATGCAACGGTGAACGGCAAGCCGACGAGTTCGGCGGTTCTAAAGCCTGACGCTTCGGGAGAGCCCGATGTGGTGCGAGTTAACGATTTGACGATGTTCGTTATCAAGCGAGGCAGTCGCTTCGGTATCCGCCTGAAGGACAAAAACCGCGAAGCCAGGAAAGCATTTACTGGATTGAAGTATTTCCCAGTGACCGAGCGCTTTCGCGTTACCGCCAAATTCGTGCCCTACAATCCACCCAAGAGGCTCTCCGTGCCTAACATTCTGGGCGACACCGAGGAGGAGGCCAGCCCCGGCTACGTGGAGTTCACGCTCGACGGCCACCCATGCCGGCTGGATCCCCTTGAGGAAGGCGGCGGCTTGTTCTTCATCTTCAAAGACCTGACTTCTGGCAAGGAAACTTATCCCCCCGGCCGATTTCTTTACGCGCCAAAGCCCAAGAACGGCGAGGTCATTCTTGACTTCAACAAGGCGGTGAACCCTCCCTGCGCGTTCACTCCCTTTGCCACATGCCCCCTGCCGCCCCAGCAGAATTACCTTCCAATGCGAGTTGAGGCGGGAGAGTTGCGGTACGGACACTAGGTTTCAACTATGTTGGGCTGGCTTTATATAATGCAACGGCGTATTCTTCACCTTGGATTGACCACGCTCTGTATGCGGGCTGGGTAAGACATCGCTACGGTCATCCCTCGATCGCCTCGAAGGTGCGGTATGGAACTCAATAACATTGTGATCGTAAGTCTGGCTTCCCCAAAGGAAAAAATCTGGGGCCAACTGCTCCAGCTCGACACCCAAGGCGTGACAGTGCGCGGGATCGAACTCAATTCCTTCGATGATTTCGTGCGCCAGATCGTTGGCCGCGAGGAATGCACCGTGGGAATGACCCAGGTCTTCTATCCCATGCACCGCGTGGAGCGGGTCGCCCTCGATGAATCCAGCGGCTCCATTCCCTCGCTTTCTGAACGATTCCATAGCTTGGTCGGATTGAGCATCCAGGAATACCTCGGAATCGAGACACCACAGGTCTGATAAAGCAGTTGGCAGTCGACAGTTGACAGTCAACAGTTAAGGCCGCTGCCTGGGCGGGTTTCTGGCGTGGCTCCTGAAACCCCTGCTACGGATAACCATCGTCCATGACCTTCAACCAAGTGCTGAAAAGGCTCAAGTCGAAATCTAACCCGGCGGCGGTTCGCGACATGGCGAGGTTCGGTATCACTGCTGCCAAGGCCTACGGCTGGTCCACTCCGGCATTGAAGAAGTTTGCCCGTGAGATCGGCAAAGACCATGATTTGGCTCTGCGGTTGTGGTCCACAGGGATTCTCGAGGCTCGGGCTCTCGCCGGTTTGATTGCCGAGAAGGAAAAGGTGACGGAACGGCAGATGGAAGACTGGGCTAAGGATTTCGATTCCTGGGCAGTGTGCGATGGGACTTGCCTGAACCTTTTCCGGTACACGCCTTTTGCCTACGAGAAATGTTGGGAGTGGAGCGAGCGGCAAGAGGAGTTCGTGAAAAGGGCGGCGTTTGCGCTCATGGCGTGCTTGGCCGTGAGTGATAAGGCGGCAAGCGACCGAGTGTTCCTTCGTTTCCTGCCGCTCATCAGGAGGCAAGCCGTTGACGAGCGGAATTACGTGAAAAAGGCCCTGAACTGGGCGCTCCGGCAAATCGGTAAACGCAACCGAAAGCTCAACCGAGCGGCGGTCGAGGCTGCGCAGGAGCTCCGCGGATTGAATTCACCCAGCGCCCGCTGGATTGCCTCGGATGCGCTGCGGGAGCTCAAGAGCCCCGCGGTGCAGCGAAGATTGAAAACCTGAATAAATCGGGCTCGCCCCCCGTTGCGGGGGAACAATTCTGAATTATGAATGGTGAATAGTGAATTGCTTTTATTCGTTGTCCACCCTCCCGCTGTCTTCTACTTAACGCGTACTGCCCGCCTCCCGTCTGCTGGAGGCTGGGGAAGAACAATGGGAAACAGGCTGCAGACGGGAAGGGGTGGGCAATTCATAATTCATAATTCACTATTCACAAATTAGATTTAGGGCCAAATTGAGAATGTGACGTATACTCGGTCAAGATTTGACACCCGCGAAGCAGCACAGCTATATTGTCTGGAAACCATGGCTTCTCGTATCCTGACACCCGCCAACCAAATCACCATCCTTCGACTGGCTTTTGTTCCCTTCTTCGCCATACTGGTGGTGGCTCAAGAATACCGCGGCGCGCTAGCGGTGCTGACTGCCGCTGCACTCTCTGACGTGGTGGACGGGACGGTGGCGCGCCTGCTGAAGCAGGAGACGCCGCTGGGCGTGGCGCTCGACCCAATCGCCGATAAACTCCTGATGACCACAGCTTACCTGACGCTAGCCTTCCGGAACGCGCTCCCTTGGTGGCTGACGATTCTGGTGATCGGCCGCGACGTCGGCATCATCATTACGGCGCTGCTAATTAGCCTGGTGGCCGGGTATCGCCCTTTTCGACCGACTATTTTGGGAAAGGCATCCACGGCCGCCCAAGTGGCGACTGTGTTTGCCGCAGTGAGCTTCCAAGCCCATGTGCCCTTCGTGCCAGAGGGCTTGGTTCAATTCTTTGTTTACCTTGCGGCCGCCCTGACCATCGTCTCCGGCATTCATTATGGGATTGTGGTCCGCAAGCGCTATGAGCAACATGCGTGAGGAGTCGAGAAGTTGAGGAGTTGAAGAGTTGAAAAGTCGAAGGGCCAAGAAGCAGAGGAGTCAAGAAACTTGTGGTTTTCCGGCTCGTTAACTCTTCGACTTCTCAACTCCTCGACTCTTCGAGAATTGACGGTACACGGGGGGCGGTGTAGACTGCCTTGCTTGCTGCTCTGGGTAGGTTTCCAGCCTTCCCAGGGGAGTCTTTTGTTCCTCGCACGAACAAGATCTGAAGATGGGGGTATGAACCATGGCAACAACTGTATTTGAATACTATCACGAGAACCGCGAGCGGTTTCTGCAAGGCTTAATGAACCTGGTGAGGATTCCAAGCATCAGCGCTCTTTCTGAACACAAGCCGGATATCCGGCGGGCCGTCGAGTTTCTGGCGAACGAGCTTCGGGAAATGGGGATGAAGAACGTCGAAATCATCGAAGGCAAGGAGAATCAGAATCCACTTCTTTATGGGGAATGGTTGGAGGCGCCCGGCAAGCCGACTATGTTGCTTTACGGGCACTACGACGTGCAACCCGCCGATCCCCTCGACGAGTGGGTGTCCCCGCCGTTCGAACCTGCCATCCGCAATGACAACCTCTATGCCCGCGGCGCCGTCGATGACAAAGGGCAGACCTATCTTTTGCTCAAAGCGGTGGAAGGATTCCTGAAGACCGAAGGCAAGCTGCCCATCAACATCAAGTTTCTGCTCGAGGGCGAAGAGGAAGTGGGGGGCGAGCACATCGAGGAATACGTGCCGGCCCATCCGGAGCGGCTGAAAGCTGACGCGGCGCTGATCTGCGACACGGAAATGTTCGCGCCGGAACTGCCCACGATCACCACCGGCCTGCGCGGCCTTGTTTATACTGAACTGGAAGCGCGCGGCGCCGCCCACGACCTGCATTCCGGGTCCTATGGCGGAGTTGCTCCCAACCCCTTCCAGGCCCTGGCGGAGATGATCAACAACCTCAAGGGGCCGGATGGAAAGATCCGAATTCCGGGCTTTTATAAACGCGTGAAAAAACCGAGCGCCAAGGAATCGGCTGCATGGGCGCGGTTACCTTTCAACGAGAAGGAGTTCCTGCGAAAGGAAATCGGCGCCAGTGCCTTGACCGGAGAGAAAGGCTACTCGGTGCTGGAACGTATTTGGGCCAGGCCGACACTGGAAATCCATGGCTTCCGAGGTGGCTTCACGGGCGAAGGCGCCAAGACGGTTATTCCCGCCGTTGGTGTGGCCAAAATCAGTATGCGGCTGGTTCCGGATATGGACCCCAAAGAAGTGATCCGGCAATACACCACTTACGTCAAGAAGATCACGCCCAAGGGCATCAAGACGTCGGTACGGGTGATCAGCTCGGCGCCTGCTTCTGTGGTGAGCACGGAGAGCCGTTGGATCACTGCCGCCGCCCAGGCCATGGAACAACTCTTCAAGAACAAGACGGTCTACATCCGCTCGGGCGGATCCATTCCCATCGTGGGTATTTTCCAGAAAAATCTCAAAATACCCAGCGTTATGATGGGCTTCGGTTTGCCGGACGACAACCTGCACGCCCCCAATGAGAAGTTCTACCTGCCCAATTTCTATCGCGGGATTGAGGCGGTAGGAAGGTATTTGGAGCTGTTGGGGCAGTGAGGGAGGGCAGTTAAAGAGTCGAAGAGTTGAAAAGTTGAAGAGCCAGGAACCTGCGGAGTCGAAAAGGTAGAGAAACCGACGGCGCGTCGTCTGACTTGTCAATTGTTGGACTTTGCAACTTCTGCCCCAAGCCCGAGGCAACGCAATGCAACGGTTCACTGACTTGAAGGTCTGGCAGCGGAGCCATGCCCTAGCTTTGCGAATTTATCGGCTGACCAAGGCCCTGCCCACCGACGAGAAGCATGGGCTGGTTCCTCAACTCCGTCGAGCCGCTGTATCAGTTCCCACAAACATCGCGGAAGGGTCAAAACGAGATGGGAACCAAGATTTTGCCCGCTCTCTGAATATCGCTGAGGGGTCTCTCGTCGAGGCGGAGTACGTCATTATGCTCGGGATCTTGATTACCTGACGCCAGCATCGGTGGCCCCGCTCCTGGAGGAGATAAAGGAGCTTGCCGCAATGCTGCATTATCTGCGAATCAAGGTTGAGAGGAAACCCTTCAAGAGTCAGAAAGTTGAAGAGTTGAAGAGTTGAAAAAGTACAAGAATTGATGGCAGGTTTTTTCACTAAGAAGCGAGTCTCACACTAGCGCAGTTATCGTTAGGGGTTTGCGCTCAGACTCCCGGTAAATGGTCTTTGAACTCATAGACTCTTCAATTCTTAGACTCTTCAACTTCTCGACTCCTTGACTCGCTCACCCTTCGACTTTGAATCGCAATGTCAGTTCTTGATCGGAGCGTACCCATGCCTGAATTCAAACCCTTCGTCCCCGCCGATTCCAAAGAGCCCGAGTTCACAATCAAAGCCGTTGTGGCCGGTATCATCATGGCCGCCATTTTCGGCGCAGCCAACGCCTACCTGGGTATGAAGGCCGGCCAGACGGTAGCCGCCACGATTCCAGCGGCGGTGATCGCCATCGCACTGTTTCGTTTGCCCTTCTTTCGCGGCGGCGTGCTGGAGCAGAACCTGACGCGCACCGCCGCCTCGGTGGGTGAGGCGCTGGTGGCCGGGGCAATTTTCACTATCCCTGCCTTCATGATGGTCAACGTAGGCGGGCAGCGGCTCTGGACTGACTTGCGAGGTCATTACTGGACCGGCACTTTCATTCTCTTTGCGGGCGGATTGCTGGGAGTATTCTTCATCATCATCCTGCGACGCCCCCTGTGCGTTGATTCACCTGACCTGCCTTTTCCTGAAAGCACGGCCAGCGCCGAGATTGTGAAAGCCGGCCAGAAAGGCGCCACCGATGCTCCGAAATACATTTTCGGCGCCATGGCGTTGGGCGCCTTCCTCCAGTTGCTCAAGGACGACAAAGGCTTCCAGGTTTTCCGGGATTCGGTCAGTGGTTTCTGGAGGTTCCCCAAATCGGTGGTCAACTATTTCGGATATCAGAAAGAACTTCTGGGCAGCGTGCCTTACACGGGAGGCATTGCGTACTCCACCCCTTCCGTTTCCCCGGCGCTCATCGGCATTGGATACATCATCGGACCGCGCCTGTCGGCGATCAATTTCTCAGGGGGCGTCATCGCCTGGCTGGTACTGATTCCGCTGGTTCTGTTCATCGACCCCGACCTGCCACACCGCATCGGGGCAACAACCGGAGGCACGGCGCCCTGGGATTTGGCGAGCTATACCGTTTGGTACAACGTGGTCCGTCCTATCGCCGTCGGGGCGATGCTGGTGGGGGCGGTTTATACGCTCTATAGCATGCGGGAGTCGATTCTCACCTCCATCCGTGGGGCTTTTCATGCTTCCGCAGAGAGCGGCGAACATGCGGTAGCACGCACGCGGCTGGATATCGACATCCCGATCAAGTGGATCATCATCGCCATTGCCGGCCTTATCATCCCAATTACGATTATTTACCAACACTTCGCGCGAAGCTGGGCTGCAGCCATCACGGCGGCGATTGTGATGACCCTAAGCGGCTTCTTTCTTTCTGCCGTAGGCGGTTACCTGGTGGGGTTGGTGGGCTCTTCGAATCAGCCTGTCAGCGGTCTGACTCTTGCCGCCCTGGTTATCGCCGCATTGATGATGGTGGCCATCGGAGTGAAAGGTCTGGGCGGAGTCGCCGCCGTGCTGGGCGTGGCCTCCGTGGTGTGCTGCGCGTGCTGTGTTTCCGGCAGCATGATTCAGGATCTCAAGGCTGGGTATCTGCTCGGGGGGACGCCCTGGAAGATGGAGGTCGTCGAGATACTGAGTGTCACCGCCGTTTCCTTTTTCCTGTTGCTGCCCATCATCGCCCTGCACGAAGCGAACCTCGCCACGGGCGGAATCGGCGGCAAGCTGCTGCCCGCGCCACAAGCCGGCCTTATGGCCCAGCTCGCTCAAGGTATCGTGGGCGGACAAATGGCTTGGGGGTTGCTCCTGATGGGATGCTTCTTCGGGGTGGCGCTGGTGATGATCGACGCGCCTTCTCCGATGCTCATCGCCGTGGGCATGTACCTGCCCCTCGAAACCAGCGCGGCGATATTTGTGGGTGGCGCCTTGAAGTGGGCCGCTGACCAGTGGGCGGCGCGCAAGAAGCTCGCGGCAGAAGAAAAGTCGAAATTCGATGAGCGAGGAACGCTCCTGGCCTCCGGGTTTATCGCCGGCGAGGCCATCACGGGTATTCTGCTCGCCGCCCTGTTCCTCACCGGCGTCTCCTCCATCACCAAGGTCGTCACCGGCCTCGATGAGTTGCCTTTCCTGGCCAAGTGGGGCGGTTGGATTTCCCTTGTGGCGTTCGCAATCATCGCCTACATCTTGGTTCGGGTGCCGTTGCGGAGGCTGAACAAAGCCAATTGAAGGCCGCTCACCTGATGGCGCTAAAGCCGCGGGGGCCGCAGTTGCCCGGGAGTTTGAGGGCTCGTAATTTCCTTGCAACAAATTGTGAGGTAAACTCTTCTGCGCTGTGGCTGTGCAGAAAGACCGGGAGAGGCGCGCAAGCCCGGCGGCCATCTATGCCACCCGAAGAAACACGGGGTGGGTACGCAGACAGGCAGAGCGTGAAGAATCAAGGAGAGGGGAATCTATGACCAAGAACGAGTACTACGAAGTCGTGATGGATAACTACCGGCCAGCGGAAAAGCTAATCGGCATGGTTCCGGCGGACAAACTCAACTGGAGGCCTGGTCCCACGTTCATGAGCTTTGGCCAGGTGCTTTGCCACCTGAGCGATGGCTTCGGCGGCGGATTTGACATGCTGCTCAGCGGCAAGTGGCCCTCCATGGAAGAAATGGGAGAGGGCATGAAGTTGGAGAACCTCCCTTCCTGTAGTCCCCAAGAGGCACTCGACAAGCTCGAAAAGGACAAGAAAACTCTGCGCCAAGTCCTGGATGGCGTGAGTGAGGAGGACTTCACCAGCAAAGTCGTCTCCGTGCCATGGGGCGTGACGGCAAAGATGGAGCGAATGGGCATCCACTTTCTCGAGCACTTCACCAATCACAAGATGCAACTATTCATCTATCTGAAGCTGCTTGGCCTCCCCGTGAGTACGGAGACGCTTTACGGAATGTAGGCAGATCAACCCACTCCTCTTGTAGGGGCGGGCAGCGCTTCCCTCAGGGCCGAACGCCGTTCGGCCCTACGACACCTGTTCAGCGTGGCGCAAGCTGGGTAGGGCAACCTGGGTAGGGCGAGCCCTACCCCTACATCTAGCTGGTGTAGGGGGACGGCCTGCCGCCCGCTGCCTGTTAGGTGGTAAGGCTGCGGTGATGATTTACTTGGGCAAAGTCACCACAGCGACCCCGAGCCCTCGCAGTGTAATCTGGTCGGCATTCAGGTGAGCCGTCGCCGGCGGCTGGAAGCCTGACGTCTGATCGACATAGACGACCTCTGCCCTGTTGCTCCCCGCAATCGACAAATCAAAATCCCGGTCTCGCTCGTTGACCAGCAACAACTTGCGCTTGCCGTCGCGCGTCACAAAGCCCTGGGCGTAGACGTGGGGAACTGCAGAAGTGGTGTCCACCAGCTTGTCGCCGGGGCCGAAATTGTCATGGACCAGCTTCAACACCCAATAACGGGCGTTGGGTTGCCCTGTGTTCCAATCCACCATGGATACACCGGGAAACTGGGAGGGGTAACCCACCATTTGAGATTCACCGGCCACGTCAATCCCGAAGCGTGCCAGCTCCCCATACAGGTAGCCATAGACTGCGCCGCAGAGGTTCCAGTAGGAATCGGGGATCGCTTTGCGAGGCACTGCATTATCGTCAGCCGGAATGCATCCCAGTTCGTCGAGGTCGGTTTGTGTCTTCGGGGACAGGCGCTGCCGAATTGACTCTAAATAACGGACGGAATTAAGAAAGCCAGCAGCCTGGTCGAAAAAAGTGTACTGCTGCACCTCCGGATTCTGGTCAGCCGTCGGATTAGCGTAGAAGTGATAGGAAATCATATCCACCGGGATCCCAGGCTTGTGGTTCTTTGGGTTAAGGAAGTATTCGAAGTATCGCGGTATATTCTCTGCAAGAAATGCGTAGGGAGAGGTCCCTGCCAGCGCCACGCCTACAAACTTCATTTGCGGCTCCACGTGTCGGATTGAACTCACTATAGCGTCGTAGACCCGGGTATATGTTTCAGGCGACATCTGGTGCTCAAAATCGACCTCGTTCAACACCTCCCAGTACTCGATTTTGAAATGATGGCCGGGCTCATGGCGCTTCCCGTATTCGTCCGTGAATCCCCCCTGCGTATACCAACTCACCAGTCTTGCGTAGTAGTCCCCCACTTCTCTTAGGCTTGCATCCCGGAACTCTGTTCCTTTCTCGTAGTCCCAGGTCACTTGATCCGGATCTCCAGGATAAGGCACCGGCTTCTCCGTCTTGAACATCCACTGGGGGATGGTGCTGAAGTTGATAATCACGGGGTGCCCCGCCGTGGCGTTCATGAAATCCTCCATCATGGGGTCGATTAGGGAAAAGTCCCAGGAAGTCTTCCCGTCTTGGGGAGGTTCGAGTTCGGCAACGCCCAGCTTGGGGTACGGCAGCCAGGGAACGTAGCGCACATAGTCTGCACCAAGCTCGCGCAGGGCTTGAAAGACCCGATCGTGAATCGGCGAACCCCGACGCAAGGGAGGGTTGACCACAACTTGAAGCGTGGGCGTCGTTTTGGAAACGGTCAGGACTTTGTCCCAGTTGACGGTGACCTTGGCCCTTTCTGCGGGCGCGGGCTTTGACATGGCTTCTTTTCCTGAAACGGCAGTTAGGAAAATCATCAGACAAACAGAGAGCAAAGAGAGTGGTCGAATAGCCCTACCAATTCTCATGGCAGTCCCTCCAATAGGTACTTGCACGCGGGCTAGAAGTTCTCCAGGACTTCTGTGACGAGGGTGCGGGCGACATCGCGGGAGAGGCGGTCGAGCGCGGCTTGGTCTTCTTGGAAGAGTCCGGAGGTAGTTTGGCTCACCTGATACTCTTCCCTGAAGACAAAGTTCGGGTTTGCATAAACCACCTTCTTGCTGTGCAAGTCCTCCAGCTTTACGTCGGCTGTGACCTGGATCTGGAGCGATGAGGCGCGCCCGCTACTCAGGTCAAAGGTGATAACGCCTGAACGTACGTTCTTGACGGTTCCCTTCAAGACGGCATCGGCCCCGCTTGGATTTGGCGTGATCCGGAATTTCGTTCGCTCGATGAACTCGTGCGTGATGGCGGCAGCGAGCTTCTCTTCGATGCGAAAGGTGGGAGATTGGTTGACGAAGACGGGGACGGCGATGGTTTTAATGTCGGGGGGTAAGCGGTCTCCGCGTCCGGCAACCTGATACCCGCAGGAAAGAAGGAAAGGCAAAAGACCAAGGCCCAGAAGGAAAAACCAAAGACGCCGGAACAGTTCATGACCAGTGAGCATGGGCATTCTACAAGGCGATTCGGGGGCAAAGACTCTGCGCGACCTCGACCGCGTTCAGGGCCGCAAGACGAAGATTATCAGCGACGGCCCAAATCCAGAGGCCGCTCGGGTGGTCCGGATCAGCCGTTACACTATCCACCAGGATTTTGTCCGAACCAGCGACCTCGACTTGGGTGGGCGAGTCCTGTGAGCGACGCCGCAATTGGATTCGCTCTCCCTGCAAAGCCTCTCCGGCCTTTTCTGCTGCCACGGGCTGACCCGTCTCGATGAAAAGGGAAACCGCCAGCGAATAAAACACGGGGACCTGAAAGAGGCGCAAAGCAGGCAGCGGAACCCTCCCCTGCAAGTATTCCTTGAGCTGCTTCCGGAGACGATCTTCGAGAGCCCGCAGTTCACTTCCACCTGTCCCGCCGGGACGCGACAACAAGTTAAAGGCCAACTGCGCGCCAAAAATCTTGCGCGGAATCTTCTGGAAGCTGAGCAGGCTTACCGTCTGCTTCTGAAGCTCCTCAATCCCGTGCGACCCGATCTCGGAGACCGAAGTGAAGATATTGGCAACGGCGCTCTTCAAAGGGAAGCGTGCTGCCAGGCGCAGCAGTAAAGTGCTGATTACAATCGTGGCGGGGCGAGCAGAAACATAAACCCGACTTTCGCCGCCTTCCTCTTTTTCCCCTAGCGGAAAGCACCGGTCGAGGAATGGCACGCTCGCCACTTTCCGGGGGAGGGGGATCTGCGGTTCCGCCGCCTCTTCGCCCGGCGCTGCGAGGCTGAGGTCAATGATGAAACCCTCGGGCCGCCCTTGGCCCGAGGCTTGGGTAGGATTCAGGAAGGAAGGCATTTGACGAGACCGCGCCGCAATAAAGGTGAAATCAAGCTCGGATGCAGTAACCTGCTCGTCAAGAACCGCGGTTTTCGATCCCTCCCGCAAATCCAGGATTGGCAATTCGGGTTCATTTTCTTCGTCCGAGAACGTAACCAGGCGGGAGAAAGGAAAGTGGTGTTCCTCCAGCACATTTAGAAGCTCTTTGCCAAGGAGGGAAGATGCGCCCACGACCGCGATCCGGTATCCCTGTTGGGAGGTTTTCATGCCACGTGAACCTCCTCCGGCGCGGGAGGATGGTGGCGGAACTTCGAGGTGATCCAAAGAATGATGCCGGAAAGGCCGTAAGTAAGGGCGATGATCAGGAGGACGGGTTCAGAATACACCCAAATCCCCCAGATTATCAGCCCTAGGAATATGATGGCGATGTAAGAACGACGCCTTCTTAAGTCCAGCGTTTTGAAGCTGTAATAACGCATCCTGCTCACCATCAAGAACGCCAGAATGGCTACCACCCCCATCCAGACCAAGCTGTAAACCCAGTAGTTGAGTGGTATCTTCTCCCAGTGGACGATGGCTGCAATCGTTCCCGCCGCAGCCGGGATAGGCATGCCCACAAAATACCGGCGGTCAGAGGCGGGTTTGACGCTCTCGATGTTGAATCGCCCCAGGCGCGCAGCCCCGCATATCACGTAAGCGAAGGTCACAATCCAACCTACTTGAGGAATGTGCTCGAGCAACGGCGTTCCCGACGTCCCGCTCATGGCGCGAATGCCCCAGGCATAGGCCAGGATGGCTGGGGCAACACCGAAAGCTATGACATCGGCCAGAGAATCGAACTCTCGGCCAAAAGCCGATGTGGCGTTGGTCAGCCGCGCAATTCGCCCGTCCAGCCCGTCGAATAGAATCGCCCACCCGATCGCTTTTGCGGCGTTATCGAACGCCTCCGCGCTCAGTCCCTCACCCCCGCCTGCCGTCATTGCTAGAGAGCCTCGCAAAGCTGCCAGAATGGCGTAATAGCCGCAGACCAAGGTGCCTACCGTGAACAGGCTGGGCAGAATATAGACGCCCCGCCGCATTCCGCCCTTCTTATTGAATTTGAGATTTGGTGTGGCTGGTTCCAAGGATGCTGCTCCCTGCCCGGACGTGATCTCCGACCTTGATGCTCAATGCCACATCCGGTTCCATGAGAACATCAACGCGCGATCCGAACTTGATCAGGCCCACCCGCTCTCCGCGCTCCAGAGAGTCGCCGGCACGTTTCCAGAATACTATTCGGCGCGCCAGTATTCCAGCAATTTGCTTGACCACGATCTGACCTTGCTCGCCCTCGATGGTAAAGACGTTCTGCTCGTTTTCAACCGAAGCGGCTTCTCGTGAGGCCACCTGAAACGCCCCTTTTCGATAGGAGACCTCTCGGACGACACCCGCAATGGGGGCCCGATTGACGTGCACGTCCAGAGGGGACATGAAAATGCTGACCCGGCACACCGGGCGGCCTTCGTGGCTCTCCTGGACGACTTGCACGATGCGGCCGTCGGCGGGAGAAATGATGGCCTGAGCTTGGGTTGGAATCGGGCGTTCGGGATCACGAAAGAAGTTGAGTAACAGGAAGGCAAGAACCAGAAAGAAGACGGCGCAGACTAGCAAGAAAGGGCTTCGCTCCCGGAGCCAGAATCCGAGAAGACCGCCGGAAATGAGCACCGGCGGAAGACCGTACCAATATCCCTCCTGCAGCATGTATCCTTGCGCGTCAGCCCGGGAGCTTTTCGCTTCCTCATCGAGCCGCCTCCGCGCATACTTCAAAGGGCGTGGGCATTGCCAGCCCGGGGCAGAATTCCTCCCCGCGAACTCGCGGGCTGGCCGGGGGCGGCTAGTGCACTGTCTGGGCTTGCCGTACCAGCAACTCCATCTGGTCCTTTACCCGCAGTTTCAGCTTCTTCAGCCGCACTTCTTCGAGTTTTTCCTCTTCCGTAAGGAAGATCTTTGCCGCAAGTTGGTTAAGCTGGGAAGCGTAGCGGGTGTGCTCTTCACGAAGGTGTCGATACTCTGGGTTGTTGGCCATCAATTCCTCCCGGATGGCCTCGGCAGGGGTGCTCATGGGTGTGCCACCTCCCCATTTGATTTGATACGGTATCAGGCTAGCACACCAAACAGGTCCATTCAAGGCGAAAAACGCTCCAATCAGGGTCACGCCAAAGTCGCGGGAAGAGCGGCTCTGCCGCTCCGGCACGCAAGTTTCCCATAATTCGGGTCGCCTATTCGGTAGGCGAAACCTCGACAGGCGGCGACAGCTTCAGCGATAGGACCAGCCCATCTTCCTGTGGGTCGTTGTAGTAATCCCTTCGCCGGGAGCATAGGCCGAACCCTGCGGAATAATAGAGCCGTTGTGCCGGCATGTTTGAGGCGCGCACTTCCAGGTAAATCTGCTTTGCACCCTGCTCCAACAGTCGTCTGCGCCCTTCGGCGAGAAGATCCCGTCCCGCGCCTTGCCGCTGATGAGCTGGATCGACGGCCATGTTCCTGAGCTCTGCCTCGTCCATGACGCGGTGGAAAGCCACGAACCCCACAATCTCGGGTGGAGTCTCCGTATCGAGCTCGGCGACCAGGATTAATCCCAAAGGGTCGCCAGCCAGGTTTGCGTAGTCTGCTTGAGTCCATCGGGAGACTTGAGGGGTCTTGTTCTGAATGCCGACTATCACTTCAAGATCATCATCAGAGGCTTTGCGAATTCGCACCGACACTCCTCGATCCTCAATCCTGTCTTACCCCTTCCAATACAATTCCGCATCAGGCCGCCGAATATAATAGGCATCAAGGTCGCTGGCCGCCTGCTGTTTCCCTGTCCGGTAGTCACGGAAACCAAGGCGCGCGACAGCCTCCACGAGCGTCCCCGTAACCACTTGCCACTGGAACGAGGCGGCAAGGTTTTCACGAAGGGCGAGAGCTGTCCGATCGTGCCCCCTGACCACGCACGTTGCCTCCGCCTCTTGGGGCAGGCGACGGGCAAGGAAGGGGTCCAGCTCTTCGGGTTTCAGCAGGCTGCCTTCATCAACGGGTAAGTGACAGGGTCGGTAGTCTGTGTCCCCCTGGGGTTGGCGATGGAAGAGCCCCACAAAAAACTCTCCCCGGCGCGCATCCAGGATGGAGGTGGCCCAGTCCGTCCGTGTTTGACCTGCTTCGACGAGGGCTTCCAGTACGGAGACCCCGCGAACTGGCAAGCCGAATGCCTTGGCCCATCCCTGTGCTGCGGCCAGACCCACGCGGATTCCTGTAAAGGATCCCGGCCCGGTAGCGACCGCGATCAGTCCCATGTCGGCCAGACCTCGTACAGGCACGCCATTGCGCACCTTGGCTTCTTCGATTACCTGGTCCACCATGTGAAACAGGCTGACGGAGTAGCGGTTCGCCGGACCGTCATTCGCGACACGCGCCAGACATTCATGGTCACGAAAGATGCCCACGCCTCCGACTTCGCTTGTGGTATCCAAGGCAAGAATCAACATCGCAACCCATTATACCGTTTGTACGGCCGGGGCAAGCCGAGGGGCTGTCCGAATTGCAGACCTTATCGAACGCTCAGCGCGGCTCTGCCGCCCTGCCTTGCGGAAAGCCTCCGGCTTTCCGGCCAGTGCCGGAGTCTGCGCGGAGGAGGTTTTTCAGGACACACGCCCAACGGAAAGGCGAAGCCTTTCCGCAAATCAGGCAGCGGAGCCGCAGGCCGTCGCCGACCCGACCGAGGGTAATTTGGACAAGCCCAGGGCAAGCCCCGGCCCTACAAACGGCGGGGTGGGCGGCTGGAAACGAACGGCGGGGCGAAAGCGTATGCTACAATTGCCTTCCAGTTTATGGCTGATGCAACCAAATCCGCTTCCCGGCCTCTCGAGCTGACAGAACTCCTTACCCTGATGGTGGAGGTCAGCGAGCAGATTAACTCCACGCTTGACCTCGACGAATTGATGCAGCGCATCGCAGAGATCGTCAAACGCGCCATCGACTATGAGGTCTTCGCCATCCTTCTGCTTAACGAAAAAACCCAGGAGTTGCACATCCGCTTCAGCATCGGCCACCCGGACGAGTTGGTGCGGAACCTGCGAATCAAGGTCGGCGAAGGGATCGTGGGGCGCGTGGCGCAGACCCGCCGCGCAATCCTGGTCAATGATGTGCTCAAGGACCCCAGCTATATTCAGTCCTTATCCCCCATTCGGTCGGAGTTGGCAGTCCCTCTGATTACAAAGAACCGCCTCATTGGCGTGATCGATCTGGAAGCGCCCTGGCCGGATTTCTTCAACGATTCGCACCTCAGCCTTTTGGAACTCCTCGCCAGCCGTATGGCCATGGCGCTGGACAACGCCCGGCTCTATCGCCGCAGCGTCCGGCAGGCACGGGCTCTCCAGTTGCTCAATGAGATCAGCCGGGAAATGAGCTCCGTCCTGGTCTTGGACGAGCTGTTGCGAAAGATCGGGACGCTGACCAAAAGACTGATTGATTATCACCGCTTCAGCATCCTGCTGGCCGACGAGCAAGCCCAGACTTTCAATGCCGTGATCTCTCTGAAACAGGGTGAGCACGAACCTGAGAGGAGCATGGTCCGTTTCGGTCAGGGAATTGTAGGAGCTGCTGCCGACCTCCGTCAGACCGTGGTAGTCCCCGATGTCACCAAAGACCCCCGGTATATCCCCGTCAACCCTGAAACACGCTCGGAAATGGCGGTCCCTCTCATCTACCGTGGCCGCGTCATCGGCGTCGTGGACCTCGAAAGCCCGCAATTGAGCTACTTTACGGAGGAGCACGCTCGCGTTTTCTCTACCCTCGCTCCGCAAATTGCCATAGCCATTGAAAACGCCCGCCTTTACGAACGGGTGGCACGAGGCGAGGCACGCCTTGAACGCGACCTGCAGCGCGCCCAGGAAATCCAGATGCATCTCATGCCGGGGACGCCGCCCACCATCCCTGGCCTGGAAGTAGCCTTGCGCTTCCAGCCTGCTCGGGAATTGGGGGGCGACCTCTACGATTTTCTGACCTACGGAAAAGACCGCTATGTTCTGGCGGTCGGCGATGTGAGCGGCAAAGGCGCTCCGGCTGCCTTGTACGGAGCTATGGCCAGCGGCATCCTGCGCAGCCTGGCCCCTCAAAAGCTCTCCCCTCCTGATTTATTGAGGAGGCTCAGCCTGATTCTTCTCGAACGCAAGATCGAAGGCCACTTCATTACCCTGACTTACGCCATCTGGGAGCCGCGCACCAAGACGCTACGCCTTGCGAATGCGGGAATGCCTTTACCCCTTTTGGTGAGAAAAGGTCAATGCCGGCCTATTCGCGCCGAGGGAATCCCCTTGGGCTTGCTGGAACACGCCCAGTATCAGGAAGTATCGGTAAAGCTGGAGTCAGGGGATTTGTTTGCGATGTTTTCGGATGGCATCGTCGAGGCTTCGAATATCAAGTACGAGGAATTCGGGCCGCGACGCCTGGAGAACGTGCTGCGCCAGAATTTCCATCGCTCCCCTCAGGAAATCATCGATACTCTTTTCGAAGAAGTGCGGGAGTTTGAGCAAGGTCGCCCGCCGCGCGACGACCAGACGATTGTGCTTGTCAGGGTCCGCTGAAAGACGGAAGGCAGTAGGCAGCTGAGTCTGGGCACGATGTCATTCCGAGCGAAGCGAGGAATCTCGCTTTGCTTTGCGGAGGGTGGACTCAGAGCGAGATTCCTCGCTTCGCTCGGAATGACATGCCTCGTGTTGATGAGCAACTGACCACGGACGAAGACGATGGAAATATTTCGCTACGAATCCGGGGAATTACTGTGTGAAGATGTTCCTCTAGAGTCGCTTGCGGAGCGTTTTGGGACGCCGGCCTATGTTTACAGCCTGGCCGCCATCTTGGGCAATTTCTCGCGTCTGAAGCAAAGCCTGGCGCTGGTGCCGAACCTCATCTATTATTCCGTAAAGGCTAATTCCAATCTCAGGATTCTGAACCTGCTCCACCAGGCAGGAGCTGGTTTTGACGTTGTTTCGAGTGGGGAACTGACGCGTGCTTTACGTGCCGGGGCACCCGCCGAGCACATCGTTTTTTCCGGCGTGGGCAAGACCAAGGAGGAAATTGACGCCGGGCTTTCGGCGGGCATCGGGATGTTCAACGTCGAGTCAGCGGGCGAACTCGAACTGATCGACAGCCGTGCCCGCTCTCTTGGGAGGTCCACGCGCATCGCCATCCGTGTTAACCCCGAGGTCGAGGCGCGAACGCACCCTTACATCTCCACCGGCCAGATCATTCACAAGTTTGGCGTCCCGAAGGACGAAGCCCTGGATCTTTACCGCTGTGCCGCCCGATCGAGCCACTTGGAGATTTACGGCGTGGCTTGCCACATCGGATCACAAATCCTTGAAGTAGAGCCCTTCCTTGAGGCCTTGGACGAAATCCTGGGTGTGGCGGCGCAACTTCAGACCGAGGGCATGGGCGTCGAATATCTCGACCTGGGCGGCGGATATGGAATCCGGTACGCGGATGAGCAACCCTTCGACTTCGACGCGCTGGGGCGCGGGCTCGAAGAACGCCTGCGAGCCACCAAGTACCGGCTGATCCTCGAGCCGGGCCGCGCCTTGGTGGGCAACGCGGGCATCCTGTTGACCCGCGTGCTTTACGTGAAGCGAAACCGCCAGAAGAACTTCATCGTGGTGGACGCCGGAATGAACGACTTGATGCGTCCCACGCTCTACGGCTCCTTTCACGAGATTATTCCTGTTCGCGACTATCAGGGGGACAGGCTTCAAGCCGACGTGGTGGGCCCGCTTTGCGAGACGGCCGATTTTCTCGCCCAGGATCGGGAAATGCCGGATGTCGAACCGGGTGAGTTGCTTGCCATCCTCGCCGCGGGCGCTTACGGCTTCGTGCTCTCTTCCAATTACAACACCCGCCCCCGGCCTTCCGAAGTCCTCGTCCACGGTTGCGAGGCAGAATTGATCCGGCCGCGTGAGAGATTGGAAGATTTGATGGCAGGCGAAGCCCTCTAGCAGGATGCTGATAAACGTTTACGAACGCTGTCATTCCGACCCCTTCACTGTCATTCCGAGCGAAGCGAGGAATCTCGCTCTGGAAACCCCGATGTGATCGGGGCGAGATTCCTCGTCGCCTGCGGCTCCTCGGAATGACAGGCCGGACGAATTTTTTGGCGTCCTGCTAGGTTTGTTGCCCCACACCCCCGGCGGATTTTGGGTATTGTCGCCACCGGCTCGTCTCGCTTATGATGGCCCCTACCGTTGGCTGAGCGGACCTGGCTATGGATGAGCGATTCTCCGTACGAGTGCCGGCAACTTGCGCGAACCTTGGCTGCCTTTTCGATTGTGCCGCGCTGGCATTGACCCTTTACCTCGATCTGCACATCACATCGCGCAGCGACGGGAACGTCTCCCTCCACTACACAGGGGTAAATCCCGAGCGGATTCCCGGCGGCTCCAACAACCTCGTTGCCCGCGTCATCGAGGAGACTCTCGAAAGCTGGGGCAAAAGGCGTGGCTTTGACCTGGAGATTCACAACCAGATTCCGGTGGGTGTGGGCCTCGGCTCAAGCGCCGCGGCAATCGTGGGCGCCCTTGTGGCCTGCCACCGGCTCGTGGGCCGACCGCTCTTTGATGAAGAGTTGGTGACCCTCGCAACCCTGCGCGAAGGCCATCCGGACAACGTCGCAGCAGCTTGGCATGGTGGGTTTACTCTGGCGGTCAACGAAGGGGAGCGGGTGCTCGCCTATTCGTGCCCGGTCCCCGAGGACCTTCAGCTTGTCCTTGTCGTACCGAACTACGCGCTCGCGACGAAAGAAGCTAGAGCGGTATTGCCCAGCCAATACTCACGTGCGGATGCGATTTATAACTTGCAGCGCGCCACAATCGTGGCCGCACAGTTCTTTTCCGGCAAGACGGATTTCCACCCGGAGTTCTTTGAAGATCGCTGGCATCAACCCTACCGGGCGGCCTTAGTGCCTGGTTTGACGGAGGTGCTCAGCACCAAGCACCCTGACGTTTTGGGGATATGTCTCAGTGGCGCGGGACCTTCCATCCTGGCTTTTGTGCGCGACAATGCTCCCACAGTCGGCGAACTTATCCGGCAAACCCTCGTGCAACGCGGCGTCGAGGCCCAACCGTACGTTCTCGCCGCCGATAACCTGGGAGCCAAAGGCTGGAGTCTTGTACCCGTATGCGGTAGGTAGTAGCTGGTATATGGGGGGAGGCCCGACCGTGGGTCGGACGCCGCGGCGCCGACCATGCGCTCCGGCGTCACTGGGGTGGGATGTGCGAAGGTCAACCGGTGTAGTCAGGTTGGTTCGGAGCGTGGATTGGCGAAGGGCGGCTATCCTTGATGTCGAAAACGGGGCGCCGTATTGGAAGGCCGCAGGGAACGGGAGCGACGTCACTGAGGTCCTGCGGAAGTGAACGCACCCTACGGAAAGCGCCCCTATTGTGCTGGCATCGCCACGGCGCGGCCGGTTCGGATTGACTCCTTCGCAGCGTCAATGATCTCATTGACTCCCACGTTGACCGCTGGCCCGACGAGACCATCAATGTGCTGGTCGTTTCGGATGCAGTACAAGAAGTAAGCCACGCCGTTGCGCTTCTCGGGGGGAGCCGGGTGGGTTTCCATCTTCCCCTCCGGGTATTCCCGGCCGGTTGCACGCTGGGCCGGATGAAACAGCAGCCCGTCTCCTCTAACCAGGAAGCTACCTCTGGAGCCGAAGGTCTCCGCTTGCCCCTTTCCGTAGGGCCAATCCCAGGAGGGCATCAGAATGGCCGTGGCGTCGGCGTACTCGAGAAGCACCGTGGCGTCGTCCTCCACCGCGTTGTGCTGGTCTGTTTTGAGTTTCAGGGACACCGCGTAAACGCGCAGGGGGAGCCCTTTGAGCGTCACCGCCCAATCCGCTCCGTAGCAGCCGAAATCCATGAGTGCTCCAGCACCGTTCTTCGCGGGATCATAAAGCCAATCCGCGAAGTATTTGGAAGTGCCGATTTCTTTGGGCCCTTGGTGGCCGAATTGGACAATGATCTTTTGGATCTTCCCGATCCCTCCCTCTTCGATCTGCCGCAAGGCTTCTTGCGTCGGCTCCGTCCAGGCGTTCGCGTAGTTCACCATTAACTTGATACCCGCCTGGCGAGCCAGGCGTTCCATTTCGTGGGCGTCCGCGCCGCTGGCAGCCATGGGCTTCTCGGTGAAGAAGTGGATCTTGCGTTTCGCGCAGGCCTTCAGGATTTCAAGATGGCGGTTGTTGGCGGTGGTCACGATGACCGCATCGGGCTTTACCTCATCGAGCATTTGGATGTAGTCCGAAAAGAACTTCACGCCGGCAGGCGCCGTTGCCTTGGCTTTCTCTACGAGCTCGGGATGCAGATCGGCAATGGCCACCAGTTCGGCGTCTGGCTCATTGGCGATGATCTTGAGCAGTCCCCAAACGTGATCGTGATCGAGTCCCACAATGGCCAAGCGCGTCCTGGCTTGGGCGGCGATGTGTGAAGGGATTGAAAGAGTCGCCATACAAATCAACAATACTGAAACTACTCTGAGTCGACCGGACATCACGGCCGCGTCCCCTCTCAAAAGGATTGATTGGCGCATGGATTGTACTGCAATTTGGTTTCAGTTGACCATCGCGAGCCGGTGGCGTAGGGGCAGCATAAATTTTCTTTGGGACTGGCAAAAATTTATCTTGCATTTGCTTTTTGTGCGGAGTATTATTATTGATTGTCGGCACGAAGGTGAAGCTAGTGTTACGGCGACCTCATGTCTGTGATTCGAGGTTGCGAGCAAGACTTCTCATCGTCTCGGTAAGATGAACCAGGAGGTCGGTACGGTAAAGGCTTCTGAATAGGGGCGCGAAGCAAGTGGGCCCTCCGCAAGGAATCCTCCCGCCTGTTTTCAACCCCCTGACCTGAGAGTATTGGAACTGGCTAACGCAAAGATGCGCGCGGCGCTTTGCGGCGCGACGCGTATCATTATGGTTGTTGAGGTTGGTGTTTTCTGCGAAGCGGGAAAGGACCAACCCCAGCAACCTAAGGCTGCCAGTCGAGTCGACAGCCAAGCTGGAATGAGATCCACAGAGACGAGAGTCGTCTGTGGATACTCAACGATCTTTGAAAACTGAATGGTGTGGCGTTTACCTGGTAGTAGCAGTTGCCAATCATCAGTCGTCAGTTCTCAGTAACGAGGCCTGGAGGCTGAAGGCGGGCGGCTGCGCTCCGCTCGGGATTGGACTCGGGCGGAGGTTGAAAGGTGAATCTGCGAGAAGGGCAGTCAACAGTTGAAAGTCGATAGTCAACAGCAAGGGCTTCTTTTGCGGGTCTTTGACTGTGAACTGGAAATTGAAAACTGTGAACTGTTCTTGGTGTGTTGAGCAGATTTTATGGTCAAGCTACTAAGGGCGTACGGTGGATGCCTTGGCGCTAGACGGCGATGAAGGACGTGGTTACCTGCGATAAGCCTCGGGGAGGGGGAAACACCCTTTGATCCGGGGATCTCCGAATGGGGAAACCCTTCCCGGTAAAGCCGGGAAACGGCCCGCTGAATTCATAGGTGGGTACGAGCAAACCCAGGGAAGTGAACCATCTCAGTACCTGGAGGAAGAGAAAGCAACCGCGATTCCGTCAGTAGCGGCGAGCGAAAGCGGAACAGCCCAAACCCAGCCTTCCTCTGAGATCTCAAATTTGAGATTTGAAATTTCAGAGGAGGGCTGGGGGTTGTAGGGCGCGCATCGGTGTGGAGCCAGAGAGTTACCAATCCGGCGGCTAGTCGAACGGCTTGGAAAAGCCGGCCATAGAGTGTGATAGCCACTTAGGCTAAAGCTGACTGGACTCTCATGCGCGTTCCTGAGTACCGCGGGGCACGTGGAACCCTGCGGGAATCCACGGGGACCATCCCGTAAGGCTAAATACGTTCTGGCGACCGATAGTGAACCAGTACCGTGAGGGAAAGGTGAAAAGCACCCCGGCGAGGGGAGTGAAAAGTACCTGAAACCGTATGCCTACAAGCAGTCGAAGGGCTACGCTTGGGTGGCGACATCCAGGCAGGCCTGACGTCGTGCCTATTGCATAATGAGCCGGCTAGTTATTGTCCGTCGCAAGGTTAAGCGATGATTCCCGACTTGTCGGGAGGAGCGAGCCGTAGCGAAAGCGAGTCTGAACA
>Ga0326728_10004585_pt1 | contig 40530 bp, 22 predicted proteins | sample MB3enrmetagenome_FD_207602 | JGI IMG/M metagenome (GOLD analysis project Ga0326728, IMG submission 207602) | Lab enriched peat soil microbial communities from McLean, Ithaca, NY, United States - MB31MN | ecosystem: Environmental > Terrestrial > Soil > Wetlands > Peat | place: USA: New York... | reverse complement strand
AGTTGGCCGACTTTCTGGGGACCAGCGCCAACGCGGTGCGGTGGCAGATTTGGACGGCGTTGTTGGTCTATCTGATACTGCGCTACCTGGCCTTCCTCTCGGACTGGTCGCATAGCTTCAGCCGGCTATTTGCCATCGTACGCACTGGTTTGTGGCGTAAGTGGGACTTACTTGCTCTTTTGGCGCGCTATGGGACAGCCGGAGGCAGCTTCCGCTATCTGGGGCGACCGGAACAGGCGTTTTTCCCAGGGTTTGTCTAAACCTATGGGTCAGCCGAGCGCCCACCGTCAATCCAAATTATGCCAAGGGCGAAAATGAGCTGAAATTCTTAAAGTCAATCTGCCGCAGGCCATTCAATTCCCCTCGGAAAACCGGGGGATCACGGTCGAATTTTGCCCTCTATGGGATGCCAGTGATTTTACAAACGGTGCCAATTGCATAGTCTCCCTCGCGGCGGAAATCTCAACTTACGGAATGGACGGCACGCTCTCGAATATCGCTGGGATTTGCAGTACCTTTGGCGTCAAGTGCTTTCCTTGCGCCTACGTCAGCAGTGGTACTCCAGAAGACGCGGCGGATACCGCCTACGAAATAAGCGCCCTCATCGCCGTTGGAAACAACAACTATCCGACGACCCGAGGCCTTGTGGTTGGCAGCGAGTCAATGCTGCAGGGCTACAGCCCCCAGACTCTGATCAGCAACATCAATTACGTGAGAGCGGCCACTCATACGAATGTTCCGGTCGGCACACGGGATCTCCCATCCAACCTGATCAGCAATCCCGGAGTCGTGGCAGCCTCGGATTTCGTCATGGCCGACATCTATGCCTACTGGGCGCAAATACCCATCAACGATGCCGCGGCGTGGACCATCCAGCAGTGGCAAATTCTCACCAACGATTTTCCGGGGAAGGACGTGTTGGTCGGAGAGGCAAACTGGCCGACTGGCGGCACAAACACGCAGTGGAGCAATCCGGCGATAGTCCCCAGCATGACGAATCAGGGCATATTCCTGTCCAATTTCGTCGGTATGGCAAACAGCAACCACATCGAGTATTTTGTCTTTGAATTTAGGGATGAGCCATGGAAGGTCCAGGAGAATGTTGGAACCGTCGAGCAGAACTGGGGGATCATTGATACCAACAACGTCAAGAAACAGAGCCTGGTTGATTATCTCGCAACCGGCTTTTCAATGGAAATTCATTCCGACAAAACCAATCGGGCGCAAATAGCGATTCAAACCTACGAGGGAAACCGCTATTCAATCCTCGGCACAACCAATCTTCTTGGAAAGCTTTCAACCAATTTCAGTTTTGTCGGGGCATCAGGCACGAACCAAACTATCGTTAATGTGACCAACAGCGGCGGACAGAACTTCTATAAGGCGATGCAGAATTTCTGAGAAGGCGGCTGCAGAGCTTCTAATTCGATACATTGACGAGGACGCGGAAGAAAAGGGCGGCACCATTGGTAGGCATGGGGATGGTGAAGGTGTTGGTGCCGGGGGTGCCAACGATGTCGGTTTGCAGCGCCGTGAATGGGCCGTTGAGGGAGGTTCCTTGCTGCAGGGTGTACGACTTGTTGGTCTCACTCGACCATTGGACTTGGAAGCCATTGGCAACCGCCTGGATGCCGACGAATTCAAAGAGGGAATTCGTGTCGTTTGGATTTAGGCCGGCGATGAATTGTTGCATCAGCGTCATGCCTTTGTGTGTCGGGTCGGAGTTCGGATTTGAATTCGCGGGCAGGCCGTATTGGGCGAGCCATTGGGCGAAGGTTTGCGGCGGCGAGACGTCGAGATCAAGCCGCTCGATTCGACCCCGGTCAGCAGGCCCGAACGTGAACGTGTTGCTCGAACCCGACGAGGCATAGACAATGGTGGCATTCGTGCCGTTGACCGTGGCCAGACGGGTATAAGTCGTCGGGGTGGAACTTAACGGCAGAGTGTTGGGCGTCGCCACGCCAATGGGAACGCCGCCGGTAGAACGGGTCTCAAACGGGACGGTCGCGACGTAGAGATTCTGGCCGTTGACATTGACCGTTGCGGAATTGACTGAAATGCTGGCCGATGTTGAGGAGATTCGCCAAATGAGATTTGCCGCAGCAGTGTTCAACCCTCCAGTGGAATTCGAAATGGCACCATACATTACGAACCCGGGTTCGGGGATTGGCGGGGCGGAGCCACTGGTAGAGGTCAAAAAACAGATCATGAGGACAATTTCGGCGATCCTGTTACACGACCACTGACACTTCCCCAAAGAAATGTCGCAATTATTGTGAGGTTTGCCCATGGGGGTTTTGCTCCGTTGGTTGTTGAGATGAAGTGCTGGTTTGCTGGTCTATCGCTCTCTGGGCATCATTCAACAAACTCACAAGGTAATCGGATGTTGCCTTGGTTGCTTCGTTGATAGATATTTTAAACATAGTAAGTGGCTTGATGTTGTTTATTACACCGTTCTTGAACTTTGTTGCGATTTGTCGTTCTAATGCATCAAAGCTAGTGCCTCCAAGGCCCTTAACGAATCCGGCGCTTTCCATTGAATCGAGAGTGCCCTTTGCGGTTTCTTGTAAGACCTTCACAATATCAAGGTTTCCAGACGCAAGTTCTTTGCTTGCCTCGTTTAATCCTTCGCTTATCCCACCGTTAACACCTGCGCCACCGACAAGGCCAATCGCCGAAGCTGCGGCTTTACTTGCGCCAAAATTTGCGGCATATTCCTCAAGAAGTGGGGCAGCATATAAAGTAGCCTCTCCTGCCAAGGCCCCACCGGCGGCAACTGCTGCAAGATTATGCCATTCACTTTTAGGTGTTTGAGCCCGGTGTATTTCCTCGGCTACAACTCCTGCAATCGCACCAGCGCCCATCGCTACCAAGTCATCCCAAACTTCATATTGTCCGTCGCGATCCAATAGTATAACGGGGCGATTTACGCAGTATGAGTATTGATTAAGACATTGTGGAGTAAAGCGCGCGTCACTCCTTATATTAACGGCTAGCTCGTCAACCCTAGAAAACTTTGATAGGGATGTTGCATAAAAACGGGTTTCAAAGTAATATAATGCTGATTCTTCATCGTGTTCTTTTTGAGTGAACTTGTAATTGTCAGAAATGCTCCTCGGTGTGAAATCCTGACGCGGTTGTCCGAAGGGATAATCTGAGGTTTCTTCAATTAAATTCCCGCCTTCATCGGTCACAACGCATGTAGAACCAAGGTGATTGAAATTGTAATAGCGGATTCGCAATGCCGGGGCTGGTTGGGTGAATTGTCCTCCGGAAGCGGACCGGGACATCATCACTGCTCCGGGCGGGAGTGAGGGTGGCGGAGAATTGAAATAGAGATTTGTCGGTGGAATTGACGCAGAAATCTGCCAAAGGTGGTTTTGGCCATTGTAGAACCAGTTGTTCGTAGTGAGTTGAGGAGGTAAATATGATAGGGTCAGCGCTTCGAGGCCGGTGGATGGCAGAAAGCTTGGGCCGCTGCTTACGGCGTAACTTGACGGATCAGAATAGCTGCCGGTGAACATCAGCACGCCGTTCGTCTGAGCATTCAACCACAGAACAGCGCCAGCAGACAAGCTTGCGCCCGGCGCAACGGTTTGCCACGAAAGCGTGCTCTGGTTCCACTGGTAGGCGGCGGAGACCAAGCTGGTTGACGTTGGAAGCGATGCACCGTTGACGGCCACGGAAACCAGGTTCATGCCGGGCCAAAGCCGAGTTCGCTGGATGCGCTGATTGGCGGTGAGGGAGCCGATGACGCGGGCGACACGGGTGTTTCCGTTCCAGACGTATTTGGTTGGTTGATCGTAATCGCGAACCTCGAAGTATTTGTTGATGTACAGGGTCGTGATGGTGGAGTTGGTTTTCGTTGAGCTGGGGTTGTAAACGACGTTCTTGGAGACGCGGCGGTCCGTGTAGTCGTAGAGGTATTGAGCGGTCATTTGGCTGTCTGCGACGGCAATGAGGCGGTCCTTGAAATCCCAGGTATTCGTCAGGCCGTCAATGTTGGTCATGTTGCCATTGGCATCGTAAGGATATGTCCGAGTGGACGAGTTGGTGGATTGAATCTGGGTGAGTGCATGCGGGCCAGGCGGGGCGCTGGAGGCGCGCCCTACCCGGTTGAACGTGCCCGCGCTACCGCCCGATGTCATTTGGCCGAGGTTGGCTACCGGGAGGCCGGTGATGGGGTCGGAATCGCTGATGCTGGAGGTTTGGTCGAGCATGTTGCCGATCCGGTCGTAATTGTATGAGATTGAGCCGCCGTTGATGGAGGTGTCGCCCGGCGCATCAAAGTTGTATCCGGCTGAGGTGATGCGGTAGAGGTCGTCGTAGCTGAAGATTTGCGTGTTTCGACGGGGATTGCCAGCCGGCACCACGGAGGCCGGGCGGTTGTCGTAAATCGTCTTGATGTTGGAGGCGTCGTCGAAAGCATAGGCAAAGGCGATCAACGGGCTAGAAGAATTGGCCACTGGGGCGGTAGTGATGGAGGTCAGGCGCAAGCGCGGGTCGTAGCCATACTGGGTCCCGATGCCATTCCCGTACGAGATGGAGCCAAATTGGGCAGAAGCCTGATACCCGATGTTCCCAATGACAGAACCAGCGCCGGTGAGGCCGTTCACGCCGCCCTGGATGCTCGCGAGCAGATTGCGATTGTTATAGGTGTAGCCGATGGCGTCATTGTCCGGGTAGGTCAATGAGATCATGCGGTCCAGAGAATCGTACCCGAAACCGGTACGGTAACTGACAAGCGGCTGGCTGAGACCGATGTTTGTCGCATAAAGGAATTGCAGATCCGGCAGGCGTTTGATGATAAAGGCGATGCGCCCACGGGCATCGTAGCTGGTGTGTTCTTCCCCTGAAAGATCTTCCACCCAGGCAAGCTTGCCCAAGGTGTTGGCGGCTGTGGTGGTCGTGCCGTCTCCGGCGGGGACGCTTGGATAGGGGATATCGTAGTGGTAGATGACGTTGTGGCTGGTGGAAACCGTTGGATTGGGCGTGGAGGAACGCCATTGCGGAAGCGGGTTTCCATCGAGGTAATTTTCCGTTCGGAGCCGGTTGACGCCATCATACGCATAAACGATCTGCTGGCTCTTAGCATCGAGGGTGTTTGTGACGTTCGAAGCAGGATCGTAGTGCCAATACATCACTCCACGGTCGGGATCGTTCATGAAGGTCTTGCGGCTGAGTGCGTCGTATTGGAATGATTTCTGATTGCCTTGCGAATCGGTATAACCGAGAAAATTGTCCAGCGAATCGTAGCTGTATTGCGTAAGCCAGATATTTGTGTTCGCCGTAACCTGGCCGGTGTCGCTGATTTTGACAATTTCTTCCACTTGGCGGAGGCGGCCGTGGCCATTTTGATCGCGGAGGCCATCTTCGATATAAAACATGCCAGCGCCAAAATGCGGGCTCGCCGGTTGCGTCTGTTCCTCGTCCTGAACCAACCGCGTTAGTGGCCCATAAGTGGTCTGCGAGAAGGCGCGGTAGCTTTCTGGTGGCGTGGGTGGTTGCGACTTGACCGTCACGCGGCCAAGGGCATCGTAATCGGTCTCCACATACGAACCCGATTGGTTGATGGAGTTGAAGGCCAGGGTGCCGGATTCAAAATACGGGAGGAATGAACGCCAGACATTTCGGCGCTGGTTGAACAAGGTCGCGTCGTTGACCACCACAACGCCATTAGTTTCGCTTTGCGTCCGGGTCATCATCTTGCGGCCCATCCCGTCGAAAAAGGCGCGGGAGGCGAAGGTTCCCGACTGCCCCGCCACTTCACGGAGGTCAGTTTCAATGTAGTTGATGCTCTGGCCCCCGCTGGCTGAGGATTGCAGCATGTAGGTGAAGGCGGCAGTTGGAAGATTGGTCGTGTCGTACGGTTTGGTGATTGAGACAATCCGCCCGAAAGTATCAAAATTGAAATATGTGGTGTTTTGGTTGAAATCTATGGCGGAGGTCATCACGCCAAGTCCAACGTCGTAGCTGGCCTGCATAACGAGTGAGGGTTGAGGAGTGCCGGTCGCGCTGGCGTCCTGATTGGCGGTGTAAATGGTCTCGGTGACCGGGTGGGTGTGAATTTGCGAATCGAAAGCGATCTGGCGATAGTGGCCCTGTGCCGGTTGTCCTGGGACGCCCAGAGGATCATACATCCCGGTCACGTTGCCGAATAAGTCGTATTCCTTTCGGACAGTGGAGCGATAATTGGTGCTGGTGATGCTGATCCAGTCGCGGGTAAGAGTTGGGTTTCCCAATGAGACCACACCAAGGTTGTTTCCTGAAAAGGACTGATCGTCGTAAAATATCTCCGTTTGGGCGACCACATTGCTATTGATATCCTCGGTTTTCTGCTCGACGAGGCGGTCCAGCAGCCAAAGATTTAAGCCGCTGGGGAATTCGGCGGAAAACTGGCGAAGATAAAGCCGCTCATCATTCCCGGTCCCCGGATGACCATTCGCCACCTGACCATAATCGCCGAAAAAGATTTGATTGCCGAAATTGTCATAGTTAAATGATCTTTCGAGTGTGATGGCGTTGGCTTCCGGGCCAAGTTCGACCACTTCCTTTAATTCATCACTCTCGTAGGCGAAAGTCACGACGCGGATTTCTCCAGGAAAGTTGGTCAGACCGAGTGAACGTGGAATCCACGTATTGGTCTGACGATAGAAAACCTGGCCAGTGGCCGTGTCTGTTTCAACGCGGAGCGTTTTTCCTTTAAGCGACTCGTTGGTTTCCCCCGCGCTGAATTGGAACTGGGTGACGAGTGAAGGCGCGCCTTGGTTGGTATTTCCTATCTCGGTCTGAGTCGCGTCGTCGAATCCTCTGAATTGGTGCTCGATTGGGTCGTAATAGTCGTTGGCGTAGAAGAATTGATTCGTGTAAAAATCGCCCAAGCCATCGCCCTCTATGATTTGGGTCATAACCGGCACGGTGAAGGGCGCGACATTGGTCCATGGATTCCCGGCCGCAGCGGCCTGGGTGAGAAAATCTGTCGAATTGGAATAGGTGATGTTCAGGGTGCGGCCCAGGGTGGTACTCGCTTGATTGAGAAGGTTGGCTTTGCCATTCGGAAAAAAATCAACATAGGTGATAAAAGGGTCCTGGCCGTGATGCCAGATGATGTCCGTGGAACCATTGCCATTGATGTCGGCGAAACGGATGGCCGTTTGGTCGTCGAAACCAGGTGTGCCTGTGACAATGAAGGGACCCAACCAGTTAGTGCCGTTTTGGTTGAACCAAATTTTCACATCGCCATTTTCGACGATCACGAGGTCGGCCAAGCCATCCTGGTTGATGTCCACCAATTGAGCACCGGATGTTTCGTTGCCCGGGGCGATTTCCGATTGATCCGGTCCGCCTTTCATAAGATAGAATGGGGCAAAGTTTCCCCAGCCGAGATTCAGGCATACCTCGGTACTGTCCGTGCCATTGAGTTGGACAAAATCCTGCAAGCGGTCGCCGTTCATGTCGGCGAGGTGCCAGAGGTTGCCCGCGTTGGTGAAATCAAATTGAACTCCGGGCATCGAGACATTGGTATATACATTTCCCTGGCCCAGCCAGTTTCGCGTGTAAATTATGTCCATCGTCTTGCTCGTGGGATAAAGTTGCAAAAGATCCATCGCTTTATCATCGTCGAGGTCAACAAACTGAAGCTCCGAGTCAGCTATGGAGAGGCCATTTTGATTCGTGTAAATCTGCATTGGCCCAAGAGCAGTGGGTGAGACGAAATCGAAATAATCAAACAATTGCTCATTATTGTAATCAGCCAACAACAATTTCGCCCGTCCATCCCCATTAAGATCAACCAAACGGACATTAGGTTGGCCCAAATAAGCGCCCGCAACCGCCGGTGGATTTGTAGTTATGGGCTGCGAAAGTGGCCAATTGTTGGTAAAGCGACCGGGGTTGATGAGCGAGCGCCATGTGTTATCGCTGGTGTCGTTGATCAGGATGTCAGGAAGGCCGTCGTGATTGATGTCAACGAACTCAGCACGAACGCCACTTGATCCCTCACCGTCAAACGATAAGTTCTGCTCTTGAGGATCAAAGTAATTCGTCTGAACCGTCGGCTGGTTGGTGAAGGCGAAGGGCGTGTAGCCGAATTGCGTTGGTGGCAGGTAATCAACGTTGACCTGGGCACTGGCGTTAGTGAGGCTGCGGTCATCGCCAAACTCGGTGACGGAACTCAGGAGCAGGACGCTCGCGTTGGTGTTGTATCCAAACTGCCATTGCCGGATGCGGCGCGAGTCGAAAAGCACGGTGATCGAATTGAGTTGCAGCCGGTTGGTGCTGGCGAAACGCGGGCGGCAATCAACAAATGGATCAGGCCGGCTCGAATAAGCAAAGTTTACGGAAAATGTGCTGCTGGTTTGTGAGGTGTTCAGCCCGTAAACGATCTGGCTCGGGTAAATTTGCTGTCCATCCTGCAGATACTGATACTGAACCAAATTGCCGTTTGGGTCCTGCGACGAATCAATCATCCAGCAGAAGGTGCCGTTGGTGGTCCAATTCAGCCGAGACTGATTTGTTGAACCGAATGCGAGCAAAGTTCCGTTGGGCAGGTTTCCAATCCAGCCGCCATTGGCGGTTTGCTGGTAACGAATGAATAATCCTTCGATTTTTTGGCGATATGAACCGTCGGCCAGATGCACCAATTCCTCGGCGTTTTCATCGCAAAACAGATCGGTCGGGATGTATTGCGGCAGCCCTTTGTCGGTTTGCCGTTGAATGCACGGAATCCGCAACGCCCACCCCAAGCCGAGCATGCCGTTTTCGTTCCCCGGATTGTATTCCAGAGCCAAGGATGGCGCTCCGCCGCGCATCGGCGGCAACTTGAGAGGAATCTGATAAGTGAACACCCCCGTGTTGATTTGCGGTTGGAACTTTTCGCCGAGACCCTCCATCGAACCAGGTCCAATTGGAAGTGAAATAGCCTGAGGCGAGACGCCTGACTGGCTATTGTCACCTAAGACCTTGTTGGCAATAACAACGATCAGAGCCGCGCATATGCCTGTTGCAAATTGCCGAAGTCTGAAAATAGTGTAATCCAAAGCCGCTCAATATTTGATGATGTAGTTCACGTAAACATTCTTGGGGCGGGTTTCATTGCCACCAGCCGCACTTGTTTGGGCTGTTCCATAAGGTGACCTTGGAGCCGATGTACCCTCCCCGCTGAAGCCATTGACATTCGGTTCATATTGGTAACCATGAGTGTGGCTTGCGAACTGATCCAATTGGTAACTACCCAGAGCATTCCCCGTATTCCCTCCAGAAAAAGCGTTGACTCGCAGCGTGGCATTATCATCCGGATCGGCAAATGAGTCGCTTCGTGATCCATTCATGCCGCGCAGGAAAACACCGCGCATATCCGGCAAATTGAACGTCGTCGAACCATCGCCGCTGCCAATTGACGTGCCAATCACAGCGAACAAATTGGCATAAGTAGTTCGGCTCACCAAAGAGCCATCGCAAAGCAACCAACCAGGAGGAGCATTACCCCCCATGAAGGCCACAACTGTTCCGGTAGGGCAGAGTGCATATGCCTGGCTTGACACTAACGAAGAAGCCACTTGGGCCTGTTGGGCCAATTGCGCCTGTTGCGCTTGCACTGCGAATGGCACGCTCAACAATTGTTGCCGGGGAAGGATTTGTGAAGGGCTGGAAATAGAGACGCCGTTACTGACGGTGACTGTCACACCTAGAAATACGTTGGAAGACCCAAACGAGGATGCGATATTCGCAAAAGCTGCATTATCTCCGGAAATGGTGCTGCCATTGGTGGACCCCAGCAGAACATCGAATGTTCCGTTGGTTTGAACTGCAACGCTTTGTTGCTGGCTCCAAATGAGGTTGGCAGACGCTGTGGCAGTCGGGTCATTCCAAAGTCGAAATTGGATCGTGTAAAGGCCGCCTCCAAGGGGTGCCCCTGTTTGATCAGTCAGCCGACCTTGATAATTAATAAGAGGCGGGACGGATTGGGCCGGAGCCGTCAGAAAGAACAGGAGCGCCAATCCGAGCGTCGGAAGAAGTGGGTATTTTTCCTTCATATAGCGTCAGCGGATCAGTATTTGATGATGTAGTTCACGTAAACATTCTTCGGACGAGTTTCGTTGCCGCCGGTAGCATTAACCGTCTGAAAGAATGACATAGCCCCAGGAAATCCCCCGGAGCCATCGTGCGCTGTATACCCATTATTGTTCAGTGCAGGATAAGGGTAAGGAGTTGTGTGCGTATGACTTGCAAATTGATCCGCTTGGTAACTGCCTACGCTGTTGCCCATATTACCACCTGAGAAAATGTTTGTTCGAAAAGTTGTATTATCATCCGGGTCCGCTAAACCGTCGCTTCTTGAACCATTCACACCACGAAGAAAAATGCCGCGCATATCCGGCAGATTAAAAGTGGTTGAGCCATCGCCGCTGCCGGAAGACGTGCCGATCACGCTGAAAAGCGCGGCATAGTTAGTCCGACTGACAAGGGAACCATCGCATAGCAACCAACCCGGGGGAGCGGTTGTGCCCATGTATGCTATAACGGAGCCGGGTGGACTTAGGATATTTGCGGAGCTTTGGGCCAAGGTTTGAGCAAGCTGCGTCTGCCCAGCCTGTTGTGCCGATACGGCGAAGGGGACGCTTAATAGCTGCTGCCGAGGCAGGATCTCTGAAGGGTTGGCAATGGTGACCCCGTTACTCATGGTCACCGTGACACCAAGAAATACGTTGGATGACGCAAAGGCAGACGTGACATTGGTGAAAGTCGGGAAATCACTCGGAATCTGGCTGCCGGTGGAAGCCCCTAAAAGCACGTCGAAAACTCCATTGGTTTGGACGGCCATGGTTTGCTGCTGGCTCCAAATGAGGTTGGCGGGAGCCTTAGCCGTTGGATCGTTCCAGAGCCGAAATTGGATGATATAGAGGCCTCCTGACAGGGCGGCGCCTGTTTGGTCAGTTAACCGGCCTTGATAATTGATGAGCGGCGGGACAGATTGCGCTGAGGCTGCCGTTGAAATCGCTATTGAACAACCCATAAGAAGCAAAATGGCAGTTTTCATGAGACGTTAGTATTTTATGATATAGGACACAACTGCAAACGGGGGCATAGTGTTGTGGGGTTGGTTCCCGCCAGTTGGCAGCGTAGGCTGTATCCACCCTAAGTTGGGAGTGGGACCTGTTAGCGTTGGAAAGCCGTTGTTAACCCAATCATTTCCGCCAGAAATGTTATGCGAGTGTGAGGGCATTTCGGCAATTGTAAGCTGGTGGGTTTCTTCGCCGCCATTTTGGCCGACCGCTCGCGCCGTGAGAGGATTCCCGTTCGTGCTCACTCCCCCACCACCAGCGCCGAATAATGTGCGCCCGCGAAAATCTGGAACAGAAAAATTGTTCGTACCACGCCCCGTCCCCCAAATCGTGCCGATGGCAGCGAATAAATTGGAATAAACTCCGCTGCTGCAGGAACTGCCGTCGCATAACAAAAACCCGAAGGGAGCAGCGGTCCCACCGTATGGCAAAATCGTGCCAGCAGGAACGCCGTTGACGGCATTGACGGCGTTCACCGCAGTGCCCGATGAAAAGGCATACGGTGACGCCAAGAGCTGTTGCCGGGGCAATATTTCACTTGCGTATGGAATAGGCGCCGAATTGGTGGAAACCACGGTGGCACCGAGGAATCGATTGGATTGGGTGAATGCGAGCGACAAGCTATTCGCCATAGGGGTTAATCCAGGGATGGAAATGCCTGCCGACGATCCGAGAATCACATCGAAGACACCGTTGGACTGGAGGGTCACGCTCTGCTGCTGCGCCCAAACCAGATCGGCAGCGTTTGTGAGCAAGGGGTCATCCCAGAGCTTGAACTGAATGGTGTAGCTCCCCGGCGGCAAAGGCGCACCGTCCTGATCGGTCAGGCGGCCTTGATAATTGACCAGCGGCGGGACTGATTGTGACTCGACGTTCAGAGTAACCGCCAGCAGGATTACCAGCGGCGCCACAACTGTGAGCAAGCCTGATTGCAGGGTGTGCAGTCTCATAAACGGGGGGCCTTTCATTTTGGGCTCGTGCAAGCTGTGAATGCTGTCTGGTCGGTGAAGCTTTGAATCCCGAATTGAATCTGGATATCGGTCAGTGCGCTTAAATTATTGAGGAGGGCGGTGTTATTGCCCCCGGTTCCATTCGCAATGACGCTCAATTGCCACAGCGTATTGGCCGGACTCCGGCCTTGAAACGCCGCTGTCCCATTATTTGCGGAGGACAGGTCATTTGCCGACGCAGTCAAGTCCGCCCCAAAGGGGCTGAAGTTGAAGTAACGGAATCCCGGCGCGGAACTGGTATTATTGCCAAAGCCCCGGCTCCGAATTACGCTGGTGCCATTTTGGGCGAGTCCTATGTCGAACCCGGCTTGGGCACCGGCAGGAAAAGTGAACCCTTGTGTAACAAAGCTGACTTGAACACCGTAAAGCTGCTGCTGATTATTGCCCTGGCCTGAGTACAAAGTGCCGCCAAACTCATAACAGTTCCAAAGTGGGTTGTAATACGCTCCACTTCCGACAAGTTGGGTGTCGAGGGAGGTGCTAAAGCTCAGGACCAGCGCGCGACCGCCTTCAGTCGTAATGATGTTAGAGGCGAGGTAGTTTGTCCATGCGCTCAAGCTGCCGGCGGCATTGGTCAATACGATGCCGCCCTGCAGGACAGGCTCGTAGCTCGTTACGTTGGTCCCTGAAGATTGGTTTGCCTGGAAAAAATTATTTCGAAGCGAGAATTGAACCGTATTGTAATCAATCGAACCTTTGCATCCTGCGCCGAGGAGCGTGATGGCAGTTTCCATTTCTTCCAAAGGGAGATTCAGAGCGGAGGCATTGCGGGCTGACAGCATTGTTTGGACAAAGTTGTACTTGGTCTGATCCTGGGGACAATTATCCTCATAATTGAAGCACAACGCGGCGAGAAAAGCCCATTCTTGGGCCAATGTAAACGCATCATCGGCTTGCTGGATAGTGGCGTCACGAATGACTAGAAGGTTACTCGAAAACGCTGGATTATTGGAGATCAGGGATTCGGAACGCGTCCACTGCTCAAGAAGAGATCCCACCTGAGACATCAGGTTGGCTAGTTTGCTGCGCTCCTGATCAACCGCCTGCGCGTCGAGTTGAATTTGAACTTCTTGAGCTTGCGCCTGCCCCTGCAGAGAGGCAAGATTCGCCGACAGGTTAAGCATCGTCTGGTCGGCCTGGACATACACAGCTTGGGCTTGCTCGAAGGCGTTAATGTGTTCGATCTGGGCGTTCAGAGCGGCCAATTGCGTGTCCAAGTTTGCCTGAACCTGGCCGGTTTCAAGGTCTGCCGCAGCCTGGTCGTAGCCATTGGCGATGGTGGCCATTGCCCCGGTGATAGCGCCCGGGTTGATATTCACACCCCCCCCGGGGAAGCCGATTGTTCCACTAATAAAACCACCCAATTGACCGAAGCCGGTGTTTTCTGCTTCAGTTTCCGCTGCGGTTGCGTCGATTTGGGCTATTGCCATCGCCGCTTGAGCCTGATCCTGCCCCGCCTGGACATCGATCGCTGAGATCTGCTGCCCATTGGTCAGAATCAACTCGGCAAGGCTCACTTGGTTGCTGTAGATGGCGTTGGCAACCTGCGTATCCACAAGCATGTTCGTAAAGGTGGCGTTGAGCGAAATAGTGTCCTTAATAAGATTTGTCTGAGCCGATTCGACCGCTTGCCACTGCTGATAAATGGTTCCCGCCGCGTAGTTGAATTGCAGGCCGCTTCCATTTGTTTGGAGTTGATTAATGAGCGCTTCGCGAGGCCCAGGCGATGTCGGGAAACCCGATTGTAATCCAGCCGTAAAGATGTCTGCCCATGTGTTGCCGTTGGCGTCAGTCACGGTACCGCAGAGATTCTCCAACTGTGGGAGATACTGATTCTCCAAACCTACCTCATCCGAAGTCCACTGGTATTGCAAATTCAGCACTTGCCAAACGTCGTTGCTCGCGGCGCTCTCCTGTGAGATGGCATAACTTGTGAACAATTGGGCCAGATTGAAGGCGACATAAAAGCTGGAATTCTGCCCGGTCTGGGTAGCAAAGAAAGGCACGAAAGCTGTCGTAAATTCACCATAATTGAGCGACGGATCACCGCTCGGGTTGACGCTGGCACCTGTACTAAACGTAATCCGGCCAAGGATGATGGATTGGTGGAGGCGCCGCAGGTCATGCAAAAGGCTCCTAATCTGCCCGACTGTACTGGCGGTGTAAACCGGCAGGTCCGATTGGAACGGGCTGGCGAGCAACAGGAGCATCTGGATCTGGTTCACTGTGTTATCAATGTCGTTCAACAGAGGTTGCGACGGCGCGCTTCCCGTTACGGTTGGATCGTAAAAATTTGCCGCGCTCCGCAGTTGGAAATCGGTCAAGCTGGCTTGACCATATTCGAGGAGATTGCGCAGGAAATCTTCCACGATTTGGGCTGTTTGATTTGTCACGGCCGCTGAGACCAATGGGTTTTGGCCTTCGATAAGATCCGCGTTAAACGGGTTGGCGAGGAACTGAACGAATACGTTGCAGGCGTTCGAGAAATAGCTTCGAGCGTATTCCACAGCGACAGTTTCCGTGTTGGTGCCGTTTACCATCCACGGGCCCAATTGAACGCGGGCGAAAGTCGAGTAACACATCGCTTGTGAGCCAGCCCACTCCAGCGGTAGAATCTGATCGTCAACCAGCAAAACCAGTTGCTGGGCGGCGTCCTGGTCAGCCGGGTTAACCTCCAGGCGCGCGCGCAGCACGTAGTCCGCCTCGGCGATGTCGTTCGAAATGTAAGTGCTCGCAGCGTTGGCAGGGTAAGTGAACGGCCCAGAGGGACCGGAGACGGCAGAAGCTCGGGCAAATCCTCCAGGGAACACAACATTCCATGCCACAGCGCGTACGGCAACGAGGCCATTCCCAAAGTTGGTATAACGGTAAACATTTGCGCTCGTGCGCACGCTGTCACCCAGCACGGCCAAGTCGTTCGACGCATTTGGATAACCGTCTGTTTGGGCCGTGATTTGACCAATGGCCGATTCGGCCAGGCAGATGCCGTTGGCGGAATGCGGAGAGCCGCTCACTGTCCCCGAAGATTCATTGCCGCCCGCCCAAATCGACGCGTTGGACATCCCTGGCGGCGGGCCTGGAATGGCCCCCAGCCAGTAAGAGCGCAGAAAGATCTCCTGGGCGAGAACCCCCTGAGCCATGAACAGACAGAAGGCGGCGAGCAGGGTAAAACACCCCGCGGTCGATCGAACAGTTGGCATTTTCGGCTTCATTGAGAGCGAGCGACGGTGAGCGTCCCAGAACCTGAGTACGTGACCCCGGAGGCCGTAAGCCCGCCAAGGTTCATCGTAACCGGGGTCGTGAACGTCATACCGTTCGAATTGGTTTGGGTGGAACCAAAGGACAAGGCGACGTTTAGGTTCCGGCCCCACGGGGTGTTGGTCACGACGTTCGAGAATTGGCCGCCGTTAAGCTGAAAGCCGTTGGTGCTCGCGTTGACCGATACGGAGAACGTATTGCCCAGCAGCGAGTTTCCAGTGACGTCGAACAGCGCGACTGTGCTGTTTCCGCTTCCAGGGCGCATCGCCATTTTTACCGATTGACCGCCTGCAAAGAGTCCATTCGTGAAAGCGAGGCTGCCGACGAACACCCCGTTGCTGCTAAGGCTGCTCTGTAGGACCTGCACGGTGGCGACACAGGAATTGGTCGTAATTGTGTAAGTTTGGCTGGTCAATGGCGGAGCCGAAAGAGCGATGACGATCGACCGATTGATCTCTATATCAGGTTCCGGCACCAACGTGATCTTGATGTTTGCGGTCGTGCCGTTGTTAACAAAAACACTACCAGTGGGGGGGACATAGTCCCCCGTCACGCCCGGCGAACTGGGAACGGCCGTCCCGCTAAGTTGGTAGGTCAAGTAACCCGTATATGGCAGCGTAAGAGCCACTGGCACCGTGACGTTAGAGGCTCCAACAACCACCGTGGTGGTCGGGCTTGGGAAATAGGCGAGCGGCAACGCAGCCAGGTTTGTCTGCCTGCGGTAAATCGCCAGCCAATTGGTATTGTATCCCAATGGAATATTGGTGGTCTGGGAGGGGCCGAAGATCGGCAGGCTATGCAAAAGTTTGAAGCCGTCGGCGATCCCATCATTAAGAAAACTGTTGGTGCTCGTCAATGAAAGCTGCTCAACCCGATAGAACATTGAGCCAGTCGGGCTCAGAGAAGGTGCAAAGCCAATACCTCCGCCATTCCCCAGTTTTGCGAATGGTGCGTCCACCCCGAACGGAATGGATAGCGAAGGGGTAGCTTGGAGGAGATAATAAGAATCCGTCCTCGTGGGAAAGTTGATCTGGACAGCTCCATTACTGAGAAACGGATTGTTGGTGTAAATGTTAAAGCTCTGAGCAGCCGCTGGCGTTTGCCATCCGCAAGCAAGCAGCCCAACCAGCAGCCACCCGCCCGACAACCCGTCGCACATCCGCTTGCGGTGCATGGACGAGGAAAACCACTTCGTCACCACCCCGGAACTGAACTGTTCAATGCTCTTCATGGCTTTGACTCCACTTACGACTGGACGACTCCGCACCTGCGGTTTCGGGTCTGTTTCTCTGGCTGAACTTGGATAGCATCATCCATAAACTGTCTCGCCCGACAAGAAAAAACGTTCCTCGACACTTTTTGTGGGTGTGAGGCCCTGGGTGGACATGGCTCGCCTGGAGGCTCGCCCTACCTTCCTCGGATGGGTAGGGCGAGCCTCCAGGCGAGCCATGCCTTCCACGCTATTGAACCCACAAAAAACGTCGAAGAACCAGAAAAAAACCAAAAACACCAAACAAATATGCCTTACTTATGATAATCATAACCACTGCTTATTATGCCCCGCGCTTTTCGTAGTCCATGGCGCCGGCAGGGACCCGCCAGCCCAGTGTGCCATTTCGCGTTCGCCCCGGACCTAGTTCATTAACGCCCAACCACAAGCACCCCCAGCACGCCCCGACCTAACTGTAGTGAGCTGAGTTAGCGCCAGCGCGATGACACGTGCAACTATTTGGGCTATCTTGGGAGGCGTGCGACCGGGAAGAACCCGGAAGTCTTTAAGCGGCACGGGCTTACCGGCCATCCCCAATCAACACGAAGGGGGCCCAAAAGAAGGGATGGGGATAACGCGGGTCCCTTCTGAGCGAGAGTTGAGCCTGGCGCAATGCCTCAGCTTTGCTGACCTTGTTTGCCGGATTGCCGTTTCCCAAGAGATTGGTGTAGAAGGAAACCATGAAATCCGCCGTGCTGTCGTCGCGCACACGCCACAGCGTCAGCACGTTGGAGGGACTTCCGGCGACAAACATGGCCCAGGACAGCCCCCATATCCCCTCGCCCGTCTGCATCTGGCCGCGCGCTGATTCGCAGGCGGAAAGAACGACCAAATCTGCCTCCCAGTTCAAGTCCATGATCTCGTGGGCCTCCAAAAACCCGTCTTCCCCCTCTCCGGGCGTCAGAAATATCCCAGAATGCATTGGGCTGGACGGGACAAAAATACCGTGGGTGGCAAAATGGAGCAGGCAATAGCGTCCACTTTCGAGTTTGGCGCGACGTTCTGTGGCATTCGATCCTGTATAGACCACGGCATTTGTGCCGAAGAGCGCCGCCAGTTCGCGGGCCTGGCGCGCCGTGCCCGGAATCTCCTCCAAGTCGTCGCCAAGCAAGGGATTGGGTATCTTTCGAAGTGAGGCCAAAGAAGGATTGGCCATCACCATCAGGCTTGGTCCACTTGAGCCCGGCGGCGTTGCCTTGGCCCGCTCGTCTGACACCTTCCGCATCGCCAACAGAGCACTGACCGAGGGCGTGTAGAAAATCGCGTGGTCATCAATCAGGGCACGGCCTGATTGACTGCGGAGGGCCGCAAACGGAATCTCCCACAACTCCCCGTCGGGAATGACACACAGAGTCGAAGCGCCCTTGAGCAAGTCTGCGATTGGGGCGATGAGAAGTAAGTGAAGTTTCGCGCTCTCATCCGTGGGCCAACTCGTCTTGCCCAGGCTCTGTCGCAGGTGCTCTGCCATGAATTGGGCCAATTTGCGAATCTCCTTCCTGCCGGCGGGCATTTCAGCCACACTTAAGCTCGGCAAGCCGTTGGTTCCGTTTCCGTTTCGAATCACGAGGATTATTGACCGCTCCTCACCAATCAAATATTCCACTACAGCCAGGGGCGATTCCTTAAGCATAGGCCCCAGAGCGGACAGTTCCGGCGGAACGCTTTCGGAGCGCCGACCGGCAGAATCAGGGTGATTCTGGTACAATGTCCGCCTGAAGTCATCGAATTCTTGGCGGGCTGTATCCAACTGGTTGCGGGCGGCGGCGAGATCATCGGGAGAAGCGTCTGCCTGCCCTTTGACGATTTGATTTCGAAGCGTGGCAAACGTCAGTTGCCCGGCGATGGAGCGGCCTTTCGCCGTTTCGTTGGCCGTCATCGCTTTCGCCAAAGGCACTCCAGCCCGTCGCAGCATCTCAAGCAGCGTCCGGGCGCGAGCGCCTTCCACCGTCTTCCACGCTGCCTCATTTTGGCCCGAATCGGCCAGGCACAGAGCCAGCTCCTCGTACGGCCGGGTGTGCCGTCCTAAGAACCCAACGGCTTCTGACGGGTCCGCCACCGAGGTTCGAACTTCTTCAATCGCGGCAATGGCCTTTCGGAAGGCGGAGATAGCCTCTGGCAGATGACCTCGGGCGCGCTGTGACCGCCCAATTCCTGTTTGCGCTTGACTCTGGTGCTCGAAAGCCCCGGCGGCGCTGGCGCTGTCGAACGCCTTTTGAAACCAGTCCACGGCTTGGTCCGGATGCCCGCGCCGCAAATCCACCTCGCCCAACCCGAGAAGAGGGCCGCTTGTATTGGCACCGATCTTGTCCGCCAGATCAAGCGCGTCATGGAAACGCGCGTAGGCTTCGTCCAAATGTCCGGTTTCCAACTCCACTTCACCCAAACCTGCCAAGGACTCCACCTGGCCCGGCTGGTCAACCAGTTCCTTTTTTAGACTCAGGCTGGCCGTCAGGTTTGTGCGCGCACTGTCTAAGTCCTCCAGAGAAACATCCACCGCAGCCAGATTATGCAGCGTTATAGCGACGTCCTGGGGTGATGGGATGTCCCGGAACTCCCTAAGAGCTGTTTCAAAGCCCGATTGCGCATCGGTGTGAAGCCCGGTCTCCTCCAGCAAGGCCGCCATCTGGGCACGCGACTGGGCAGCGCCCAAACGATTGCCGAGGTTCGTTTCAATTTCGAAGCTCGCTTCCATATTTGATATCGCTTGTCTGAAATCTCCCTGCACTTCATAGGCTCCCCCAAGGTTGCCAAGAGCGTTCGCGAGGTTGGCCCAATCCATGTTCGAATGGGCAACTCCTTCGCTTTCCTTGAACCAGGACAAAGCAGCCGCCGGCTGGCCGGAGTTAAGATAAAGCGCGCCGATATTGTTGAGTGTCATGTTCTCCCCGCGATGGTCTTTGATTTCGCGTTTAATCTTCAGACTTTCCCCGTAATCGGCCAAAGCTCCTGTGAAATCCCCGGTCATTTCCTTGACAATGCCAATGTTGTTGAGGCTCAACGCCTCGCCATCCTTGTCGTTCAACTCTCGATATCCAGCCAGGCTTTCGTCATATAACTGAAGTGCGGACTTCTTGTCGCCCAACGCCAGGTTTACGTTTGCCATATTTCCGAGGCATTCGATGGCACCTTGCCGGTTCGTCATGGCGCGGTCAATCTCCAGGCTGGCCTGAAATTCCTGGAGCGCATTTGTGAAATTGCCTTGCTGCCGGTCCACCTCGCCCAAACCCGAAAAGCCCAAGGATTGAAGATCGCGGTCGTTCAAATCCCGCCCGGCCTCCCGACACGAGGTAAACTGGGCGCGCGCCTCATCATTTTTTCCTGCCCGGCACAGGGCTTTCCCAAGAGCATTCGCCGCCTTGGCCTCTCCCCGCAGGTCGTGCGCGGCTTGAAACATCGTCTTGGCCTGTTGACAAAACTCAACCGCCGACTCGTAATCGGCACGATCTATATCAATCAACCCACGCTCAATGAGGCAGAAGCCGAGCGTCGTTCTGTCAGCCAGGGGCGTAGCGAGTTCCCTCGCGATCCCGTTGGCCCTGAGCGCTAGGTCGAAATTGCCGTTTCTTGAGTCTTTCCCGGCTCGCACATTCAGTTCATGGATGGCGTTGGTATAGGCGTGGTCGCTTGGCGGCCCGATAAGCGCGAGATGCTGGGCCGTTGTGGTGTCGGGAGCCAAAAGCCGCTCAATCAAAGTCGTCGCCGCGTCCTCGGCACCCTGGCCATTCGGAACCGCGTAAAGCAGCGCCAGAGCCAACGCCAGTGCCCGAAATCCTGCCATGCCAGGGAACGGGTTTCCTCCCTTGGTTCCAAGGCCGGCCCAAACTCCCGCCCATGCAGGCAATCGAGAACCTTGCCAGGCTTGGCGCAACGGATCATGGTTGATTTCTTCCATAGTTTCAGGGTGCTTTCCCGCTCGCGGGGCGCAGGCGCATCTGCTCGCTCATGCGAAACACGGCTTGGTTAGTAGGATTGAGACGCCGGATTTCTTCCAGTTCGTTCGCAGCTTCGTCAAACAAGCCCCAGGATTCATAAACAGCCGTCAATAAAATTGCCGAACCGCGGCAGTCCGCTTCCAGTTGTTGCAACTCGGACAGTTGGTTGGTCCGAAGCAAATAAATGGTGGCGGGCGGCGAGAATCTGGGTTGGCCACGCACGGTTGTTTCAATGTGCCAGAGGTAGGTCTCGCCTGGGAGCAGGGATGGGTCTCCCCGTGACCATGCGAGATTGGTGGCAGTACCGGAATCCAGTTCGGCGAACTTGGCGCCGGAGTGTTCAACCACCAGCTTGTAATCGTTCGCGTTCGGGATCCCGTGCCACCGAAACAAAGGAGAACTGGAGCGTATGGCCGGACCAAGCGGTGCAATCAGAGTTGGCCGGCCCTCCGCATCACCGGCACCTAGCAGGCCAGAATCCGCGTTGGAGTTGGTCAGAACCGCCGCCATATCGGGGGCCGCCGAAGCCCTTCCAGACCACAGCAGTTCGACGACTCGTTGCACGCACCACGCGGGAAGCGCGGTCTTTTTTGGCGAAACCAACTCACCCACCTCTGTGATTACCACAACCCCGGATGAGTCGAATAATTGGACAGCCATCTTGGGACCCGTTCGCGGCCAAAGCAGCCACGCGGTCAAGCCAACCAACCCTACAAAACAGGCGGCGTAGGCCAGGCGCGTCTGCCAGCCACGGAAAGCGACGGACACGCCATTCCACCGACTTGCGTGCGACGGGGTTGCCGCCGTCGCCACTTCGTCAATAGCCGCTGCGTTTCCAGAAGGAAAGACCAGAACGTAAAACGTGCTGCCAACCACCTCCGCGAGGTCCTGTCCCCCTTGCTGTGTGCTCCACCGTCCAGGCAACGACGGGTCCTGTTTCAATTCCACCAGGCTGCATTTGCCCCCTTGGCTGGCATCGATGGCGCTCTGGCAAAGGCAAACCCTGCAATCATGAAACCGGGTCTCCGAAGTGCGGACGGAGCAAGACAAGTCTTCGGAAGGCTCTCGGAAGACGTTGATCGCAAAACCGTCCTGCACCAAATCTGCTAGAGGCTCCTGGACCTGAACCGCCAACAGAGCCACTTGGGACTGAAACGTCCCCAACGGCAGATCGTGAAAGCGCGCGGCACCCGAAGCATCAAGGAACTGCATCCAGACGCGGTTCTTGGGAGAATTCGCTTCGGATAAGGCAATGCCTTCGACCAGAACGGCTGCTCCCCGCCAATCCACAATTCTGTGACCGCGTACCCGGCACTGGACTTCGACATCCAGCACTGTGCCGACCTCCGTGTCCCAGCGCGATGGATGCAAGTTGAAGCTCACAAAATCGTCGGCCACAACGATACCTTCGCTGTCGGAAAAGGATCGGTTCGACGCCAACGCCGCCAGTTTCTGCAGCACAGACTTTCCCGAACCGTTAGTCAATAGTTGTCCGCTTGTCATACGAGCTGGATCATAAGATGGTTTCTAGGAATCGGCAAATTCATCGCCATATTCGCCCTGCTGGAAGGAAGGCGGCGGTTCGAAGAGCGCCTTCAATCGCTTGACGGCGCGGATTGTCTCGCCAAGCGGCTGGCCTAGTTTCCGGGCCATGTCCCCGAGCCGCTTTCGCTTGATCCAGTCAAGACACTCTTTGTCTCCGGCGATGCGGCGAACGAGGGCCAGACAGGATTTGTCCTCCTCCACGGCTTTCCGGGCAACTTCCCGCAATTGATTTGCCATGCCCGCGTCTTGGTCCCACGAAGCGGCCTCCATGAGGCTTTGAAGGTACTGCAGCGCACCCTGGGCCATATCCTCTCCGGTCGTTAGCAATCGAGCGAGTGGCTTTGGCTCGTCCTTCCGGAAAGCCAGCCATGCGGTCTCGTGGCTCACGATCTTCGCCGCCATTTCATTGAGCTTAACCTGCTCGTCGAGAATTTCAAAGAGCATCTTGACATCAAGCCGGCGTTTTGGCCCGTCCGATGCCGAAAAACCCCCGGAAGCCGCCGCGCCGGGGTCGGGCGCCTGCGATGAATTATTGACGTTGGTGCCCGAAACGGTGCGGCGATTCAGTTTATTCCCTCGGACAAAAATGCTCACCGCGAAATCCGTCCTGACAAACAGCTTGGTTGGGCACTGGGGCTTCTGGCGACCGCAAATGGGGCAACTCTCCCCGGCGAAATAGTTTTCCCAATCTTCACCATCCCAAATGTTGACGTTCTCCTCCAACGCCTCTTGTTTTGTGATGCGATTGAAATGCGCGGCCCTGGCTGTGCAGTGGAAGAACTCCTTTTCCTCATGCAGCGGAGGATTGCGCCCCTCAAGGATGAGGCGCCGCTTGCCCACCTGCCGATGGGTGAGTACATCAAATACCAGCGGTGTTTCATGGGAAGGACACGCCGCCCCGTCATAGGGCCTGACGTGTTCGGGACACATCCGCTCACGGACAAGGGCAAAAAAAAGGCGAAAAGACTCGCCAGGAATTACATTCCTTAGACGTGGATAATACATTCCCACGGAGAATGCACCCGGCGCGAATGGCGGCGGCAGGAGCGATGGCGAATCGGGTTTGGCGGGCCGTTTGTCACGTCCCCTGACCGCGTTGGCCAAGAACGACCAGAGCGAGAGAGGATTGGCAGGATTGGACTTAAGGAATTGCTCCCTCCAGCCATCTAGGCGGTGCTTCTGGGGGCAGTTCGTGAAATCTCCACAGTCACATGCCCAAGTGTGCCAGACCGTGCCCCCCGCCGCGGAGATTACGGCTGTGGAATGCTCATCCGTTCCTGCTTGGCGATATAGCGTCAAGGCCGACTCATCCGCCCTTGTCGGCCTCGTCCAGGAGATTCGCAAAGAGTCCCTTCCACGCCGCGTCCTTTCCCAACTCAGAATCAGCACCGACCCCTTGCCGAACCGAACCATCCGGGGTCCCAACTGTAGATCCAGGAACCCCTCGTCCACTTGAAAGATTCGCTTTTGGCCGCGCCGCATATTGCTTGGCGCGTCTCCGGCGAATTCCAGAGCCACAGCCGGCTCATCATCAAGCCACGAGATGTCCATTCTTCTTGCCTGCTGCAAGCTCAGCGGCAGGCGAAGACGCTCCGCGATGATTCCGGCATCGGACATTGTGTCGTGATGTTCGGGATATCCAGTCACACGCATTTCGAGGGTGTTCCGCACATCAACCAGCCGGGAATTGATGTGCGCGACAAGTGCTTGCGCTGCGCGCTCCCAAGGAGCAGATGGTTCGACCCGCCATTCGGCGTCGCCGTCTGGAAACGGCGGGCAATTCCAGACGCCGCACCCCCAAGCCACCGCCAATTCTACCGCCAGGCGCTGCCTGTGTTCCGGGGCGCATGAGATGAGGCGAGGGCGCAAATGTTCCCCAATGGAGTCTGGAGGCGGCCCGAAACCGGCCGGCGCCAAATAGGACAACCAGCAGGCCAGGCGCGACACCGGATCGTCCTCAAAGGTGTCAAAGAGGGCGCTTGGCAGATCCAAGTCTTCGATTTTCCATTTGGCGGGGTTAGTGTCTGCAAGGCGCTCCCGTTCCCCTCGCCGAAACCGGTGAACGGCCTCGAAGATTTTCCGAACATTTGCCTGCCGATCCGACTTCATGTGTCGCTCTTATTCAACAACCGATCCGGCTGGCGGAGCATCTCCGCTGGCGCAAGCCGGTTGACTTTCAGCACAACTTAGCATGGGCTGCTGAGGCGCCCAAATCCAACTTCAAGAGTCCAAAAGGCCATCGAAATCCATGATCGGAGAATCGTGATTTCTGTTCAACCTTGAAATGGCCATTCAAATGATCACACTTTGATGCAATCGGCTCAGGGGCAAGCCTGTTGCATTATGCGGGGAAAAGTGCAATACGCGACTATACTGGACCGCTTGGCGGCTGATCCATCGGCCGCGAAAGCAAACGCCCGCGTCGAAATGCGGCATGGTGTGTTGCCGCAAAGCCGAATTCAAGAGAAGCACATGATGAAGACAAAGGCCCAAAAAATACTCCTTCCGGCCGTGCTGATCGCCGGTCTGGGCTTGATGCCGGCAGGCCATGTGGCGGCGCAGACATTCACAAACCTGTACAACTTCACCAACGGCAACGACGGAGCCAATCCGTATGGAATTCCGTACGGAGTGATTTTATCGGGCAGCACCCTGTACGGGACGGCAACGTTTGGCGGCAGTTCGGGCAATGGTACGGTGTTCGCGCTCAACACCAATGGCTCGGGTTTTACGAATCTGCACAGTTTCGCGAGGAGTGATCGCGCTACCGGCGCCAACAGCGACGGCGTTGAGCCGAGCGGATTGATTTTGTCCGGCAACACGTTGTATGGAACGGCAACGTTTGGCGGCAGTTCGGGAAATGGCACGGTGTTCGCGCTCAACACCAATGGAACGGGTTTTACGAATTTGCACAGTTTCACGGCAACTAACCCCATGACGGGCGTCAACACCGACGGAGCCAATCCGTTTGCCGGATTGGTGGTTTCGGGCAACACTCTGTATGGGACAGCGTGTAACGGCGGCGGTTCCGGGACTGGCACCATATTTGCGCTCAACACCAATGGAACTGGTTTTACCAATTTGCACAGTTTCACGGCAACTAATCCCATGACGGGTGCCAACACCGACGGAGCCAGTCCATTTGCCGGATTAATTGTGTCAGGCAACACGCTTTACGGGACCACGTACAACGGCGGCAGTTCGGGCGCCGGCACAGTGTTCGCGGTGAATACCAACGGCACGGGTTTTACGAACCTGCACAGTTTCGCGGCGCTATCCGCCGCTTCTCCGAACGGCACCAACACCGATGGCGCCGAGCCCTTTGCCGGATTGATTGTGTCGGGCGGCGCTCTGTTCGGAGCGGCATCATACGGCGGCAGTTCGGGCAACGGCACGGTGTTTGTGCTCAACACCAATGGAATGGGTTTTACGAACCTGCATGTCTTCACGGCGTCCTCCTCTTCTCCTCCCTATGGGGCCAACAGCGACGGAGCATACCCCATTGGATTGATTTTATCCGGCAAAACCCTGTATGGGGCGGCGAACAGTGGCGGCAGTTCGGGCAACGGCACGTTGTTCGCTGTGAACACCAATGGCGCCGGTTTTGCGAACCTGCACAATTTCGCCGCAACTAATTCCAGTACTGGCATCAACAGCGACGGCGCTAATCCGAATGCTGGATTGATCTTTTCAGGCAACACTCTGTACGGGACAGCCTATTATGGTGGCACCTCAGCAGATGGCACGGTTTTCGGCCTTTCGTTGCCTTCAGTTAGCGCGCCGCCACTGGCTATCACGCTTGCCGGAGCCAATATTATTTTGACGTGGCCGGCCAATGCCACGGGGTTCAATTTGCAATCCGTCACGAACCTCGTTTCACGGACTGCCTGGAACGCCGTCTCGCCCGCCCCGACCGTGGTAAACGGGCAGAATGCGGTTACCAATCCCGTTTCCGGCCCGGTGATGTTTTACAGGTTAAGCCAGTAAACGCCATAAGCCCGTTCCAGCAGCAGCAAAGGACATTGAGAACAGGTGGAGTGTCCCCGGCGACAGCCCGCCGCCATGCTGGCGCAGGCTCCCACGATCGCGCGCCAGATGCCTTCGCGTCGAGTGTGCTCACTCCCCATCGGAGCGTTGTGAGCCTTTCTCCATTTCGTCACAACATGCCCGGATTGAAAAAGACTTTTACGGCAAAATCTTGGCCGTTTGCGCACAATGCGGCCGGTAGGAAACAGGCCTCAGCCTGCCATGTTCAGACTCCACGAACCTGATAAAACTGAAGGCGTTGTCAAATGACCGCCGCTGTGCCGAACCCTCGAGCGCCACCCCGTCCCGCGACGGATGGGGCAGCCTCGTTTTCCCGCACGGGCGCAGCTTCGAGGCGGAGAAACCAGCCGGTTGACGAGACGGTCCAGGCTCAAGTCATCGCCCCGTGCGCCGCGCCCTTCCGCCATCTCGCCTGTCGCCTCTCAATCAGGCTGCTGCCCGTGGCATCTCAGGCCACTTCATTAAGTCTGACGCGGGTGGAGTGGTTGCTGCCTGCGCCGGACCTTGCTGTGATGCTCGCTGTCGTAAGTCAGTCACTTGCTTTCCCGCGTTTGCGGGTGCCCGGCTTTTGCATCTCGCGCTGTCGCGCTTCTGGCCTGTGTGGTGGTTGCCTCGGCCCCCGCCCTGTTGTCCGCCGACGGCGTCGCGCGCTGGCCCCCCGCCGAGGTATTCGCGGGTGGTCCCCTTTTGGGCCAGCCGTCTTGGGGCAGCACGGGGGGGCCAGCGAGGCCCCCGGCGAGGGACGGTCGTGCAGGGCTCTTGTGGCGTGCCTAACGGTGGTAGTCAGGTTTCGTGTCTCGTCGCGGCGCCAAGAGAGGAAGCCGTATGTCTCGGGATGACTCTTCCATCTCGTTCGCGGATTTCGCGGCCCAAGTGAGGGTGCTGGCAGCGGAGGCTAGCCGCCTCAGCATGCTCGCTTCCCGACTCGAGGAGCGCCAGGACAGATTCGGGTGCGCCCTGGAGGAACTGCTGCGCAAGGCTGGGTGCATCGCCCGAACCCATGTTTTGCCCCCACGGCCAGGGCAGGGCGTGTCCTCGGTGCTCCTCGTCCCTCACCCTTCTTCCGCTGGTTCCTCCTTATACATTGACGGGCCGGCTTCCGCCTCTTTTTCAGTGCATCAGATCAAGGATTTTTCGAAGCTCCTCCAGCGCTTGAGGGGCCGGTCTGATCCAGTTTCCTGTTTTCTCTGGCAGAACTTGTCCAGCCGGGACCAACTGCTGCTGAGGAACTGTCAGCCTTCCGGGCCAGGCTCGCGCCAGGCCAAAGACCTTGTTGTTCAACTGCTTAACAAGATAATCGGGGGTTCCGGCTTTTACGAGGTGGAGCGATTCAAAGCCGTGTCAATGCGGCCTGAGACGAGCGCTCTTGTGCGACTCCCTCACCTGGGTTCCCACCTGTCAATTCTCAATCGCTTTCTCCTCGAGGATGCTTATCCGCTCGAATTGTCGAGGAACCCGGGCATTAGTCTCCCCCCGCTTGTGGCTGTCTTGATGGAGACTCTTCAAGCAGACACCGGTGCCGCCACCGACCCCCACTTGGTCGGGTGGAAGTCTGCTGGGGCCATTCGAGACGACCTCGAAATGGCCACTCACCAGGAACATACTGAGCACGCGGTCAAGCAACTGGTCTTTCGCTTGCGCCGCGTGCTCGAAAGCCACGGCGTAAGTTCCTCCCTGATCCAGAACGATCCTCGCCGCGGGTATCGCTTCGCTGTGCGGCGCAAGGTCGAGACCGCAGCCCACCACGACGACCATTGAGTATGGCTGAAGCCGTGACAAACCGTCGAACAATCTTCTGCTGTTCTGCCCAGTGTGATGTGCGCCGACGATAAAAAGTGCCGGGAGGCAATCCTCCAAGCCAGCCCGCTGGCGACGTTCCAACGGCTCATCGCCGAGAACGACGCGCTGATCCGCAGCCCGGATCTTGGCAACGGCCGCCTCATCGCTTCCGCCAGGACCGCAATTTACACGGAGTTGGTTGGCGAGTGGGCGGAAGAGCAACGGGGCGTCTTCGGCTACGACAAGCCCTTCGCCGTCGTCGCATTGGGGGGGACGGGTCGCGCGGAGATGTCCCCCTACTCGGACAACGATTTCGCCTTTCTTTTCGAGGACGCCTTGGAGGGGAATCCCTTCCTGCTCGAACTCCAGCGCCAGGTTCTGCATTCCGGAGAATTCGAAAACCGCTACGGCTTTGCCTGTCCGGCGCTTCCTTTCAGCCTTGATGACATGCCGAGCCTCTCGGGCAAGCAGCTCAACTCGTTCCTGGACATGCGCCCCGTTTTCGACCCTCATGGCCTGGCGGCACTGTTTCGCGAGCGCATTCATTCCACGTTCGACCCGTTCCAGCACTTTCTGCATGTGCGCGGCTTCTGGAAGGATCAGTGGGAGAAGGCGGCTTGCGAATGCGAGCGGCTTGACCGCTTCGACATCAAGAACGACGGGCTGCGGGTGTTCCTGGCGGGCGTCTGGACGCTCGCCGGAAAACACTTTATCCACAGTTGCGAAGTTTACCAGACCCTCGACGATCCGCGCGATCTCGAGGCCTACGACTTTCTGCTGCGCATCCGGGCATTCGTGCATTTACGGCACCAGGGTCAAGAGCAGCGATTGGCCGGGGGCAATCATTCCGAAGATTTGCTCCGCTTCGATGACTTTGTCTGCTTTGGAGAGTTGCTGGGTCCCGAGGCTGACAAGCGCGCCCGTTTTGAGTTCGCAAACGACGTCCGCGCGCGCTTACTTTCAGCGCGCCGGCGTGTGGCAACCTTCGCCAAAGGCGTCATCGAGCGGGAGCTTAAGACAGGCAGAGAAATCAGTCCCGGCGGTCCACTCGTGTTTGGCGCGGGCGGCCTCCGCCACGCCACGTCGCACCAATGCCAGACGCCTGGCGACAAGAGCCGGGCCGCACTGTCCTTGGTCCTGGCCTCGCAGCGATACGGTGTCCCGATTGATCCGTCCGAACTTCAGGCCACATTCCGCGCGGCTGGCGATTGGCTTGTGCTGGTGCCGGAGTTGTCGGAGCTTTTCTTCGAGCCTCGGGGAAGCCTGGCGGATTCTTTCGCGTTTCTTTCCCAATTGGATGGCGCGCTCGATTGTCTATTTCCCGGGTATGCGAAATTTGAAGTCTCGTTGGATGGACGCGTGATGACCGAGCGCATGTCCCTCCGCGGAGCGCTGGAAAGGCGGAAGCTCCAGGCCCTAGATCGGTATTTGCGTGAGGGCCGGGCGCGGCTCGCCAACTCCGTCTCGGCAGCGCCACTCGCCGACTCCACCCAACACGAGCTGGCCGCCGTCGAAACCGCACGCCTGGATGCCGACCATCTCGCGGCCGTGAAACTCGCCCTCAAGACCAAGCGCCTGCCGCTGACCGCCGATGACCTAACCACGCGCCAGGACGAAACGCTACCGCTCCATGAGCGCTATGCCAGCGGCTTTTCGGAAATCCCGCTGTCGGAGTATTATGCATCCTATGTGTCGCAATGCGGCTTCTCCCGCGAAACGATGCACATCGTTGAGTTCCTGGTAGCCAATCGGCGTGCCTTCAAGGAGCGCTCTGCGGCGGGCATCAACGATGCACGCCAAATCGAGGAATTCGCACAGCTTTGCCAGGATGAAAATCGTTTGCGCTCCTTGTTTGTGTTCAACTGTGCAGACCGAGTGGAATGGGATTCGGAGGAAAGCGACCCTGCGCGCTGGTTCAATACGCGGGAGCTTTACGCCAAGACATTGCAACGCTTCCGCCCGGCCGGGGATTCCACCCGTTTACTGATGACTGCGGGATATTCCCCGGAACAAAGGGACATCCTCCAGGACTTTGGCGAGGATTTTTTTGGTGGCGTGTATTGCAAGTATGCTATTCGTTTCGGTGAGCACCTTGTGCGATTGGTTAAAGAACCGGCCATGTCTGGCCCGAAGGCGAGCATCCTCCGGGACGGCGCCTCCACAATCGTGGGTGTAGCCGCGCGGGACTACCGAGGCCTGGCCGCCTCGATCAGCGGCGCATTCTGGCAGCAAAAGATTGATTTGCGCCAGGCCCACATGTTCTCGGCGATGGGCCACGGTCTGGCGCTCGACTTCTTTCATGTGCCGCCCCAGGACAAGCCCCTGATGCCTGACCTGACCCGATCCATCGAGGAAGCCATCCAGCGGCGACTCCACATTGGGGAGTCGGACGTGTCGAAACTGCCCCGCATTCAGGGGGTCGTCGGGTTGAGGGAGTGGCGAGTCGGTCTATACTGCCTCCGATTCGAAACCGCTCAGGACGTCAGCGGCCTTGTTTATGCGCTTACCTACAAGATCTTCCGACACCTGCGTGGAAATATCTTCGGCCTGACTGCCCATGCGACGCGCGGGCGGGGGTTCATCTCCGTTTATCTCAGCTTGCCCCCGGACCTCTCGCTGGAGCAGGCGCAGGTTATCACGGCAACCCACTTTTGATATTCCAGAGTTTCATAAGTTTCATACATTGATCCGTGGAGGGACGCTCGTTCCAGCCGACAAAAAGCTCACTCACGTCATTGCGCTGCATGGTCAAAAGTGTAATGCAGATTCCCTTTCCAAAACCCCCACGCGCAGATTTCCCCAGACGATTCAGAATGAAGCCGGCGTGCAGGCTTGTGGCTTTCACAAAAAATCATGAGTGCCCTATGTCACCGCCATCTCCGCCGATGCACCTGGCCAAGTGCCCAACTCAAGCCGCGTCATTTCAAAGCCCGGAGTATTGCATGAGCCATTCTTCGACAGCGCGTCTGGTCGCGGGCGAAACGGATGCATTCCGGGCGGCCTTGAGTTCTCCTCGCTCCCAGGTCCCGTTCTCCCCTCGGACCACGGATAACGTGGCCCGTTCCGGAAAGAGGATGCGATATATAAAAACTTCGCCGTCCTCCACCCGCTTGGCATAAGTGGCAACACAATTGTCTTGCGCGTCCCCTTCATCCAGTAAATCGGCCGGGGATCGCAACGGAATGATGCAATTGGCGGCGCCGGGCAATGGCGGCCGAGGGAACACGCAGGCCTTGATCGCCGCAGGAGCATTTTGACAATATTCAAGCGCCAACTCGTCTTGCACGCAGAGCAACTGGTCTCGCGACTGAAAAACGGACCTTCGCCCCGGACGCACAGCCTGTTGCATAATAAGAATCTGGTGGAGCGACTCGGCGGTAGCCGCGCGGTATTTTTCCGCGAGTATTTCCGACACCTCGTGCAATAATCGAGGCGAAATCTGGCGCCAGAATTCCGAATCACCCACCAACTCGATCACCCCAGCGTTGACGACCTCAAGATGCGACAAGACTTTCTGGACATCGGGATCACCCAAGGCAGCACGAAGCCGCCCCAAACGACGCAAGCTCGCCGACTCGGCTGGCACCTTTTTTAGGATGTTGACCACCGCATCCGTGGCTGGAAAACCGAATTGTTGAACCAGCACATTTTGCTTGAGGTGACTGAAGCGAGGACACTGGATAGGCGCTTGAAACCGGCCGATGTAATGATGCGCCAGCAGAAAAGCGATGGCCGGGTGCGTTGAAACCAGGTCCATCGCCTGGGGATCCCCCTTGAGGAGATGCAGAACGGACCATTGCTCGGATGGAAATCTTTCAACGAGGTTCGCGATAGCCTTTGGAAAAGAAAACCGGAACGAATCAAACGCGCGCTTCCGCTCCGCCGCGAGGTCGCTACGCACGCGAAACTCCAGCGCGAGGTCAAGTTGCTCCTGGGATTCCTTCTTTCTTGCCGCATGCCCTGGGGACCTCCGGTATGGATGGATGAGCCGGAAAGTCGGCCAGTAAGGGCGCCAGCCTGAAGACGCCTCGGTCTTGGTGACCGCGGTCAAATCCGGCCATGTATTGAGAACGGTGACCGCCTTTTCCAGGAAAATGCAAAGCTTCCCGGTCTTGAACCGAAACCCAGGTTTGAAGCCATCAATATTCATGCGGCAATGTTCGTTTCGTTTATTCGCGCATCTCTTCACCACGCTATTCGGACCATGGCAATTCGTGGTTTCCGAACATCTCCCTTGTTTTCCAGAATATCCCATTTTCTGCGAGAACAACGCAATTGTCTTAAAACCTTGCTGGCAACCAGAGCCGCGCCTTCACCGCTCTTTGACTTCGATCCAGGTTTGCCGTGTGATGCCGGCGCTGGGATCGCGCACAGTCAATTCGTGCCTCCCCAATGCCAGCAAGGCCACGCTACGGCCGTCTTGGCGGCGGCATTCCAGCGAATCGCTGGACCATTCGGCCTCGTCCGACCCCTGTGCGCTCAAATAAAGACGGCGGCCGTGATCGGGGAGGTCGGGGTCGAGATAGAGAATGGTGCCGGGCAGGGGAAAGGTGACGCGCAAAGTTGACGCGGTGTCGCGCAAGACGGCCCGGCCCGCCAGCCAGTTGTCGGCGCCGGCCAGCCATTCCCGGTATTCCGGGCCGAGCCGGACCCGTCCGGCGTCGTCGTAGTCGTGAATATCGTTTCCCGGAGGCAGGTTATGAGTAATGAATTTCTCATTGACAGCATCTTTCCGCGAGGAGAGCTTGCCGGTGAGGGGATCTAGCCCGCGTTCCACAATGTCCGCGGGGCGGGCATACCAGCTTGTGCCGAATTGGTCGTGGAGATAATCGAAGAGATCGTGGAGAACGGGCGCGGCGCTGGTGACGCCGGAAATGTGGCGCATGGGGGAGTTGTCAAAATTCCCGACCCAGACTCCCACGGTGAATTCAGGCGTGTAACCAAAAGCCCAGTTGTCCCGGAAATCCGAGCTGGTCCCGGTTTTGCAAGCCACTGGAAAGTCAAAACGCAACGAGGATTCTGGGCCGAAAGCCTCCGCTCGGGCGTCATTGTCGCTGAGAATGTCGGCGATCAGCCAGGCCGCGGTGGCGTCGCCGACGCGCTCTCCGGCGTCCCGGCCGGGGGCGGACGGCACGAAGCGGTAGGGCCGGCAGACGCCCATGCGCGCGAGGCAGGAGTAGGCATTGGCCAACTCGAGCAGGCGCGTCTCGGCGTTGCCGATGGCCAGGCCAAGTCCGTAGTAGTCGTCCGAATGAGTCAGCGTGGAGAGCCGGCAACGTCGCAGCAAATCGAGCAGCGGAGCCGCTCCTCCCAGCGATTCGAGGACCCTTACCGCCGAAATGTTGAGCGAATTGGCCAGCGCCACGCGATAGCGCACGGGGCCGTAACAATGGCGGTCATAGTTGACAGGCGAGAACAAGCCGGTGCTGGTGGTAAAATCCGTTGGCACATCGGCCACGATGGAAGCGGGCGTTGCGCCCCGTTCAAACGCCAGCCAGTAAAGGAACGGCTTCAGCGCCGAACCGGTGGAACGCGGCGCATACGCGCCATCCACCTGCCCGGATTGCGCCGAAAAGTAATCGCGCGAGCCGACCAGGGCGAGCACGTTGCCGGTTTGATTCTCGATGACAACAATCGCGCCTTCACCGGCGTGTTCGGCCTGCAACGCGTCGAGTTGGTTGCGGAGGATTTGCCCGGCGAAGCGATTGAGAGGCAAATCCAGCGTGGTACGAACACTGGAATTTCCCGCCGCCACACCTCCGTGTTCCAACAGCAAATCCACAAAATGCGGCGCTTCGAAGGCGCGGCTGCCCTGAGCCAGCCGCAGTGGCTCCTGCAAGGCGCGCTGGAATTCATCTTCGGCCAGCCAACCGGCCCCGCTCATGCGCGTGAGAATCCACTCCTGGCGGCGGCGGGCGGCGGCGAATTGCGCGTGCGGATTCAATCGCGCCGGGGACTGCGGCAATCCGGCCAGCAATGCGCATTCGGACGTGCTGAGATCGCGCAGCGGTTTGGCAAAATAGAATTGGGCCGCCGCCACGCAGCCGCGGTTGTAATTGCCGTAATCCACCCGGTTCAGGTACTCGGTGAGAATTCGCTGTTTGTCCCAGACTTGCTCCAGGCGTAGCGCCTGTGCCGTCTCGATGATCTTGGCCCTGAAGGTCCGCAGCCGGGGCGCGCTCAACTTGATCGTCTGCTGTGTGATGGTGGAAGCGCCGGAGATGATGCGCCGGTTCCAAATCAACTGCCATGCGGCGCGCACATCCGCCCGCCAATCCACGCCGTGATGGCTCCAGAACCGGCTGTCCTCCGCCGCCAGAGTGGCGCTGACCAACGCCTGCGGGATTTCCGATAGGGACGCGGACTGCTGGAAGGGATGGTCGCCGTCGCGCGACAGGCGCAGCGACTCGCCGTTCCGGTCCAACAACTCGACCGTCGGCGGCGGAGGAGTGAACAAGACTGGCGGCAAGGGGACGAAGGAGATCAGGATTGGCTCAATCAGGATCAATACTATCGTCACGCACAGCCCCGTGATGAGAAGCCGCTTCATGATTTTCGATCGAGGGTTTGGGAGCGGGCTTTTCATTTTCCCTCCAAGGTTTGCGTCCCGGTCAACCCGAAACGCTGTGGATGATACATTTCCTCCACCTCGCCCGAAGGCGCACTGACCGCGCCCGCCGCGCGGACGCGGGCATAATACGACAATGTGTAGTTTCCGGTCCGCAACACGTCGGCGAAAAACAGAGCGCGATCCTTGCGAAATTCGTGAAAGTCCCACATCCATTCGTTGCCGCTACCATAACCGGCGGGCACCGGTTCCAGAATGGCCGGCAACGGATCATTCACCACCACGTAGCGGGCCGCTTCCCGCGCCGATAATTCCAGTGTGACCAGAACGCGGTCGCCGACAGTTAATTCGCCGCCGGAAGGCTGGTTTTCCCCGTCCAAGCGCTGATAGGTCCGTTTCAATCCGAATCCCTCGTCCTGCCGGGGTTGTGTTGCGCCGGGCGGGCGGATTTCGAAGGAGGCGGTGGCGTAGAGGCGGTGCGGCGGTGAATTTAAAACGGCTGGAAACGGCTCCGCATCTCCTTTCAAGACGAAGGTCTTTTCAAACAAAGTCTGCTCCGCATCCAGCCGGAAGGGAGTGCTTTCGCCGCGCCAGCGCAACTCTCCGGCGGCGGGCTGGAGGGAGCTTTCGACGCGGCGCGAGTATTCCGTCACGGCCAGCATCGCCCAGGCGTCGCCCTGGGTCGTGCCCCAATGCCCATCGCCCTGTTCGCGCATCAGCGCGTCAAAAAGTGATTGCACTTCCCGGCTGTCGGGTTGCAGCCGAATCCAGGCCAGGAGGCGGATGGCCAGTTCGCGCGCCGGGCAATCGAACCCGTTCGGTTCCACGCGGCGGGAAGGCTGGTTTGTCGTCAATAATTCCCTGGCCATATCCGGCGGGCCGTGGGCTTGCAGGACGGCCAGGGCCAGCAGAGCCTTGTCCTCGGTTGAAAGCTGGCCGCGCCGGGAGAAGAGTTTTTCGTGGTAAGCCGGTTCGCCCCGCCCGGCCAGCGCCAGGGCGTAAAGGGCCAGGCAGGTGTCGGAAAGGGAGCTTTCGTTGCCGCCCGATTGGCGCAATTGCGCGCTCAGGCCGGAGAGCAGCTTTTCAAATTCCGGCTCGGGCAGCGTCCAGCCGTGCTCTTTGGCCAGTGTCAACACCATGGCCCCGTAGGCGCTGGCCCAGAGCATCGGCGCGCGCCCGTGCGGCCAGTAGGCCAGGCCGCCGCCGGGCGTTTGCATGGTCAAGAGCCGCTGCACGCCGGTATTGATCGCGCGCGCGGCATCGTTGGAACGTCCGACCATGACAGAGCGCAACGCCGGCGCGTCGCCCAGCACAATCCACGGCAGCATGCTGGAGCCGGTTTGTTCGGCGCAGCCGTAGGGATAATGCAGCAATTGCGAGACGGCCTCGCCCAATTCGCTCAGGCGCGTGTTGGATATGCGGATGGTAACGCTGCCGGTTCCAGCCAGGAACTGTGGGTTTGCCCTGGCAAACAAGTTGGTGGAAAGGCCATCCACGGTTTGCGAGATTGTCTGATGCAACAGTGGCGAAACGTCACCGACATCAAGGGAGCATTCCGTCGCGTCGGTGAATTGCTGCGGGGCGTCGGCGAACCAGGCCCGCCAAATCCATTTCGCCGATCCAGCGGCGACGAAGGCGACGGGGAATTCGGCCGGCTCCGAAGCGCCGGCGGCGATTTGAATTTGTTGGTTGGTGCTGTTGGCTCGCGCCTTGTCATCCAATTCCAGTTGCACAATGACGCCGCCCGAGTGTTGGCTCTGATTGTGAATCACGGCGCGCGCGACGAGTTGATCGCCGACATGGGCGAACTGCGGCAGCGCCGGCTCAATCAGCAACGGCTTGCTCACCTCAAAGGCCGATTGCCCGGCGCCGAAGCGGCCGTCCAGGTGCGCCACCGCCATAATGCGGTAGCGCGTCAAACTATCGGGTGCGGGAAACTTGGCGGTTACAGACCCTTGCGGGCCGGTGACCAGAGTCGCGTTCCAAAACGCGCAGGCGAGGAAATTCTTCCGCACGCGGATTCGGCCGCCTCCTCCTCCCGTGTAGCCTTTGTTGGCAAATCGGCGCGGTTCGGGGTCTTCCGGCAGCAGGTTCCTCAGGGATATGCCGGAATGGACCACCAAGGGACGCGGCGCGAAGAAAACCGCGATTGGATCGGGCAGGCCGGGGTCGCCCAGGCTGAGGATACCCTCGTCCACTGCATAGAGCGTCACTTCCGCGCCGGCCGCGGGCGCGTTTGAAATATCGTTGACATCGACCGTGACCTCCACCGATTGGGCGGGAAGATAATTGGTGGCCGGGCAAACGACGGACACATTCAGCCGGCTGGCCGGGTCGCGGACGGGCAGCAGGCAATAGCCGACGCGGTATTCCGGTTCCTTGACTTCCCTCGGGCAGTCGTCGGAACCACGCAACAGAAGGACCGAGACGAAGACGTTGGGCGGGTCGCTGTGCTCGATGGGAATTTCAATGGCGGGCGCGTTGGCTACCAGCAGCGTGGAGAAGGAGCGGAGCACGCTGCCGCGCTCGACAGTTACCCACGCCGCGCCGCTGAAAGGGGCCTTGACCAGCAGTCGCGCCGTCTCTCCGGGCGCGTACTCGGGCTGGTCGGGTTGGAGTTCCATGCGGACTTCATCCCGATAATTCCAAGCCAGGCTGCCGGGCGCGCTGACGGAGAGTTCAGGGACAGGAGCGGAGACGGCGAATACCAGGGAACTGGCGGCCTTGCGCCCGTGAGGGTCCGTGGCGGAAACCTCCAGCACGTATTGCCCCGGCTCGACAACGGCCAAGTGCTGCATCGTCGGTCCGTGGATTTCGATTCCGCGTTCGAACACGTTGGAATAAACCGTCTGAGTACGATAGCGAATGGTCCTGCCGGCGCCTTGCACGCGCACCGGCAGCGACTCCACGCGCTGGAGTTGGAGGCGCGCGGCCACCGGGTGCGGCCAGGGTTTGCCGTCGGCCCCGACGGCCACAATTTGCAGAGGGGCTTCCTGGCTGGCGGTCCAAACCGAGTTCGTCTGGCACAAGCCCAGGTAAAAATCCGAACTGTGGCAGGTGAACTGCGCGGCGCTGGAAACGGTTTGCTGATCCAAGTCGGTGGTTTCGACCAGAAGCGACACAAAGCGCGGACCGGGCGCGGCGTTATTGGACGGCATTTCCGGCGTGATGACGCAGCCGTTTGAGTTGGAGATTCGCGTCTGGCCGGTGAAGGCCAGATGCGAGCCATGCGAAACGCCGAGGAAAGTGAATGAATCGAAACCCGCCGGCCTAAAGCCGCCTTCATCCACCTCCATCGTCCATTTGACACGCGCCTGCGACAGTGGCTGGCCAAAGTAATAACGGGCGGAAACGGGAATCTCCACCTTTTCGCCCGCGGCGTATTCGGACCTGGCTTGCACGCTCACTTCAAACGGGTTGGGCTGGAATTCGGCGACTTGGAAGTGATGCCAGTAATCCGAACCGCCAAGACGGAAGCGCGCGGAATAATCATCTCCGCACGGCCCCGCTGGCAGGGGCACATCCACCGAGCAGGCGCCGCAGGCGCTGAACTGGACGATGTTGGAAAAGAACGATTTTCCCCGCGCGTCAAAACATTCCAACGTGCCGGCCAATCCGGGCGTAACCGCCAGGCCGTCGGGCGTCCAATCCCGCGCCAGCGCCTTGAGATGGAGCGTTTCATTCGGACGGTAAAATTCGCGGTCGCTGAAAACCATCACGGGCCGGGTGGGCACGGCTTCACCGGGCCAGAGGCGCGGCAAATCGAAGCCGTAAAGAGGAATTTCGTGGTCGGCGATCTTTAATGCGTGGAAATCCTGTCCGAGCGCGGCCGCCAGCCATTGCGCGTTGGTCGGATATTTCAGGCGCGCCAAGCCGCTGGCATCGGTAAGACTCTCTTGCAGCACTTGGTTTTCATCGTCGAGCAATCGCACGGCCGCACCGGCGGCGGGCTGTCCAGTGCTCTGCGAAAAGACAAAGGCATCCAGGTCCCCGCCGGCGGATTTCCAGGCCAGGCCGAGATCGGTCAATTGGATGAGTGCCTGCGTGCCCAGGCGCGGGTTGGACCGCTCGCTCTCGCGCGCTCTCTCGGCCTCGACAAAAACCACCCCGGTCTTGCGCCCGCCCAGGATCTGATTCCAGTCCAATATGACGTTGGTGGCGGTGTCCGATTCCGGCGCGCCGGCCAGTTCTTGATCGAAGACGGTTCGACCGGGGATTAAGTTGTAATCCAGACGCCGGTAACGCTCGCCGAAGTCGCCATCCTCAGGCCAGGGGCGGAAGTAGCTGTCGTAGCCGCGCAAGGCGTAAATCGCCGCGTCCGGTTCCAGCAATTTGGCGCGGAGACGGACGGACGGCACGTTGACGGCCAACAGGGGAAACTGGCGGCGGCCCACCGCCTGCTGGTCCTCGGAAAAGGCCGGAAAATAGAGGCGCGCAGGGATGGCGGGCATGATGATGTTCGTCGCAGCGGCTTTGTCCAGGGTGAAGGATTCTTCGGCGGGCAATCCGGTCCGCGCGACAAGCTGGTAGGAGGTCCCACTGTGAAAATCGCCCTGCAAATTCAAGCATCGGCCGTCTGGCTCCGCCGTGATATTGGAGGCCAACGGCTCCAGTTGAATCCAACGATTCCACTGGTTGGTCAACGACGGGGCGACCGGCTTTGAAAACCGGAGGACAATCGAAGCGCCGCCTTCGAAAAAGTGATGCGCGATGGCTTCCTCGAAAACAAACGGACGCACGTTGCCCAACTGGATTTCGACGCGGGCGCGCAGACTCAATCCCTTTTCAAGCGCGGGAAGGCCAGGCCGAAGGAGCAATCGCCAGCCTTTGCCAACTGCCAATGGCTGTTGCGGCGCGGCCAAGACCAGGTTGGAGGCGAGATTGGCTGGCAAGCCCAGGCGCTGGTAGTTCCACGGCATGCCTTCGTTTGTGCCCTGCCATATTTCCGCCGCCCGGCGCTGGCCCCCTTCGTCGCGGAATTCGATGTAGGGCGCCAAGTCGGCGGCACGAACCGGAGCGTTGAAAACGAGCGTGACTTCCTCCTCTGAGTTCATGTCCGCATGGTTCGGCCCGCTTGTGGGATAGACGACCGAGAGCGGCGGCGTTTCCACGCGCTGGCGCAAAACGGCCGACGACGGGCGTCCATCCGCGCCCGTCAATCCGGGCCGCAGGGAAAATTCGTAGCGGTGGTCCAGCGCCAGCGGTTTGGACGGCAAGAACACGCCGCTGCGTGGGCTGAGCCAGGTGAAAACGCCGCCCAAAGTCGGCTCTATGACCATTGGCGACGGTTCCGCTGGGTGGCCGATTTTTTCCGGCCCGACCATCGGCTGGTCAAACCGCAGTTCAAAGGTAGTGGCAGGACCAGGCGGTGCAGGATTGAGAATCAGTTCGACGTGTTCAGAGCGGTTGTGGTGGAGACCGCAGCCCACAAGCAAAAGGGCGGCGCCGGCGGCAAGAAGATGTTTCATAGGTCAACAAGGCGTTTTCAACGATTAAAGTTTAGTGTTGACTACGCGCCGCCAACAGGACGCGCGCAGCCAAAGTCCGGCGATGGAGGAAAAGGCCAAACCAATTTGCGAATGGAGTGGGCGGAGGAAAAATGGAACCCAGACCATCTACCTGATCTCGCTCACGAACCTCGTGAACGAAATCAGCTTTGAAAATGGTTATCATAGAGGTCTCTCTTTGTCACGGGAAAAATGAAAGGGAAGAATAAAATGGCCCGCACCTTTGGCGATTTTGGAAAGTGGATGAGCGAAACCCTGTTTCAGGATGTTTGGTGCGATGATTTTCGGCGGATTCCTCGCGCTCTTGCCTGGAGCCAGCGGGCGGCTTGAGCCTTCAAGTCAGGGTCCAATTGGCCGGTTGTCGCGATAAAGGAGGCAGTTGAAGGCTTTCCCTCAAGGAGGCTGGCGACAATCATAATCATCCCACGCCGGGTCAGCCAGAACGAATGAAACGCGAACTCAAACGGGCTGGGACGAAAGATTTCTCCCACAACTTGGGACTGGACATGCTGATCCTCTATATCCACATGCAAAGTTCCACGCCCATCCAA